>JABAOC010001610.1_pt3 | contig 10185 bp, 8 predicted proteins | sample 7062161 | NCBI WGS metagenome assembly JABAOC01 (sample SAMN14538625, study PRJNA623070) | marine sediment metagenome | biome: marine biome [ENVO:00000428]; feature: marine pelagic biome [ENVO:01000023]; material: deep marine sediment [ENVO:00002113] | place: India: Gulf of Khambhat ...
GAAGCTATTAAACATCGCTTCTAATAATGATATAGGTGTTCCTTCAAAAAATGAAGGAATTATATATATATTCGCTATTTTATAAATATCAGATACTTTTTCGTGAGGAAGTATACCAAAGAATTTTATATATTGATTAAAATCTTTTACCTCAACTTCTTTCTCTAATTCGGTTCTTAAATTCCCATCTCCGACATATACAAGTTTTAGATTTTTCGATTCAATATATTCTTTACCTAAATTCATAAATGCTTCGAGTAAGATATCACTACCTTTGTTTTTTCGTATTCTGCCCAGAGAAAGTATGATATAGTCATTGTTGTTAAATCCATATTTACTCTTTAATTCACTCTTTGGAACCTTTGTTTCTACAAAAGGGATTAAGGGTGGTATCATCTTGATTTTTCTACTGCTACGTTTCTCATATTCTTTTTTTATAGTTTCTGATACTGCAACAATGGCATTTGCATTTCTGAAATATGACTGATGTAGCACTTTCAATTTCCATTTTAACATTCCCCCACCATGAATTGTAACAACATATGGAATATCCAATAATTTATTAATTAATAATATCGGAAATGCTAGGAAATCATTACTGGTATAAGGTATATGCACAATATCAATCTCATCTCGATATTTTATTAAATTGAAAATTAAAGAAAAATATAATATAAGTTTAATTAATCCAGGTTTTCCTTTCCGTAATTTTACTCGATGGATGGATTCATTGTTCCAATCATAGTTACAACAAGTAAATAACCATATCCTATGACCTAGAGATGATATTTCTTTTATAAAATAATGATTAAATATCTCTAAACCACCAGAATTACATGGATATATTAGATGTGAAATAATAGCAATATTCACATCATTCACCACTTTCAATTATATAAATATGACCAAAATCACAAACTTTGTGTACATATTTGGCGTTCTTTATTGAAAACAACTCCTTAATTTGAATATATTCATCTTTTGATTTAGCTTTTAAACTTTCAAAATAATATGAATACATAGCCTCATTTATTACAGCAATATTTGAATTATTTCCGAGTTTTTCCAAATTCTGAAGACCTACTCCACCTGTTCTCTGTTCAATACCTTGTAGATCATAGATTGCAGCTACCGCCGCAATATAACCATAATAATAGTTTGGAAAACTTATTTTTTGTGCTATTAAGTATTCCTTTTCTGTAACAGAACCTCCTGTGAAGGATGCATTGTACGTGTAATTATTGGTATCAATATTATATAAGTTAAACACAATAAAGGAAATTAAGAAGATTATGAGTATTTTTTTATATGTATTTTTTTTAAAAACACAAATAATACCTGTAATGGGAATTAAACCAAACATCAATGCAAATGGTAAAAATCTTTGTGGGACAGCCAATATAGTTAATATATACATTCCCATAAAACCTAAAAAGGTACAAAAAAAATAAAACATAGTAAAAGTAATATTCTCGGTTTTGTCACTTATATCTTTCATAAAAAATTTAATAATTAGTAATATACCAAAAAGAATATGATAGAGAAAAAAACCATAGAATATAATATTTCCTTTTAATGTAACTATTGGTGTTCCCAAGTTCATAGATTCAGCAAATGTACCTCCCTCATAATTAATCCCAAAAGCATCGAATAAAACGTCCTTAAAAAAAGTTAGGCCAAACTCCAATCCATAAAGAAACACCCAATAGCTAAATAAAGAAATAGAGAATGCTAAAAATATTAATAATAATCGTTGATCTATTCTACCAGATAGCCCTGTTATCAAATATACACTTTTGCGATAGAAAATTTTTATAAACTTATATACATAAGGAATTATTTTTGACACAAAGAGATATATTAAAAGTAAAGATAAAAGTAAAATCGAAGTTAAATGGTGGGAAAATATACAAACAGGAATTAGAGTAAATACCAATAAATAAAAACCAAAATAGTTTGTTCGGCGAGAACTATATACAAGATAAAAAAACAGAATCATAATGAAGATAGCGAAAACCTCTCTTACAAAAACTGCTTCAAAGCTCATAAATTGAGGAATAGTACCAAATATTAAACTTGAAAATAAAGCTATCCGTTTATCTTTTAAAATCTTATAATTCAATAGATATATTGGTAAAACTATAAGTGAGGATATTAGTGATGGCAGAAATTTTGCAACAATCAAAGGATTTATCTTTCCAATAATTGAAATTATTGAAGAATAAATATGTATCATTGGGTAACCCTGGACAAATCTGCCCAAACTAAAATTATGAGTATTTAATATACCTTTCAAGATATGATAATCAACATATGAGTCGCTTCCACGAAGACCATAATATCCAACTATATAAGTTAAATGTAAAAATAGATATACTAAAAAAATCTCAAAGAGAACGAACGTATTATTTTTTAAAATAAAAATTTGGTAAATAATAGTACCAATTATAATAAGCATTGGTAACCAAAATAATATAATATCAAACTCATCTAAAAAATCATATTGCAAACCTATAATAAACAGCAAAGCGCTCCATATAAAAATTAAAATAGATATTTTTTTTAATCGTGATTCATCTTTAAATTTTCCAATATTTATATATTTTTTAATCATGCATCCTCATCTAAATTAGTTAACATGTCGCACTATTCTTTATAATCTATTTTTCACGATTAGATTATTAATTACTCGCTCATATTCTTTAACTAGTTTATTTATATTATGATTTTCTTCGACATATGTTCTTGAATTTATTCCTATTTCCATTCGTAATTTCTTATTTTTTAATAAAGTTTTAATATCCTCGATCATTTGATCGAAGGTTTTTGAATGTAGTCCTAGATTGTTGTTACAAATTATTTCATCGGGATCGGAGCTAATAGAAACTACTGGAATGCAATTTATCCATGCCTCAAGGAAAGTATTAGGAAATCCTTCCGTAGACGAGGTATTGATAAGCAATGTTGATTCAGCATAGTATTTTCCTATCTCATCATGTGGAACAAATCCTTTAAATTCCAAATTGGTTATTTTTATTGCAGATTCTTTTATTTCTTGATAATATTCTGGATCACCTGAGGAAGGACCTCCAATCATCAAGAATTTTAAATCTGGGAAAACTTTTGCTAAGGTTAAAAATAGGTCTGGTCTTTTCTCCCTTCGAATACCTCCTACCCAAAGTATTTTAATTTTAGAAGTTGCTTTCTTATTTTGTTCTATTTTTGGAAAGGGATAAAAATTTTTAATTACTTTCATTTCTTTTTTAAATACTTGTTTTAATAAATTCATTTGATGAGTTGTTTGACAGATTACTACACTACAATGTTTAACACCAAATCTAAAAAATACATTCTTCAAGTCTTTAACCGATTTAAAAAGCAGATTATTGGTAATATCACTATCAGAAGAAACTGAATATAAAAATATTTTATTATTTAGTCTAGTAAAGAACCCTATGAAGCCAGTTAAAGGGCTTGTTGTTCTCTGAATGTATATATCTGCATCAATTTTATTTAGTATTTTAAATAATTTATATATGTTTTGTGGATATAGATAAGTATTACCGCTATTTCGATTGTTAAATGGATTATAAATTTTAATACCATCAATTAATTCATATGATTTAATGGTTTTTTCAAATGTTACAAAAGAAACATCATATGATCTTTTAATTAATTCTTTGGCAAGAATAATCATTTGTAATTCAGCACCTCCCCCTCCCCGTCCAATTAAAAAAGGGTAGGCAAGTTCAGATAAAATACAAATTTTTATATTCTGAGTCATATAAATCTCACTTTTATCTATTTTGAAATAAGTCGGTTAACATAAAATTTTGAATAGCTTTTTAAAATTTTTGGATTCAATTTTTAGATAACAAATGAAATATTCTATAATGATACAATATGATATTAAAGTTCAACTTATAATATAAATTATTAAAGTTTATTTCCAAGAGCCAGTTTATAACATCGCAAGACTTTTCTTGATACTTCATCCCAAGTGTAGTTTTGCTCTATTGTCTTTCTTGCATTTCTACCATATGTAATTCTTAATCTTTCATCTCTAAGAAGTAATGATATAGCTTCGGCTAATTTTTTGGGATTTCTAGGAGGTGCCAAAATCCCATTTTTTCCATTAGATATCAAATCACGATTACCTCTAACATCTGATGCAACAATCGGTAAACCACAAGACATAGCTTCTAATAGAACTGTAGGTAAGCCTTCATGATATGAAGGAAATACGAAGAGTATAGCATCTTGGTATAATTTAACAAGCTTCTCTTGACTAATCTGGCCTAGAAATATAAACATATCTTGAAGTTTTTCTCTTCTTACCTTCCGTTTCATTCTATTTAAATCTCTCCCCTTGCCTGCTATTAAAAAAGAAATATTAGATTTAACATTTTTGATGTATTTTGCGCATTCTACGAGATCAAATATACCCTTTTCTCCTTCTATACGCCCTGAAAACAATATATTTTTATTGTTATTTTTAGACTTATTTTTTTTAGGATAAAAAAATCCCTCATTAACTCCATTACCAACCGTAAATATTTGATTTTGATTTATGTGATATTCCACTTCCAACTCATGAGCAATTGAATCTGATACTGTCATAATCACCTTCGAGGCATTTAAGAGTTTTAATTCCAATGGATAACTGACAAATCTGGCAGAAATCTTAGCTAATATAGAATAAATCGATTCTAATCTAACAAAACGATAATCTGTTAACATAGGAGTATGTAAAGTTATCACTTTGGGGCACATCGTTTTAATGAGCGGAGGCAATGGTGAATGAAAATGGAGAAGGTCAATATCAGATTCTAATGACTTAAAAGTTTTATTAACAAATTTGCTATGAATCTTAAGATAAAAAGGATATATAGGAATAAAAGGTACTTTTTTTACCTCTATACCCTCTATAAATTCAATTTCTAATTTTCTCCAAGAACCACGAGTAATAATTACTACTTCGTGTCCTTTTTCGATTAATTTTTTAGATAAATGGTAGGTATAACTTCCAATTCCCTCTTCAGGTGGAAATGGAACTGCTAGTAGCATACAGATTTTCATTGTTATCGCCATTATGATTTATAACATTATATAAATGTTAATGATAACCTCAATAGTATTACACATACTTCTTCTAATTTTATTATACTATCTTCAATGATTTCAATTATATTTTTCTTTATTTAATCATTGATTTATTTATTCCAATTACTACAATAGTTAATATCGTAAATATTATTCTTTAAAAATTTTGACAAATAATTTTTTAGAGAATCAACTAACTTACTGTCATATTTAATTGAATTAAAATTTTCATATGAAATATTTAAATTCTCCTCTAATTTGTTTAGTTCGTATATTATTTTAATATTTTTATGACCTTCCAATTCTGTAGCTATTTCCATCTGATGATCATCTATTACTTCCCCATATTTTTTTTGTCTTGGAACAATTATAATCGGCTTCTTAAATTTCCTAGCAGTCAGTATAGTTCCTGTTCCAGCATGAGAGATAATAATTCTTGCTTTTCTAAATTTATTATTAAAATATTCTTCTGAGGAAAATTTAAAAAATTTTGCATTTTTCGGCTTGTAATCCGTTAGACCGATTTGGATTATGACTTCTTCTTTAATTTTTCCTGCAATTTCATCCATCTTTTTTATTAATCTTTCAAATCCATATGTTAAACCAATAACCACAAATATCATATTATAGAACCCCAGTACTTTGCTTTTTTACCATATTTTTTAAGTAACATTTCCCATTGCACTAAAAATAAATCTGCAATTGGATATATAAACTTCCCAGCTGCTGTTGGGGTTGTTATTTTCGCTAAAGATTCAATGAAAATAATCTTAGCTCCAAGAATTTTTCCAACATAACAGAATGGAACAGCAATTTCACCACCCCCATCCGAAACAATTATGTCTGGTTTTTCTTTTAGTAATATCTGAAATGCTTGAAAAAAAGTTATTATTTCCATCAATTTACCTTTAAAATTCCATCCGTACCAATTAAGAAAGTAAGAATTTTTAAGATTTTTTGTCGTCTCAGAATGATAGGTTACAAAGAAAATGTTATGTCCTTTAAAAGCAGGTAGAATATATAACATTTCATTTAAATGTCCGCCGTGTGAACATACCAATGCAATTTTCATTTTACCACAAAGATAGGATACAATTTTGAGTTCTTTCCAAAATAAGAATCGGATTAATTAAATATTTCTTTTTCATAATCTGTTCTGTATGTTCTTTTGAATTTGAAGCAAAATAAAATTTATTAACACTTTGGTAAAAACAAGAAATTTCATTATAATTGATCCTGTTTATATTAGTATATTTATATCTGTATCAATTATTTTTATATAATTCATTATAAAAAAATCTGCTTTTAAATACTCTCAATTTCTACATTTTTTGATTGATAAAAAAGTTTCTTTTAAACCCTTTCTGAGATTTATTTTTGGTACCCATCCGATCTCCAATCTTGCTTTATTATTATTAGCGACAAAGTCCGTTATCCCCCTCCGCTCATTTTTATTTAAGGTTTCAACATTAATATTCTTTGCAGATATTTCAATCAAGATATCCACAACTTCTTTTACACTATAACTTTTCCCATAACCAATATTAAAAATTTCAAAACTTTTTTTTTCATATTCTGCTGATTTTAAAAAAGCACTAATAACATCTTTTATATAAACAAAATCTCTTCTTGGTACCAAATCTCTAACGATTATTTTTTCTCCATTTATTATTTGCTTTATAACCTGATAAATCAAAGAATCTGGACTCATTCCTCTACCATATACATTAAACAATCTGTTTATAATACACTGCACTCCATAATTCTCATGATAATCTCTACAAAGTCTCTCACATATTAGTTTACTCTTAGCATACGGGCTTAAAGGGTTCAGAGGATGTTCCTCATCAATTGGTAAATATCTTGGAATATCATAAACATAAGAAGTACTTGGAATAATTATTTTTGCATCGTTTAACCTACATAATTCCAATATATTTAATGTCCCCAGTATATTAATTTCGAATGTATGTCGAGGATTTTCATACGAAAATGGGATATTAATTACCGCTGCTAGGTGAAAAACAACATCTATACCATTGATATTTTTTACTTGGTTCCAGTCAATTATATTATTACCATCGAGAATATCAAAACCAACAATATTAACACCTCTTATTTTCAATTCTCTTGTAAGATAGGATCCAATAAATCCCCGGTTTCCCGTTACAAATATTCTTTTCTTATCTAAACTCACTAAATCACACTTTTTTATATATTATAAACATCGACCTTGTAATAATTGAGATTTTCTGATATCCATTTAATAGTTCTTTTTAATCCTTCATCTAGTGAAATTTCTGGTTTCCAGCCCACCAAATTTTTTGCTTTAGAATTATCTGCCCAAAGCCGATTAACTTCGCTTCTAGTAGGTCTCGAACGATTAGAATCATACTCTAACGTTACTTCTCGATCAATCAAAGAAATAATCTTATTAGCTAAATCTCCAATAGAAATCTCATAATTTGAACCTATATTAATTACTTCACCAATTGATTTATTAGATTCGGCAATTTTAATGAAACCATTTACTGTATCCGTTACATATGTAAAATCTCGGGTTGGATGTGTTGCTCCTAAGGAGACAATATTATTTGTTAATGCTTGTGTGATTATTGTCGGTATCACTGCTCTTGATGATTGTCTAGGACCAAAAGTATTAAAAGGACGTATTATTGATACAGGTAAATTAAACGCTAAATAAAAACTTTCAGCAATCTTATCAGCACCTATTTTACTTGCTGAGTATGGAGACTGACCACTTAATGAATGTTTTTCATCAATTGGCACATATTGTGCAGTACCATATACTTCACTTGTAGAAGTTTGCACAATTTTTTCAACATTATTTCTCCTTGCTGCAGTTAAAATGTTTAAAGTTCCCATTATATTTGTTTCAATGGTTTCTCTAGGATGAAGATATGAATAGGGAATAGCAATTATCGCTCCTAGGTGAAATATCACATTAACATTTTGGGTTATAGTTTTAAGAAAATCAATATCTCTTAAATCCCCTGGGATAATCTCTAATTCCTTTTTTACCTCATTTGATAATACATCAATGAATCCCCAATCATTTCTAGAATTATATCTTACAAAACATTTTACTTTGTTTTTTAACTTAACTAATCGTTCTACTAAATGGCTGCCTATAAATCCACCAGCACCAGTAACTAAAACGTTTTTTTCTATCAATTTCATATTTAGCAGCTCCATTCATTTATTTGATTTGAACGCGAGTTCAAGTCCCTTATGAATCTTATACCAGCCATTTTTGAGACCGTCGATGATGGTAATGCCTGGAATTTTGCAAGGGACTGTAATCGGTACTTCTTTTATTCTAAAGCCATCATGTATGGCCTTTAAAAGAAGTTCGCTTTCAATTTCAAAACCAATAGATGTCAGATTTAGACTATAAATCTTTTTTGCACTAAATGCTCTAAAACCAGATTCAGTATCTGTCATCCATTTTCCTGTAACTAAGTATGAGATAAATTTCAAACCTAAATTTCCAATCTTATTAATCAAAGATGTCTCAAGTTTTCCTAACATTCTAGATCCCACAACCATATCAAAATCTTCATTGAGTATTGGTTCTACAACTACAGGAATCTCTTCGGGCAAATGTTGACCATCTGCATCTAGTAAAACAACAATGTTGGGTGAAAATTCTTTGCTTTTTTTAATTCCTTTAATGATAGCAAAACCTTTACCTCTTTTAAGTGTTGGAATTGGTACAATAGCTCCATTTTTTTCAGCAACATCAGCTGTTTTATCTGTAGAACCATCTGCTACCACGATAACCTCACCAACATATCTGGAAGTTTTTTTAACTACTTTTCCAATAGTATTTTCTAAATTATAGGCGGCAAGTATTGCTATTATTTTATTGTCTTTTGAAAGAAGGAAATCAGTAAAGTGCGAACTATTTAAATTGCTCATAGTTTATTGCAAATTAAAATTTTGTTTTATAGTTTTTCCTCAATTTTCCGGTGGATAACCTAATTATCAGTAACTTTAAATTATAATTTTGGTGAAATGAGTTAAATTGTCAATAATAAACGAATCTACATTATGTTAAATAATAATAAATTTTGGAGATATTTCCTTTTTAAATAAATATAACCAAACTTTATATTTAAAAACATCCTTATATATAAAGTGATTTATTTTTTTGATTCGACAATTAGTATATTATGTCTATATAGATTCTATATATGTTTCCCTAGCTCGTTGAATAATCCGAGGGAGAACATTTAACATCAAACCAATAAACATACCAAGAGCGCCAATAATCAAAAAAATACTGACAAGAATAGCGTAGGGCACAAGAAAGATGTGCGTTTGGTTGTAATATTGCAATGTTTGAATACCAAAAATAAGCCCCAATAGTACCAAAATAAAACCTGGGAAGGCGATAAACAATAAAGGCCGTCTCTCAGCAACAAGCCAAACAACATAGCTTAACACCGATAAAGCATGTGATGTAGGATTCTTTGTAGACGTATCTAAACCATTATATTTACACATAACACGAGTTTTACCAACCTTTAAACCAAGATCATTTGCTTTAATCAACTGCTCACTTTCAACATTAAATTCCCCGCCATTCAACCTTGGCATAAGACCTTTAATCGCTTTTTTATTAAAAGCGCGAAATCCACACTGGCTATCAGTGACGTGTCCACCATTTCCAAAACTTGTAGCATAATCTAGTATTCTCTTTCCAATTTTTCGCCATCGAGGCATCTCTGTGCTCGCACCATGTCTAATACCAATAGATATATCATGACCATTATTTCTTAGATTGTCTAAAACAATCGGTATCTCATCGGGATTATGTTGTCCATCACCATCGATGGTAACTATGTATTTAAAATTATTATTTAATGCATATTTGAAACCTGTTTTAATCCCAGAGCTCTTTCCCTTGTTTTTCTTATGAAGAAGTACAACTGCTCCTGCTTCCTTAGCGATTTTACCAGTATCATCATTACTGCCATCATCGACAACTAAAACCTCGTCTACATAACGTTTTGACTTCAAAACAATACTTCCGATGGTAACCTCTTCATTATAGCA
>JABAOC010016828.1_pt2 | contig 10184 bp, 12 predicted proteins | sample 7062161 | NCBI WGS metagenome assembly JABAOC01 (sample SAMN14538625, study PRJNA623070) | marine sediment metagenome | biome: marine biome [ENVO:00000428]; feature: marine pelagic biome [ENVO:01000023]; material: deep marine sediment [ENVO:00002113] | place: India: Gulf of Khambhat ...
ACTCGACGTTTTCCAGGAACTCACCGCACTGCGTTATCCCATGATCGCGGTCTCGACCGTCACGGGTGCGGGGCTCGATCAAATCGCCCCTTGGTTGTTCGATCACCTGGGCATTGTACGCGTGTATACCAAAACACCCGGCCGACCGGCCGATAAAGACAGGCCCTTCACCGTCCGCCGTGGGGAGACCGTTCACGACGTGGCGCTGCTAGTACACAAGGAGATTGCCCAATCGCTGAAGTACGCCCGTCTGTGGCGCGATGCCAAACATCAGGGCCAACAGGTAGGACGGGAGCATCTGGTCGCCGATGGTGACATACTCGAGCTGCATGCCTGAGCGGCGCCTGGCAGCACCGTGGCGAGCTATTCGTCATTCTTATCGTCGGGATCGAAGAGTTGATCTAGCAGCATGCGCGCTTTATCGCCCTCGACGCCTGCGGCACCGCTCGGTGCGGCCCCAGCAAACAGCCCGTCGAGCGCTGCCTTGGCCGCCACCGCCTTGGTGTTCTCGCGCTTGACATAGGCTGCGGGCTTGGGTTTGAAGTAATCGCAAAAATTGGCGCGATCCTTTTCCCGCACCTGCTCGGCGCGGTCCTCGGTGCACTGATCACTCACCCTTGGATCATAGAACTGACACAGGCGACACACGTGCAGCTCAACGTTGCACTCTGCACACACCGCCCGCCGTGACAGCGGTAGCGGTTCGGCCTTGAGTGAGCCTCCACAATTCCAGCAAACAAGCTCTGCCATATCGGTCACATGGGTTCGGTCTTGGTGCGAGAGACTTCCCCTCAGTCAGAACGTTGCCATGGTATGGTCGAGCTTACNNTCGTAGGTGTCGGAGCAATACTCCGCCAGCGCGGAGAATTTCTGCTTGAAGATGTGGTCCGCATGCGATCGCTCGTGCTGTTCGAACGACTGCCAGTAGGTGACAATGGCAATGTGATCCTCGCTCTTCTGGCTTGCATCGAATGAGCCTTCGGCCGAGACGAAACCCGTGTACTTGAAGACCTGTCCGCCGATAAAGCCCCCGCTCTCGTCACCGTAAGTATTCTTGACCACATTGCAGAGCTCGCCAATGGCGAGCTCGACGTCATCAACGCTGACACCGGCTTTCAACTTGGCGACGTTGTAGAGCATCACGGCTCCGTAGGGAATGGTAAGTGGCGTAAACATTGATGGCATACCTCCAATGGAACAATCTGCCTTTAAGACCCGAGCAAGCTCCCGGCGTTCGATAGTCGAATCACCGTAGATAGCCCGCTACCGACCTGGGGACCGGCGAGCCGATCCACCCCCGTCGATCTCTCGGTGACCAAGGGTGACATTGTTGCGGGAGTGAGAGCGAGGTTCAAGAACCAACACCACTCTCGGACACCCTGTGCGTCGGCCCGCATACGGTTCAAGTCTTGGCGCCATCACTTAGGTACTACCACACGCGAGCATACGGCCCGCACTTCCGAGTAGACCTGTGCGGGTTCGTCCTCGTAGCGTCGTGACAGATGGAACGGAACCAAATGCTCGACATTTGCGCGGGTGGCGATCTCGCCGCAGGCGCGCGCCGTCAGATGGCCGGTGCGGTGAGCCTGCTCGGCATTAGCCTCAAGAAAGGTTGCCTCGCAGAAAAAGGTATGCGCGTCCTTGGCCAGCGCCGTGAGCCGTTCGCGGTTAGGCGGGGTATCCGCGAGGTCTGTCGCATAGACAAGCTTCTGTCCCGGCGTGATCAGAATAAGATCATCTGCCAGCACACCGACGCTTTCGATGCTGCCATCGGGCAAGCGAATGCGCGCCTCGCGCTCGTCGCCGGCGACGTGCAACTTGAGCGTGCTGAGCCAAGGGCCTGTTGGCAGAGACCGTGCCTGCAGCCTTTCCTTGCGGACGTTGAGCTGCTTGGGTTGCTCCAATGCGAAGGCGAGGACGGGCGTGCCATGATCGAGCACGGCCGCGCGCACGCGAAAGGCGCGCTCGGCGAGCAGGATACCGTCGACCGCCGCTTCTTCGCCCATCGCTTCGCTGCCAGCGCGCCCCGCTTGCACGGCAAAACGTAAGAGTCGGTCGCCGTGAAATTCCGTGACCTGGAAACGCGGGCCGCGCGCGCCGACGCGGTCCCAACAGACGCCGTTCACGAAACCCGCTATATGCTGAGAGAGTCCAGGTGGCCCGAAAACGCGGCAAGATGAGAAATCGCCGATACGTGAGCGCAGTAACCATAGGAAACCCGCGATGTGATCGACGTGAGCGTGACTCACGAACACGTCGCTCACTTGGTGGGCGATGCGCGCAGGCAAGCGTGATCCATCTCCGAGGTCGAACAGCAAGCTGCGCTTATGGTGTCGCAGCCGTACATGCAACAGCGGATCGCCGAAAATACCGTTGACCAGCGTTGCCGTGGCCGCGCCAACGCGCACGATCGGGCAAGGACCGCTGACGCTAGCGCGAGCAGGATAGGGTGTCACATCCGGCGGTGGCAGGTAATGCAGGGTTGCCGCGGCGAACGGCTTCGCGGTGTTGAGAAATCCCTCGTGACCCCGTTGCGCGTCTCGTACCAACAGCACGCGGGCGCCGATCGATTGCGGCGGCAACCGCACACGCAAGTGATCGCGCTCGCAGCGAAGGACTTCACCGACAGCGAGCGTGCGCAACTCATCGCGCAAAGCTACCTGACGCCCGTTCCAGGCGGAAGCGACATCGAGCGGCGGTGGCGTGCCAATCAGCTTCAACCCGGACAACGGCAAAATTCGCTCCTCGGCCTGTGCCAGGTGAGCGTCCCAAAGCCGTGTACGTTGGCGCGCACGCTGTTTTTTATTCGCCCGATGTGCCGCCGGTGAGGCCTGGACGACGAATGTCTCGACAGCGAGTGCAGCTAACTCGCTGGCCAGCAGTGGTGGTTGGCCCTGGCGCGCGAATAGCACCACTGCGTCAGCCTCGCTTGCCTGGATCAGGCCCGGCAACAACTCGGCAGCGGCTGTCCCGCGGACCACACCAGGACCATCAACCAGCAGTACTCCATCGAACTCGCGCGCGGCTAAGCCACGCACGGCGTTGACCAGCGGGAGGCGAAAGCGTCCGGCGTCGAGGGTGCACAGCGCCTCGACATCCGCAAGCATCCAGCTACCGGCCTGCCATTCGCCGAGACACACGGCTCCCGGGATGCCGAAGACCGGCAAACCCGGGTCGGCGCAGATGCACCAACAGCGTCGCCCCGCTGCGCCGAGCGTGCGCGCCATTGCAGCGGCCCATGTCGACTTACCGACTCCTGGTTCGCCGAACAGCAAGACGCGTCGATTGCGCGAGCACAGCTGATTGGCGATCGTCGCCGTTGCGTAGTCGAGAGCAGGCAAATTCAGACCCTATGCACAGATCACGGCCGATGCCCGACATGTCGCCGAGTGGTAACCAGTATACTCGCGGAAAGATTCGTTTGCCCGAGCGCGCCCATGGACGCAACGGCGTGATCCGACCATAGGCGCTTTTCGGGTATGATCCGCCTGCATAATCTCTTTTCGACAAATGGGCACAATAATGAGCAAGCAGCATAACTATGCGTTTCCACTACCACCGATACCGTCGCTGCCGGTCGCCGGCAGCGATCAGCGGGCGCCCGTCCGCCGTGTTTACTGCATCGGGCGTAACTACGCCGATCACGCTGTCGAGATGGGCGGCGACCCGACGCGGGAGCCACCGTTTTTTTTCGGCAAACCGGCCGATTGCATCGTCGCGGGCGGCGGCAGGATTCCCTACCCGCCGCTCACCGACGATTTGCAACATGAGATGGAGTTGGTGGTCGTGATGGGTTCGGGCGGACGCGACATCGCCACGAGCGCCGCCCTCGACCACGTCTTCGGTTATGCCGCCGGCATCGATTTGACGCGACGCGACTTGCAAGCCGAGGCGAAAAAGACGGGGCGCCCTTGGGACATGGCCAAGGGATTCGACTATTCGGCGCCGTGCTCGGCGGTAAGACGGGCGAGCGAGATCGGGCACCCCACCAGCGGCGCAATCACTTTAAAGGTGAACGGCGAAACGCGGCAAGCGGGCGATCTGAATCAGCAGATCTGGAAAGTCGAGGAAGCCATTTCCTATCTTTCCCGATTCGTCGCGCTTGCCGCCGGCGACCTGATTTTCACCGGCACGCCGGCGGGTGTTGGACGTGTAGTGCGCGGCGATCGGCTCGAGGGTCAAATCGATCGCGTCGGCGATCTCGCCGTAACGATCGAATGAGCGCAGCGCTTTCTCGCCGCAAGCTGTGCTATCCGCACCATCCTAAACATGCAGATCGAAGCTAGCTCTGCTGCGAGGTCGCGCAACACCAAGGTGATCGCGCTGGTCAGCGCCGGTCATTTTCTATCCCACTTTTACCTGCTGCTGTTGCCGCCCCTGTTTCCGCTGCTGCGCGAGGTCTATGGCGTGGGATTCACCGAGCTCGGCTTCGCGATCGCCGTGCTTAGCTTGACGACCGGCTTGACGCAGGCGCCGATGGGTTTTCTCGTGGATCGTTACGGCGCCCGCAGCATTCTCATCGGTGGGCTCGTTCTGGAAGCAGTGGCTTTCGGGCTCATTGCGCTTTTCCCTTACTATGGTGCCCTGATCGCCCTCATGACCGTCGCCGGACTCGCCAATGCCGTCTATCATCCGGCGGATTACGCCATCCTGGCCGCCTCGGTCGAGCAGCGGCGGCATGGGTCGCGCCTTCTCGATTCACACCTTCTCCGGCTTTCTGGGCGCTGCCGTCGCGCCCGTCACCATGATCTTTCTGCTCACATTCCTTGGGTGGCGCACGGCGCTGATCACGTGCGCCCTCGCAGGCGGGTTGCTTGCCGTGCTGATGGCCTTGAACTCGAATGTGCTGCGGGATGCGAGCACCGTAGGCGGCGGCACACGCTCGTCGCCCGGCGACAAGCGAACCCGCGGCGGTCTACGGCTGCTCTTTAGCGGGCCGATTCTTATGGGCCTGTTGTTCTTCACCGGCCTGTCCGTCGCCGGTCACGGTATCAGCGACTTCGCGGTGTCCGCGCTGAACCTTATCTACAACGCGCCACTCAGAGAAGCCGGTACAGTTTTGAGCGCCTATCTCTTCGCCTCGCCGGTGGGCGTGCTGCTCGGTGGCTGGATCGCCGATCGCTACGCCCGTCACGATCTCATTGTAGCGCTGTGTCTGGTCTTGCTCGCTGCGAGTATTGTCCTCGTGGCCGCGCTTCAGCTCTCACTCGCCGCGATCGCAAGTTTGTTCATCCTCGCTGGCCTGTTTAATGGTCTGGTCGCCCCCTCGCGCGACATGATGATCCGTGCCGTGACACCCGCAGGAGAAACCGGCAAGGTCTTCGGCTTCGTATCGACGGGTTACAACATCGGCGGCATTACGGCGCCCATCATATTCGGCTACCTACTGGATCATTGGGACGCGCGCATGCTCTTCTGGCTCGTCAGCGTCGTTAGCCTCGCCACGGTCGCGACCGTGCTGGCCACCGCCAAGACGGCACGACGGAGCCTGTCAGCGCCACGGCAGGTCTGAGGTGCTCGTCGGCAGGTGGTGGATGCCCGCCAGAAGAAGCCGGTGGCGCGTCAGGCCGGGCGTTGCGGCGTGTCGTCGCCTTCCGGCACCGACTCGTGGCGCGGCTCGAGCACCGGGATAATGATAGCGGCGCCTGGCAACACCGCACTGAGATCGAGATCGGGGTTGTACTGACGCAGCAACCAAAGTGGCACACTGTAACGACGCTGCGACAAAATCCACACCAACTCCCCGCGCTGCACGACATGTTCGCGCGTATCGCTGATGCGATACTGGGTGAAAAACGTCTCTTGCATAGCACGATGGTAAGCAACTCGGCGCTGCTCGAAGGTCTCCGCAGGGGTATGCGTGAACTCGACCCGCAACCGGCGTCCTACCACAACCGGCTGGCCGTAGCGCATGCCATTCAGTCGGCGCAGCGCCGATGCGCGCACCCCCAGCCATTCGGCGTAATGGCCCAGCGTTTCGGCAGCCTGGACCTCGATGGTGCCATCGCTCGATACCGAGTAGTCGCTGGGATCCGCGGCGAGCGTCGGGTGCGCGGCGGCCGGCAGCGTCGGGCCGATCGCCTCGGCTTCGCGGGCGGAGGCCGGTTCCGCGGCCTCGACGCTGGCCACCTGGGTGGGCGTCAACTCGGGCTCGCCGTCCGTCGCCGCTGGCGGCTCGACCGCGCTGGCAACGAGCTCTGGCGCAGGTGCGACGACAGCGCTCGCCGCCGAGACGTCGGCAGCCACCCGCAGTTGCTGGCCCGCACTGATGCGGTGTCTGTCGCTCAGCGCGTTCGCCTGCACGAGCGCCTGCTCGCTGACGCCGAAGCGGCTAGCAATCAACGACAGTGTATCGCCTGCTTGGACCTCGTAGAATCCGTCGGCCGGTGGGGCTACAGGCGCCGGCGGCTGCGTGATCTGAGCGCCCCCAGAGGGTGGCAAATACAATGTCTGGCCGGCGCGAATGCGGTGACGACTTGCCAGACCGTTGACGGCAACCAGCTCGCGTTCACTGACGCCGAAGCGGGTCGCAATTTCACCGATTGTGTCGCCATGGCGCACACGGTAAACCTCCGCACGCGGCTGACCTTGATAGCGCTCGTCAGCACCGAGCCGGGCGAGCACCAGGTTCGCCGGCTCGTCTAAAGCGCCGTAGGGCAGCCGCAACTTGTATCCGCGCGGCACGCGCCTGTGGCCACGCCATACCGCATATCGCAAGGCCGGATTGTGCTGTTGCAGAGTGTTGCGGTCGATGCCCAAGGCGTCTTCCAGCGTAGCGACGCTCAAATAGGCGGGCATTTCCACGAGCTCCGTCTGAGCTGGCTCATCGGGCTCGAGGGGACCGAAATATTTTTCTGCGTTGAAATGCACTTCGACCGCCGCGAGGAAGGCGGCATAAAAGTTTCGCGATGAAAAACCAAAAGTGCGACTCTTGTACTTGCGAACGATGGTTACAATATCGTGCGTACCGAGCTGACGCACGGCGCGGCGCATTCCCGCCGCACCATGGTTGTAGGCCGTGATAGCCAAAGGCCAACTGCCGGTGACATCCCGGTTGTGCTTGAGCAGGCGCGCGGCGGCGACGGTTGAGCTGTACGGATCGAGACGCTCATCCACCGTCCCATCAACGCGCAAATAGCGTCGCCCCGTGGAGCGCGTGAGCTGCCATAAACCGGTTGCACCCACGTGCGAGCGTGCCTGCGGATTATAAGAGGATTCCACATGCGGCAGGACGACCAGTTCGGGAGGTAGCTCCATCTGCGCAAGTGTCTCACGAATGTACGGTGCCCAGGCGCCGGCACGGATCAAGCCGGCGCGAAATCGCTCGGCTTGACCGAGCTGAAAACGCAAGCGATAAGCCGCCGCCCGCAGCTCGCCTCGGGTCACTCCGTCAGGCCAAAGTGAGAGCACCTGCTGCTCGTCGTCGTTCAGACCCTCGCGTTTGCCGCCCGCGAGCTTGAGCAAGATATTGCGGTAGCGCTGTTTGGCTTTTTTGACGTGCGACCTGCGCGCACGTTCACTCATAGCTTCCCTAAAGCGCGCGACCTCATAGACGACGCTTAGATGACGGTCGTCGTGTATGAATCCTGCATTCGTGTCTACCTCCGTGTACACGCGCTTCCAGAAATGCACTTCGTCTTCGAGCTCGGGGGGGACCGTGAACGACGTCGGTGCGTCGGCGGAATAGGCCGCCGTCGCAGTCNNNAGCGGTAATCACGATAAGGCAAAATCCTCTGATCATCACTCTCGTCCAAGCGCTCCCTGCAAGACGGCGCCTACGCATAACTATATAGATAATCGCGCTCCCCTCTGGGGTCAAGCGAGGGTACATGGCAAGTGGCGTTGACACAAATCTCTATGCACCATTGGCGTCAATCAGGCTGAGCTAGGCGTGCTCGTTTGAGAATCCGCCTGGGCATGATGCTCATATTGGCCGTCTCATAGCGAGCGTGGCGCTGGCAATACATGCGTTAAGCACTTAAATCTGGTTCACTACCAGCAAGGATTGGAAAAAATCATCGTTATGCAGAGAACTCCACGTTTTGTGCAGCTTCCCAATGCTATTCGGGCTCGGCGGGTGTCGGTCGTTGTCGCCAGTGTCACAGGGCTCGTGCTCACGTCCGTTGCCCTCGGTGCCAGCGCACAATCGTGGGACGGTCGCACCTGGCATATCGCCCGCCATTCAGATGACGCGCGCTTGACCCTCACGCAATGGTTATTGGCAGGACAAACGACCAGGCATTGGAGCGAGCGCGTAGCGCTGCAGCTAGTCGATTCGCAAGCCTCGCCCGATGACGTGCTCGCCAAGACGCGCCAGGAGATCGAGCGCCGTTGCCCGAAAGCCGCCTGGAACCTCCTGCAAAAAGACCTGCAAAACGTGCTCTACGAGTGGCAGGTCAAGAACTGCGTGTCCCACCCTGACCAACACGACATCGTGAATCTAGTGCGCAGCGACGAGGGCGTCTACCGGATCAGCTATTCGGCAAGGGGCGTAACGCTCGACGAGGGTCGCAGAGCTCAGTGGATCCAGATACTGGCTTCTTTTCAACCGAGCGCGCTCAAAAGGCTCAGGCGTGAAGCGGCAATCTTAGCTAGCGCCGACGTAAGCAATGAGTTCGATGGCGAGCGCAGTTCGCCGGGGGTCGTGTTCGAGCTGGAAGAAGTGTCGAGGCGACGCGAAGCGGGCGCTACCGCCGTGCGTTACAGGTTCAAAGCGGCAGGATTGCCGGCAAACAAAGAGTATGTCGTCTGGAATGTGCCGTTCGGTAGTGACAAACCGGTGGCCATGCTGCGCGCGGAAGTCGACGCGCAAGGCGAGATCATCTACAACTTCGAGGGCGAGCGCGGAAAACTAAATGACTTGCTGATCAAGATCCGGGGCTACGTCAAAGCACAGCCAGCCAAATTTGCATTAGTGTCCGCCGATGGCAGCGTGCGCAGCGTCCTTAAGAAGATACCGTTTCCGCTCACAGACCAGGATGGGGCCTGCCGGCTGAGCGTCGAGATGCAGACGCCTGACGCCTACCGTGTGCTGTTATCCGGTTTTACTGCCGGCGAAACCGTACACGTCAGCGCTGACCTCGGCAAAAAGGCGTTAGACGAAAACTTTGCCGTCCCGGCCGACATCGCGCGCGATACGGTGCAACAGGCGATATTGCTCCGTTTTCAGCGAAGAAGCGGGCGCGGCGTGGTCAAGGCCGCCGCGCGCTCGTGCACGGTATCGGCCATGTATGAATGGGGCACACAGGCCAGAGTCCAATAGCCAAACGGCCAATTTGAGGCGGTTTAGCTTCCAGAAAGAGAACCAACACCCAAACGTATGCCGATATTTGCTACCCTACTCCTGTAGACGCGAACTGCACGAGTGAGAGGACTGTCATGACACCCGGTGACCGACCCAAAGAACCCAAGATGAATGTCATGGATCTCTACCGCGAGGAAATATATACCGACCGCCAAGTGGGCACGATCCGCCAGTTAACACCGGTCAAGGCCGATGGCTCGACGGACAACAGTCGCAAAGTGCTCTATGTCGGTCAGGCCCAGCTCGTCACCGCCGTCGGCGCCGTCCCGCTCGCTTTTGAAATCGATGCACGGAATTTGAAGGAGGCGGTCGAGAAATTCTCCGCAACCGCCAAGGAAGCGATTAATCGGGCCGTGAAAGAGTTGCAGGAAATGCGCCGCGAGGCTGCCTCATCGATTGTCATCCCCGAACCCGGAGCTGGCGGCTATGGGCCAGGCGGTTTGCCTGGGGGCGGCAAAATTCAGATGCCTTAGCCACGCCNNGGCGACGAACCGATTCCACGTATGTGCTTGATTGACGTTTTCATCGAGCAAGCAGTGCATGTCAGCCGCTTTCGCGGCAACAAACCCAAGCAAACCGCTGGACAACAGGACTGCACGCCATGTTGGCGCCACCATCATGTCCACTGCACGCATACTGCGGTCGATCATGGCACCAACAACTTGCCCCAGCGTAGAGCGTTATCGACTGACTTCACTGGTGAGCGACGATGCGCACAGTACACAACGGTCGCAATAAACGTTGATCCCAGAAAAGAAAACCCCGCCCTGAGGGCGGGGTCTCGTCAAGTGATGCTAGCGATGCCCTAATTTAACGGCTGGGGCTCACGTCAACCGCCTGCAGGCCCTTGGGACCCTGTTTGACGTCGAACGTCACGCGT
>JABAOC010004683.1_pt2 | contig 10183 bp, 8 predicted proteins | sample 7062161 | NCBI WGS metagenome assembly JABAOC01 (sample SAMN14538625, study PRJNA623070) | marine sediment metagenome | biome: marine biome [ENVO:00000428]; feature: marine pelagic biome [ENVO:01000023]; material: deep marine sediment [ENVO:00002113] | place: India: Gulf of Khambhat ...
ATGCGGCGAGAAGAAGTAGAAATAATGGGATTAATAGGCGCTTCAAAGGGTTTTATCAGGGCGCCGTTTATCTTGGAAGGAATTTTTTATGGAGTTTTAGGAGCATTTATTGCTTGGGGAATCTCTTATCTTTTTCTGCTTTACGCCACTCCTTTTTTAGTTGATTTTCTTGCTGGCATTCCTCTTCTGCCAGTCCCAATTTTGTTTATGCTCGCTGTTTTGGGGGGAGAGATTCTCTTGGGAACTTTTATCGGTGCTCTCGGAAGCTTCATTGCCGTTAGAAGATATCTGAAGTAAGATGCTTTCTGTCCAAAAGAAATGTTTTTTTCTCCCTTTCTTATTAATAATTTTTTTCTTTCTTTTTTCGCGAATAACGCCTGCTATCACTGATGAAGAGTGCGTCCGGGATTTAAACGAAAACCGTGACCACCTTGAAGAGTGTATTAAGATTTGGGGAGAAAAGGTTGCTGAAAAAGGAAGACAGATAACCACTCTCAAAGCAGAACTGGAAAAATTTGATGCCAGCATTGCCATCACTATTGCCCAGATTTATCAAACGGTTAACGAAATCGAGGAATTAGAGAAGGAAATCGCTGCCTTATCCACTAAAATAGGGCATCTTGATATTTCTCTTGACCAACTTTCCCAAATTCTTGTTAAAAGAATTGCCGAAACTTATAAAAAGGGGAAAATTGACGCTTTTGCTCTTTTGTTTTCTTCTAATAACTTTTCCGAGTTTATTGGTCGCTATAAATATCTAAGGGTTATCCAACTTCACGACCGCAAGTTAATGATTCAGATGGAAACCGTTCGCACCAATTATGCGGACCAAAAAACAGTCAAAGAAGAAAAGCAGGCCGAATTAGAAGCGGCCAGGAAAAAACTTGAATTGCAAAGGGCTCTTTTAGCCCAACAAAAAGCGGATAAGGAAAGATTGCTTGAAGCCACTCAAAACGATGAGAAGCGCTATCAACAACTAATTTCCAGAGCCAAGGCAGAGTTGGTGGCGATTAGGGGCATTCTTGCTGGTCAGGGAAAAGAAGTTGAAGTCGGAGCCGTTTCTGAGGGGCAGAAAATTGCCACTCTGATTGAGGGTGCATCTTGTAATTCCAGTGGCACCCACCTTCATTTTATGGTTACCCAAAACAGTGATACTCATAATCCTTTTAGCTATCTTAAAGGGGGAATAGACCATGAGAATTGCTCGGGCTCTTCCTGCGAAAGCGGGGATGGTGATTCTTTTAACCCTGGAGGCAGCTGGAATTGGCCTCTTAATCCAAAGATTACTTTTACTCAAGGTTACGGACACACTTGGGCAATTGAACATACCTGGGTAGGGAAAGTCTATGATTTCCACAACGGCATTGATATTGTCAGTGACTCTTTAGAGGTTAAAGCAGTAAGGGCAGGGAAGTTGTACCAAGGGGTTTATGAAGGTGGTTGCAATTTAACTTATGTTCGAGTTGACCATGACGATTCAGATTTAGATACTTTGTACCTGCATGTGAATTATTAGGCTAATGCCTGCCCATTATAGATTACTTAAATTTCTAATCGCCTTCGCGGCGATTTTTTTGTTTTGCTCAGAAAAAATTTTTGCCCAAGTAGTTATTAACGAGCTTTTACCTAATCCGGGAGAAGGATCAGACTGGGTCGAGCTTTACAACACAACTAATCAAGATATCAACTTGGATGGTTGGGTTCTTGATGATGAGGGAACAAAGACGAATATGGTTGAGATAAGAGAGGCGACTATGAGCGCTTATGGTTTTCGGTTTTTTGAGGTTGGCAGTCGGCTCAATAAGACGAGCGATACGATTTATCTAATAAACAGTCAGGGAACAATTGTTGACGAATACAATTACTCCACCAACCCAGGAGAAGATGTTTCTTTTGGACGAATGCCTGATGGTGGGGAGTGGGGTGTTTGTAGCGAATTAACTCCAGAATTAGAAAACAAATGTATTTTGCCTTCTCCCTCTCTTGCTTCTAGTCCTAGCTTGTTGTCATCGCCAACCTCGTCGTCACCCCAACCAAGCGGCACTCTTTTTTCAACTGAAACTCCTAGTCCAAAACCAGTTAAAATAACTGGGGCGACCTTATTGGGCAAGATTTTGGGTGAAGAAGAATCAACTCCGGCTGGATTTTATCCCTGGGAAGCAACAAAAGAAGCTGAAAGTCAAGAAGCAACAGAGACATCGAAGACTAAGCTTATTTCCAAGCTATTTCTAGGGTTCGGATTTATCTTTCTTTTAATCTCTGGCATTTATTTATGGTACAATCAGCGTAAGCAATTGTGATAAAAAAAACCCGACAACTTCTTTTTCTTTGGGCGCCAGTTGTTATTTGGTGTGGTTTGATTTTCTATCTTTCTTCGATTCCCCAACTAAAAGCAGCCAGTGATCCTTTTTGGGATGAAGTAATCAGGAGTTTGCTTCATTTAATTATTTATGCTGTTCTTTTTCTCTTATTTTATCGAGCAATCAACGCTTTTAGAAAAGAAAAGGATTATGCTTGGGCACTATTTTTATCAATTCTTTATTCAATTTCCGATGAATTTCATCAGACTTTTGTGCCGACAAGGACTTTTGAACTAAAAGACTTGGCCGTAAACATCTCCGGAATCCTATTGAGTGGGTTGGCAATATGGAAGTTATTACCAAGAGCGCCAAAGAAACTCAGAGGTTGGGCAAAAGACTTTCAGCTAGTTTAAAACCAGGCAATATTTTGGCTCTTTACGGTGAATTAGGAAGTGGCAAGACAACTTTTATTCAGGGTCTTGCCCGAGGTTTGGGAGTTAAAAAAAGAATAATTTCTCCTACTTTTGTTTTTATTCGTCAATATTCTCTTAACCATAGACTAGCTAAGGTTCTTTACCACGTTGATTTGTATCGAATCAATGAAGCTTCCGAAGCCCAAGGATTAGGTTTAAAAGAAATTTTTGCTGATGAACCAGCGATTGTTGTTATTGAATGGGCTGATAGAATCAAAAAGATTCTACCTAAAAAAAGAATTGAAATTTATTTTAACTATCTTGAAGAAAACAAAAGAAAAGTTAATATTAAAGGGTTAGCAAAATGAAACTATTTATTGATACGTCAAAGAGTGATATAACTATTGTTGGTTTAGATAATAAACGCTGGAAATTTGAAACTAAAAAACATAAATCCCAAAAATTACTTGAAGTGATTGACCAAACTCTAAAAAAGCAGAAAAAAATCTTAAAAGATATAAGCAAAATTGAAATAAATTTGGGTCCGGGTTCTTTTACTGGACTAAGAGTAGGGATTTCGGTGGCTAACGCCTTGGCTTGGGCATTAAAAGTGCCGATTAATGGTAAGAAAATTGGTAAAATGGTTGAACCGAAATATGAATAGTAGCATCTCTAAAACTATTGGCTTTTTATTGACTATTGGCGGTTTGGTATTGATTGGCTTTATTTATGGACCTATTTTTAAAGAAGAGTTTCGCTACCGTTCAACTTGGACGCCGCCTGAAGAAAAGGAAATAATTCCCGTATCAGAGGATTTTGGACTGATTATTCCCAAAATTGGTGTTAACGCCAAAGTTTTTCCCAATGTTGACCCCAATAATCCAAGCGAATATCTACCTCTTTTAACTCAAGGCGTAGCCCATGCCAAAGGCAGTGTTTTGCCCGGAGAAGAGGGCAATGTCTTTATCTTTGCCCATTCAAGTGATACACCCCTGAATATTACTCGGTACAATGCCGTTTTTTATTTAATTGGCAAATTAGAAAAAGATGATGAAATCATTGTTCATTTCAATTACATGAGATACCTTTATAAAGTGGTTGATAAAAAAATCATTCCCCCAGAGGTAATGTCTGATTATCTCAGGAGTTTTGGAGGAAGAACCTTGACCTTACAAACCTGTTTCCCTCCAGGAACAACGATTAATAGGCTCTTGGTGATTGCAAAAGAAGTAGATTGACCCCTAAAGTTCCAGTTGACTTTTGTGAAAAATTTGACAAGATGTAATAAAGAGTTGTATAATTTGGCACAACCTGCCGAATTCTATGACAGGTGTTTTTAGTTTATCTTCCATGAAGTTAAAAAAGCTCCATCGCGTTTTTACTTGGTTTGCTATTTTTTCTTTGGTACTCCAACTTAGTAGTGGAGTATTTTTGTCTCGCCCTGCTTTTGCTGTAGAAGAAGGTAGTCCGACTCCAACCCCAACAGCCACAGAAACTCCGCCGGAAGAACAGACTCCAATACCACCAACAGAACCCACACCGCCACCTCCTCCAGAGGCTAGTTCTACACTAGACCCAGCTGACGATTTAACACCACCGTCGACTTCCACTCCAACTCCATCACCCAGTCCAAGTCCAAGCCCGAGCCCGAGCCCAAGTCCAAGTCCAAGCCCATCACCTTCTCCAATACCTAGTGATTCCAATACAGTAGTAAACCCAAGTTTGATTGTTGGTCAGGAGAAACAGGACACTGACGACCCAAATGATGTTCTTGATCTCGATCCTCCAGAATCAGCTGAAGGGAGTGCCGAGTTAGATCCTTCTATTTTCACCGACAAAGGAGATTATGCTCCGGGAGAAACAGTTAAAATCACTGGCGAAAATTTCCCAACCAATTCAACATTAATAGTTAAAGTCACCCGCCCTGACGATTCGGTGGTTAAGGGTGATGGCAGTTTTGAAGAAGGAAGTGATGAAGTAACGACTGATGAGGAAGGAAGATTTGAGTACCACTACCAACTAAATGGAATAGAGGGAGAGTATTTAGTTGAGGTTTTGTTAGGTGGGACAGTTTTGGCGACAACTTTATTTACAGATAACACCCTAAATGATACACCACCAGTAAACTGGCCAACAGAATGGATTAGCCCAGACTGTAACACCGACCCGAGTGATGAAAGCCCCAGCCAACTTGATCTAATTGGTGATGTTTCAAACCCAGCAGCTTATTATGCTACTGATGACAACTACCTCTATTTAAGAGAACGGGTTGAAGGTGATCCGAATGGTCCTCCTGGAATGTTTACTCAACATAACTGGGTGGTTGTTGTTGAACAAACAGGCGACGACTATTACGATTATTTATTAACCCTCAATGGGCAAGATGAAAAGGTTCAGATTTGGGAGAATACTACTCAGTCGGAGGTAATAGATTGGAGCCCAATCTTTAATGACCCGGCAGAAACTAAGATTTGGAGTGAATCAACCGCTACATATGCTCGAATAGACCCAGATGGAAGCTATTGGTTTGTTTCTTGGGCAATTCCAAAGAGTGCCAACTCCTTTACTCTTGGCTCAAGTCCCACCTTATATTTTTCAACTTCGGCTGATTCCAAAAATTACAATAAAGACCACCTTGATTGTTATGAAGCAATTTGTGGAGATGGCATTATTGAGGGTGAAGAGATATGTGATGATGGTGAGCTGAATGGGGTTGAATGTGATCCTCCCTACGGAACTGAAGGACAACCCGAATCTTGTCAATATTGTAGCCTTTCTTGTGAACCAGTCATCTTAACAAACGGCTATTGTGGCGATGGGTTGTTGGATGAAGGATACGAGGAGTGTGATGGCGAAGCAGGAGTTCCTGAGCATTACACCTGTACTCCTTCTTGCACTTTAGAGTATGTGCCGTATTGTGGCGATGGAGAAATAAACCAAGACACAGAACAATGTGACGATGGGAATAATATAGATGGCGATGGCTGTAGTGCTAATTGTACGATTGAACCCGGTTCAATTTCTGGGGTGAAGTTTGAAGATAAAGATGGTGATGGTAATTCCCGAGAAGCTGGAGAACCAGGGCTTCCAGGCTGGACAATTAATTTGGTAGATGCTTCTGGGGCAATCGTTGATTCGACTATCACTGCCGCTGATGGGAGTTACTCTTTTATTGATGTTGCGCCCGGAATGTATTCTGTTTGCGAAGTTCCTCAGCCTCCTGATTGGACAAGAACTCATCCCAGCGCCGACTGCTATTTTGGTGTTCTTGTTGAACCTGGTGGAGTGGTTACCGTTAAAGACTTCGGTAACTTCATGAATGTTGATATCACGGTTTGTAAGTATATTGATTCTGATGGAGATGGGGTTGGTGATGTTCCTTACACAGATGGTTGGCAGATGACTCTTAATCCAGGAGACATTTCTCAGACGACTGGTGAAGATGGCTGTACGACTTTTTCAAATCTAGGACCAGGCTCTTATTCTGTAACTGAAGAAACGAGACCAGATTGGACACCCACTGATGGAACGACCCACGATTTTGGTCAGGTGGAGAGTGGCCAAACCTACACCTGGACATTTGGCAATTTTAAAAATGTTTCAGTAACAGCTTGTAAATTAATTGATGCCGATGGTGATCTTACAACCACAGGAGACCAAACTCCTTATCAAGGATGGGAAGTTAATCTTTTAGTTGATGGAGGAGTAAATAATACTAAAACTACTAATGAATTGGGTTGTTATACTTGGAGGAATCTCGGTCCAGAACACTCTCTTGGTGTTTCTGAAATAGTCCCTCCAGGATGGATTGCTCTTACACCAACTTCTCATGATTTTGGCTATCCTCAGAGTGGTCAAGCTTATTCTTATACTTTTATTAATACTGAATTAGGTTCAATTTCAGGTCATAAATGGGAGGACAAGAATATCAATGGTGTTTTTGATGGCAGTGATGAATATCTCGAGAATTGGACAATTAAGCTTTGGCAAGGAACTTACACTTCACCGCCAGTTACTCCGCCAGATGATACAACCTTGACTGATGTCAATGGTTATTATAGTTTTGAGAATTTGTTTCCAGGAGATTATGCTGTTTGCGAAGAGGTTAAACCAGGTTGGGTTCAGTATATTCCGGGCAGTAATGACTGTTACTATTATACTGTTCTGTCAGGAAGCCAAATAACCGGAGCTGACTTCTTGAATTATCAAAAAAGTACTATTCAGGGAACTAAATATGAAGATATCAATGCCAATGGAGTCCATGATTATTTGTTTCCACCCTTTGAAAACAATCTTCTAAACGGTTGGAAAATTCGCTTGTATGATGAAAACTGGAATTATCTTAGTGAGACAACCACTGCTCATCTTGGTAATCAAGGTCAGTATCGCTTTGAAGGCCTTGATCTAGGTACTTATTACGTCTGTGAGGTTCTTCAAGCTGGTTGGGATCAAACTGGACCATTAGAGGGAGCCGGCAGTGTTGATAATAGTCATAGTCCAACAGGGGATGGTTTGGGAGTCTTTAATGGTTCCGGAGACCTTAGTGAGGGTGGAATTTGTTGGCGAACAGAGATTAATGAATCTGGTCAAACTCGAGGCTGGTTAAAGTTTGGTAACTTCGAACTAGGTAAGATTAAGGTTTGTAAATATGAGGATTTGGATGGTGATGGAGAACTTGATGCAGGTGAACCAGGAATGCAAGGCGTAACAATAAATCTATCTAAGAAAAGCGGAATTTGTTTGCCTATGATAGGTTGCATTTGGTTGCCGTTCGATTCTGGTGAAACTGACGTAGATGGTTGTTATGAATTTGATGGTCTAACTTATGGAGATTATCGTGTTTCTGAGATTATTCCACTTTTCTATTATCAAACTTACCCAACTAACCCAAATTACCATCGGGTTTTAGTTGAGTCTGGTACTGATACAGAAGTTTATTTCTTAAATGCACCTTATGAGCCCGAAATCTCAATTGCCAAAGAAAACGATAAATCAGGAGGAGCCACCACCGGAGACATTGTTAATTACACTCTAACCTTAACCAATGGACCAGTTCCTCTTATTGTGGATGTGATTGATGTTCTTCCTGAAGGATTTACCTATGTTGCTGGAAGCGGTAAAGTTGATGGAGCCCTCCACGAACCAACGGTTTCAGGAAATACTCTAACTTGGAAGGATCTTAGTTTTGGTCCTGACCAAGAGAGAGTCATTACCTATCAAGCTGAAATTGAAGACAGCCAACCAGCCGGAACTTATTACAATTTGGCTACCTGCCGAGGTGAAACGGAAGGTGAGATGTTTGTTCGTTACATGGAACCTCTTACAGCCAATTGCGATGTTGTTGAATCAAGTGTGCCCATTGGTCGAGGCTTTGCTTACAGTACCTCGGTTGGTGGGCAGGTTTTGGGAGAGGCAGTGGTTCTAGGAGCAGCCACTGGTTCACCAACCTTTTTATTACTCATTGCCTTGTTAATGATTCTCAGCGGAATTGCTATCTTAAATTACAAGAGAATTAAAAAAGTGCTAAATAAATTGGGTTACAAAAAATTATTCAAGAGTTTCTTCATTGCTCTTGGTTTGCTAGTTTTTTCCGTTGGTCTGGTTAGGGCGGCTACTTTAGTGGTTAAACTTAATGAACTACCAGAATACATTAATTACGACCCATTTGATATTTACTACACGGCTATTCAAACAGAAGGTAAGCCAGTTGAAATTAAAGCCTTTATGAATAAAGATGGTCAGTCTAAGTTCGAATTTGGCACTTCCAATCAAACTTCAGGCAGTTTTACGGTTGACAGTGCTTCGCTTTCTGGTGATGGCAAGTACTATTTCTTGGTCAAAGCAACGAGTGGTGGGGTAACGGTTCAGAGCGCGGAGGAATCAGTTATCCTTGACCGCGAAGAACCCAGCCCAGTGAGTAATTATCGAAAAGAAAAGATAGGCAGTAAGAAATATAGACTTTGTTGGAGAACTCCTAACGAAGACGACTTTAAAGAAGTTCTTGTTTATCGCTCTGATAAAACAGAATTTGATGCTGACCACAGCACTCAGGTAGCGGGAATTGGCGGTTCCAAGGATGAAGAGAAATGTTGGGAAAACGATGTCCCCGAAGACAAAGACTATTATTATGTTACTCGAGTCGTTGACAAGGCTGGAAATATCTCCAATGTGGTGGGTGATTCTGAAGCAACGGAAGTAAAGGTTATTCAAGAGTTTGTTTCACCCACACCGATTGCTCTTCCAGTTGTTAGTCCTGCGCCAACAGGGGAAGCAGAGGAAGTTGAGGAAGGACAGATTCTTGGTGGTGAAGCTCCCGAAGAAACGCTTGCTCCAGGAGCCTTAGGCGGTTTAAGCCAAACGGTTTCCGAAACGGTTACCGGACTTGGTCCCTGGAAAACCTTGGGCTTAATCATTGTGGGTGGAGGAATAATTGGCTTAATCATCTACTTCTTCAGGCGTCGTTAACTTCACTTGACTTAGATTCAGGCTTGACCCATAATTGACCTATGAACCTGCTCGAATGGGCGAGGCATTTTTTCGTTCCTCGCCATTCAAATAATCAAAAAGCCAAAATTCTTCATCCCTCAACTCTCTCGGTTATTGTTGCTGTTTTTCTGGTTTACCAATTTGCGATTAACTTTTACCTTTTAATTCAACCCTCTATTCTTGGCTATGCTTCAAATATTACTCCAGAACAGGTTATTGAACTAACCAACCAAAAGCGATTAGAAAGCGGTTTAAAACCGCTGACTATTAATGGCAAACTCAATGAAGCCGCCCAAAGAAAAGCAGGTGATATGTTTGCTTTTGATTATTGGTCTCATAATTCGCCTTCGGGTCGAGACCCTTGGTCTTTTTTTCGAGAAGTGGGTTACAAATATCAATATGCTGGTGAAAATCTGGCAAGAGACTTTATGAATTCAAGTTCGGTGGTTGATGCTTGGATGAATTCACCCACTCATCGGGATAATATTCTTAATTCTCATTATCAGGAAACTGGTTTAGCCGTTGTTAATGGCACTCTTGATGGTGTAGAAACAACCTTGGTGGTTCAGCTCTTTGGCACGCCAGCACCAGCACCAGTGGCCCAACAACCCACCGTGACTGCGCCAACGCCTGCATCTTCGCCAACACCAACTCCAGAAGTGGGTGAAGCCGCAACAATTGAAGAAAAAATTGAGATTGCCCCAGTAGCAATTGCCCAGGCAAAAGAAGGAACAACAGCCGCTCCCGTAACTTCGCCTTTTGCTTTAACTAAAAGTTTGGTTGTTCTAATCCTGGGAATTGTTTTAGGGGCTTTGATTTTAGATGTCTTTTTGGTTCATCAAAAGAAAATCGTTCGTCTTTCTGGACGTAATTTGGCTCATCTAATTTTCATTACCATGTTATTACTCGCAGCTGTTTTAACTACCCAAGGAGCGATTTTATGAAAATGACCAAAGATTTAAAACACTATTTAGCTCTGATTGC
>JABAOC010010224.1_pt2 | contig 10182 bp, 9 predicted proteins | sample 7062161 | NCBI WGS metagenome assembly JABAOC01 (sample SAMN14538625, study PRJNA623070) | marine sediment metagenome | biome: marine biome [ENVO:00000428]; feature: marine pelagic biome [ENVO:01000023]; material: deep marine sediment [ENVO:00002113] | place: India: Gulf of Khambhat ...
AAGTGGCCTGGTGTCCGACTTTTGTCATCTACGAGGCCAACCGTGACCTGCTGAGAGCTATGGGGCAGCCCTGGTTCAAAGAATATCTCCATCCCGCAGTGGAGGAGTACTTCCAGCCCAATCCGGCCTATCACGGGTCGTATCACTGGAACTGGAGCACGACCGATGAGATTTTCTGGCGCGAGAACTACAGAATCTGGATGAAGGCGGTTCGGAGGTTTGCGGACATGGGAGGGCTGGTCGGCGTGGGTGAGGATGCGGGATACATCTATATGCTCTACGGTTTCAGTCTCATCCGGGAACTCGAGCTTCACCAGGAAGCCGGTTTTCATCCGATCGATGTCGTCATGCATGCTACGGGAAACAACGCCAGAATATTGGGGAAGGAGAACGAGCTGGGCCGGATTCGTCAGGGGTATTTGGCAGACATGATCCTTGTGGATGAAAATCCACTGGAAAACTTCAAATTCCTGTATCCGACGGGTGTGCAGGGTCTGAAGGACGGCCAACTGGTTCACAGAGGCGGGATCAAGTGGACGATCAAAGACGGATTTGTTTACCATGCCCCGACGTTACTCGAGGATGTGAAGAGGATCGTCACTAAAGCTCGACAGAAAAAGTAAGACAGCTAATTCCGGCGGGTTTCTGTAATCTGAAATATCTTGCAGTTTAAGAGTTTTTCTTTTTCGGACCGATGATTTTCAGGGATCGCGGACGAACCTGAAAGGTGATTTCGTCCTTCATGCCGAAGAATTCTCCGTTGTACTGTACGGGGAGGTTATCACCCCGGATGATCATCTTTTTCGCTTTAAAGTGTTTCTGGGTTCTCTGAAAAAGACCAAGATAGTTCAACGGAAAACAGAGGGAGAATTTGAACCAGCCTGTTTCAAAGAAAGTGATGTCCAGATACCCATCATCTATCCCGGCAAGAGGAGCCGCTTTCCAGCTGTAACCGAAGTGGTTGGTTTTTCCGATGACACATTCGAAGAGACGCAGATTCAGTGATTTTCTGTCAAACGGCTCTCCGGCGTCTGAGATTCCATCGTAGAGTTCGATTTCATATTGTTTTTTGGGCATCCCGACCAGGATCCTTGACGCCAGCAGGTGGCCGATAAGTCCGGGGATCTTGTGTTGGAGTTTTTTCTGGCTCACCAAGGCCGTGGCGCCCACACTGGCAAACCCGGCCATTTTTCCTTCGACATCTATCAGGTCGATTTCTCGAACTTCTCCTGTGTGGAGATTTTGCAGTGCTTTTTTGGCGCTCTTCGGGATGCCGAGCGATTTTCTGAACGCATTCCCGCTCCCAAATGTGATGATTCCGAGAATAACCTCATTGGCCCTTCCGCTGTCGATGATCCCCTGGATGACGTGTGCGAGGGTCCCGTCTCCGCCGACAGCCACTATGATTTTTTGCTTTGAACTCTGCTTTTTGGCTGCTGCGATGATGTTTTCTTTATGAAGATGATCATCGATGATCTCGCACGGGAGATTTTTTTTAAGGTATTCTCTGAGTTTTTTTCGTCTTTTCCATTTGTTCCGGGCCGCGGTAGGGTTAACGATGCAGGAGGCTTTCTCAGAAAAAAGGATTGTTCTGTCCATTTGGATGACGCAGAAATACTTATAGCATCTCGCTTAGCGTAAGTCAAAAAATGGGATCAGGTCTCAATTTTCCACTTTTGCTCCGGAGAAGATGATAAAATTATGAATCTCAATTAAAGTGGAAAATTGAGACCTGACCCCTATTTATTTAGAGGAGGCCACCGTGTCTTTGATTCCCTCCTCCAGTCCGAATTTGGCGCGGAAACCAAAGTCTTTCTCTGCCTTGGACGAGGAGAAGAGCCAGAGCGTTTGTGTCATCGCCCGCCAAATTCGGCGCCCGAAATAGGGTCTTGTGATCCCTGTGGCCTTGACCATATCCGTCAACCAGGCCAGGCCGTAGATGACGCTCTCTGGAACAGGGAAGAAAAGTGCGTTTCCGAGGACGTGCCTTTTCATCGTGAGTATCAATGTTCTCCAGGAGTACCCTTTTCCGTCTGTAAGGTAATAGATCTGTCTGTTTGTGTTTGGTGATAGTGCAGCCAGGAGTATCCCTTCGACGAGGTCCTTGACGTAGATGAGGCTGGTGGTCTCCCCCCTCTCCTTCAAAAGGGTAACGATTCGATTGCGGATCAGTCGAATCAGGAGCATGGTTTCCTGTTGCCGGGGCCCGTAGACATTGGGAGGGCGGATAATAGTGGCCGGAATGTGATGCCATGCTTTGCGGACAACGTATTCGCCCTTGAGCTTGGTCCGTCCGTATTCGGACGTGGGGGAGGGCTCCTGGCTCTCTTCGGAGTACTGGCCGGGTAGAGAAGGGCCGGCTGCGGCAATCGAGGAGACATGAACGAAGCGCTTGACGGACGGATTTCTTTCAAGACAGGCCTGGACGAGATCCCTTGTCAGTTGATGGTTGGCGAGATCGTAGACACGGGGGCTAGCTGACCGGATCCGTGCCGCCAGATGAAAGATGTAATCCTGTCCTTCTACAGCATTCTCCAGGCTCGTTGGATCATCTGTATTGTGGACGACAAGCCGAACAGGGAATTTTTTCAACAGGCCAGTCCGGCTTGTCGGGCGGATGAGACAGGTGACACGCCAGTTTTGAGAAACCAGGATTTGGACGAGGTGGCTCCCGATAAAACCCGTGCCCCCCGTGACCAGGGCTTTAAGAGCCATTGTTTTTGTTTCTTCTGTTTTTGAAAAAATTTTTGATCATAGGAAAACTGAAGGGAACGGTGAGCAGGACAAAAATAACAGGCAATAAATAATCCGGAATTTTTATCGCGTGACCGAAGAGCGCCAGAAGATAGAAACGCGGAGTTCTGGAGAGAATGATGGCGAGAATATACTTCAGTAGAGGAAAGCGCGCGAGAACAACGAGAAATCGGAACGGATAGAAAGGCACGGGAGTGAATCCTGCCACAAGGAGAGCAGTGAACGGAGCTTTATTAAAGAGACGGATCAATTTATTCACTGTTTTGCTGTAATGTATGCTTTGAACAGATTTCAGGTTTCCGACGTATTTGAAGACAGAATAGTTGAGCACCTCTGCGAGCGATGTGCCGACAATGGCCACAAGCGTCACGCTCAAAGGGGAATAAAATTTACTGAAATAGAGAAATACGGGCTCATGAGGGACAATAGCGATCAAGAATTGTGAAGGAAAATTGTAAAAGAAGAGAATCCAGAGACTTTTGCTTTGCCGGATGGACTCGGAGCTCAACCATGCAAAAAGAAGAGCGAGAATGAGCGCAATTTCGAGAATAAAAACGATTGTCCTGGTTCGAGAGGCGGACCTGGGTGTTTTGACTGCGATCGGAACTTGAGTATCAGGAATGCTTTTCATTCAGTCGGATTTCCGTTCTCCTTTATCTTTACCGGCTTATGATTTCTTTGGCTGAGTGCGTTTCTGAGAGAGGCTTGATCTTTTCTGGGAAAGGAGGATCAAACTTGCCGTTGCCGTCGACATCGACGAAGACGGGATTTGTCAGTGCATAAGGGAGAGTGGCGCTCGTCGAAAAACCGCTCCAGGATGACCGCTGAAGCACAGGGTAAAGAGATTCCTTCCCCAGAACCTCAACGATGATGTAGGAGTCTTTGGTGAGAGTCCAGCTCAAGGAGGGCTGCGAGAATTTTTGGACAGTCTCCTTAGGGGTATGAACCGGAAAAATGATCTGTCTTTCTCCGTTCACGATCAGGCGCACCTCATTCACAGCGATCCAGGGAGCGCTCAGCACCTTCACAGAAACGTTGATTTCTCCAGAACTGGAGGTGAACGTATCGCCTGAAGAGTATCTGCCGTTGACCTTGAATTCGACTATCGGGCCATTACTGGCAAAGGACTGCCCTTTCCGTATGGCGCGGCAGAGCGTGTCCGAGTCCAGGTTGTCAGCTTCTTCTCCCCGATACAGGACATAGGTGCGGGAATAGCCGGGTTCGCCCCTGTCTATACCATGCGCATCCGAGGAGGCAGTGAGTGGATAGTAATAGCCCCTGTTGAGAAGATGAAGCCAATCCTCGATAGCCGTGAAATTCGAGGAGTAGAAGTAGGGCCCGTTGATGATCTCGAGGACGTCAAAACCTGTGTCGAAATTCTCCAGGACTGCGGCTGCGGATTCAAGGTCGAGCTGAAAGTTGTTGAAATACCCGAGAGTACCGGCTCTGGGGTGGTTGACTTGGAGGAGTGCAGCCGGATCTTTTTCCCGGCTACCCTCAAAAAGAGGGGTGACTTCTTTGGAGAGTGGCGAAATGGCCCCGTTATTCTCTTCTTCTGGCCTCTGTTTCACCGGATAAGAATTGTAGTGAATCATTCCCGATACTGTCACTTCGTTCCCGGGTATGACGGCCAGGTACTGGTTCAACCGGAGTTTTGTGAGCGTTGGAGAATAATCCGTGATGGTGTTATGGTCGGTGGCTACAGCCACATCCACGCCTTCAGCGACAACCGACCGGATACGTTCCGCAACACTCATTCTTCCATCCGAGTGGATGGTGTGCATATGGGGATCAACTGAAACAAATTCGGGCGTCTTCACCACCTTGTCGATGCTGAAGACTAATTCTATGGATTCATCCTCCAGCACTTCAAAGACTTTTTTATCCACTGTATATTCGGGACCCCTGGATGCAAAAGCGAGGTATGTCCCGACCGGCAGTTTGACTTCCAGACCCCGACTATCTTCAGGGAAGACCGAATTTTTAAAGGTTTCCCAGTTTCTTCCTGTTTCTAACGGATTATCAGGCTCAAAGTAAGGTGTTTCTGTAGGCGCGAGGCCGATAAAGGTGACCTTCCCGGGGACGAACTCTCCCTGGCTGTTCTGAATCTTCACCTTCACCTTGCCCAGGAAAGAATCCTGAAGGACGAACGTGTTGTCTTCTCCTGCTTGAACGGATACTAATTTTTCCAGCACTGCCGGAAAAAAATTCGCTTCGATCCAGTACGTTCCCTCAGGAAGGAACACATTGAGAGACAAGGGATCCTCGAGGAAGGAACGGAAGAACACGGCTGAAGAGAACGCGTCGCGGATGATGACCTCCAAAAGGTCTCCGTTAAGGTCCTGAAAGTGGAGGGTGGCCTGCTCTGTTTCGACCTGAAAGATTTGGTAGATCCTGCGCAGGAGTTCTTCGTGGTCTGCATCTGCCAGCAAAGTATAATGGATTTTATATATTTCTCCGGGAGCCAGTTTTCCCGGTATATGCTCTTGATCCTTATCAGCCAGAGGATTCCTGTTGAGCCAGGCTAAGTAATGGTCTTTTTTCTGGTAAATCCTGCACCTGAGCCCCGGATGTTTTTCTCTGTGAAAAGGACTGAAGGAATACTGGTGGAGCGCATTGAAATAAATATAATAATCCAGCTCGTTAAGCTCTGCCTTTCCCGTGTTGGTCAGAGTGGAGACGATATCCACTCTCGCCTCATTTGCAGAAAAACTGTAGAGGGTTTGGATCTTGGCTTTTTTCCCTTTCTTCCCGCTGTATACGGCAGTGGCTTCAAAGGTTAAGACTCCTTCTGGAGTACGTTCCCTGACCTGCTGGATCGAGCTGTACACCAGATCAGCTCTTTTATCTTCGAACCGCATGACGGGTGCTCCGACGATCAAGTCGCTGGTTATGTCTAGTCCGGCCGGAGTAAAACTGAGTATGCATCCCAAAGCGTCAGCCGCAGGATAATTGGTCGTGGATTTCAAGTGCCTCCTGACGCCCCCGATAATGGCCAGGTTCTGTCCATGGATCAAGAGCTGATCCCCTTTTTTCCAGATCGTACAGAATTTTTCGGGCAGATCATCTTCAGTATTGATGATCCTGACCTGGGATTGGTTTCCCAGAAGTAAACCGGGAATGAGGAGGAAAAAAAGTATGAAAGCCGTTATTTTAAAAGCGGTCATTTTCTGCTCCTTTGGAAAGATGTGGAGTCTAACAACCTTGCCGCGAACGGAAGTGTTTACGATATACCAAAAGAAAAATGAATTCAAATCATTTTCGGAAATAGAGTCAAGCCTTGTCAGATCGGCTCGCTCTCCTGTTTGAGGAACCATGTCCGCTTGCTTCCGGTTATCTTGCATTGAAATACGACGGAAGTTTCGATAAAATCAGTTTTCCGCGAACCGCATCTATTCAAAAGGAATTCAGCCGCTATGAAAGGCCTGGAGAGAATTCACGAGATCAAGGGAAAACGCTATTTGTTCCGAGTGGAAACGTCAGATAACCATCACGACTATGATAAATACGAGGCATTGAGGAATACAGTCTGGGGCGAGCCGAACGACAACCTGTCCGGTTCACGAAACATGATGTGCGAGAATTTTCTCCATGAGGGGAGCAGCCTTTTTATCGGCGTTTTTGTCCAGGAGAAGGGGAGCTTCACATTAGACAGCGAACACCTTGTCGGATTTTCTTACGGATTCGTGGGGATTAAAGATAAAGAAGTGGCGTACAGGGAGCCAGACAACCTTCAATTCTATTCTCAATACACATGCGTGAGGACGGATTTTGAACATCAGGGATTGGGAGTCCTGATCAAGGAATTCCAGAGAGACATAATGCTGGAGAAATTAGGAGTCTTCACGATCACCTGCACGTATGATCCGCTGACCGGAATCAACGCGTACAGGAATATCCATCACTTCGGGATGGACGTTGTGGGCTACAAGGAAGCGTACTATGGAGATTTCGGAGGGTTGCTGAACAGGCTGGATGTCCCCTGCGACAGGTTCTTTGTGTCCTGGGATCTGAAAAAAGGTATCCACAGACCAGATTATGAACTGAGTTCTTTGGTCGAATCGGGATTTTTAGCGGTTCGCGCAGAACCGGAGACTGTCGGAGGTCGCAGCGGCCGGTTAGAGCTTGAAAAGATAAAAGAGATCAACCTTGAGCTGGAGCATGAGTTTCTTTTAATTGAGATTCCTGTGGATTATTACTCGATGCTCAAGGAGACCGATATCGCAGAGGATCAGATCCGGAATATCCCGATTGAGTGGAGAATCAAAACCCGGGAGGCCTTCCAGGCGCTGTTTCAAAGGAACTACAGGATAATCGATTTCAGGAAGAGAAAAGAGGAAGGACGAGACAGAAATTTCTACGTCTTGATGAAGGAGTCAAACTGAAACGCACCGAGAAAGGGTTGATGCATGGCCTCGGACCTGACCGGGGTTTGAAAGCACTTTTTTCTCGGGGTTCTGGGCATTCTTGAGTCCAGAGGACCGGAGCCATATCGGATTTCATTCAACTCATGCCCGGTTTTCATAAGACAATATGGGGAGGTGGTCAAATGTTTGAGACAAAAAACTTTATACAACTCAGACTTACGCTTATCGTGTGTGCAGCGCTTTTCCTGGTTGTTTCCGCTTTTGCCGGAGAGAAGGGAACTCCCCTGATCCTGCAGGAGATGACCTGGACAGATGTCAGGGATTATCTGGAGGAGTGCGACATGGTGATCATTCCCATCGGAAGCACGGAACAGCACGGCCCGCATCTTCCTCTGGGAACCGATTATTATGAAGCTCTGGGAATGTCCAAATTGATTTCCGCACGGACGGGAGTGGTCGTGGCGCCTGTTCTGCTGGCCGGCTACAGCGAATATCATTCCGGTTTTCAGGGAACATTGAGTCTGAAGCCCGAGACGCTGGAACAGGTCCTTTTCGAGACGGCTGAGATGTTGATGCGGTATGGTTTCCGCAGGTTCATGTTCTTCAATTATCATGGAGGGAACAATACATCCCAGCAAAAAGTCATTCACAGGATCAATCACACAACTGAAGCCATAGCCGTCGCTATAGGTCACGGCAGTCCGATTCAAAAAGGAAGATATCAAGAGAAGGATGAGGTTGGCGATGAACATGCGGGGATCGGCGAAACATCCCTCATGCTCTACCTCAGGCCGGACCTGGTGAAGATGGAAAGGGCGGAGACCTCGAAAGCCACCTATAACACCAAACTCCAAGAAATCTGGGAGCTCGCTCAAAAGTATCCCGATCTCTACATGGTGTTCAATGCTTTGAGGGGAGTCCCGGTGGAGACGGAAAAGGGTGGAGCGAGTCATGAACTGTACAGCAACGGGATCTGGTCATTCAGCGATCCCAGGAAGGCGACGAAAGAACGCGGAGAGAAGCAGGTCACCGGTATGGTGGCCTATGCAGTGAAATTCATCGAAACCTGGAGAAAGGCCAAAAAATGATATACTTTGATGCCGGTTTTATGGTATCAATTTCTTTTCTGCAGCCTGTGTTGGGCTGCCCGTGAGAACTCATTCTCAAGGAGACAACATAATCCCTAAAAGGAGTCATCGATGGAAGAGATAAGTAAAGCCGTCGAGAATGCCATCAAGGAAGCGATCCGGTTGGAGATCAACGGGAGAAATTTTTTCAACCATGCGGCCGAGATCACTCACAATGAGCACGGCAAAAAGATGTTTAAGAAACTCGCCTCAGAAGAGGTGAAGCATATCGAGGTGTTCAGCAAGCTGTTCACCCGGATACTCAAAGAGGCGGACTGGAAGAAGTATGTCCGGGATGAAGAACTCAAGGGGGAATCTGCGTTGATCGAAAAGTTGAAAGAGAGGATGAAGGGCGCGGAAGGGAAGAGTGAAACGCAGGCCTTGAGTATCGGGATGGAACTCGAAGAAAACGCCGTTCGCTTTTTTCAAAAGGCGTCCGAGGAAGTGGATGATCCTGTCGCCAAGGAGATTTTCAGGAATATCAGCGAGGAAGAGAAATTCCATTATGACCTGCTTCAGGCCCAGCATGATTCTCTGACCAACTCGGGATTCTGGCTGGACAGCGCTGAATTCCAGATGGACGGCAAATACTGAGAGAGAAAAATTGATGAAAAAAATCGCCTCCATTGCAATTGTTTCGATCCTCTCTTTTTGTTTTCTTGGGCTGGTGTGCTGTGCTCCGAAGTTGGATCCCGAAGACCTGGAAGCCGAGTCCCTGGCGATCCACGACAGAGCCTTGACAGTTGACACGCACTGCGACACCACTTACCGATTGTTGAGCGATGACTGGGATATTGGGGAGCGCCATGAGTCCGGCGAGAGGGGGAGCGGCAAGATAGACCTTCCTCGAATGGCCGAGGGGGGGTTGGACGCAGAATTCTTCGCGGTGTTTGTCGGGCAGGGAGAGCGAACACCCGAGGGCTACGCAAGAGCCAAAGAGAGAGCCCTGCAGCAGCTGGAGGGCGTCCATCGGATGTGTGAGAAGTATCCCCATCTCGTGGGCCTGGCCACATCGCCTGAGGATGCGTACCGTTTGGAGAAGGAGGGGAAGCGGGCGGCCTATATCGGAATGGAGAACGGATATCCGATCGGGAGAGACCTCTCTTTGGTCGAAGAGTACTATAAGAAAGGAGTCCGCTACATCACTCTCTGTCACGGCGGAGACAATGATATCTGCGACTCTTCCACAGAAAGGAACAATCCCGAGGATAACGGGTTGAGTGATTTCGGAAAGCAAGTTGTGGCTGAATGCAACCGACTGGGAATCATGATCGACATCTCTCATGCTTCGGACGAAACTTTTTTTGATGTGCTGGAAACATCCAAGGCCCCGATCATCGCCTCTCACTCCAGCGTACGCGCTCTGTGCGACCACCCGAGAAACCTCACGGACGAGATGATCAAGGCTCTGGCCGCCGACGGAGGAGTTATCCAGATTTGTTTTGTCTCGAGCTTCGTCAAGACACCCAAGCCGAATCCGGAAAGAGATAAAGCCCTCCAGGCTCTCAGGGAAAAGTATGGGCCGAGAAGAGAGATCAAGGATGAGGCTGTTCTGGAAAAAATGCGTGAAGAATACATGGCCGTTTACGAGATGTATCCGAGAGACAGGGCCACAGTCAAAGACCTGGTCGATCACATCGATCATGTCGTCGATCTGGTCGGAGTGGACCATGTGGGGATCGGAACCGACTTTGATGGAGGAGGAGATATCGACGGCTGTTCGGATGTCAGCGAGCTTCCGAACGTCACCGCCGAACTCGTCCGCCGCGGGTATTCTGAAGAGGAGGTCCGGAAGATCTGGGGAGAGAACCTCATGCGCGTTTTCCGCGCTGTGATCGCAGTCGCACAGAAAACGCAGAACTGAATAAAAGGGGACAGGTGTACTCGCTCAGTCATTCGGTAACATTTTTATTGTGTCATTGCGAACGGAGTGA
>JABAOC010013645.1_pt2 | contig 10182 bp, 9 predicted proteins | sample 7062161 | NCBI WGS metagenome assembly JABAOC01 (sample SAMN14538625, study PRJNA623070) | marine sediment metagenome | biome: marine biome [ENVO:00000428]; feature: marine pelagic biome [ENVO:01000023]; material: deep marine sediment [ENVO:00002113] | place: India: Gulf of Khambhat ...
CCAGGCAGATGTCGGGCGTTTCAACGCCTGCTCGAATCTGCCAATGGTTCTGCGTAGCCTCTAGGAGCCATCTCTGAAGCTGTAACCCGATGGGCCACAAGTCAACGGCCCGTTTGCTATCCAAGTGGATAGTCTTCCGCTGTCGGGCTTCAAAGGTTCCGGGCAGGCGAGAGAAGCGCCGCGGCGGGGGCAGGAGAAGCGATACATCAGTCGGTGTCATATCAACTTGCATATTGCAGCGATTTTCCTCACTTTCCCAATATGACCCTCTTGAGCCCGGCTCCATCCAGCTCGCGCGGTGATACTTCCTCACGCGCCGCCCACGCGGAGGCCACGCCCGCCGCCTCGCCGATACCAGCCACCACCGGCATCACGCGCAGCGAAGCGTGCGCCTCGTGCGTGGCGCTAACGCAACGAGAGCCGATCAAGAGGTTGTCCACGCTCCTGGGCACAAGGCAGCGGTAGGGCACTTCGTAGAACTCGCCTTTAAGCAGGCGGTGGATCACATACCCCTCGCCCGTCGGACTGTGGATGTCCACTGGGTAGTTGCTGCGGGCAATGCCGTCCACGAACTTGCACCCTTCAACGACTTCTGCCACGCTAAGTACGTGTTCGCCCATTACCCGCCGTGACTCCCGCACGCCAATCTGCGCCGCCGTCTTGATCAAGTATGCGTCGCGGAAACGGGACGAATGCCGTCTAAACAGGTCGAATAGTTCGATGGCCTGACGACGGCCTTCCAACTCGGCAGCAGTCATATCGAGCGTATCTGTAGCGTCACGCTTGAGTACCCGCGTCGTGTTGAAATGAAAAATGTGCGGCACCATGGTGGCAAAGAGCAACACTGTCTCGCGGGGTAAGTCTATCTCGCCCGCTTCCTTGGCGGCACGAAGAATCCCGGTCAATTCCTGGCTGAGTTGGCCAACGCTTGGCTCTCCGGCCACGCCGCCGATGCGGAAACAGAGTGTCATTGGCTGGCAGAGGCCATCCTGCGATCGTCCGATCTCGATCGGTGCGCCGGCCCGTGCCGCCACATCGCCGTCGCCTGTGGAATCGACAAACGTGGCACCGGTTACGCCGATGTGCCCTGACTTGCCCACTGTCTGCACACGCGAGATGCGTCTCTCATCCATCTCTACATCAACGAAGGTGGAGTGTAACAGCAATTTGACCCCATGATCCAATACCATCTGGTCAAGGACAATCTTCATGCCTTCGTCATCAAAGATCAAGCCATCTGGTGCCAATGCACCCGTGTCTTCCAGGCGATCCAGCAATTCGTTAAACACCGCCGAGGTCAAGCGCTTGTCCTTGATCGTATAGGGCATAAAGGGATTGACCAGTCCTGCGGTGGCCATGCCGCCCAGGAACCCATAGCGTTCGATCAGCAGCACCGATGCGCCTTCCTTAGCCGCACCCACCGCCGCACAGACACCGCCGGGTCCTCCGCCAACGACCACAACATCGTATCTATCTTGCATTGTTCACCCGGGTCAGCGACAATAAAGCTCCCTCCGCGGACTGGTCAGATACGTTCGATCACTTGTTTACTCAGCCACAATCGACACCTTCGAATAGAATGAAAACCTGCCGAGCGGTGTGTGTATCCATATGTCTATCAAAGAGGCATACCAGATTCCATGTAATACGCCAATTCCACCTTCTGCAGCACCAGGAAGAGGCGGTGCGCTGCTCGATAGTCCTCTGCCTGAAACTTGATCCCACTCGGCCCGTTGGGCTCGACGGTCGGCACCCACAGCCACCAGGGAATCAAGGTGGGACTAGTCATATCGATCTCAACCGTCACCGGTGAGGACAGTTGCACGGGCTTAAAGTCATCCAGCCGCTCGATGGCTCGCTTGGCCGCGTCGTGAATACCTTCCAACACCTGCGAGGGATGGGGACATTGCGCCGAAATCCACGAGATACTCTCCTTCGTCGGCGCTACCTCCACGTCACCGAGAAGTGCTTTGGCCTCCTCGCACGTCGCCGCGTCGCCGGAGACCAGAGCAGTCGGCACGCCGACCGCCGCAGCGAAGTATACGGCCATTCCCAGCTCCCCGATGGATGCGTCGTTTACCCGATAGTCGTAGATGTTTAGGGACCACGTGTGGGAGAAGACAGCCCGCGGGGTGTGTGCCTTGGCGTGCATACTGAGCACAAACATGACGTCGAACGTCTCGTCAATTCCTTCCATCGTCTGGTCCGGCTTCCATAGACCGCGGATGACCTGCGCACGCGGATCTACTTCGTCGAGGATGACGTGGTTAGCTGGGGGACAACCCGTGTTTATCACGAACTGGGTAGCTCCAGCCTCAGCGGCCCCGGCAATGGCCGCGTTCACCTCGGCAGTCACCGCACGGCGGGTTTCTGGATCGTCTCCCCCTTTCGGGTCGACATAGCCCATCGCCCCGCCAACTTCGTATGTGATGTAGACCTTCACTTTAGTCCTCCTGGCTCTATCGGATAGGTTCCATACTCATAAGCGGCTTCAAGCATAGCTGCATACAGCTCCGGCTTCACAGCGGCGTGGATCGAGTTACTCGATGAAAGAATAAATCCGCCTCCAGGCGCACCTTCACGGATAATCGATCTGGTTTCAGCAATGACTTCCTCGCGTGTGCTGTTGACCAGCGTCGTGGCACAGTTCACGTTGCCGATGAGCGTGATTTGATCGCCTCGGTGCGCCTTGTACTCCGCCACAGTCAGACCCGCCGTGGGGTCCACCGGATGCCAGCCATCAATCCGGCACTCGTCGAACAGGATCGGTTCAAGAAGACGAATGTCTCCATCACAATGTTTAATTAGCACCTTATCGTACGCGTGGCATAGATCGGCAATGCGGCGAAAGCGAGGCACGATGAAACGCCGAAAGTGTCCGGGCGATATCAACGGACCCGTAGCCGAGGCCCAGTCGTTACCCGCCAGCACACCGTCCACGCCGCGTTTAAACGCCTCCTCGATCATCAGCAATCGCGATGGCATTTGGGCATCGAGGTAGCGATCAATTAAATCGGGCCGTAGGATCAAGTATTCCATAAACAGCCTGGACCAAGACCGGCAGGCCGGTGGATAATCTACGTCGGCCCCCATCAACACGAACAGGTCCCCAGTGTCGGCAAGCCAGCGATCGAGGCTTTCAAGGTCATAGTCCTTAGCGCGGTGCTCGATTCGCTCCAGCGCAGACACATATCGTTCGAAATCTTCTTCGCTGGCGTCGTCCAGGCTGGAACGCACCTGTGCGTAACTGTCAGACTGGGGCTCATAAGCAAACTCCTCGCAGTATCCGGTGAGCGGGTCGGTAAAGCGCCAACGGTGTTCGCTAAGCGTTTCCATCGCCCGCCCCTCGCGCCGGCCAGGGCGGGGAACGACGATCATGTCTAGCTCCAACGCCTTCCACAATTCGAGGGTGTCGCGCCGGTGTCGTTCGGCCCACTCGGCTCCCGTGCCCGTGGCAGCCATACGGTTGGCGCGCGCGGCGTTGAAGCCGTAGCCGCCCACCCACATTTCGCGTCCCATCAGCGCCGAGGCAGGACGAGAATCAATAGAAAGCTCAAAAAGTGGCACACGGTCAGGCTCCCGGTGATCGAAAGTCATACGGACTCGGCTTCTGGAATCCATCTGTTAGCCCACTGGATCCACTGAATCGCCGCAAGCGGCTGCGAATTCAGTGCTGGTCACGGTGTATCCGACAATCTCTTCAAACCAGGTAATCCAGCGCGCGGTGTTGGCCAGGCTCGAAGCCCCCTCGGGCCCTTCGCCGGCCAGGGTGCCGTCGCGCAACCAAATGACACGGTAGTTGCGGTAAAGTGCGTCGAGCGCGGTGGCCGCCATACACACGTTGGCCCACAAGCCGGCGCAGACCAGCGTCTCGATATGCAAATTGCGTAGCGCCGTGTCAAGTCTGGTTTCAAAGAACGCGCTGTAGACGTGCTTGCGAACGTAGTAGTCTTTTTCCCTAGGAGCCAGGCTGGGCGGGATCTTAAGGCGTGTCTCACGGCCTCTGTGATACTCAAGTGGGTCGATGACGCCGCCCTCCGCAAATTCGCGATTGAAAGCGTCTGGTGAGGCATCCTTGCTCCACGTGCGGGCGAAATGCGCCCCAAAAGCGGAATGCTGCAGCCCGATGCGCGGCGCGCTGTTCATCGCGTAGATGACCTGGAGGCCTGCACCCCGTGCCGCATCTAAGGCTGCGCCGATGTTCCGTTCCATCCACACGAAGTGGCGCACGAATGGGTCGGCTGGGTCGCCCCAGTTGCCACGCTGCTGGTCGTCGTAGTACACGTCCACCAGCAACATCGCGGTTCGCGCCGCCGGCAACGTCAGCGGCTTGAAGTGCGCTTCGCCAGCACGGACGTAACGCGCGTTCAGCGCCAGGATCACGTCTGCACCCTCACTTGTCGCCGATGAAGCAATGAGCGCCTCACCCTGCAAATTGGGGAAGGAACTCGGCTTCGGCTTCGATCATTTCGTCCAGCATTTTCTCAGTTTCGGATGGGGTCAACACGGCCGATGTCTGAGCGTCCAGCAGTAGGGCGTCCAGGGCGATCTTGCGGTTGCCTGTCAGTGCAGCCTCGACCACCAACTCAAACACGTCAATGTGCTGACGAAGGTTGGCGGCAATCGGTTCTGGGAGTGGCCCTACCTGAACGGGATGGATCCCATACCCGCCGACGACCGCCGAAACCTCTACCACAGCGTCAAAGGGCAGGTTTGAAATCGCCCCCCGGTTCTTCGTGACCACCGCGTGGATCTCGCCGCGGTTCTCGACGAGAGATCCGATCACATCCACCACGCCGATTCCCTCGCCTCCGGTCAGGCGAGTCCTGAATACCTCGCGCAACTTGTCGTCTCCAGCCAGCCAGCCTCGCGCGGCCTGCTCCCATTCTGCCACACGCTGTCGGTGTTCGGCCATATCGCGTACTCGTCGCCCATACATCATCTCCAAGCCCTGAACGTGGCCTTCGTATAGCTCAGCCAGGCGGCTGTGCCCCGGGTAAAACTCGGTCCAGTGACCCGGACAATACGGCAATACGTTGTACTTCTCCAGAAAGAACTTGACGAGAGGCTTTTTGATGCGCGCCAGGGCAAGTGGAAACGCGTTGCGCCCGTCTTTGAGGCGGAGTTCCAGGATGACGGGGCAATGGTTTAGCCCCGCGGCCAGCGCAGGCACAACCAGGTCCTGGGGAGGAAGGCCCGTCTCTCGAGATAACTTCTGGGCGTCGCGTGGAATGGTCGAGCAGGTACACAAGGCTACCTTATTAATGGTGGAGACACGCTCTAAGGCCATCATTACACACGTGTCCGGGTTGGTGTAGCTGAACAGCCAGGCCTCTGGAGCGACTTCCTCCATCTCGTGGCAGATGTCCACCAGAACAGGGATGTGGCGGCAGGCGTGGAGGAGTCCCCCTGGGCCGACCGTCTCTCCACCTAGCGTGAAGATGCCATAGCGGGCTGGGATCTCCAGGTCTTTTTCATACATCTCGAAGCCACCCATGGCAATGGAAACGATCACAAAGTCCGCACCGGTAAGTGCCTGGCGACGATCGACGCTGACCTCCACCTTCAGGTCGGACTCGGCTTGAGCAATGAATCGATCAGACACAGCCTGCATCAGCTCCAGGCGTTGGGCATCGATGTCCATGAGCACGATGGTGCTATCGCGTAACGGCGCGGAGTCGATGAACAACTTCAGTAGCGGAGGGACAAAGGTGGTGCTGCCCCCGCCGATGATTGTGATCTTATAAGCCATTAAGCACTGACTCCTTTCGACGGCGATCTTTGTTGCCTACCCTGCCATTGGGGTGGGGTTGCCAATCGCGCTCGCGGCCAGCAATACCTGGAAGGCTCGCATCGCATCCTCGAAATTGTCCAACGTGATGCCTACCGTGCGCGGCCCGATTCGTTCGGCGGTGGGCACGAATGAGGCCCAGTGAGCGAAGGTGGCTTCGGTGAAATCCATCTCCATTCGGATTGGGCGGCCAAGATCGAAGGGATGGAAACGGGCGATCTCCCGCAGGCTACGAGCTGCGCCTTCGTGCACCAACTCTCGGACTTTGGTCGGGTGGGGGCAGCGAGCGGCGTAGCGATCTCGGCCTCTCTTCACCACTACCGTCTCCACGTCGCCAAGCAGCTCTTTTGCCTCTTGCGCCACGTGATCGTCACCAGTGACCAGGGTAATCGGTACGCCCCAATGACCAGCTAGCAGCGCGTTGAGTCCCACCTCGCCGATCGTCGTATCGTTCACCCTCAAATTGAGGATGCGAAAGTCCCAGGTGTGGTCCATCACAGCCCCCGGAGTCCCCGAGCGGGCGTGAATGCCCACCAAGAATACGGCCTCGAATGTCTCATCCAGGTCGTCCAGTGTCTGCATCGGCTTGGGACGGCCGATCAGCAACTCCGCGGCGGGATGCAGCAATCCCGGGATCATATGGCGGCTGGAGTGGTTCTCATTCACGACTACCGTCGTCGCCCCGCCTTCGAGCGCGCCCTCAACGGCGGCGTTGACTTCCCGCGTCGCCAGCTCCTGAGCCCAGGGCAGCGGCGGATAACCGCTCATCATGCACATCTCGGCCAGTGAGCCGATGCCGTCGATATCCACTGAAATGTAGACTTTCATCACATTCTCTCCAGTAAGGCTTAGCCAGCAAGGCACAAAAACACGAACCTCGCTTCCTGGTCTTGGTGTCAAAGTGGTAAGACGCCCGTGCTTGGTTGTGGGTCGTCGGGGTTAGGGAATACCTTTAAACTCCTTTGACTGCCCCGGTCGTCATGCCTTTGACCACCTGACGTTGCCCGAGGATAAAGACGATTAGCACAGGTATGAAACTGATGATGAAGGCTGAGGCGACGAGAGAATGCTGCGTGATCATCTTGGCCGACAGGTTGGCGACCCCAGCCGGGATGGTGAACGTGCTAGTATCTCTGGACATCAGCAGAACGAAGAATAACTCGTTCCAGGCGGTGACGAAATTAAAGATACCCAATGTCGCCAGCGCAGGCGCCGACAGCGGGACGATGATTCGGATGAAGACCTGCAGCATATTGGCCCCGTCGATCACTGCTGCTTCCTCAAGCTCACGGGGAATGGTGGATTCCATGAATGCGCGCAAAAAGAATGTCGAGAAGGGGATGCCTCCCGTGGCATAGGCGACGATGATGGCAGGCATCGTGCCATATAGCCCGATTCTCATCAAGAAGACAATCAGCGGAATGATACGCATGCTCGCGGGCATAAGGAACATTGCCATCAGGAAGACCCATAGGGCGCTCTTGAGGCGGAAGTTGAAGCGGGCAAAGGGAAAGGCGCACAAGGCCGCCAGGCACAGGCCTAGGGACGTCGCTCCGATGGAAAAAACGGCGCTGTTGCCCAGGTATCGGCCAATGTGGGCAGTCTGATAGGCAATCCTGTAGTTCTCGAATTTCCATTGCTCGGGCAGGGCAAACGGCTGGTTGAAAATTTCGATGTCGGTTTTGAGACCGGCCAGGGCTACCCACACGATAGGCAGGAAGTTGATCAATGCCCACGCGATCAAAAAAGCGTAGACTGCCCCGCGAGTCATTCGGTTGCGCAGTATCGAGATGTCCCGGGTCGTCCCCCACCTTCTGGCAAATGTAGTCATCGGCATCTCCCTATCACTCGCTGGCAAGGCCGCGTCGGAATCGCCACGTGAGTGCGCTGAGGATCGAAACCAACGCAAAGTTCAGTAGGACTACGGCCGCAGCATAGCCCCAGTGCGCAACGCCACTACCCCAGCGGGGGGCGATCAACCTATAGATGTAGAATGACAGTGTATACGAGACTTGAAAGGGTCCACCTTGTGTCAGCATCAACGGATAAGCCAAGCCACCTGCCAGCGAGCCATTGATGGCCAGGATGGTGGCCATCACGTACACGCCACGCAGCATCGGCAGTGTAACGTGATACAACTGCTGCCAGCCGTTGGCACCATCGATCTTGGCTGCCTCCAGCACCTCCTGGGGCAAACCTTCGATGGCAGCCAAGAACAGCACTACATTGAATCCCACCCACTGCCAAACGCCCGGTACCAACACCGCCCAGGGGGCAAGTTTGGGGTTGGATAACCATTTCAGGGCCAAGAAATTCAGGCCCACTGAGCGCAGAAAAGTATTCAGCAGGCCCCAATCCGAATTGTAGACAAAACGCCATAGCAGGGCCAGCAAGGCTTCGGAAATGACAACTGGCAGGAAGAAGAAGAAGATTAAAGCTTTTGACCCTCGTACTATGCGGCTGAGCAAAAAGGCCAGGACGAAGCCAAAGGGCACTTGGAAGAACAGCACCAGGAACATGTTACGAAACCCATTGATCACAGCGGTGCGGACCCTGGGATCTTCGGTCATGCTGATGAAGTTCCTCAACCCGACAAACTCCAACTGTCCGAATCCGCTGTAATCATTGAAGCTGTAATATACCGATAAAAGACTCGGGTAGACGTTGAGCAGCGCATAGCCTCCGAGCGGCAATAGCAGGAACAAAAAGATGCCCAGGTTGCTGCCGTAACCGGTCCGTAGGCGGCGAGGCTTCGTCAATGCGCGCATTGGATCCTCCCCTGATCAACGAAAGATGCTCACGGCGGATCAATGATCCGCCGTGAGCATGGTCCAGAAAACTACGCTTGCGGTGTCATTTCCTGAATCCAGATGTCTACGGCCTCGTCGATGCTCAGATCAGCGTGCAGGGCTTTGACGACGTCAATGGGCGCGTTCCACGCATCTCCGACGTTGGGCATTGCAAAAACACCTGTGAGGTAGGAATTGGCCTCGCCCAATGCGGCGTAGAACTCGGAGAGTAGCCGGCCGGCCAATTCGGGAGTGATCGGCTCGGTGACACCTAGCGGAGACTGCGCCTCCGAGATGTATCGCTGGGCGACATCTTGGCTGATGTACCAATCGAAGAAGTTGTACACTGCCTCCTCCACCGCCGAATTGTCGGCGACGGCTGACGATGCGCCGATCATTGTGTAGGTATCCACCTCCAGGCTGGGGCCAAGCTCAAATGCCTTGGGCCATGGCCTGGCCGTGCACGCGTCCAACAATCCCTCAGCAGCCCCCTCGGCGGTCAGATCGTTGCCGATGGTCCAGGCACCGTTGTACTCCGAAGCAGTCTGCTCGGTGATAAAGAGCTTGACCGCTGCGTCCCAGTCATCCTCGGCATCGGTCGGCAGGGTGTACGGCAGCACCTCCACGATCTTCTCGCAGATCTGAGACGCAGCCTCGCGCAACTCCGGCGTATCGAATACGCCGGTTTGACCAGCCTCCCACCAAGCGTCGTACGCGCCGGGAATCTGAGGGATGAAGGCGTTAAAGTAGCCGTATGTCCAGGCCATGCTGCTCCAGGCAACGCCCACGTCCCAAAGTTTTTCAGCAGCCGCAACAACTGCCTCCCACGTCATCGGTACGTCCGAAACGCCGGCTTTTTCCAGCAAGCGCGTGTTCCAGACCTGCGGCACCGTCCCGTACTCGGCGGAGAATCCGAACAATTTGTCGTCTACCTTGAGCTGGATGGTCTCAGGTTCCCAGACGAACCGGTCTTCCCTCGCCATCATCCAGTCGGTGATGTCGAGCAGCAGACCCTCTTGGGCCTGCTTAACGCTGGCCCAGTTAACGATTTCGGGGCACTGGCCAGCTGCACACTCGGCAGCGATCTTATTCTGAGCTTCCTTGGGAATACAGACGTTGTCAATCTTGATTTCGGGATTGCGGCTTTCAAACTCCTGGATCTGCCACGCGAGTGTGTCAGTGTGGGCATCGCCTTCGCACCACCAGTGAATGTAGCGCAGGGTGACTTCTTCTGCAGCCGGTGCCTCCGTGGGAGCTGCCGCGGGCGCTGCTTCCTCAGTCACCTGCGGAGTTGCCACCGGGACACAGGCTGCCAGCAGTGTGCCCGCACCAGCTCCCGCGGAAAGACGTAAGAAATCCCTTCGGGAAAGACCCTTGCCTGCCATTGGTTATCCTCCTTTGGCGTCTAGACTGTCACTACCCAGTCGTTGTCCAGGCCCCGGTACCTGGTCCAAATCGGGCCGACCACCTTTGTCGGTAGGTTACTTCCGAGCTCGGGTGTAGATGAATCGCCCCCGGGGTCGAGTATTGTTCGCTTTGCTCACCTCCTTTATATTCCGAGAAAGCTCTTACCTCTACGATCCAGAAGACAACGGGCTGGAT
>JABAOC010018761.1_pt1 | contig 10182 bp, 20 predicted proteins | sample 7062161 | NCBI WGS metagenome assembly JABAOC01 (sample SAMN14538625, study PRJNA623070) | marine sediment metagenome | biome: marine biome [ENVO:00000428]; feature: marine pelagic biome [ENVO:01000023]; material: deep marine sediment [ENVO:00002113] | place: India: Gulf of Khambhat ...
CGGATATATAATAATAATCTATATTAGGTACAAGAAGATCCCTGTTAAGCTTGAAAAGATCCTCTACTGTTCCCTCCTGCAATTCATGGATCTTCTCAATTTGCTTGGCAGTTAACACTGCCTTATTTCTGTAAGTGTTTCTTTGCGTGTACTTTCCCCCTATCTCTATTGCCGATTGCAAAGGAGTAAAAGTATAATCCAATTCCTCCACCAAAGCTGTAAGCACCCTTGAGAATACGGTATCCCTTAAGGCTTCCCCTGAATGATCAATTTCCATTTCTTCATTCAGGACTTCTTTTGTACCAACTGTGGCTCTAACATGGTATTTCATGATCCCCCTCCATAAAATAATATATATATTTACTCCCCTGGTAGCTCCCCAGTGATAAGAAAATGAATCTGATTAAACAATGGTTCCTCTACTACAGCACTACAAAGTGCTTTTCCTAAAATTTCTTGTGCTACTTCTTGATTCAATTGGTAGCACTTCATGATATCCTGAACTTTTTCTTCTATAGATGTTTGTAAATAAGTATTAGTAATTCTCATCATTATTATTTCCTCTTTAAAATTGTCTCACAAATTAATCAATATATAAATACTGTATGCATATTAGATACCATTTTGTATGACAATTTCTATTTATCAATAATGATTTAAAATCAATGATATACCAATGGTATAGGGAAAAGCACTTTTAATGGAAGGATAATAATTTTGGGATAATTACAGATTTGTAAGAAAAAATTGTAATACAGTTACACATTTGTAATGGCTTCCTTGAACGCCCCATTAGGTTTCAAAACCCAGGGTGTGTCAGAAGCCCCTTATATGCCAAGGAAAACCCCAGTTGGTTGCGGCGAAGCCGCAACCTGCTGATGAGCGATTGTATGACTAATTATGATTTGTGGTAATAATTATTTCCCAGTCACCGTCGGAGGTAACTTCAAAGAAATATTCACCTTCAGGAGGGGTAAGAGGAATTGTTCCAGTCCAGGGGCCTATTTCATTCACTAAATAATCAGCAATTTCACCTGTACTACTATTTAATAAGTGTACTATGAAATTCCCCTGACCTGTATGAGAAAATCCGATTATGAGGGGCTCTCCGGTACAATTAAAACTATTAGTTATATCTGTACCTGTCCCTACAAATTCTAAATCTGAAGTATCAGATGAATGAGTTTTAGTTGTAGCATCATCACTTGGAACGCTGCCACAAGAAATTATCAGGATTAAAGCCACTGCAAATACTAATTTCTCAAACATCATAAATTACTTTTCGGTAACTTATGACTTCTTCTTCGCTTTTCTAAATGATATATATTCTTTTTTAGTAGTTTCTCTGGTAGATGCTTGGTAGGCTTCTACTATAATATTTGATGCTATTCCTCGGTTTATCAGCTCTTCTTTGAGCTTGGTTTTATCAACAGATTTTACTATTTGAGCAGGGCTGTAATTAAATGAACCCATTGCACATCTGATCTTATGTTGATTGTGAGCAATCATGAGGGGCATAAGTATTGAGTCTGATTGCTCTTTTAATTTCTTTACTCTTTGTTCCAATCTAATAGCCTCGAGGCGCAAGCCAATAGCCTGCATAACTTCTGGATTATCCTGAAGATTTGCCATTTGTTTTCACCTCTCTTTTGGTTATTATCTCCCACTCGTCTGCATGAGTTATATCAACTGTCTGTACTGCTGTCACCCTATTTCCATAGTTAGCGGTGACGACGAAAGACTGCATCTTGCAAATGTGTTTAACAACGTCTCCTGTTTTCAGCTCTTCCAATTCTCTTGGTGTCATTTTTTCCTCCTGTAGTAATGCGGCTCTAGGAATCTTATTCTTTTTTGCTTTTCTATTGCATACAAAAGTTCTCGGTTAGTGGATTCCCCTATATACCCGTCTTTATTTAATATAAGTACCTCATCTGCAAGGTCAATTTTTTGGAGATGAAGTTCGTCAAGTTTTGCTTTTTGTTCTACTGTTAACTGTAGCTTTTTATCACTATGTGGATAACATCCTACAGATAAGACTATTTTACCAGCTAGTGTCTCAATAAAAGTTGCCTTTTCAAATTCACTTTTGAATCTTGTAGAACCACATAAAACTACAATTATAGGTTTCATTGAATCCCCTCCATTTCTCCCCAGTTTTTACCCATCTTTTGTTCTACAGGAGTAGGCAAACATAATTGAACAGCATTCTCCATGACTACTTTAATTAAGGGAGCAACTTCATCAACTACCCCCTCTGAGATTTCAAATATTAAATCATCATGAATCTGAATTAGAGGTCTACATATCCATCCATCTGATTGAAAACTCTTGTAAATAGGCGTAAGATCACACATGGCTTGTTTAATGATCCCTTGAGCCCCCATTTGAATAGGAGCATTCACAGCCTGTCTTAAACCCGCCTCTTGAATTCTCCTATGTATTGATATCACTTCAGGCACTAATCTTCGTCTACCAAAAATATCCTGAACATAGCCAAACCTTCTGGCTTGGGATCTTACCTCATCCATGTAGTCTCGTATACCGCTGTACATCCGTAGCCAAGAATCAATCATTTCCTGACACTGATCAGTAGCATATTGAATACCTTGGGCCAGGAGTTGTTTTTGAAGACCAATGCCGGAGATGTCATACAGAATTCCAAATCCTATGCTTTTGGCAGGGAGCCTATGTTTAATTTTGTCTATTAATTCTAAGGGGATACCAAAAATCCAACTGGCTGTTTCAGAGTGCATGTCCTTACCTTCTTTGAACACCCCCAGCATAGTTGAATCCTGTGAACAATGGGCAGCCAGGCGCATTTCTATTTGTGAATAATCGTTAGCCAATAATACGCAGCCATCCTCTGCTATGAATCCTTGACGGATCTTTACCGCCTCTGGCCCCCTCTTAGGCTGATTAGTAAGGTTTGGATTAGATGAGGAAAGCCTGCCTGTGACCACACGGGTAGTTCTAAATGTAGAATGTACCCTTAGATTCTCATCAGTCTTTTTTACTATAGGCTCAGAGTAGGTTCCTTTTAATTTTTTTAGCCCCCTCCACTTTGTAATTTTATTTACTACTTGATGCTTACCCCTAACTCTATCAAGGGCCTCAGCGCTAGTTGATTGATTATGAAATTTAAAGATACCCATATCATATAGAGCCTGAGCCACTTGATTAGGAGAAGCTGGATTAATAGCTTTTACTCTTCCAGTTTCTAATGTATATAAGTTTTCTATTTTAGCCTGAGTATCAGTCATTAAATCACTGAAATAATTACTTAAGTTCCTGAAATGATTAGGATTTATTTTAATCCCATATTTTTGCATATCGTTTACCATAGGGATTATTTTTATATCTCTGTGATATACTTCATTCAAATTTCTTTTTTGTATTTTTGAAAGAAGGATAGGATAGATACCCAGCGTAGTTATAGCGTCTTTTCCTGCATATTCCAGGGCTCTGTCAAATGAAATATCTTTTAAACAAGCCCTTGGCATAGGGTCTAATATTTTTTCAACTTCCAATTTATCTTCTATTTTTTCCCATCTACTTAATAAATCAAGACCTTGATCCTTAGCAAAGTCATTTAAAATTCGTTTCGCTTTTCCCTTGATATTCTGTGGTTGTTTAGGTTTAGGAAGTCCTTTCTCCCATGTTAACCTTGGCTCCGGATCTGGCCATTCCCTGTCAATCACTTTGAGTAAATATTCTAAACTTTTGGTAGCCTGTGCCTCTTTTATTATTTTTGAATATTCAACCATATGAACATCTAAGTACCTATATGCCAGGGATTTTAATCCTTGAGGCTCATTTTGCAGTAGGTAAGCCATGACCATTGTATCCTCTATATCATTATCTAAATGAATGCCCATTTGAGCTAATACATTTAGATCATGTAGAGCATTATGCAGTACTACTTTAATGTCAGAAGCTTGCAAAGAATCGGAAAATGCTTCTAAAGATTTGCGATCACTGGCCTTGATCATGTACCCATGCCCATAACTCACACAAAAGGTCAAACACCAAGGTATCCCACCTAAACCCTCCGATTCTGTATCGATAGATATTATAGGTCTATTCTCAAGTATGTTGGCTACCCTCCAAGGATCAGTTAACAACTCATAAGTGAAATGGGTTCCCGAATCTTTGTCTAGGAGTCGTGGTAGTGTTACATGTTTAATCATAGCAGCTACAGCTATGTAGTCTTCAAAAATCTGAGTCATGGAGGTGGTGTTTCTAAGGCCCATGGCTGGATGGTAACAAGGTACTATAGTTTTGTCTCCGATACTGAACGGGATTCCATGTACAGCCTCCATATCTACATCACCCAGGAAGTACTTAACTGCAAACCTCCCCACAGCAACTATTATCTTGGGGGCATAATCTTCAAGCTCTTCTTGAAGATAGTTAGCACAGCATTCTATTTCGCTTGGATTGGGATCTCTATTTCCAGGAGGCTGGCATTTAACGAGATTGGTTATATACCATCTATTCCTTGGAAGCCCCACTCTACCCAAATAATTATCCTGCTCTCTTCCAGCCATGCCTATAAATGGTGTCCCATATCTAACTTCATCCTTTCCAGGAGCTTCTCCAATTATCATAAGCTCTGTTTTTGGTCCCACTCCAGGAACATAATTAGGGAAGCCATTTTTGTATAAAGAGCAGCCCTTACAGATATTTAGTTTAGGCTTTCTTGGTGTTTCCATCCTACTCCCAATCTATGCTATGCAAGTTATTGGGGCTTGAATTGCAACAAGCTCTGATTGATCATGCAAACAAAGAATCTGCTGGGAATGAGAAATTGACCATTCTCCATCATCAATACCCCATCCCAAGTGGTATAAGACCCATCCCAATAATTGTGCATCAAAATGATATACAGCTAAATTATCCACAACTTTGAAAGGTACTGGATAGAGATGGCCTTCCGATGGGGGCTTCCAATCAGAAGGCAAAATTGTAGTTAACTCCCAAACCATTTCATCAAGATTATCTAAGTTTAAAGTATGGTGGGTTANNCAATACTGGATAAAAATCCTGTATCTCTTGGAGTTCATTTATTTTTTGCCTGGATTGCTCCTTACTTAGTAAAAGAGGTGCCACTTCTTTCCTGTGCTTTATAGATTTTACTATTTTATTATCCTTAATAAAGAAATATGGATGAATAAACCACCCATCTGTTACCCTGGTTTCTTGTTCCAAAGAAAATTGTTTGATCCAATAGGGCATGATTATACCTCTGCTCTGAATTCCCAGTATCCCGTGATTTGATAATATATTCCACGTTCACCAAGAAACTTGGTTATGTCTGTCAGCATATTTTCCTGTACTCTGAAACAGGCACTAGTGGGTTTAAAAGAAAATGCCCAGATACTTCCTGGAGGGTATTTATTCACTCTTTTAGAAAGTTCTCTACATTCTTTTATGTCTAAAGCTTTTTGTAAAACAACTTCGCAGACTCTTGTTTTATTTCTCTCTTTTGATTCACGAATAAGTTCATCCATCATTAATCCCTTCCTAAGATTGTACCCAGTTGCCCTTTGAAAATATTGGGTTCCTCTTTTCTTTTTCTTCCCAACTTTTGATTCACTTTCATATCTCTTAAAATATAATATTCAGTCCAATAAACAGGTTCAGGTAGTCCACAAAATGCCAAGAGCTCTTTGAAACATTCTTCTCCTTTTAAATCTTCTAAAGATATAGGAAAGATAATATCTTTATATATTTTCTGATACTTTATGCCTCTTGCTTGAGTTTCCAGGCAGTGCCAATAACATAACTGATAATCACTAAATTCTTCCCAGTTCCTGAGTTTGTGTATATTTTTAGGATTCCCTGGGTACAAATAGTACCTCTTCCCTGTCTTTGTTCTACCAGGGATATCGTTTAACTGCCACATACTTTTAGCAACTTCCCTGTGGGGCCTCATGAGCCATATTAATTTTACATCTAAATTCATTGCCAAAAGCGGTTGTAGGAACCCCTTACAGCAAACATGACTGGTTTCCACATAGATTGGCTGAGGAAGTTTTGAAATTGCCGGAAGCTTTTTATTCAACCAAAAACTCTCAAATATATTTGGGTCTTCCCTTGCCCTGGAAAGATAATCATCAAAGAGGGGTTTCACTTCATGCCCGACAAAAACTTCATTTGATGATAGAGTGCCAAGTAATTTCGCTAGGAATCCTGTTCCAGTTCTGCCGTTAGTAATAGTAAAAATCAACTGTTTATCCATTGCTCGATTATCTCCTTTATTACATCACCATGACATGGAAGGGGGGCACACCAGCATCCCAAATAAACGTGCTTTCCTGCTTTGGTCATTTCACTGATTTCTTTTAGTTTATTATAAATACGATCCCTCATTTTGATATGTGTTAATAACCAATCTTTGTACTTCTCAACTACATCAAGCCTTGTACCATCAGGGCCAATTTTAAAAGGATTGCCCAAGATACTCGGCCTTCCGATATAGATATAAACGTTGTTTCCTTTATAAAATTCTTTGCTTACGTCTCTTCTGTTTATTACAAAGATCCCCAAAGTTTAATCCCCCCTAAATAGTCGAACATATTTCTTAGCCAAGGTTTTTCCTATACCATCAATGCTTTCCCAATCTTTCTCATTAGCCCTAACCATATTGGAAACCGTAGGGAATTTTTGAGCTATCGAGGCTGCCCTTTCTATTCCTGCTCCTGGCAGATCCCTTGCTACTTTTTCGGTAAAGGAAATCTCTCTCCTGCTTAAGTTACAAAACGGTTTATGGTTTCTCAGATGCGATCTGTGTGCAGTGAATAGCTTGTCATTCCACCAATGATGAAGAGAGTTGATAAGCAAAGCAGTTTCCCAAGGATAGGATGTAAATCTTAAATGTAAGCTCGATAGTATATCCAGACTATTCAAAAAATTATAAATCTCTCTAGCCATGTACCTACGAGTACCAAAAACCATGGGTCTCCATGCCCTACCAATTACAGTCTCAAGTATTCCTGTCATTCGGTTTGGCCTCCAGAGCCCTTCTATAATCAAGTAAACAGTATTATAGCTGTTCAATAGACCTGGTATTTGATGTCCACTTAGCCTACCTGTATTCATACAATCCACTAAATCCCTGATTTTNNCTCTATTCCAATTGATACAGGGATCTTCTTGGGGCCATTCCCCATGAAGGCGGCATCGGCAAATTGTAATTTGCCAAGAGTAGCTATGCCTTCAGGGAAATACTTAATGAGATCTTTACTCCCTATCCGGTTATCTATTGTTATCACTGCCAGTCCTCTGGTGTTGTTCCTTGAAAAATCATAGCAGCTATGAATGGAAAACTGCACATTTCTCCAGTAAAAGTTTCCCCCGCTAAATCAGGATTTTGCCGGCAATCCAGGACAGAAGCATTAAAACCATCTTCATCTCTAAATAGCTCAATATTGCATTGAACTAAGAAACCCGTACTGTTAAACCCAGCTCGTTCATATTTGGCTGTTCGCTTGTCGTTAATATACTGGGGTTTCATTTTGTGCAGTAAAATTAAATTCTTACCGAAACCATAGGACATTCTAATCAAATCAGAATAGATCGTGTTAACTTCACCGTATCTGTGTGGCATGACCTGTTCCAGTTTGCCGAATTTAGCAAGCCGAAGTAATTCCCAAGCGTCTGTAGCAGTATCAATAACTATTGACATTATATCTTTAGACTTTAAAGCGTTCTGGTAAAGTCTCACAAATTTGTTCCACAAATTTGATGCTTTACCTATGTCAATGGGCTGCCCAGGTATAATGGGCATCTGAAACGTAGCCTGCTCTGAATTTTCGTCCCTGGGCAAGTAAATTGTTTTTTCATTCATGAATTTTTGAATGATTCCCTCACATCCTATGTCAAAATCCAGCAAGCATATAGGTGCAGAGGCGGTGAGAGCAAAATGGGTTTTACCCTGCTTTTCCAATCCCGACACACTCATAATTACTCTTTGTTTTATAGTGCATTTCTGGCTATTTGCTTTCATAAAACCCTGGTTGCATATTACAAGTCCTCCATAATTTCAATTAACCAAATGTAAAAAGGATTCTCCGGTTTTCTGCATATAAAAAGGCGGTCATGAATAAGATACAGACCCCCACTTTCAAATATGGAAATAGAATATGCATAATAGCCAAGGACGCCCTGCTTTTCAGGTGCAGGAAGGCATTCAAGCCTCCTCAATGTTTCATCAGTTTTAATTATTTCATATTTTCTTGGATTGCAAACCTGATCCGGCTTCCCTGCATAAGCTGCGAACCTTATTATATTTTGTCTGTTCATAGCATTCCCTTTCGTTTAGCATGGTTGAGGAGCATTTGCCAATTTATGTCAATCTCATCTTGGGTAAAGGTGAACATGAATTCTTTGTATTGAGGGCCCGATCCTCTGTAGTTTCCATTCAAATAAAGAATCCTCATCTTAGCTTGATTCATATGCAAGACCTTGCAGTAAGATTTAATTTGCACCATCCATCTCCAGTGATCACGTGGGTGCAATTTTGAACTCTTCCAGGTGCATTTATATTCTTCCAAGATCCAGCTGTTCCAATCCACTCCGTCTGGGGAACAGACAATATTATCCAGTTCTACTTCCCCAATCCTATCAGCTAGCCGTTCGGCAAATGCATTTGAAAGCGCGTCTTCAAATAAAAATCCAACTTCTGCAAAATATCTGTTATTTGTATTTCTGGGAGGGAATAGCTCGTTCTCAAGATCCGAGTAGATCTCGGATACATGAAGCCTATTTGTGGATCTATTTGTTGTTTGTCTTGCAGGAAAGACAGGGTTTTTGATTTCTGTTACTTGCATATTACCTCCCATGTAGTAGGGGAAGATGATCCCACATAAGGCACTTCAGAATCTTATGTAGGATCACACAATATAGGCTCGTCCCCTACCATTCAATCTCACTTAGCCGGTTTTAACTTGCCGCCTTCGTAACTCCAAAGTGGTACTGAACTCAAGAATTCATCCTTAAATACTTCTTTAACGATTCTATTTCTGTCTGGGTCATCCTTTCGCATCTGGAAGGCCAATGTGGCCAACTTGCTTTTCTCAATCCCATCAGGATTCTGGGCAAGTACTTCCATGATGAACTCTGTAGCTTTATCCTGGATAGATGAATCGCTTTGGCTGTCATTATTGGTTTTGCTCTGCTTTGGGGTCTTCTTACTAGAATTGCTTCCACTGGGTGGCTTCTTTTTCTTCTCCCAGGGTAGTTGATAGATTTTATTAAATACCAATACTGTNNTTTTTTAATCCCTTTCTTTCAGGAGCCGGAATTCTTATTACGTGGCCTTCCAGGCTGTCAAATATACTGATATCATCCTCTATCTTATTCATGGGAAAGCCAGCTTTAATAAGCTCGTCCATGAATATCCCATAGTTACTACTTTTGTTTAGGTATTCAGCTCTCCCAACTGGTACAAGCTTCTTGCCATCATCCGAGGGCATCCAATCGGAAGCCTTCCCTACGGTATAATACTGATCAATCTCGTCTTCCCCACAGTCAAGTGTGATCTTTGCTGCCGGACATTCTGGCCTGGTTCCGTTATAATCAAACATGGTGAACCTAGCCGATTTTACTATTACGTCTACGTCATCGATTAAGCCTGTACCTTCTATGAATGTGTCCGGTCTAATTGAAACACCTTTTTGACTCATGAATAGTACCTCCTAAGATTATTAATATATAATTTAATGAACACAGCAATTAAACTCTAGCTTTCCAAAGTAATCGATTACTTTATCTGTATCTTCCCCACATTCTAAGCATTTTCCCAGCTCTTTAGCTTTGTATATGGCCCTTATACCTGTAGCCAGCTCAGGATGATCATTTCTGTCCCATGTCTTAATCATTCCGTCCATCTCGGGAACATATCCAAGTTGCTTTTCCATATTCAATACCCCCTCTCTTATAATTTTTCCAAGGGTGCAGGTATGCCCTTTGCTTTAGTAAATGCTTCAATGAAACTTTGTGGTGCTAAATGCTTATTTTTATTTATAAACCACGCTGCATGGTCATCAATGATAAATGTTTCACATCTGTCATCCTTTGACCTCATTCCCCTGCCTACTGCTTGAACCAGTTCCTGCATGGCACTATTGATTCCAAACTCAGGATCAATTTCCTTTCGCTTTTTATCTACCCTTTTTCTTT
>JABAOC010002058.1_pt4 | contig 10181 bp, 11 predicted proteins | sample 7062161 | NCBI WGS metagenome assembly JABAOC01 (sample SAMN14538625, study PRJNA623070) | marine sediment metagenome | biome: marine biome [ENVO:00000428]; feature: marine pelagic biome [ENVO:01000023]; material: deep marine sediment [ENVO:00002113] | place: India: Gulf of Khambhat ...
TTACTTTTTCATTTGAAATTTTCCATATTTATCCGTATCTTTTACCACAAAATGGGGTCAGGTCTCAACATTTGACATTTTCTCAATTTATCTTTTTTTCATTAGACTTGACATCTGAAAAAAATCTTTTAGACGAGAAAGGAAAAAAGCCAAATGTCAAATGTTGAGACCTGACCCCAATTCAGCAAAAAGAAGTTGCGTAAGTCTCGCTTCATGCATAAAATTAGAGGTCAACTCGACTTCCCGAGTGAAGGATTCAGGACTCCTGAGCTATTCACGAGTCGAGGTTGCCGGAGACTCCGTTGCGAGGAGAGAAACGACAGCGGCAATCCCATGCCTATGCGCAAGGGCATGAGATCGCCACGCTTCGCTCGCGATGACGTGGTCCTCCACCGCGATTGTGCTGTAACGAAGTAGATTCGGTGAGATCGGCTCGCCCGAAGGGGAAAAGATGCCGACATAAAATAATCAAGCGTCCTTAAGAAATGATGGTATAAGGTGTCGGCAGATTTTATGAATAATTCAGGAAGAGGAGGTATAGGATATGCCGGCGATCGAGATTAAACCCGGTGTCTACTGGATAGGAGTGAACGACAGAACCACCGACCTTTTTGAAGGGATATGGCCCATCACCAAAGAAGGGGTTTCCTACAATTCTTACTTGATAGATGATGAGAAGAAGGTGGTCGTTGACCTGGTCAAATCCTTTAAGAAAGACGAGTACATCGCCCAAATCAGTGAGCTCACAGATGCGTCTCAAATCGATTATGTTGTCATCAACCACATGGAGCCCGACCATTCCGGCCTTCTCCGGACGTTTCGGAAGGTTGCTCCTCGAGCCACCTTCATGGGTTCGGCAAAGACTAAAGAAATGCTCGAGAGCTTTTTTTCTATTACGGACAATATCCAAGTTGTCAGCGATGGAGATACGCTTTCGATAGGGAAGCGCACACTCAAATTCTTCTCCACACCTTTTCTCCACTGGCCCGAGACCATCATGACTTACGACGTCTCAGACCGGATTCTTTTTCCCTGCGATGCGTTTGGAGGCTACGGCGCTATTCGGGGAGCTATCTTTGATGATGAATGCGAGGATTTCGAATTCTACAAAAGAGAAGCGCTCCGGTATTATGTCAACATTGTGGCCAATTACAGTGCAAGAGTTTTGGCAGCGATCGAGAAATTGGCGGATATCCCTGTGGACATCATTGCTCCCTCTCATGGTCTGATCTGGAGGGAGAATCCCTCTCTGATTGTCGACCTTTACAAAAAATGGGCCGAATGCGCGGAGGGAAAAACCGAACCCGGGATCACTCTTGTTTACGGATCGATGTACGGCTACACAGAGTTGATGATGAACGCAGTGGCACAGGGAATATCAAGAGAAGGCGTTCCCGTAGAGATCTTCGATGCCTCCAGAACTCATGTGAGCTACATCCTCCCCTCGCTCTGGACGAAGAGCACGGTGATGATCGGAGCTCCCACATACGAGGTCTCTCTTTTTCCGCCAGTCGCGGAAGTCCTGAACGTGTGTGCCCATAAACACATCAAGAACAAAAAAGCGGCCTATTTCGGGAGTTTTGGCTGGAGCGGCGGCGCGTTGAGACATCTTGAAAAGATCATCGAACCTTTGAAATGGGAACTGGTGGACACGTTCGAATTCAAAGGAGCCCCGAAAGAGGAAGAGATTAAGAAAGGCGAAGAGTTCGGCCGGAAATTTGCACAGCTGGTAAAGAAGTGAATGGGGGCGTCTTTCCCACTCGAGCCAAAATGTGCTATATTGGTGGATGTTTGTTTTTCCGAAGGTAAAAGATGGAAGAGAACGGCTGGAAAAAGAGCTTATCCAATTTTTTAGAAGACCTCAGAATCATCGAAGAATGTAAAGGGGAAACCCCAGAAAACTTCAATCAGTTTTGTGAGTTTATCGCTGAACCTTCCTTTGAAAGCCTTTCAGAAGAGCTGAAAAAGTACGGGATAAAATCCAAGTACCGGATCAAAAAGCGGAAGTGGATCTCGCTTGAAGTGAAGTTTCCCAAATCGAGGATAGATAATTTTCATTACATCATTATCCTTCCAAAGAACTCCATCGAGCTCAAGTTAAAACTGCGAGTGAGGGGGAGGAGAACCAAGAGAAGTCTTATAGAGGAAAAAGAAGACTTCTTCATGAAGGATGTCCTGCCTTCAGAGATCTTGAAGCTTCCCAAGGAAGACTTGATCATGGACGTGATCAAACATTACAGAAATTTCAGCTACGAGATTCTCACCAAGAACGAATAAAGGAAAGGGCGATAGATCGGATTCTTTGAGAATACTCTCCTTTTCTTGAAGCTTTAGGGTTGAAAGATCATATCCTGCTTATCTGAATACTTGTGATCTGCATTCCGTCCTCTTCTATCCAGCCCGCTCTTAGGGAACAAAAGAATTGAAATCAGGACAAAGATTTGTTAACTTTTTTGTCTTTACATGAATAAGAAAAAATTAGGTCCGGGCATACTGAATATCCATTTTTTGGTTTTAATATCCTATTCGTCCATCACCATACTGACACTTCTCTCTCTCTTTTTTGAACACCTGGGGGGCAGCCCTCGACGGATCGGCTTCCTGATAAGTCTTTTTGCTTTTGCCGCCTTCGCGTCCCGGCCGTTCGGTGGCTGGCTTTTGAGCAAATTCAATGCCCGGAAAATCATGATCGCCGGGCTCTTCCTCATGCTTGCGGTGACGTCTTTGTATCCTTTCATCCAGGAATTGAACTTGTTCGTAGTGTTCATAAGGATTTTTCATGGTCTGGGATTTTCCATCTTTGTCCTGGCCGCCTTGTGGATGACTGTGTCACTCGTCCGTGAAGAAGAAAGGGCGTATGCCATTGGCGTTGTGTCCACAGGATTCATGCTTCCTCTTCTGGTGTTTCCTTTCTTGGGAGAAGAGATTATTCAAAGATTCGGATTCCTTTATTTTTTTCTCAGTGCAATTTTTCTGTCTGTGATTCCCTTGGTGCACTCTTTATTGATCAAGCTCGACATTCCTCCCTATACAGAGGAATTGAATGCAAAGAGTGCGGGTTATCTTTTCCTGTTGAGACAGAAGAAAATTTACCTGATTTTGCTCCTGACCCTTATTTTCGAAATCGGCCTCAGCTCCTGCCTGGCTTTTGTCCCTCTTTTGGCCTATGGCAAATCTTTCATGCGCTCGGGATACTATTTCACATTCTTAGCCTTGAGTGCTGTATTTATGCGTGTTATCGGAGGGAGGCATCTCAAATTTTGGGGAAGTCCAAAGCTGATTCTCCCGGCCTTCTGTTTGATATCTGGAGGAGGACTCTTGATCTTCCTCTCATCGAGCAATTTTCTGCTCGGAGTCTCTGGAATGGTCTACGGAACTGGAATCGGGATCCTCTACCCCCATCTCTCGGCTCTGATCGTCAGAGGCTTTGCACCCAGAGAGAGGGGAAAGGTTCTGAGTCTTTTCACCTCAGCTGTAGACCTTGGATTTGCTCTCGGCCCTTTTTTGTTCGGCTGGATCTATCATTCGATCGGAATCCGCCCGTCTTTTGCTCTTTTTTCCGCTTTCATTTTGTTCTCGTCTCTCGGCCTGATTCTGTCGGGAAGAAAAATAATAGGGGTCGCATCTTAACATTTGACATTTCTCATTAAAGAGTTAATCCACAGTAATTTCTCGATGACCATCGAATAAAAAAATGGCAAAGGAAATGTCAAATGTTAAGATGCGACCCCTATCAGACCTGCCAGATCAATCGGAATTTCACCCTCTTATCCAGGCGAGTGATGCCTTCTTCCTTTGCTGTTTCTACGGCTTGCTTATACTCGTCTGGGGTGATGCTTCGGTTGAGCGGAGAGTCGGGGCTTATCCTTCCACATGGGCGATACTGGTCCATGATGTTCACATAGGTGCTTTTCGAAATTCGTTGAGCCAGGAAGCGCATCACTTCAGTTGTTCCTGCCAGCCCTTGAGGAAGAACAAGATGCCTCACGAGCAGGCCTTTCAAGGCGATTCCTTTTTCATCCAGGAGGAGGTCGCCAACCTGGCGGTGCATCTCCTTTATAGCAGACTTGGCCACCGTGAAGTAATCGGGGACCTGGGAGTATTCTTGAGCCGCTTGGCCGTCCGCGTATTTGATATCAGGCATGTAGATATCAAAAATCCCATCCAGGATTTTTAACGCCTCCAGGGAATCATATCCCCCGGTGTTGTACACCAGCGGAACCGAAAGTCCCTTTTCTATGGCAAAAGGAAGGGCTTTCAGGATTTGAGGAACGTAATGAGTCGGAGTGACGAAATTGATGTTGTGGCAGCCCAGCCTTTGGAGTTCCACCATCATCAGGCCCAGCTTTTCGAAAGAGACCTCTTGTCCTTCTCCAAGATGGCTTATAGAAAAGTTCTGGCAGAAAGCGCATTTCAGGTTGCAGTGTGTGAGGAAGATCGTCCCGGAGCCGTGAGAGCCGACCAGAGGGTTCTCCTCTCCGAAGTGTGGGGAGGCCGAAGACACTTCGGGTTGGAGTCCTGCGCCGCAAAATTTCCTCTCTTCCTGCAGGCGGTTCACGCCGCAGTTGCGCGGACAGAGAGTGCATTCTTCGAGCAGGCGGAAAGCATTTTCGATTTTTCCAGAGAGTCGGCCCTCTCTGTGTGTCTTCAGGTAGGCGGCCTCAAATCTTTTTGATTTCATGTTGTGCACAGATTATATCATACTAATAGGGGTCGCATCTTAACATTTGACATTTCTCATTAAAGAATTAATCCACAGTAATTTCTCGATGACCATCGAATAAAAAAATGGCAAAGGAAATGTCAAATGTTAAGATGCGACCCCAAATAATTATCAGAGCCTGACCCCGATTGACTTTGGATAAAACGAGGGGTATAAATTCAAGTTAATGATGCAAACTGCAAGAGAGAATGAACTTCTCTCAATCCCACGATTGGAGAAGATTCCTTACCTTGTTCATGGGTTCGGGACGGGGAAATGGACGGACGAGGATTTCAGCAGAAAATCCGAGTGGGCGGGTTTCAAGCGCATTTACCTTGATCAGGTCCATTCCGATATCATCCGATTTATAGACAGGATTCCGGAAAAGAATTTAAAAGGCGACGCGATGCTCACCCACCTTCCCGAGCTCCTTCTGATTATTCAAACAGCCGATTGTCTTCCTGTTCTGATCGTTGATGAATCCCGGAAAGTCATTGCCGCCGTTCATTGCGGATGGAGAGGAACCTCCAAACGCGTGATTCAAAAAGCTATCCAAGGCATGGGAGACCGTTACGGATGCCCGCCTTCAGCTCTGCTTGCGGCGCTGGGGCCCTGCATCGGAGACGAATGCTACGAGGTGGGGGAGGACGTCTTCCGGGCTTTCGAAAAGGAGGGGCTTTCGACCGATTTTTTTCGACCTCATCCCTCCGAAGAGAACAAATATGTCTTCGATTTGAAAGGAGAGAACATAGCCCAGATGCTGAGCGTCGGGATAGAAAAAGAGAATATTTTTGACGCAGACGGCTGCACACACTGCGACGAATCCTTTCACTCGTACCGGCGGGATGGCGATAAAGCTGGAAGGATGCTGAGCTTCATCGGAATGTCATTTTAGTTGCTTTTTGAATAATTTTTTTTTATTCTTTAGCGTGCTATGACAGAACTATCAGAAATTTCGATTCCCGAATTGACTTTGTTCAAAAAGGGGAAAGTCCGCGAGGTGTATGAGGTTGAAGACAAACTGCTTGTTGTGGCTTCGGACCGAATTTCCGCCTTTGATTATATTCTCCCCTCGCTCATCCCGGATAAGGGGAAGATCCTCACGCAGCTTTCCAAATTTTGGTTCGAGCACACTTCTCTCGTGTGTCCGAACCACCTCCTGACGGCAGAGATAGATGAATTCCCCTCTCTTCTCCACAAGCACAGAGATATCCTGGAGAAGAGGTCCATGCTGGTGAAAAAGACAGAAGTGGTTCCTGTGGAATGTGTCGTGCGCGGATATCTGTCCGGGTCAGGATGGAGAGATTACAAAGCCACCGGAAAAACGAGCGGTGTCAAGCTTCCCCCCAACTTGAAAGAATCTGACAGGCTGGATGAGATTATCTTTACACCGGCCACAAAAGCCGAAGAAGGACATGACATAAACATATCCTTTAAGGAGATGCAGAAAATCGTCGGACCGGAACTCGCTCAGAAAATCAAGAAAGTCAGTGTGGATCTTTACCAGAAAGCTTCGCTTCATGCCTACTCGAAGGGGATCATAATTGCAGATACCAAGTTTGAATTCGGGCTTCACAACGATGAGCTCCTCCTCGTGGACGAGATCTTCACACCTGATTCCTCACGTTTCTGGCCCCTCTCGAGTTATGCTCCAGGAAAATCCCAGCCCAGCCTGGATAAACAATTTGTTCGGGATTATCTGGAAAGCACGGACTGGGACAAGAACTCGCCGCCGCCCCCGTTGCCCCCATCAATAATCGAACAGACATCCCAGAGATATAGTGAAATATTCAAACTCCTGACAGACAAGAATGAGCTCTGATGCGATGGAAAGTCGACCTCCACATTCATTCGAATAAAAGCAGCGACGGAGATTTTTCTCCTTTTCATATCATCCAACTTTCAAAAGAGAATAAGCTGAGAGCCATTTCCATCGCTGACCATGACACTGTGGCCGCGTATCCGGAAGCGCTGGAGCTGGGTGAAGAGGAGGGCATCGAGGTCATCCCGAGTCTGGAGCTCACGACACTCTTTGATGACAGAGAATTTCATCTCCTCCTTCCCTTTGTGGACTGGAGGAAAAAGATCGTGTCTGAACTCATCGACAGGGTGGCCAAGGGAAGGATTGTTGAAGGCAAAGAGCGCGTCCGGAAGCTTCAAGAGATCGGCTTTGATATCAACTGGAAAGAGGTCCACAGAAAGTCGAAACCGAATCCGCCTTTGGGTGTGACGATTGCCCAGGTTTTGCTGGAGAAGCATGAGAAGAAAAATCATCCGTCTCTCAAAAAATATTATGAGAGGAAGAACCGTTTGTTCGCTCCCTATTTTTTCTACAGAGACTATTTCACGAGGGGAAAAACAGCCTGGGTTCCAAAACGAAATCTGGATTTGCTGGAAGCGCTCAGGTTGGCCCCGGAGACAGGAGCCGTGCCTGTGCTCGCTCATCCCGGAGCCTACTTTCAAAGAGCCTCTAAGGATGACCTGGCAGTCATGAGATCAAGAGGGCTTGAAGGATTGGAAGTGTACACTTTCTATCATGACGACTCTCAGATCGAGCAGTACAAGATTTTGGCCGAAGAACTGGATCTTGTTCCCACTGCCGGTTCTGATTTTCACGGGAACATCAAGCCGCATATCTCCTTCGGTTCCCTCAAAGAAGGGGAGTACTGGATGGTCGAGGAATTGAGAAAAAGAAAAAGGTAAATCCCGTTGAATATGCTGGATATCACCCTGCTCGTCATTCTGGCCATAACCTCTGTCGTGGGCATCATTAAGGGTCTCGTGAGACAGGTTTTTGGCCTTCTCTCCGTCATCCTGGGAGTGGTGTTCGCTCTCAATTTTTACAAGCAGGTGTCCTGGCTTTTCATGCGATTCATCTCTTCCGAGGTGCTCGCCCAATTCTTAGGTTTTTTGACAGTGTTTCTGGCTGTGGTATGTGCCGGATGGTTATCTTCCCATATTCTGTCAAAATTGATCAAAGGGCCGCTGAAGCTGCTGAATAATTTTTTAGGAGGATGTCTGGGCTTCCTTACAGGCATTTTTATCTGCAGTGTCGTTATCTTTGCGCTGTCGGTATTTCCCGTGAGCCAGAAAGCCTTGAAAGACTCTCAGCTTTCTCCTTTTTGCATGAAGATTACCAGAATAATGGTCGGCCTGATTCCCAAGGACCTTAAGGAAAAATTCAAGGATACATATCAAGATATCACGAAAAAGGTGGAAAAAGATGCAAAAAAAATCCGATAAACTCACTATCCATCGAAAAATGGAAATCATTATTGAAGAAATGGTCGAGAAAGAATTGAGTCTCAAAGACGGACTGAAAGAGTTCGAAAAGATATACATCGAGACCGCCTCGAAGAAATACAAGGGCAACATGACAAAGATGGCCAAAGCGCTGGGAATCCACCGCAATACTCTCAGCAGTCGTGCAAAATCCTTGAAGGTCAAGAGATAAAACGAAAATAAGGGGACTGCAAGCAGAGAGAACGGGCTAAATTAGCACTCTTTTGAATAGAGTGCTAATTTTTTCATATTTTTCTTGACAAACAGGGGGACTTCGGCTAAAATTGGCACTCTTTTAGCTATTCTGCTAAAAATCATTTTATTAATTCATTCTCAAGGAGGTTCATAAATGAAGGTGACACCACTCCATGACAGAGTTCTTCTCAAGAGATTAGAAGAACAGGAAGTGAAGAAGGGAGGAATCATCATTCCGGATACGGCGAAAGAGAAGCCCCTGGAAGCAGAAGTTATAGCTGTCGGGAAAGGCCGTGTGACCGAAGACGGGAAGGTTGTTCCTCTCGATGTTAAGAAAGGTGATAAGGTTCTCATCGGAAAGTTCAGCGGGACCGAAGTGACCATCGGAGATGTGGAGCACGTGATCGTCCGCGAAGAAGAGATCCTCGCCAAAATCGCCTAAATAAGGAAAAGGAGGAAAAAAAATGGCAAAACAGATTACACTCGGTGAAGACGCAAGACAAGCGCTTTTGAAAGGTGTCAACATTCTGAGTAATGTGGTCAAAGAAACACTCGGTCCTCGAGGCAAGAATGTTGTTCTGGATAAGAAGTTCGGTTCTCCGACCAGCACCAAAGACGGTGTGACCGTCGCGAAAGAAATCGAGCTCAAGGAACCGCTGGAGAACATGGGCGCTCAGCTCGTGAAAGAAGTGGCGTCCAAGACTTCGGATGTAGCGGGAGACGGAACGACAACAGCCACTGTGCTGGCCCAGAGTATTTTTGCGGAGGGACTCAAGCATGTGACAGCAGGGCGCAATCCCAATTTGATCAAGAAGGGAATCGATCAGGCTGTCGTAGAGGTGGTGAAGGAGTTGAAAAAACTGAGCCGGGAAGTCGGCGGCGAGATGATTGCCCAGGTTGGAGCGATATCCGCCAATAATGATGAGTCCATCGGCAGTATTATCGCCGAGGCCATGGACAAAGTCGGAAAAGACGGCGTCATCACAGTGGAAGAGGCTCAGGGCCTGGAGACGACGATGGATGTCGTTGAAGGAATGCAGTTCGACCGGGGCTATCTGTCCCCGTATTTCATCACTGACCCGGACAGGATGGAATGTGTCCTCGAAGATCCGCTGATTCTTCTCCATGAGAAGAAGATCAGCAACTTGAGAGAATTCCTGCCTCTGCTGGAGAACGTGGCCAAGATGGGAAAGCCTTTGTTGGTCATCGCCGAAGAGGTCGAAGGTGAAGCTCTGGCCACATTGGTCGTCAACAAGCTTAAAGGAACCTTCCATTGCGCTTCGGTTAAAGCTCCGGGATTCGGCGACAGACGAAAAGCCATGCTGGAAGATATCGCCATCCTCACCGGAGGACAGGTGATCACTGAAGATATCGGTGTGAAGCTCGAGAACGTCGGTGTGGAATGGTTGGGTAACGCCAAAAAGGTCGTGATCGACAAAGACAACACGACGATCGTTGAAGGAAAGGGAAAAAGCGAAGATGTCCAGGCACGGATCAAGCAGATCCGAACACAGATCGAAGAGACGACTTCTGATTATGACCGGGAGAAACTCCAGGAAAGGCTGGCCAAGATGGTCGGCGGAGTCGCCTTGATCAAAGTCGGTGCCGCGACTGAAACTGAGCTCAAAGAGAAAAAAGCAAGAGTCGAAGATGCCATGCACGCCACCAAAGCGGCAGTCGAGGAAGGGATCGTGCCTGGTGGAGGAGTCGCTCTCCTCAGATGCCAGAAGGTCCTTGAAAAAATGAAATTTGATGATGACATGCAGGTCGGTGTCAATATCATCAGAAGAGCGCTCGAGGAGCCGATCCGTCAGATCGCGGATAACGCGGGTTTTGAAGGATCCATCGTTGTCGAGAAAGTGAAAGAAAAGGAGCAGGATACGGGGTTTAACGCGCTGACAGAGAAATACGAGAATCTTGTCAAATCCGGGGTTTTGGACCCGACCAAGGTTGTGCGCACAGCTCTGCAGAATGCGTCGAGCATTTCAGGTCTGCTCCTGAC
>JABAOC010018017.1_pt1 | contig 10181 bp, 3 predicted proteins | sample 7062161 | NCBI WGS metagenome assembly JABAOC01 (sample SAMN14538625, study PRJNA623070) | marine sediment metagenome | biome: marine biome [ENVO:00000428]; feature: marine pelagic biome [ENVO:01000023]; material: deep marine sediment [ENVO:00002113] | place: India: Gulf of Khambhat ...
CGGGGAAGTGGAGGGACTCGCGGTACTTGTCCAGGCGGGCTTTGGAGAAGGCGGCCTGGAAGCCGGAGGAGTTGAGGTGCTCCTGCAGCATCTTCTCCTTGTGGCAGCCGCCGCTGTAGCGGCGCGGGCCGCCGCTCATCGGGATGTTCTCGGCCCGCAGGGCTTCAGCGAAGCGAGCGGCCGGGACGTCCTTGAACTGCGTGCGGTCGTAGTCCATCTCGAATTCGACGAACGTGACCCGCGTGTTGTCCGAGTAGCGTTTGCGCGGCGTAAGGCCCGGGATTTGGGCCAGGTTCTGCTCGACGTAACAGCCGTTTTCGTGCCGCAGCGGAGCCTGCTCCTTGAAGCGTTTGAACTGCTCGGTCAGGACGGCGGCCTGAAACTCCGTCATGCGATGGTTCGAGCCGGGGAAGGGGTAGCCGCGTTCGAGGCGCTTCGGGTCGCGGCCGTTGTTGACGAACGCCCCGCAGCGGCGCATGAATTCGTCGTCGCTGCCGAGGATGGCGCCGCCTTCGCCGCAGACCAGCGACTTCCACTCCTGGAAGCTGATGCAGCCGGTCCGGCCGAACGTGCCGACCTTCTTGCCGTTCACCTCGGCGAAGACCGACTGGCAGGCGTCCTCGATCACGGCGATGTTGTGCTTTCCGGATATCGCCATGACTTTCTCGATATCGACCGGCCAGCCCGCCAGATGGACCGGCATGATTGCCTTCGTGTGCTCCGTGATGGCGGCCTCGATCAGGTCGGCGTCGAGGGAGCCGGTGTCCGGGTCCACGTCCACGAAGACCGGCAGGGCGTAGAGGTTGGTGATCGTGTTGATCGTGGCGATGAACGTGTGCGGCGTCGTGACGACCTCGTCGCCGGGACCGACGCCCAGCACGTGCAGCGACGCGCGCAGGGCCGTCGTCCCGCCGTTGGACAGGACGCAGTGGGGCACCCCCATCGCCTCGGCGAACATCTTCTCGAAGTCATAAACGACATTGCCCCGCAGGCAGCACCAGTTGCGGCTCTGGAGCGCCTTGACCAGGGCCTTCTCCTCCCGCTCGTCGATGATCGGCCAGGTCCGGGGGAAGGGCTTGCTGCGGACCGGCGTCCCGCCGTTTATCGCCAGCGTATTGGCCTTGTTCGCAGCGCCGGCATAGAGGGATTTGACGCCGGACGCCAAAAATCCGAGGCCGGCCAAACCGGCCGAAGCACTCTTCACAAACGAACGGCGTGTCAGAAAACGTCTCATGAGCGTATGCCTCCAATGGTGGTTGAACCCCTTTGTCCCGTGCGGACCGCTTGATTGCGTGACGTGCCCTTTCGCATCTGCTTCGGTCCCCATCTCATACCCGTGCGAATTTGACTCCAAGGCATTGTAGACCCCGCGGACGTAGCGGTCAAGGAACAAGAGACGGTCCCGAATGAACACTCAGGCCTCGGCGAGAAAGAAAGCTCGAAGCACAAGACTCGAATTTGGGATTTCCGCAGCCTCGGCTACGATTTATTCTCCTGTGGCTTCCCACCACAGGCGCGGATAATCCCGCCCTTCCAGAATCCACCAGGTATCTTCCGTACCGTTTTCGGTCTCACTCAAAAAGTCCCAGCCGGCAGCCAGATATATACTGGCGGCCTGCATCTGGGCCGTCGTTTGGCCCTGGCCGCCATCGCTGGTGGTCTGGCCGCTGGTCTCCTGATCCCAAAAGGACGCTGTGACTGATCCACACGCGTGGACACCTATCAGCCCGCCAGCTTCCGCCCAACCGAACACTTGGCCAGTCGAGTAAGAGTTCGTTATGAAGCCTGGGTATTCAAACAGGCTGCTTGGCAGTTCCGGCGGGAGGCCACTGGCGTCAATTCGCCATCCATTTCGTCCGACCAGGCCGCCAACTCCTGTGATACCGGATACTCCGCCGCGTGCATAGCAGTTGACGATCGTGCCCTTGCTGTCATTGGACCCGGCAAGACCACCCACCTCATCGGAGCCGCTGACGGTGCCTGTTGCACAACTGCTCTGGACGGTGCCGGACTGGTGTTGCCCCACCAATCCACCGGTTTGGGAAACGCCTTTGACCGAGCCGGTGGCGTAGCAGTCATTGATATCATCAGAGTTCCAGCCCGCAAGGCCGCCGGTGGCAACCGAGCCGGACACGTGGCCGGTCGCATAGGATCTGGAGATCGGATCATAGCTGCGTCCCACCAATCCGCCGATCCAGCACCTGCCGTTGACGTCGCCCTGTGCAGAGCAGTCCATGACCTTGGCGGAGTTGTCACCCGCCAGTCCCCCGACCTTATCTCTACCGGTGACGAGACCTGTCGCGTGGCAGCCTGTGACTGTGCCGTGGAGGGAACCTCCCAGTCCACCCACGTCGTCGTCTCCTGTTACAGCGCCTGTAGAATGGCAATTCGTCATGGTGCTGCCCCAACCGTCGAACCCCAGAAGACCGCCGACAAGGGCTTCGCCGGCGACACGGGTAGCCGCGGAGCAGTCTGCGATGACCCCGTATGACTGCCCGCCCACGAGGCCGCCGATAAAGGTCTGGCCTAAGATCGTCCCAGCCTCCACGTGGCAGCCAATCACGGTCCCGTTGTCGAGATAACCTACGAGTGCGGCCACATATCTCCCCCCCTGGGCACTGACATTGGGGTCGCGCAGGCGGAGATTCCGGATCTGCGCATCCTTCCCGCGGACGTATCCGAACAGTCCAATGTGCTCTCTTGCCTCTGAGACCTGCGTGAAGTTAGCAATGGTCTTGTCGTTGCCATCGAAGAGACCCCTATATGGCGACGCCACATCGCCTATGCAGAAGAACTTGACACCCTGGAGGTCAATGTCACCGGCCAGTCTGAAATGAGCCGCCATGAGTGCCGGATTGTGTCCGATACTGTTCAACTGCTCGGCAGTGGCGATGAGGTACGGGTCTTGTGGCGTCCCGGCGCCGCCGGGAAAAGCCGGCAGGGGAGGCCGCTGCGACTCATCCACCTGCCACCAGAGCATGGGGTACCGGGTATCCGGACTCATCGCCCAGACCGCGCTAGGGTCGGCAGAAAGTCCATAGAACGACCAACCGGCGGCCACGAAGGTATCAGGGTCCTGCAGCTCGGCTGTCGTTTTCCCCACGCCGGACCCGCTCGTCGCCTGCCCGCTGGCCTGCGTATTCCAGAATGACCCCGTCACGCTGCTGGGGGTGGTGTCTTCTCCCACCAGGCCGCCGACCAGTTGGCTTCCTGTGACCGGGCCAACCGCGTAGCAATCTCGGATCGTGGTATGCCGGTTGTATCCTACCAGGCCCCCGACGCGAGTGTCGCCGGAGACAGCTACGGACGTGTAACAGTTCACGATGGTGGCGGCCATTGTCTCTCCTGCCAAACCACCCGCGCACAAATCGCCGGTAACGGTGCCGGTGACATGACAATTCGCGACGAGACCGCGGTTGAGGGCCACCAACCCGCCCACGCGCTCGACGCCATCGATGGTACACTCCTCCACATGGCATTTGTCGATCACGCCGCCCACATCGCCGACCAGGCCGCCCACCCAGCGCTCGCCCGTGATGCTGCCGCCCCGCACATGGCAGTCGGTGACGGTTGCGTTTGACACACGACCCACGAGCGCGCCAACGTCGCTGCCTTTCTCGGCGACGATCACCGGAGAGAGCAACCGCAGGTTCCTGATCTCGGCGTCGAAACCGCTGAGGACCGCGAAGAGCGCCACGCCTGACTGATCGGTGGAACAGTAAGTGAAGTTCGAGATGGCGTGACCATTGCCGTCAAAAACACCGGTGAAAGGATGGCCTGCATAAGAGGGGTACCACAGGGAACGCCCGATGACATTGAACTCGGTGCCGGGACAGGCCCTCATGTCGATATCCGCCATGAGTTTATAGTGCTTGTCCCATGCGTGGGGAAACAAACCGATCATGTTCAGGTCGTCGGCGGTATGGATCAGATAGGGGTCCTCCTGGGTCCCGGACCCGATGAATGGCGGAGGAGACACCGGCGTGGAGAATGGTCCTCCCGGCCGGCCTTCCCACGCCAGCCGTGGATAGTCGAGACCTTCCAGGATCGTCCAAGCCCCGTCGGCTCCCCACCCCCCGTAGGTTCGCGCAAGCTTCATCTCGACACTTGTCTTGCCCGCCCCTGCCGCGCTGGTCGCCTGTCCACTGGCCTCGACGTCCCAGAAGCAGTACCAGATATCCTTACCATGGGTTTGGCCCAGGAGGCCGCCCACCCGGGATTCCCCCTGCACCATCCCGGTCGAGTAACAGTGGCCGATGGCGGCCTGATTGGAGCAGTACCCCACAAGCCCGCCCACGACGGTCGTTCCCCGTACATCGCCAGATGAATAGCAATTGGCGATCGTGCCATAATGAAGATAGCCAACAAGCCCACCCGTTCCGGATCCCCCCGCCACGTCTGCGGATGAGGTGCACTCGCGGACATTTCCCCCATTGAATCCGACCAGCCCGCCGACATCGGATCCTCCTCGCACGTACCCGCCGCGGACGGCGCAGCGGATAACTGTACACTCTTGGCAGTACCCCACGAGCGCCCCCACGTAGCTATAGCTGCCGTCGCCAACGTTGGGATCTGCCAGGATCAAATCCTTGATCTGCCCCCCGCTGATCGCGCCGAACAGACCCACGCTCAGCGCGGTGCGCTCATTCGTGCATGTGAGATTGCGGATGGTCCGGCCGCTGCCGTCAAAGCTGCCGGAGAAGCGCTCATAGTAATTCCCGATAATCCGGTATTCGTCCCGGCACGCCGCCATGTCAATGTCGGCCATGAGCTTGAAATGCTTGTTCCACACGTCACGGTTGGCTCCAATTGCGCTCATCTGCTCGGCCGTGTAGATGAGGTAGGGATCGTCGGCTGTGCCACTACCGCCGCCATATTGGGCCTGGGCAGGCAGACTGATGAGAAAGACGGCGAGCAACAGGGGGTGGGTTCGCGGGGTCGGCGGTTTCTTCGTCGTCATGCTTTCTTCTCCCTTCCCGAATCCGGGCCAAAGGTCGATGGCAGGCCGATCCGGTTGCTCCGGCACGCGAGCCGCAAGAACCGCCGCGAGATCAGCTCCCGATTTCCAAACTCCAGTATACCCGATGCCAAAGGTGCAAGTCAATCCCCGAGAAGGGGACATCTTATTTTTCTGCCCTCTGCCGTCCCGTGCCTCGCCCATGAATGATTCCAATGCAAGGCCTCGGCACCCGCGAGACGATCATGCAACTCTTGCTTCTTGATAAGCCGGCGGCGGGCGGGTATCACTTGCTGCTGAATGATCCGTAGACCTTGTGAACTGGAGGTGCTACCGTGCGATATGGCTTTGTTCTTCTGGCGGCGTCGGTTTTCGTGCATTGTGTCCCGTGCCCGGCTCAATCCTCGGGCGGCAGTTTCGTCCTCGTCGAGGGCGGCACGTTCCGTCATGGGACGGGGGCGAGGCAGAGCGGGGCCCCGGTGCGCGTGGAGGATTTCGAGATCCTCGATCATCCCGTCACGAATGCCGAGTACAAAGCGTTTGTGGACGCGACCGGGCATCCGGCTCCGCTCCATTGGGAAGGGGGGCGAATCCCGACCGGTAAGGAGGACTACCCGGTCGTCTTTGTGAACCGCAGCGACGTGGCCGCTTATTTGCGCTGGAGGAGCCACAAAGAAGGGCGGATTTACCGGCTGCCGACCTCGCTGGAATTCGAGTACGCCGCACGCGGCGGGCTCACGGGCAAGGCGTATCCCTGGGGTGACGACGACCCCGCGGGCAAGGCCAATTATGACGCCGAGTACGGCCGGTGGTTCGACCGGTGGCAGGATTACCTCCGGCCGGCGCGCTGGGGCGTGAAGAACGGTTACGGGCTCTACGGCATGGCCGGCAACGTCTGGCAGATGACCGCCGACAACCACGATCCCGTGACAGTCCGCTACAAGTACCGGATCACAGACCCGGCCGAGATCGAGAATGGCGTGATGGGCGGCTCCTGGGCCCGGGGCACAGAGTACCTCAAGTGCGGCCATCGTCTCGGCCTCTCGGCCGGCATTCGCCACCCGGACGCCGGGTTCCGTCCGGTCCGTCAGCCGCCGGGGGCGGACTGGCAGGCCCAGAATCGCAGGCTCTGCGCCCTCTCGCTCGGGGGCGGAAGGTCGCTCCTGAGCTGGGCGTTGCTGGCGTCGGACCGCCGCTCGACGCGATTCCACGTCTACCGGGCCGACGGTCGAAACCAGGCGGGCTTTCGCGTGAGCAAAGAGCCGGTCAGCGAATCGACCACCTTCGTCGATTCCGGCCTCCAGGAGGGCAGGCGGTATCACTACTACGTGCGGCCGGTCGACACGTCGGGCAAGGAGGGGCCACGCTCGCCGTGGGCGGGCGTGACCGTAACGGCGGACGGCACGGCGACCCTGGTGACGTTCGAGCCCCTGTTCCGCCAAGGCTCGCTGGTGCCAATCTTCGGCGACCTCGACGGCGACGGCACGCTTGATTGTGTCATCCGGCTCGACAATGGCAACCGGGAGATGTCCCAGGACCCGGGCCTGCCCGTGCAGTTGGAGGCGTTCACCTCGTACGGCCGGTCGCTCTGGCGCAAGGACATCTGCTATCACGACCACTGCTACGGCAGCGCGAACAATGTGCCCTTCAATGTCTGGGACATGGACGACGACGGCAAGGCCCAAGTCATCACCCGGCTGCAAAGCGCGGATGACGTGTATGTGGCCATCCTCGACGGGATGACGGGCGAAGTGAAGCACAAGGCGAAGTGGCCGGACATGGTCTCCGATTTCGCGAAGTCCTCGACGCGGATACATCTGTCCATCGCCTATCTCGATGGCAGGCGCCCGGCCGTCGTCACGCAGACGGGCCTCTACGAAAACGAGGTCTTCGCCGCCTATGACGACGAGTTGAACGAACTGTGGCGTTTCAACAGCTTCGCCGAGACCAGCGGCAGCGGCGGGCACAAGATCGAGGTCGCCGACGTGGACGGCGACGGCCGGCAGGAGGTCTTCAACGGCACGACCTGCCTGAACCACGACGGGACGATGCGCTGGTCGATCTACCGGCAACACCCGGACATCGTTTCGATTCACGATTATCTGCCCGAGCGTCCCGGCCTGGAGGTGTTCTTCATCGTCGAATCCAGCGTACACGCCGGGGTCTATATGGTGGACGCCGACACGGGTGAGATCATCTGGAAAGTCAATCGCGAGGACGATCCCCGCTGGACGCACGGGCACGTCGGATGGACCGCCGACATCTGGGCCGGCGCGCCGGGGATCGAGTGTGTCTCGAACCGCGCCGGGCACGGCGACCGCAACCTGGTCCTCTTCAGCGCGGACGGCCGTCCGCTCCTGGAGCCTTTCCCGTACGGGTACACACCGCTGGAATGGGACGGCGCCCCGACGCGGGAACTGCTGAACCTCGGCGATCATTCGCTCGGCAAATTCGACGGCAAGACGATCGTTCCCATTGAGGATGCGCAATTGGCCTTGCCCGAGCGCAGCAGCGTCTTGATGACCGCCGACCTCTACGGCGATTTCCGCGATGAGCTGGTCGTATCAACTTCGACCACGAACGGCAAGAGGGCGATTGCGGTGGTGACCGGCGTCCATCCCGTTTCCTGCAAATACGTGACGGCATCGGAGAGCCTCGATTACCGCCTCTGGCTGGGCCGAAACATGGGTGGCGGTTACCGCTCCGTCTACGACCGGCCCCTGACCCGGCCGCAAGGGGACTGACAGGCTGCCGACCTTTTCAATGAGTCTGCGGAATGGGTGTCGGCCTTGCCTGCAGGAGGGCGGTGACGTCGCTGATGCGGGTCTGGGCGAGCATCGTCCGGGCGAGGGCCTGGGCATCGCTGAGCGACGTGGCCGCAATCGTCTGTTGCGTGCGCAGCAGATAGATCGGGTCGACGCTGAAGGTCCTGACCCCGATGCCGAGCAGGAACGGAATGTACTGTGGCTGATGGGCCATATCGCCGCAGACGGAAACATCGCAGCCGTTCTCGTCGGCGGCACGGACGACCCGGTTCAGCACGCGCAGTACGGACGGATGGTGCGGCAGATAGAAATCCGCCACGCTCTCGTTCGTCCTGTCCACGGCCAGCATGAACTGGATCAGGTCGTTCGTTCCGATCGAGAAGAAATCCGCCTCGCGCGCGAAGTCGTCGATCAGGTCCACGACGGACGGCAGCTCGACCATCATGCCGAGCTTGGGGTTTTCATGGTGCTCGATACCGTGCTTTGCCAGGAGGTCGGCGGCTTCGTACACCACTTCACGGGCCTCGTGAAATTCGTCGAGGGAGGAGATCATCGGGAACATGATGCGCAGGTCCGCGCCGGCCCCCGCCCGCAGGATGGCTCGGAGCTGCTCGGCGAAGATGGCCTTGTTTTGCAGGGAGAAGCGGATGGAGCGCATGCCGAGGGCGGGATTCTGCTCCTCGATATCGTGGTAGTAGGACAGGATCTTGTCACCGCCGGCGTCGAGCGTGCGGAAGGTCACGGGCCGGCCCGGCATGGACTCGACGAGCTTGCGGTAGATGACGTACTGCTCCGCCTCCGTCGGGAAAGTGGTGCGAATAATAAACGGGAATTCGGTGCGATACAATCCCACGCCGTCGCAGCTCAACTGGCGGGCCACCGTCAGGTCGCTGAGCAGGTTGATGTTGGCCATGAGCCGGACGCGGGTGCCGTCGGCCGTCTCGGTGGCCGGCTTCATCAGCCGCTTCTGGTCCTCCAGCGTCATCCGGGCCCTCTGCTGTGACCAGTATCTCTCCAGGACGTCGTCGTCCGGATCGATGTAGATATTGCCGACCTCGGCATCGACCAGGATGGGAGTGCCGTCGGGCATATTCAGCAGCTCAAAGGCATCCATGATGACCATGGGCAGGCGCAGCGAGCGCGCCAGGATCGAGATGTGGGAAGTAATGCCGCCGCCCACCAGGACAATCGCACTGACATCTTCCGAGGAGAGTTTGAGCAGGTCGGAAGGGTAAAGCCCGCGCGTAATGATGACGTGGTCCTTGCAGGCGTTGGTCTCCTCTCCCCGGCTGAGGAGGTTGTTGACGAGCCTCACGGCCAAGTCCTCGATGTCGTTGGCCTTCTCGCGCATGTAGACGCTGTTGCTGGTGAGAAAGCCGCGCATGTAGTCGCCCGCGACCTCGGCGACGGCTGTCGGGGCGTTGACGCCGTTTTCTATACGCTGAACGATCTTGTCGATGAAGTCCCGGTCCTTGAGGATCATCAAATGGGCGGCGAAGATCAGCGAAGCGGCGTCGGAGAGCTTGTGCTCCACGCTCTCCTGGAGTTCCTCGAGCTGGCTTTCCGTATTCGCTACCGCGTCGCGAAAGTCCTCCACGGTATAGGTCTTGGCGAAATCGTGATGCAGCAGCAGGGAAAGGCTCTTGTGCTTATCGAGGATCATGGCCGGGGCGTAGGCGAATCCTTCGGCGGCCACTTTGCCCTTGACAAATTTGAGACCCGCGGGCACGGTTCTCTCCATCTCGGGGGCCGGCTCGGACCTGCCCAGCAGGAATTGGGCGTTCTCGATGATATTGGCGAGCTGCGAGGCAACAGTCTCCAGAGCGGTAATATCGGACTCGCTGAAGCAGTGGTCGGTATCGCGCTGGAGGACCAGCGCGCCCATTTTCGAGATGCCCCGTGCGATGGGCACGGCCAGAAAGGCGTTGTAGCGTTCCTCGAAAGAGCCTGGAAAGAACTTGTAGTTGGGATTGTGGCTGGCGTCTGTCTCGCAGATCGGCCGCATTTCCTGCAGCGACAATCCCGTCAGCCCCTGGCCGAGCTTCAGACGCACCCGTCCGACCGACTCCGGGTTCAGGCCTTTCGTGGCCCGGAGGGTCAATTCGTGCTTTTCCGGATTGTAGAGATAGACCGAGCAGACGGCCGACTGAGTGCTCGCGGCGACCATCTCCACGGCCTTGTTGAGCAGGGTCTCGACGCTGGCGCTCTCCCGAAAGAGATGGCTCAGCTCGCTGATATCGTACAGTAGTTGTTCGCTATTCACGGTTCTTTGAACCTTCAACCATTTCGATTATCCCTACCTGTTTACTCGGGCCCGCACGAGCCGGTTCATCATTCTGCCGGATGGCAGGCTTCTTGCCACAGGGATTTCTTGGAGGGCGTGTGAGAACCTGCGCGTTTCCCGGGTGGCATCGTCAAGGGGTCCCCAACGCGATACATCGCGTTGGGGGGCCCCATGC
>JABAOC010060760.1_pt2 | contig 10180 bp, 10 predicted proteins | sample 7062161 | NCBI WGS metagenome assembly JABAOC01 (sample SAMN14538625, study PRJNA623070) | marine sediment metagenome | biome: marine biome [ENVO:00000428]; feature: marine pelagic biome [ENVO:01000023]; material: deep marine sediment [ENVO:00002113] | place: India: Gulf of Khambhat ...
TGAGGACTCCATTTTATATATCGGCGATGCCCTAGGATCTGTACAGCCAATCGAAAATGAATTTTCCGCGCTTGTACGGTTGGTAAGTATTATTGAGATGTTGCTTACTCATCAACCTGATTACTCCAGATTTAATGTTGAAGAATCAATAACTAAGCAATTTATCCTTAAAACAGCAATTCTCGTCCAACAGCAGGATCCAAAAGTTAATCTTGAAGAAATAAGATTGGGACTCAAGGAAATTTATAGTCAGCGATCTAATATCGTACATGGTAATTTTTCAGCAGTGAATAAATTTATAGCAACCTTGAAAAAGAAGGATAGATATTTTAGCGAGTTGGTAGCCGATGCCTACAGATTCGCCAGAATTGTACTTGATTCATATATTCAACAACCTCAGTTCATAGATTTCTTGAAAGAAAACTAATCTTTCTGATCACCTTCGAGGAAAATCGAAAACATCGCTCCTCAATCCCCGCTAAACGGGAGATTATTCACGGTCCGAGACTTTTGAGGAAAAATTTGGAGTTTTCAGGCAGTTGTGGGCTAATTAGAGCAGTCGGTCACTTTGAGGTGCACAACCTGGCTGCCCCTACTTGACGCATTTAGAACAGCTGATTTAGATATACCGAGCCTAGAACCAATGGAGCAATTGCTAACTTTACAGGTTTAATGGCTTTGGGCTGCTCGTTTCGCCCCTCTTTGCTGCCTAATTTGTTCCAACACGATGTCAAGAAACAGCTCTGCTGTGGTTTCAAGATCGAGTAAAATTCTCTCTACCTTCTCCTCGTCAGGATTTTCACCTTTCTCGATCATCCCTTCTCTANNATCCCTTCTCTAATTTTTTCTTTGTAGTATTCTTGTCTCTTAGAATCCATCGGCGACATTTCTCTCTTTCTTAACCTCTGATTATCTGCGCTTCCTTAGAGGATGGTCTTCGGGATAAGTCTTACCTATTGTCGGATCAAACATAAAGCCAAAATTGGTACCAAACTCCTTTCCCACCCTAACTATGTAATCCCAAACAGCGCCGTGATTGCCCTTTCCCATTGTTACCGTGTCAGCTTCGTGCATGGCCTCGGCTAAATGGTCTGGATTCGTTATCTTTGGCAGCTCCCTCATAACTAAATTAACCATATCCCCACTCGGCACATACAAATCTTCAACCTTTTTATTATGGATGGCACATAAAGCTCCTGTTTCGGCCAACCAGATGGCAATGTCCTGGGGCGCTTCTTTGAATCTGCTTAGATTCGCAGTCTCATAAAGCTTGCCTAACCGCATAGTCCCTATCCAAACAACTTCCTCACGCTGGAGAGTAGCACCCTTTCGTGTTAAATCTGCAATTATGCCTAGTAAACTTACTATTGTTTTCTCGTTTGTTGCCTCTTCGGTCCCGCACTCAATTAATTTTCTTACGATTATTTCTACGGCATCAAATAGGATTAAGGGATAAAACGGAAGTTCTTTCTCTTCAAGGCTGTCGCTGGAACGCAATAATGCGCTCGCAATTGAACCCATTTCATCTAACGCTTCTCGGTGGGGTATTAAAGATGGGGTCTTCTTTACTTCCTCCGCTGCAACAAGCTCTCCGAGGCGAGCTATTGTAAGATGCAAGCCGTTGAGTATTTCCCCCCTTGTTCTAGCCTCCACATGTTCTTGTTTTATAATCTCTAATCCAGCTTCTTCAATAGATCCGACCGCCTCAACGAAAGATGAGGTATGATTTCTATCAAGAGCTTTCCGCCCCTCGTTTTCCCAGAATTTGAAAAATTCAGGAGCAGGGCCTTCCCAGCCCTCTCTATCCATGAAATCGAGGCATATAGTTTTGGTCGTCCTAATCAAATCAGGGATGAGAGAGGAGTGTCCGATCTCTTCGGCCGTCTCTGATAGGAAAGCGAAATGCTCAACTAAAAGTTTCGCATAGTTAAGTGCTGTATATCGATTGAAATCCCAAGTCCCGTCGAAGTCCTTGGTTGGTATCTCTCCTCCAGCAAGCCACCTCTTATTAGCTTTGATAAGCACACTATTTATGAGCTGCCAACTCTTTCTGTCATGCTCAGCCAGCGCTTTGGAACCCAGCTCAAAAAGTGGGGTTAGTGGATCATACATCGCTTTCCTATCCTCCTTTGTTTTCAAAACAGCCATCCGCTTTTGATACCTCTTTTTGGCCTCCTCAAGCTCCTCTCCCGCTTTTTCCAGGCCTTCTTCTAGTGTTGCTTTCGGACCAACGGTGATGTCGTACACCGACGGCTCGGGAATACCATAATGAAAGGCTGTATAATCGGCGATTTCCCGAAACACAACTCTCTCTACTAAGAGAGGGATAACCGTATCTAGTCTTAGGTATCTGGTGTAATAATAAAGGAGGTAAATAAAGTATCCCACAGCCGTTAAAAGCGATGCCAACGATGCAGCTGCATATACGTCACTTTTCACCAACTCCATCATTCTTGAGCTTGCCGGAATAATTGTGGGGTAAAAATTAGATAAATAATAAAGCCCAGCTCCAGAGAGAAGGGTTGAGAGCCCAAGCACCCCGACAAAGAAGAAAAACTTTCTATCCCTTACGAGCAGCCGGGTAAGAGAGAGGGGAAATCTGTTAGAGATTATTTCTGCGTACACAAAAATTACTGCGACAAAAATGCCAAAGACAGCGGCGTTGATTGTCAAAAGCGTCTCATAGAAATTGATCATGCTTTTCCAGTTTAGCACGCAGGCGCACAATATAAGGATAGGTTAGTATAATTACAACTAGTAGTATCTAGGGAGCTTTATGAGCAGGTTCAGGAAGTTAAGGCCAGTTGGAAGAAAAAACCGTTCAAATACGCTTCTTTACCCTTCTTATATCGAGGTTTAATTAGCTGTGCTGAGTGCGGTTGCACTATCACGCCGGAAAAGAAAAAGGGAAGGTATGTTTACTACCATTGCACAGAATATCGAGGAAAACACGGGGCCGAGTGGGTAAGGGAAAAGAGGCTCACAAAGCAGTTTACCCAACTCCTTAAAGACATGCACATACCTGAAGGGGCTCTAGACTGGTTGGTTACAAGCCTCAAAACCAGCCACGAGGACAAAAAAGAGTATCACGACCGTATCATGGACAATCTCAAGCGAGAGCATAAGAGGTTAGAAATACGAATAGAAAAGATGTATGAAGACAAGCTAGACGGGCGTATTACTAATGAAATCTATGACAAGAAGTTTAAAGAATACGAAAAGAAGAAAGAAGATTTGCTCATTCAGATGCAAAAACACGATGACGCCTCGGAATCCTATTACATTGATGCTTGTAAGGTGTTGGAACTGGCAAGCAGGGCCTGTGAGATCTTTGAAAGTTCTGAACCAGAGGAAAAACGCCAACTTTTGCGATTCTTACTTCAGAACTGCGAATTGAGGGGTAAAAACCTCAGATTTACAGTAAAGAAACCCTACGACCTTATCCTCTCCCACGCAAAAACTCAAGATTGGCTGCCGGGCTAGGACTCGAACCTAGATTAGTGGATCCAAATTCCACTGTCCTACCTAATTAGACGACCCGGCAACGGTCTGCCTTAATGATATCAGGAGAAGTTAGGAGAGACAAGAGTGAAAAACGAACCGAAACAGGTTTAAAACTTGCTTTTGATTCGAGAAGTCATCTGTGTAAAGTATCCCCTAAAGTAATCCATCAAAAAATCTCTCATCGGTTTGTTTTTGATGGTTGCGATTCTTTCCCTTAAAGGACTGAGATCAACTACCTTATCTGGTACAACAGTGATCTCCCTCTCAGCGACCTGTCCCATCTTCTCAAGAATCTTAAAGTCAGCCAGGCGTGCCTTCTCCTGTCGACCCACTTCCCAGGCCACCTCAAGCCCCTCATTGATAAGCTGATAGACAGTTTCCCGTCGGGAGAATTTTTCGTGTTTGTGAAGACTTTGGAGCCCTTTGAGGGTTACTCGGGTAATATCTTTAATCCGGCTATTGACAAGAACCTCCACTCCAAAACCTGCCTCCTCCATCTCCCCAAGATAAGGTAAGAGATCTTCTCTAAAATAAGCCCGTGTTCCAATCAACCGCTGGATAAAGCGGTCCATTGTCTTGGCAGGATGGCATCCTAAAACAGCCCGTGCTTTCCCCTCAACCAAAGGGGTCACGAGAGTGATGATATGCTCTTGGGAGAGGTTGAGAAGATCACCATCAAAGAAAGCGATAATCTCCCCCTGGGCAGCACGGACTCCCGCAGCAAGAGCAAAGCCCTTTCCCATCCGCTCATTGTGAGTGATCAGTTTGATCCCTTCTCCAAAGGTTCTTAAGATCGGCAGGCTATTGTCATCAGAGCGATCGTAGACACAGATAACCTCATCGATGGTGGGGGAGCGAAGAAGAGTTTCCACCAAGTTACCAATCGTCTTCTCCTCATTGTAGACAGGAATAACGGCAGAGATTTTAGGCATTTCAATCATCTTATCACAAATAAAAATAGCCTCCACTTGCTAAACTTAAGATGATGGAAAAGCGGATCGTTGCCCATCTTGATATGGATGCTTTCTATGCCGCAATTGAAGAGCGGGATAACCCTCAATTTGCGGGGAAACCAATTGTTGTCGGAGCCGATCCTAAAGGCGGGAAGGGAAGAGGAGTGGTTGCCACCGCCAATTACGAGGCGAGAAGATTTGGAATCAGAAGTGCAATGCCGATCTCGCGTGCCTATCACTTGGCTCCCAAAGCAATCTTTCTCCCCCCCGACTTTCCCAAATACCAACGGATCTCCAAGAAGATATTCAACCTCCTAAGAGCCGAGGTTCCCCAGATAGAAGAGGTAGGGATTGATGAGGCCTACCTTAATCTCTCCCATCTTAAAACCTATAAAAAGGCAGTAGAAATGATGGAAGGAATAAAAGATAGGATCAGGGATAAGGAAAATCTTACTGCTTCAGTCGGAATTGGGCCAAACAAGCTTGTCGCCAAGATCACCTCTGATAAAAACAAGCCCAACGGGCTAACAGTGATCAAACCAAAGAAGGTTCCCCGGTTCCTTGCTCTTTTAGATATCAAAGAGATCCCCGGGATCGGTCCCAAAACCGCCCAACGCTTTTATGCCAAGAAGATAAAAACGATTGGGCAGCTTCGAAGATTAAGTAAAGAGCAGCTAACCGGGATGGTGGGAGTATTTGGGGAAACGTTATTTGATCTTTCCCGAGGAAAGGATCCCCGCCCTGTCGGTGAGCCCCAACCAGTGAAATCCGTTGGCAAGCAGACAACTTTTGAAAAAGACACAACCGACCCAAAGCTAATAACCCAAACCGTTCTTAGTTTGGCCCAGGAGGTTTGGAAAGAGGTGGAAACCTCAAACTTGCGTGGAAAAACAGTTACTGTGATTGTCCGCTACCGGAACTTTGAAACTCACACTAAAGCAGAAACGCCAAAAGAGAGGATTAAAGAGTTTAACCAGTTTAAGAAGCTTATCCTTAAACTCCTCCTTCCCTTCTTAAACCAAAGGCGGAAGGTCCGTCTTGTCGGCGTGAGGCTTTCTCTGTAGTAAGCTGATCCTATCCATGTTAAAATAATAGTTGATTCCGGGGCGAGTGGTGGAATTGGTAGACACACACGGCTTAAGACCGTGTGGCCTTAAAGGCCGTGAGAGTTCGAGTCTCTCCTCGCCCACCACTCGGGGTGTACGAGTTTCGGCTTTGCCGAAAACTCCGCAGCCCCTCACTAANNCACTAACCATTCGGGGTGTGGCGCAGTTGGATAGCGCGCTGCGTTTGGGACGCAGAGGTCGTCGGTTCGAATCCGACCACCCCGACCACCCTCCTAAATTTCACTAAGATAGATTAGGTATGGAAGGCAACTTTGCGATCTACAAACCCAAAGGACCAACTTCAAACGATATTCTAGAGGAGTTGCGAAGAATAACCAAAATTAAAAAGATCGGCCACGCAGGAACCTTGGATCCCCTTGCTAGGGGGGTTTTGGTGGTCGGTATTGGCAGGGAGGCAACCAGAAAGCTAGCAGATCTTGTCAAAGGGGAGAAGGAGTACCTTGCCACAATAAGATTAGGAGTAGAAAGCACCACCGACGATGAGGAGGGGGAAAAGAGGGAGGTTAAGGTTGAGGGGATTCCTTCTCTTAAAGATGTAGAAGAGGTACTTTCCAAATTTAAAGGAGAGATTCTCCAAACTCCCCCCACCTTTAGCGCCGTTAAAGTTAAAGGGAAGGAGGCTTACAAACTCGCCCGCAGGGGTGAGACTCCAAAGCTTAAACCAAGAAAAGTAGAGATTAAAGAGATCAAAATCTTGAGGTACGAGTGGCCCAACCTTAAATTAAGAGTGGTTACCGGGCCCGGAGCATATATTAGAGCTTTAGCACGGGATATCGGCAGAAAGCTTAGTACCGGCGGTTACCTAACAGAACTTGAGCGCATCCGCGTTGGCACCTTTACCAAGAAAAATTCGATCTCTCCTTCCCAGCTCAAACAACAGCTGGATGAAAAGAAATAGAAGATGGGATAAAATAAGGTTAGGCGGGATTAGTTGATTGGTCCAACGTCAGCTTTCCAAGCTGAAGAGACGGGTTCGACTCCCGTATCCCGCTCCACCTTATCCAGTGGCGCTTAGGACCTCGGGTAAGGAGGTAATTCCCTTCTTTACCTTCTCCAACCCTTCTTCAAACATGGAGTTAAAACCTTCCTTCCTTGCCTGTTCAAAGATCTTCCCCGTGGAGGCGTTGGCTAAGATAAGCTCTTTTATTGCACTGGAGATCTTAAGAACCTCAAAGATCCCGGTTCTTCCGTGATATCCATACCCCTGACAGCTCTCACATCCCTTACCTTCATAGACATCTAGCTTACTTATATCGATCCCATATTCCGTCTTTACCAGGTTAATGTCCTCACGTTTAGGCTTGGTTTTAGTTTTGCATTTCTGGCAGATCTTTCTCACCAGACGCTGAGCAACAATTATATTTAGGGTTGCCGTCAAAAGATAGGTTCTGCAACCTAAATCGCGCATCCTTGAGATTGCCTCTGGAGCACTGTTGGCATGAAGGGAGGTAAAGATTAGATGGCCGGTTAAGGCAGCATCAACCGCTATCTCTGCTGTTTCCCGATCTCGAACCTCCCCAACAAAAACAATATCGGGGTCATGTCGCAAGATCGCCCGCAATCCGACGGAAAAGTTTAATCCCACATCATGATCAATTTGGATCTGCCTCACTCCAGGAATAACGTACTCAATCGGATCCTCAACGGTACAGATGTTAACCTCTTCTTTATTTACTTTCTCGATCATATTGTAAACGGTAGTGGTCTTCCCGCAGCCAGTGGGACCACAAACGAGAATCATTCCGTAGGGGCGAGTAAGGGAGGTCTCGATAGTGGTAAGATCTTTCTTCTCTAACCCCAGCTTCTCAAGGCTTTTGGGTCGCGCTACATCGGCCAATAAACGCAGGGCAGCGCTCTCTCCAAGTCGGGTTGGAATTACCGAAGCACGAACAATCACTTCCTGGTCCTGATAGGTAGTGGCGAAGCGGCCATCCTGGGGGAGGGGAATATTGAGGCGCATGTGAGTAATGTATTTGATCCTGGAAAGAATTCCATCTGCAATATTTGGTGGCAACTCAAGAACTGGTTTTAGTACCCCATCAGCTCGTTGGCGAACAAGAATCTTCATCTCCCCAAGATTTTGGAAATGAATGTCTGATGCACCAAAGGATAGAGCGGAGCTTATGAAGGTGTCGAGGAGTTCAGCCGTTTCCTTTTCTGTGCTCCCCAAGGATTTACCCCCGCGATAAGCGTTTCTAAGGGCCGTTTTTAACTCCGGCGTAAGATAAGGGGAGCTTTGTTTCTCCAGATCAAAACCCATCGCAGGGGAAGTTTAACATTTTTTTAAACTCTCTCTGCAACGTTTCTAGAAAGATAAAAGTTCACAAAATACCTAAACTACGGTAAAATAATACTTGTTAAGTGTCTCTTCTTGCCTCTGTAGCTCAGTGGATAGAGCGAGCGCCTTCTAAGTGCTAGGTCGCAGGTTCGAATCCTGCCAGAGGCACCACCTTTCCCCACCTGTTGTCATCTTCTCTGCAATATTAGAAAATGGTAGATTGATAAGACAAGGTTGAACGGGCGATGAAAGTTCGAGAAGATCACCTTCAAATCAACGGGGTTGACATTGGCTATACCCATCTTGGGGATGGAGAAAAGTCTCTGATTATCATCCAAGGTTGGAAAAACTGGTGGGAGGCATTTACCAAAGAAATTCTTCTTAGCGAGATCGAAAAAGCCAACCTGCAGGTTTTTGCTTTTGATACCCCCCAATGGGATACGAGCAGAGGTTATTTTAATACTTTGGAAGAATTCTGTTCCCTGATTAAAAAAGCTATTGATCGCCTGGATCTTCCCAAAGCAAGTATCTGTGGGCAGTCGCGGGGAGCAGTAATTGCTCTTCTTTTTGGTGCCACCTATCCAGAAAAGGTGGAGAGGATTGTTCTCGCCTCCCCCCCGGCTACACTGCTAAAACATCGGTGGGGGAGAAGATTAGGGAAGCACCTTATCCACTTTGCCAGAGAGACCCCACTACTTCTCAAGATCCTTAATTTAATCCAGAAAAATTATTGGTTTAGTTTGCTGACTGTCAAAACCACTACCCTTTACCATTTTGACAAAAAGCTCTTTGATACTCATATCTACCCTGCGGCCCTCCAATGCAATCTGCGGGTTGGTCTTTTAAATGATGAAAGTGCCTCCGATGTAAATTGGGAAGATATCCTGGCAAACACCTCTCATGAAGTGGCGATCATCACCGGAGAAAAAGACCCCGTTTCCATGATCTCCGATTGCAGAAAACTACAAAAAGTTCTGCCTGCAGGTACCAAACTTTTTGTTATTCCAGAAACCAAGCATGGAATTATGATGGAAAAACCGCGTGAATTTGCTAAACTTATAGTAGATTTTGTATCGGCGTGAGCTTTACCTGGTGACCGTAGCTCAGTGGTAGAGCGCCTCCCTGTGGAGGAGGATGTCACGGGTTCAAATCCCGTCGGTCACCCCAAGCCTCCGTCGCTTAATTGGATAAAGCGTATGGCTTCGGACCATAAGCTGGAGGTTCGAGTCCTCCCGGGGGCACCACGGCAAACATGGTTAAAGCCGTGTTTGGCGCAACAAGGAGAGGGTCGCTAGCTCAATGGCAGAGCAACCGGCTCTTAACCGGTAGGTTCAGGGTTCGAATCCCTGGCGACCCACCAGGGCGAGTGGCGGAATTGGTAGACGCGCATGGTTTAGGACCATGTGGGAGTGGATCCCTTGAGAGTTCGAGTCTCTCCTCGCCCACCACCAACCAAATCAACCCCTTGACAAAGAAGCGCCAAATCCCTTAAATATGGTGGAACTGCCACCTTATTGGGAGAGGAGGTGATTCTTTAATGGAAGATGCTAAAAATGTCTGCTCCGACTGCGGTTACGAGGGGACCGAAGATCTGTGTCCCGATTGCGGGGGAGAGATGATGCCTGCCGAAGGGATGGACAAGAGGGAAGAAATTAGTGATGATCTTGATGAGGAAGAGCTTTAGGGAAAAACTTTGTAGAGATGGAGGTTGAAACCAAGAGAGAATCTGGAGAAGTTACCTTTAAGATAACAATCCCTACCAAACAGGTTGAGGAGGATTTTGCCAAAGTTAAAGAGGAAGCCTTAAGGGAGGTTTCCGTCCCTGGATTCCGCAAAGGGAAAGCGCCTAAAAAGGTTGCCGAAAAGCATCTTTCCGAAGACTCGCTGACTGAAGTATTATTNNTATTATTCAATCGCCTTATCCCCCCCGCATATACCAAGGCGGTTGAAAAAGAGGGGATTAAACCGATTATCCCACCACAACTTAAAATCCTCTCTTATCAGAAGAAGAAAGATCTAATTTTTGAGGCAAAGACTGCCGAGCGGCCAGAGGCTAAACTGGGGAACTACAAAACAGCACTTAAGGGAATAAAGGGGAAGGTTATCTATGGTCCCGATGGTAAGACACTCAAAGGAGGAGAAAAGATCACCTCCGCCCAAATTTTGGAAAAGCTACGTAAAATCGTTGAGATTAAGATCCCTCAGGTTATTATCGAACAAGAAGTGCAACGAATGTTTTCCTCCCTGATCGATCAGACCCAAAAACTTGGAATTACCATCGACCAGTATCTTGCCTCCCAAGGGAAGACAGTGGATCA
>JABAOC010034397.1_pt1 | contig 10177 bp, 9 predicted proteins | sample 7062161 | NCBI WGS metagenome assembly JABAOC01 (sample SAMN14538625, study PRJNA623070) | marine sediment metagenome | biome: marine biome [ENVO:00000428]; feature: marine pelagic biome [ENVO:01000023]; material: deep marine sediment [ENVO:00002113] | place: India: Gulf of Khambhat ...
CGAGGAGTTCGGCACCGTCACCGTCCGGCAACAGGTGAGCTATTTCGCCGCCCACGAGATCACCCACCTGCCCCAGATCGAGGTGCTGCGCGTTCAAAGGCTCGGAGGCGGTTAAGGTTTTAGAATTACTGATTTATAGACAAAAACGGTTGCAATTATATAGAAACCATGTTATACTGGCAGCTGCCGCCTAGCTCAAGCACAGTCTTCACGAAAGTGCGGCTCACAACGGTCTGTTGATTGAACTCCGATTGTAGAAGCTTAGATAAAGAGGGAGGGCACCGAGCGATGGCCAATATTTATAGACCCCCTTGCGATGCAGGGGTCATGTTATCTGGTAAAGCAGATAGGCCGTGTGGACCGGACGTGGCGCGCTGGGTCCTGGTGGCCACCATTCTGGGCTCCAGTATGGCCTTCATCGACGGCACAGTGGTGAATGTGGCCCTGCCCGTCTTACAGGAAGACTTTGGGGCGACCGCCACCCAGGTGCAGTGGGTGGCCCAGGCCTACGCCTTGTTCCTGTCAGCCTTTATCCTGGTGGGCGGTTCTATGGGCGACCATCTTGGCCGCCGCCGTGTCTTTATGTGGGGCGTGGGCGTGTTCGCCCTGGCCTCAATCTGGTGTGGGGTGGCGCCCAACATCACTCAGCTTATTCTGGCTCGATCGCTACAGGGGCTGGGGGGCGCCATGCTCATCCCCGGCAGCCTGGCCATCATCAGCGCCTCGTTTGACGGTAAGCAACGCGGGCAGGCTATCGGCACCTGGGCCGCCTTCACTGCGATCACTATGGCCTTGGGGCCGGTGCTGGGTGGTTGGTTGGTCGAGAATGTCTCGTGGCGCGCCGTCTTTTTTATCAATGTGCCCATCGCCGTCCTCGTGCTGATTGTCAGCGCCTGGCGCGTGCCCGAGAGCCGGGACGAGGAGGTAGTCGGACAACGGCTGGATTGGGGCGGCGCTGTGTTGGCCGTGCTCGGCATCGGCGGCATCATTTACGGCCTGACCGTCTCCTCCCAGCTTGGACTGTTGCATCCCCAGGTGCTCGTGCCCTTGGTCGCCGGCGTACTGGTGCTGGTGCTCTTCATCTGGCTGGAGTCGCGGCTGAGCGCCCCCATGCTGCCTCTCGGAATCTTCCGCGTCACCACCTTCAGCGGGACCAATTTGCTGACGCTGCTGCTCTACGCCGCTTTGGGCGGCGCGCTCTTCTATTTGCCCTTCAATATGATCCAGGTCCAAGGCTACTCGCCCACCGCGGCGGGCGCCGCCCTGCTGCCCTTTATCCTGCTCGTGTCTTTGCTGTCTCGCTGGTCAGGTGGTCTGGTGGAGCGCTATGGGGCCAGATTGCCCCTGATCGTTGGCCCGATCATCATCGCCGTGGGGTATGCCTTGTTCGCCGTACCGGGCATAGGTGGCACCTATTGGACGACCTTTTTCCCCGCCGTCGTCGTATTGGGCCTGGGCATGGCGCTGGTCGTGGCCCCGCTGACCACGACGGTTATGAACAGTGTCTCCACGCACCAGTCGGGTGTGGCGTCGGGCACCAACAATGCCGTGTCTCGCGTGGCCGGTCTGCTGGGCATCGCCATTATGAGTATCATCATGGCCTACGTCTTCAACGTCGCGCTGGATAGGCGTTTGGCCCCCCTCGACCTGTCAATAGAGGCCCAGGCCGTCGTCAACGAACAGCGCGCCAATCTGGCCGGGGCGCAGCTTGACGTCGGCGCTGAGGCCGAAGCGCAGGCTGCGCTGGATCGCGCTTTTAAGGAGGCGTACGTGGCCGGATTCCGCCTGGTGATGCTTTTCGCCGCCGGGTTGGCCTTGGCCGGTGCTATCACCACCTGGTCGATGATCGAAGGCGAACAGGAAGAGATCGAGCGACAGCCCGTCCCCGAACCAGCCCTGGGTGCTGAAACTTAAACCCTTTAAGATACCGAGTAACTACACAACCCTATGCTCGCGAGGGCCCTCGGCTCGCGAGGGATGACAATCCCGAGCCTGATCACTCTCTTTCTACTGACCGACGGCGGCGTGCCTTGGGAGGCTGAGTTCGTCTACCTATCAAATGGAGAGCGTTAATCGCTGCTGGATGCGGCTCAGGAAAAACAGAGATCAGATCATCCTGGCCACCAAAGGCGCACACCCCGAGCTGGCGACTATGCACGTCTCCCGCCTGTCGCGCGCGGAGATCGTCCACGACCTGGACGAGAGTTTCAGAAACCTGGGTACCGACGTCATTGATCTATACTGGTTGCACTGCGATGATCCGGCGCACCCCATCGGGGCCATCCTGGAGACGTTAACCGACCAGGTGAAAGCCGGCAAGTTCCGTTCGTTTACCACCATACCCATCGTCGCTTGCTGGACCGTAGAACAATTGCAGGACAGCTTAAGTGCGGCCGAGGTGAGCCTGGACCCGGATCAGATCAGGTATCTTGAGGGTGGATGAGACCCTGGACATACAATCGCTCATCCGTGGTTGCGGCCCATGGCAACGCTATTTCACAGATCATTTGCCGCCGGAGGAGTAAGTTCATGAACGTCACGCCAGGACAGAAGGCCGTGCGCAGCCTCACACTGACGCCGGATCACGTGGCTAGCTACGCCCAAATCACCGGCGACTACAACCCGCTGCATTTCGACGAGGCCTTTGCCGCGGGGACAAAGTTCGGACGGCTGGTGGTCCAGGGCGGGCTGACCACCGGGCTGCTGCACGCGCTGGTTGCTATGGACATGCCGGGTGCCGGAACCGTCTTCCTCAACCAGACCTGGGATTTCACCGCACCGGTCTTCATTGGGGACACCATCACCGCCGAGGCGGAGGTGGTGAGCGTCCACGAGACCAAGCCGGTTTGCCATCTGAAGGTCAGGATAACGCGCCAGACCGGTGAGACCGTCCTGGAAGGGACGGCGGTGTGCTACCAGTTCACGCCAAAAACTGAGTAGGGCAGGCTCGTAGCCTGCCGCCTCCAAATGGCGAGTTACGAACCCGCCCTACATACCGACCACGATTAAGTGCAGGGCTACCCGTCGCTTTATGAGCAAGTGAAGGTCCATTTTGGACACATTTTTGAAATGTCAACACAGCCTGGCAGGACTACCTGGACTATCTCCAAGAGGAGCAAATCATGGCAGACAGACTGGCAATCCATGGCGGCACCCCGGTGCGGCGGGAGCCGTTCCCCGCCTGGCCGATTTGGGACGAGCGAGAGGAGAAGCAGATACTGGAAGTTCTCCACTCCGGGCATTGGGGCATGCTGGACGGGGACAAGATCCACGCGTTTGAGCGGGCCTTCGCCGAGTACCAGGGCGCCAAGCACGGGGTGTGCGTGATGAGCGGCACCGCCGGGCTTGAGATTGGCCTGCGCGCGGTGGGGGTCGGCGCGGGAGATGAAGTCATCACCACACCCTATACCTTCATCGCTACCGTCAACGCCGTCCTGACCGTCAACGCCATCCCGATCCTGGTGGACATAAGTGAAGAAACCTTAAACCTCGACCCCGATTTGATCGAAGCGGCGGTCACCCCCAGGACCAAGGCCATCCTCCCGGTGCATTTTGCCGGGCAGGCCGCCGACATGGACGCCATCATGTCCATTGCCGAGAAACACGGGTTGCGCGTGGTCGAGGACGCCTGCCAGGGCTGGGGCGCCGAGTGGCGCGGCCGGCGGCTCGGTGTGTTGGGCGACCTGGGCGCCTTCAGCTTTCAGTCCAGCAAGAACGTCAACGCCGGCGAAGGCGGCATCATCCTGACCAACGACGACGAGTTGGAGGACGTGGTGTGGTCCATGGCCAACGTGGGGCGCACCAGAGACGGATTGTGGTACGAATACGCGCGCGAGGGCTGGAACTCGCGTCTGACCGAGTGGCAGGGCGCGATTTTGCTGGCTCAACTGGAGCGGGCCGACGAGTTGGCCGAGCGCCGCCGGTGCAACGCGGTCTACCTATCGGGGCTGTTGGCCGACATCTCCGGAATTCACCCCCTCACCGTGGACCCACGCGTCACCTGCCATGCCTGGCACCTGTTCATCTTCCGCTACCAGCGCGACGCCTTCGGCGGACTGCCGCGCGCCAGGTTCATCGAAGCTTTGCAGGGGGAGGGGGTGCCGTGCAGCTCCGGCTATCACCTGCCCATCAACCAGACCCCGCCGCTTCTGGGCGGCCTGGAGCGCCTGCGCGGCTTCCTGGACGACGTCCCGCCCCCGCGCGACTGCCCCGTCGCCGAGCGAATGTGCAAGGAGGAGGTAGTGTGGTTCACGCAGAACATGCTGCTGGGCGACGACGGGGATATGGATGACATCGCGGAGGCGATCGCCAAGATCCAGCGTTGGTCCGTGTAGGTCCCGCTTGCAGCGGGATGGCTTTGAAGTTTGATGACTATCAGTCTACGCATTGGGCATTCGAGCATGGAGCCGCCGTAGTGAGGGAAGGAGGAACCAAGAATGCAAGGAGGACTAAGAATGAGGTTGTGGCAGCAAAGCATGATATTCTTAGCACGCAATGAGGCAATCAAAAATTTCATGCAGAGTCGCGCCACTATGTCCGATTTGGCTACCAGATTCGTGGGCGGGAGAAATGTCAAGGAGGCGGCTGAAATCTTAGCCACTACACTGGACCCAGATGCAGAAACTGACTACCTGAGATCAGGGTTCAGGCAAGTAAATTGTCGTCGTGGTTGAGATGTAGTTATTGCTTGGCTTCGGATCGTCAGTAATTCTAGAGGTGACATTGGCAAGGTTGGTCACAGTGACGGCCGCTAACGGCGGTTCGACCTCAACGGTAAATGACGTGGAATCGCCGGCACGGATTGTGTCGAGATCACAGATCATTAATATGCGATCAGGCGTGATGTTGCAGCCGGGGGTGGTGAAAAACATCGCACCGCCTTCCAAACGGTCATTGACCGTCACTTCTTGAGCGTTGAAGGGCCCGTCGTTGAAGACGGTGACCGTGTAGGTGTATGGTTGGTACGCCGACACCGGAACAGCCGGACCTATCTTTTCGATCCTCAGGTCGGCCCAGGCGATAATCTCTGTTGGTTCTGAGGTAGTGTTATTGCTTGCGTCGGGATCGTCAGTGCTGGAGGTGACACTGGCGGTGTTGGTTATGATCCCCTCTATTCTCGGCGCCGTGACGTTAATGGCAAAAGATTTGGTACCGTCAGCGGCAATAGTACCCAGCTCGCACGTTGGTACACCATTAGGATCGTTGTTGCAGCCACTGGTGTAGTTAAAAATCGCGCCGTCTGGCAACGTGTCGCCGACCGTCACATTTTGAGCGTCGGAGGGCCCGTCATTAAGGATTATAACTGTGTAGGTGTACACTTCGGCCGGCAATACCGGATCGGCCGAATCCAGCTTTGCGATTCTCAGATCAGCCCGCGGGATAACCCTTGTATCTTCTGAGGTGGCGTTATTGCTTGCGTCGGGATCGTCAGTGCTGGAGGTGACACTGGCGTTGTTGGTGACTATCTCGAGCGTACTCGGCGCCGTGACGTTAATAGTAAATGACAGGGAAGCACCAGCGCCAATAATGCCCAGGTCGCAGATAGGTACCCCGTCAGGGTCGTTGTTGCAACCAATGGTAGAGACACCCTTCGTCATCACCCCGGCGGGTAAACTGTCGGTTACTCTGACGCCCTGAGCCGCAAAGGGTCCATTGTTGAAGACAGTGACCGCGTAGCTATACGCCTGGTTCACCGACACCGGATCGGCCGAATCCGTCTTTAAGATTCCCAGGTCGGCACTCGGGGGTACGGGCGTGACGGTCGGCGTCGGCACCGGCGTGGGCGTGGGCGTGGGTGTGGGTGTGTCAGTGGGAGGTAACGAGGGCAAGAAGATGCTTTCCCCTGCAACAAGTGTGTCGCCCTCCAGGCAATTGGCCAGTTTCACCTGCTCAACACTGGTTCCGGTTTCGGAAGCCAATGAAAAGAGCGTGTCATTGACTTGAACTACATAGACCATCCAGCCGGATGGCGGCCCACACGGTGTTGCTGTGGGCCCAGGTACGAAGGGCGGGATGGCGGGGTATGGGATATTGTCCATATCAGCCCGCGAGGTGATTCTGTCAATCCAAGACCACAGGTTCAATTCCTCAACCACGGGTAGTAACTGATCGAAGGGATGCAGCTCTCGCGCAGACAATCCGGCAATGGGATCTGCCGAAATCCCAGGTGTGCTGAACCAGAAATTTCCGGTTGGTACATCGACGGCCTCACCCAGGGTATAGTCATCGGCGTCGAGCACTGACTGTACTTTCGCCTGGCCTTCGAACACCAAGATCAGACTTAGTTGTCGCTCGGGCAGATAGGTCACCGACAACCAGGATCCTTCCAACTTTATCTGAGAGCTGGGCGTCTGGATAACGATCTGGGCAGCGCATTGGTTGTTGAACACGCTCGTGCCCGCTACGGCACAGCTCACATTGCCGCCCTCGTAGTCCGACTTGGGGCAGGCCTCTTTGACCAATCGACTGTCCTGAAAGATGTAGATCAGCATACAGTCGGTGAATCTTACCCATCCCTCACCGTCATTATCCGTAGTGACCCAGCCCTCTGCCGGCAGGTCGCGCCACTCGTCGTCTTCCAGCCTGGTTAAAGAAGTCGGATCTGGGCCGTCTTTACCCGCCCATACTATGTCAAACACTCGCCGGATCTCAGCGGGAATCTGTACCACAGCGACCTCAGGAGGCACCGTTATAGGAGGACCCTCATCAGTAGGTATTGCTGTAGCGCCCTCAGCGGGAATGGCTGTAATGCTCTCAGTGGGCATCGCAGTAGGGCTCTCAGTGGGAGTTGGCCTATTGCAGGCCATTAAAGACAGTCCAACCAGCAATACACCGACTGCAACCAACACGTGGGACCTCCGGCTTTTGTGTGACATGTCTCTCTCCTCACCGCTCAATCGTCACTCTGATGATTCAGGTCACGCCATCTTTTCAGCCAATCTTCGGCCAGTAGCAGACCGGCTGTGATTCCAATGGTCAGCACGATACCGAGCAGGGCGGCGTCTAACAGAGCCAGGTATTTAGGCCATTGGGGATAGAAACTCATAAACTGTTGCCACCACGGCATCTCATAGCTCGTGAATGTAGCTCTGTAAAAGTTGGCCGTCCAGGCGATGGCAATGCCAGGCCCTTTGTTCTCGGCCAAGATGAAGATCAACTGAGTCAGGACAAGGGTCAGGGCCGCCGCTCCCAGGCGGGGCAGCCAGCCTCGGAGCCCCAACCGCCAGCCAGCCCTCGGTTGGGCATACAGACCCAGGCTTAGACCCAGACCAGCCACAAAACCCACAGGGGCAACCAGAGGCGCCTTACTCAGAGATAAGCCGTTGAACCAAGCCACGAGCAGGTGAGCCAGCCCGAAGAAGATGGTTCCTAGACAAACAGCCAACACCGCCGGCAGCCGGTCTGGATGCAGCAGCGCCCGCCACATAGGCGGAGTTGCCTCGCCTTTTTCGGACTGGCCTAACATCAGTGGCCCGGCCAGGGCTATGCCTAAGGACAGAGCCGCACCCAGTATCCACGCCCACCAGAAATTTACAGCGAACTGGATGCCCACGCTCATACCCGCCAGGGCGCCTATCGCCCCCCGCAGCAGGCCCAGGGCCAGGCCAGCGCCGATACCGCCCCCTACCATCGGCCAAAATATGCGGTGACGGTCGCGGATCACCCGGCGTCGAACCCGCCACCACCAGATCTCAAGGCGATCACGCCGGTGTTCGCGGGTCTTTTCCCTTATCTTGATTTCTATCTCAGAATTGGCGTCAGACAGAATCGCGCGCAGCTCGGCCAGTCGCCAGCGACTCAACCCGCCTTCGCGTATAGCCGCCTCCACCCGCGCCAGCGTGTCGGTGCCGTAGCCTTCTATCAGCGCCAAGACGGCGGTTTCGCGCCAAACCGGATTTGGATGGGCGGCTGCTAGCCACGTCAGCCGCCCAAAATCAGCCGACGCTGGCCGGATTGGTAGGTGCTTATTCGATATACCCAACAGAAGGCGGGCCCGTTTCCATCCTTTTTCCCGCTGCTCAGATGCTTCAATAGTTTCATCTCCTGCCTCCTCAAACTCGCGAATCCAGCCGCGCGTCGCCTCGATATCCAGTGGCTTCAGCCAATCACTGGCCGGCAACCCCTGGATTACGAATGAGCGTAACGTAAGCGGCGTCCCCTCGGGTGAAAGCCCTGTGATGGTGGGGTCTGGGGGATTGGGATTTCTGGCGATGTAGATCCTAGCCCCACGTTCTGTGACTTGCTTCATCGGGGTTTGTTCGCGGCGTGTCTCTCTTACCTTTGGATCAACGTATTCAAACAGCTCATCAACAGATATATAGCCGTCTCCATTTTCATCGGCATCACCAGTCTCAATGCCTTCCAGCAAATACTTTGTGAAAAGCGAATTGCGACCTTCTTCTTGGAAGGAATATTGAACCATGCTCGATGACGCTAAAAGGGCAGTGACGTGGCCCGTCAACTTCTCCAGTGCTAGAGCTTCGGTTCTTCCGGCTCCGCTCTTTGTATCCTTAATAAACGCACCACTGAAACAACAGTCAAGGATGATTATGCGATGCTTGGACTTGCTATATTCCATAGCTTGGTCAATAAACGAGTCGCGCACTCCGGTTGTCAAAAGCCGGTCCGTCTGCGTGCCCTTGGTAACTAAGTAGAGGATTCCCCCGACGTCTTTGTATCCGTGCCCCGAGTAATACAGTAATGCTAAATCGCCTCCCTTCGCCTGTTTATAGAAATCTTCAATTTTAATTTGGATAGTTCGAGCATCTTCATCCAGGCACACCCCCACAATTTCAAAGTTACCGTGTTTTTCCAGCACATCTGCGAAATCGCGGGCATCATTACCTGGTGTGCGCAGTTCAGGAAAGGTCCCGGCGTCGTTGAATTTTGAATTGCCTATGAGTAAAGCCAGGCGGCGTGCCATCGTAATTACCCGTCTAACCTGATACCTGCCTGCACCTGGAACCAATCAATCAACTCTTGTTGTTCGGTTTTGGAGAGACCCGTGACCTCAAGAGTTGCATCTCTGAGTTGTAAGCTCAGGGTTCGGCTTTTGTCGCGTGTTAGCCAGGCGCCGAGGGCGTTGATCAGGGGAGTAACACCAGCGGTTCCGGCCAATTCTATCAGCAGAGTGCCAACTGCGACGGGAAGGCCCTTTGCGTCCTTTGGCAACTCTCCTTCCCGTACTCGTTCCACAGACTCAATGTCATCTACCTCTTTCAGTTCATCAGTGAGTTGCCGGGCAAGTTTGTCTAGATCTTCTTGATCGACGTCGGGGCCAGCACCAACTTGCACATAAAGGTCGATTGTTTTGTTTGCCATACGTAATCCTCCGGTATTTGTTAGGGCGCGGGCATACCTGTTTGGGCACCCAGGTCCTCTTCCCTAATTGGCCGATCTGTTTAGTTGAAGCACATTCCTTATGCACCCCAGCGTTGGCCATGTGTGCAACTTGACCTCCGCTGCCCGCTAATCTGTCCTATGCCCGTGGCTGATTGCTGTAGGAGACAGGTATCCGGCTTGTTAAAAAGTGGGTACTGACGAAAAGAGAATCGCCCGGCAAAAAATGTAGGGATAAGCTTCTTCATACCCTATTATACCACAGTTTTGCTGAATTGAGTCCTGGGGTTGAACAGCCATCAACCCCTACATATATCGACCTCTGCAAAAAGCTGGATGAAGAGACTCAATTCATGATGCTTGAGCCCGGGCAAAGATCCACGATGGTAGAAGTGCAACGAGAGCGAATCAGAGGTATACTGCCAAAACACAACCAGACTATCCTGGTAGCAGAAAGCGAAAACAGTCTGGTGGGTTACATTATTCTTTCTAGTTGGAGATAACGAAGCATGGACGAAAATGGTATACCTGAGTCGGCGATGGTGGTTGTAGCCCATCCGGATGATGCCGAGTTCACCGTGGCCGGCACAGTGGCGGCCTGGACGGAGGCTGGTTGCCGTGTGACCTACGTGGTTTGCACAGATGGCAATACCGGTTCGCACGAACCGGATATGACGCGCGAAAGACTGGCCGAGATTCGCCGTGCCGAACAACGGGCTGCGTGCACAGCGTTGGGCGTCGGCGAGGTGGTCTTCCTGGGCTACGACGATGGGCAGTTGCAACCCACGCTTGATCTAAGGCGTGATCTGGTGCGTGTGATCCGTCAATACAAGCCGGA
>JABAOC010004541.1_pt1 | contig 10173 bp, 9 predicted proteins | sample 7062161 | NCBI WGS metagenome assembly JABAOC01 (sample SAMN14538625, study PRJNA623070) | marine sediment metagenome | biome: marine biome [ENVO:00000428]; feature: marine pelagic biome [ENVO:01000023]; material: deep marine sediment [ENVO:00002113] | place: India: Gulf of Khambhat ...
AGTTCACGCCCATGCCGGGCGTACACCAAGCATGCACACTGACCCAAAATGCTCGCGCATTTTGGGCAGGTGATGCGCATCGTTAGCCTTGAGACATAGCATGATAATAGAGCCCATTGGCATCATTCATACGCTATATAAGACGAAGAAGGAATGTCCTATCCAACCGTTCTATTCTCCTGATTCCCTTGGACGCGTTGAGGTATTTAAAGAGTATGAGCAAGGCTTGAAAGACATTGAAACCTTCTCTCATATTTATTGTGAAAGGGGGGTCGGGCCAAGCTAAGGTGTTCAAATAATTGACATTATGGTATTAATCGCTCCCAATTTCGGCCCTATATCGTCATTTTTGCAGTAAAAAAGAGGTTAAACTCGACCAAAGGTCCAAACCGGTGCCGGCCCCAAAAACAAATAAAGACACGACAGGAGTTATGATATGAAAATCGTCGGCATCGGCGACCCCATTATTCCGGAAGACACCATGGAGGAGCTCTTCCGGCAGCAAAGCCGCCTGAAAGGCGAATTCCACAAAGCATCCTGGGGTGTCAGCGATCTGGCAGAGCTTCAGCGCTTAAGGCGCAGATACGAGGAGAAGGGCCCGGGGGCGGTTCCAGCGCCCACGCACATTTTGGAGCAAGCGGCCGATGCGCAAATCCTTTTGGTCCATTTCACTCCGCTATGTGCAGAGATCATCTCCAGGCTGCCCGAACTCAAGATGATCGGTACGGCCAGGGCGGGCGTGGAGAACATCGACGTCAAATCCGCTGACAAACAAGGGATTTTGGTCTTCAATGTGACCGGCCGCAATGCCGAAGCGGTCTCCGACTTCACCATCGGGCTGATGCTGGCCGAATCCCGCAACATAGCGAGGTCTCACGCCGCCCTACTCCACGGGACCTGGCGCAAGCAGTTTGTCAACGCGCCCTTTTCCGGCGTATTGAGAGGCAAGACTGTGGGGTTGGTGGGTTACGGCCACGTCGGCCGGCTCGTCGCCCGAAAACTCAAGTGCTTTGGGATGCGCATAATGGTTTACGACCCCTACGCTTCCGCAGAAATGATTCACCAGGATGGTTGCGAGACAGGACCCCTTATAACTCTATTCAGGGAAAGCGACTTCATCTCACTCCACGCCAGGCTTACCGCCGAAACCCAAAAACTCGTAAACGCGGAGCTTATCGCGAAGATGAAGCCCAATGCCTACTTGATCAACACGGCCCGCGCCGGCCTGGTAGACCATGACGCCCTCATCGAGGCCCTCGATAAAGAGCACATTGGAGGCGCGGCCCTGGACGTTTTTGAGCTGGAACCGTTGCCTGCAGACAGCCCGCTGCTCAAGTTGGACAACGTTACCCTTACCTCTCATCTGGCAGGCGTCACCCAGGACACTTACCGGCTCTCCATGGAGCTTCTCTACAAGAACTTGGCCGATTTTCTGGAAAACGGAATCCAGGACAACCTGATAAACCCTTCCGCGGCCGACCGGCCTGATGTACAAGACTGGCTAGCTGAGCTGCGCGGTTGTGTCGATTGATTATGCAACCGATGATTACACGCTCTCGTGGTCAGAAACCAAAGGATAGCGCTAATTACGGGTTGCGAATATGACGCGCCAGGCGATCATGACTATTGATGTGGGAACCACCTACTGCAAGGCATTGGTGTGGGACGGAAACGGTGTAATTCTGGCCCAAGNNCCCAAGCCAGGCGGATGAACCAGCCCATCTATCCCCGTGCGGGGTGGGCCGAGCAAACCCCCCGCCTTTGGTGGGACAACGCCAGGAAAACGGCCAAGGCCGCGTTGCGGGAGGCCAGCTCTACGCACGAAAAGCTTCACATTGCCGCTCTGGGGTTGACCTCCTGCCGGGATATCGTCATCCCAGTGGACCGTCATGGCGAGCCGTTGGGAAACGCCATCCTGTGGATGGACACCAGGGCCAGGCTCGAAGCCCTCGAGATCGGGGAAAAGCTGGGCGCACAGGCCCTACACCGCAAGACCGGTATGATTCCCGGCCCCACGTTCCCGGCCTGTAAGATCCTCTGGCTGAAGAGAAACCATCCTGAGCAGATTGAAAAATGCGCTCACTTCCTGCAGCCCAGAGATTACGTGTTCTACCGGCTCACAGGAGAGCTGCTTACCGACTACTCTATGGCCTCGCGCACCATGATGTTTGACCAGGAGGAGAACACCTGGTGGACACCGGTTTTTGATCTGCTTGGAATCAAAACCTCCCAGTTCCCGGAGGTGGCCGAGGCTATCTCCTTCCAGCCGCTTCACCCGGAGGCAGCCCGGAAGATCGGGCTGCCCCCCCGGACCCCGGTCATCCTGGGCGGAGGGGACCGGCAGTGCGAGGCTCTCGCTGCTCTGGTCTCGGAGCGGCGCGCCATGGACTCCACCGGCACCGCAACCAATATCTCCATGTCAGGCCCAAGAGGAAGTACGCACTACCACCCCAAGGTCGTCAGGTCGATCCATGTGGTGCCCGAGCGTTCTTTGATGGAGGTCACCATCAATACCTCCGGCCTGGCCCTGGAGTATTTCCGGGGGCTTTTTAGGGAAGATGAAACCTATTTCAAATGCATCGAGCGTAAGGCAGCCCAGGTGCCCCCTGGCTCGAACGGACTGATCGTGCTGCCGTTTTTCATGGGGGCCCGGTCGGTGCGCTGGAACCCCCGGGCAGTCGGCATCCTCTTCGGGCTGACCTTTGCTCACAAGGATAAGGAAATAATCCGCGCCCTCATGGAAGGCATCGCCTTCGAAGAGAAGACCGCGCTTGAGGTCTTCCGGCAAATGGGCTTCGCTCCGGAGGAAATAAGGGCCCTGGGCGGCGGATCACGCAACAGGCTCTGGAATCAGATAAAGGCTGATGTCACCGGTATCCGCCTCGTGACTTTAAGTGTTTCGGACGTGGCTTCTTTTGGCACCCTGGCCCTGGCTTCTGCGGCGGTGGGCCTGCAACCGGACCCGGAAACCGCGGTGAGCCAGCTGAACAGAGTGGAAGACAGGTATGCACCCGACCCTGCGGCCACGGAGAGGTACCAAAAGATATTCAGCCTTTACAGCGACCTGTACAAGAACAACGAAGCCATGTTTGCCCGTCTGGAAGAATTGCGACAAGATTAGTTGGAGGGAAAAATGGCCGTACTGGTTGGAATAGAGAACATGGAGGAGGCCATCAAGAAGATCGCCGACGGCGGCCCGGACGTGATTACCATGCACAAGGGCCTGGCGAGGCAGGACTTTCTCCCCCAGGCCGCAAGGGTCTACTTGGCCATAAAGAGCAGGACTTTTTCGTTTTCAAATTGAGGAGTATACTGAAAGCATGAATAAGTTTCTGATGGGGTTTAAGCAATGCAAAGAATTGCTGGGCTCCTATGGCATTTCTCTGCAAGGCCAACTAGTTACCGAGCTTCAGGAGGCGCTGGAGGTCGCGGAGAAACTCGGCTATCCTGTGGTACTCAAGGCACTCTCCTCCCAAATCATCCACAAAACCGATGTGGATGTAGTATTTCTCGATCTCATGGACAGCGATGCAGTGAAAAACGCCTATTCGCAAATTATCAAAAATGCTGAACAGGCACGTATTGAAAAAAATGCCGGGATTCTGGTGCAGACCATGGCAAAGACTGGCTTCGAGCTTTTTATTGGCGCCAAACAGGATCCCAGCTTCGGGCCCGTAACAATGGTGGGACATGGGGGCCGCTTTGTTGAGCTGTTTGCAGATGCGGCCCCTGGAATCGGTATCCTAGAACGGGAAGATGTGCTGAGAATGCTTTCAAAGACAATGGCGGGGAGGATTCTGGATGGATTTCGCGGACCGAGATTGGATAAAGGATCGGTTATTGACCTCACCTTAGGTGTCTCCCGTATGATGGCCGAACACCCAGAGATCCACGAACTTGACCTGAATCCTGTAATTGTTCACGAACAGGGGGTCTCCATTGTTGATTGCCACCTTATTCAGGGGGATCCGGTTATCTATCCAAGACATACAGATCTTTCCAAAGAGAAGATGAAGAGCCTCAATTCCATCTTCAACCCCGAGTCAGTGGCCATAGTGGGGGCATCCCGCTCTGGCACCATGGGGGGGATCATCCTAAAAAACTGCAAGCGAATCAAAAAGGTTTTTCCGATCAATCCACACTTAAGAACCGTTCAAGGGATGAGGTGCTATCGCAGTCTGAGTGATTTGCCGGAAGTACCGGATGTGGGTGTTTTCGCCATTAATCCGGAAGCAACGGTTAAGCAGTTTGAGGAATTCTGCCAAATCGGCGGAAAGGGGGCAATCATCTTCAGCGACGGCTTTGCTGAAATGGGCCGACATGACTTAGAAGAGAGTCTGGTGCGCATCAGCCGAAAACATAACGTGGCCTATATCGGTCCCAATTGTATGGGGGTCATTGACAATTATTCAGGATTGAATACCCTCTTTATCCCGGAACAGAGAACCGGTTCAATTACCGAGCCAAACGGAATCGGTTTCATTTCCCAAAGCGGAGGGGTTGGCCTTGAATTGCTGGAAATGCTTGAGGCAGACAATCTTGATTTGGGCAAATGGGTATCATGCGGAAATGCGAGCAGCGTTGGGGTGCCTGAAATACTGGCGCACATGGGTGAGGACCCTCGAATCAAGGTGATTGCCATTTACTTGGAAGGGCTTGCTTATGGCCTCAAGCTGATGGAAATCGGTAAGAAGGTAACCCGTAATAAACCTGTGCTACTGATCAAAGGTGGGGTCGCAGGAGGAGCGGCTGCGACCCTGTCACATACCGCCTCTCTTGCTGGCAGTCATGAGGCTTTCAAGGCATGCTGCCAGCAAGCGGGTTTTTATCTCATTGAGGAACTTACTGAAGATCCTAAGATCCTGGTCAATGTTCTTTCCATTCTGATGACACAGCCCCGTGCACAGGGAAACAGGGTAGCAGTGGTAAGTGTGGGCGGTGGAGCGGGCATTCTGCTTGCGGATCAAGTAACCGAAGAAGGCATGCAATTGGCGGAGTTTGCACCTGAGACGAAAGACAAACTGCGCACACTCATGGAAAGCGATATTCGAACCGCTCAACCCGAAAACATAGAAGATATCCTGCAGGGCATTGGTGCCAATCCGCTTGACTTGCGTGGAAACTGCGACGACGATCGTCTCCTGGAAGCACTAAAAATTATAGATTCAGACCCGAACACGGATATCATCTTGGCTGCAATTTATCTGCAGGTTCCTTTTCTCTCCGAGTTTTTGCCTGAAAGACTGGCTGATTTGAAAAATGAACTGACCAAACCGCTTATTGTTTCACCGCGGGGGTTTTCCGAATACGTATTGCGATGCCGTGCGTATCTGTATTCCAAGAAATTCCGTACCTACACAGTGCCCATGATCAAACCCATGAGTATTGCGCTCAAAATATGGAACGACTACGAAACTACATTTTGTGAGGACTGTAGAGAAAGGGTGAAATCTGGACTTTAAATCCGGGGAAACCATACTTTGTTTTGACGGGGCGACCCTAAACCCCCAACGATAGCTTCCATGGCACGAGTGGTGGCCACAGGTATCCTCCATTACGTGACCCAACGGGGCAATCGCCGTCAGGAGACCTTTTTCTCAGATAAGGATTATCGGGCGTACGGGGCAATTCCTCTCAGAAGAGTTCCCTGAGGAGGAGAGCTGTCTCCTGCGCAGCCAGGAGCGTACCGGGAGGCCGCTCGGAGGTGAGCGTTTCATTGGTCAGCTTGAGGACACATCGGGTCGGATACTCCGCAGGTAAAGGCCCGGCCGAAAACCCAAACAAAGCCCAAAATAACGTATAGTGTCCCCGTTCGAAATACGACTGTGGTGGAGGATATTACTCAGCGGCGATCCTAATACCACCGAAAGCCAGGCAGGATAAACCAGCTGTCTTGAACAGAGTTTGAGCAATAAAGATTACATTGTATGAAAAATATTGCTGCAACAGCAGAACATAGTCGGCAAGAAACAACAATATAACTGTTAGGATAAGGAAACCGATCAGCGTTTCAGTCTTGTCACCTGCAAACTTTGCTCTTGCTTTATTAAATCCTGCCAGCACCAAGACGTAAATATATGAGGTAAATAACAATACGACAAACTTAGTAGACATAATCTCACCTCCCCCCCGTAGGAGTTGTTAACGGCAAGCTTTAGTAACCGAAGTTGGTTAACCGAATTCTAAGCCCTGTTTTCAAAGTTAGAAACCAGATACTTGAGAACGTTGGCCGGACTTTTTTGCAGAAAATCAGCAGTGTTAAGGACTATACTAGAGGAGAGATAAAGGAAGTGGTATCGGTATCCATCTGATTGTTTTGTAGGATCTTTTGCAACTCAACATGTAGGTATTCATCCTACACGGGGAAGAGGAATTGAGATTTCGGAATTGTCGCTTTCCTCAGCAATTCACGCACTGTGAAGATGTTGAGCCCCACCCTGAGCCTGGCGATGAGCAGATCTCAAGGCAGACTCAGTCAGTGCGTGAGCTCTCCGAGACACCCCTCTACCGAGAACGAGTGGCGATAGTGCGCACTGTCCAAGGTATTGGGCTCATTGCGGCTATGGAGGTATTGGTGGAGCTTCAGGCTGTGTCCCGTTTGAGGCGGGCAGAGCAGCTTCCAAGAACAGACTCCGGGCGACATTGGTAGAGGTCTCCTGGTACCCCTTGATTCTGTGAATAGCAGATGGATTTGACAGTTCAGGCACTATCCCAATTATCATGTATTTGCATGGCAATTAAGTAAATGCTTGGGATCAAATCACTCAGCCTGTATTCGGCATATTTCAGATTGAAAAGAATTGAAATTGCCTTTTCTCGGTTTGGCTTCCTACCTGCCTTGACAGAACGCTGTTTCGTATCCCTTGACTCATATATGTTCTCCTAACCATTATCCTATCTTTTTTGACGAATCTAATGAAAAAAGCGGTTGCGTGTACTTCTGACTCAGCAGGAAGGCCGCATCTTGATTAGTGATTAGTACCGCAACATTTTATCTATGAGGCGAGTTCCGCGGGGAAAGAAGAGAAAATACTGATGTTGACTGACACGTGGATTATAGAGAAAGGCCAGCACAGAGTGTGTTAAATGAAAAGGGTTAGCCACCCTAGGAGCTAACCCCGCATGGTTTGGCCTGGCGTCCCCAACCGGATTTGAACCGGTGTTGTCGGCGTGAAAGGCTTATGCTAATCCGACACCAGTAAGGATTTCAAGGGGTTAGCTTAACAAATCGCCCTAAATCGCGCCAAATCGTGATGGCAATCTGCACCCTATGTGCACCCGGTTAGGGATGAGAAAAAATCATCATTTATGGAAAAAAAGTGCTTTTATCCTGTTGACAGGGGGAGTTGAATATATAGTATAATATGCGGGTACGTACACGAACCCGAGGAGGTTCTATGAAGACTGACTTTACATCCTTTGAGGTTGCCCGGATCGCCCAGGTCCACAATGAGCGCCTCCGGGATTGGGTCAACCGGGGCTTCATAACGCCCAGCATCCGTCCTGCAGGTGGAAAAGGGGTGAAGGCTCTTTTTTCGTTTGAGGATCTGCTAGCCGTTGCGATGTTCAAGAAACTAGTGGAAATTGGATTGCCCAGGGGTTATGCGGCTGATTTTGTGCAAACCAACCATCAAACCTGGAAGGCTGGCCTTTTGCCCACGAAAGAGAGCCTTGACCATGAAAAATCTTTAGGTCCCACATGGTACCTATTCTTTAGACGGCAGGGGGAGATTGTGGGAAGTGCCTACGAGCGGAGGGGGGTGCCGGGTCTTCAAAAAGCGCTTGAGGCCAGGGAAGCGGATGCCGTGCTAGGAATCAATTTCGATAGAATCCTCAGAGACATATATTCGAAGACTGAGGCGTAATTTTTTTGAGGGATAAGTCGTATATGTACACAACTACGAGGTTTAAATATGGAAGCGAATGCAATTAGGATCTTAAGAGCGCAAAAAGGATGGCGGCAGAAGGATCTCGCAGAAAGGGCGAACCTTACCCAGGCCAGGGTTAGTTTGCTTGAGAATGGCTGGAAGCCACGCCCGGACGAGGTCGATGCCTTGGAGCGGGCCTTCGATTTCAAACCGGACAACCAGGATGAAGGCTAAACAGCGATTCGCCAAATGGCTCCTACCGTGGGCGGCAATGGTGCTGACGCGCTTGCCGTATAGCAAAAGAACCAGTTTGCTTCTGGATCGACTGTTCCTGATTGCGGAAGGGGGAAAATGAAAGGCGCCGACTTACAATTGTTTCAGGAACTCTCGGAGATCTTCTCACTCATCCCATTGAACGGGAAGACGCCCATTGAGGAGAATTGGACCCAGCGGTGCGAGAAGAAACGACCGTTTAACCCAGAGGATTTCAAGGGCAAGAACGCAGGTATAGCCTGCGGCCCTGCAAGTGGCAGTATAGTGGTGGACGTTGACGATACACTCAGGTTCAACACGATGATTGAGGAAAAGGGATGGGATTTACCCTATACCAGGATGCACATGACGGGCGCGGGCAAGCCGCATTACCTCTACCGATACCCCGACAACGGGAAACGGTACGGATGCCGGAGCCAAAAGGCTCTTGACTTCGACATAAAAGGCCTGGGTGGGCAGATCGTGGCGCCCGGCAGCATTCACCCGGATAGCGGCAAGCCTTACACAGTCCGCCATGACCTGCCGATGGCGCCAGCGCCAGTATGGGTTCTTAATCTAGCAGCACAGGAAGAGCCAGCAGAACCTATAAACACACCCACGGAAGACGTGGATCTTGCCAGCTTACCTATCGGCCTAGCAGTCAAAAAACTCATAAGGGAGGGGGAACCAAAGGGAGCCCGGTCGGAAGCCATCATGTCAGTGCTGAATTCTCTGGCGAGGGCGAATGTGTCCGATGATACTATTTTCTCAGTATTTGAGACATATCCAATTGGTCAGAAGTACCATGAGAAGGGCAACGCAAAACGCAAGTGGCTCCAGGACCAGATCAACAAGGTCCGGGCCACGTATGGGGATAATAAACAATCAAGGGGGCTCACATTGACGGAATTGGAACAGCGATTCACCGTAAAGACTGACTGGTTGTGGCGACAGCATATCCCGCAAGGCCAGCCTACCATCTTAAATGGAAGAGAAGGGGTGGGGAAAACCAGCATCATGATGGTGGCGGCCAGGGAAATCATTGAAGAACATCCGACCGGCTCCGTTGTCTGGTGTGCGACGGAGGGCAAGGTTTTGGATTGCGTAAACAAGATGCGGATCATCGGATTGACTGAGCGGTTCTACGTGGCCCAAAAGGGCGACGGGACGTTCAAATTCAATTTCCAATGGCAATCGGATTTAAAGGAACTGGATACCATCCTAGCTAACTCAGAAAAGCCCATCCTGGCTGTTTTCGTGGATTCCATCCGGGGAATGTCCCTCCTGGGCGACAATGACGATAAAATCGGCGGTGTCATGCACAGGGTCAACGCTCTGGTGTGCGATAAATACCGGGCCAGCCTTGTCTATATCGACCACTGGGGCAAAGGCCGGAAAGAGGACATTCTCGACCGCAATGTGGGCACAACCGCCAAGACTGCCGCTGTCTCGGCGGTCCTATCGGTGATAGGAAAGACCAAATACACGCGAGAAATCAAGAATGCCAAATCGAACATTGGGGAGATACCGGATTTGTTATCGGTCCAGGCGGCAAATCAAATCACGATCCGGCAGCCGCATGAAGAAACCGCAGAAACCATGGCCACACGTGCCGAGGCCTTTCTACTTGAGCTTGGCACAACCGGCGATGTACGGCCGGCAACTGAGGTTTACAAACTGGCAGAGGAACAGAACATAAGCCCTGATGTGTTGAAAAAGACAAAACTCAGTCTCGGAATAATAAGGGAGAGAGAAGGTCCTAGCGAACCATGGATGTGGCGATGGCCTCTGTAATAGAAAACTATCCCTCTAGTCCCCCTAGTAAAGGGGTGAGAAAAAAAATAGGGAAAAACAGGGAAAATTGGATGAATCTAAAACCGAAAAACTCAATAGAATCAATTAGAGGGATTAGAGGGAGTAGGGGGGTTAGATAGATATACCACCATATAGGGGGGAAAAACGGATTCCCTCTAGTCCCCCTAAAGTAAATACTTGTGAAATCAGAGTTTCCAGAAGATAGATACTTGGATTTGCCGAGGTTGAGCGAATATTC
>JABAOC010014686.1_pt1 | contig 10168 bp, 9 predicted proteins | sample 7062161 | NCBI WGS metagenome assembly JABAOC01 (sample SAMN14538625, study PRJNA623070) | marine sediment metagenome | biome: marine biome [ENVO:00000428]; feature: marine pelagic biome [ENVO:01000023]; material: deep marine sediment [ENVO:00002113] | place: India: Gulf of Khambhat ...
TTTACCTGGGCACGTACCGCCCGCCAGACCCTGGACACCTATAACCGGGCGTTGGGAAAAGAAGGGATAGGCGATAAAGCGTAGAGAGACCCTTCCTTTCCCTTGACAGGAGATACTCCTGTGGTAGAACACGGATCAACTCTGGCTTCCGTTAAAAGAAGAAACAGGCTATTGGCGAGCATCAAGCGTCGCTGGGTGCTAATTGCCGGTTTGGTGATCACTGACGCTCTCCTCATCAATATTGCCTTTGCCATAGCCTATTGGATTCGCTATGATCTACAATGGCTGCGCGCTGTTGATCCTGCCTATGTCGTTCCTTTTTCCGTTTACATCCCCTTTGCCCTGATCCTCACCGTCGTGCTCATCCTGGCCTACCGGCGGCAAGGTCTCTACAACCTGCGTCGGGGGGTATCCTGGTTTGACGAACTGACCGGCATCGTCAACGGCACCACAACCGGGATTGTGATCATGGTTGTGTTGGTCTTTATCTCGCGGCCCACCTTCTACTCTCGCCTCATTTTCTTCTACGCAGGGGCGCTGATCGTCGTGCTGCTGAGCCTCAGCCGGCTCGTCAAAAACATTTGGCTGGGGCACTTGCGACGCCGGGGTATTGGCGTGGCCCGGGCGGTTATCGTTGGCGCGGGCGAGGTGGGACGTACCGTAATGCGCACTATGGTCGCGCATCCTGATTTGGGCTACGAGATTGTCGGCTTCGTAGATGACGACCCAGCCAAGGGTACTACCGACATTGGCCGTTTTAAGGGGCTGGGCAGCTTGGACAACCTGGCTATCTTGGTTCAAGACGAAGCCATCGATGAGGTCATAATCACCTTGCCCTGGCAATACCACCGCAAGATCATGGCCATTATGGCCCAATGTGAGCGGGAGAACGTCCGGGCACGTATCGTACCTGATTTGTTTCAGATGACCCTCAGCCGTATGTCTATCAACGAAATGGCAGGCATTCCATTGATTGGTGTCAAGCAGGTACGCGTCAGCCCCCTCACTCGTTTCCTAAAAAGGACAGTCGATGTCGTTTTTTCGCTGTCTGTTCTGATACTCACTGCACCTCTGATGGGACTCATCGCCCTGGCTATCAAAATGGATTCTCCCGGGCCGGTACTTTTCCGCCAGAATCGGGTAGGGCAGGGCGGAAGACCTTTTACCCTGTACAAATTCCGCTCAATGACGATCGGTGCCGAGGATCAAATAGATCTCCTACGCGATCTGAACGAAGCCGATGGACCGATTTTTAAGATGAAGGATGATCCGCGCGTCACGCGCGTGGGACGCTGGTTGCGACGCTTCAGCTTGGACGAGTTATCTCAGTTTTATAATGTGCTGCGTGGCGATATGAGCATCATAGGGCCACGTCCTGCATTGCCGGAGGAGGTGGCTGAATACCAACCCTGGCATATGCGCCGCCTGGAGATCTCACCCGGCATGACCGGCCTGTGGCAGGTCAGTGGCCGCAGCGAACTCCCCTTTGACGAGATGGCTCTCCTGGATATTTACTACGTTGAGCATTGGAGCCCGGCCCTTGATTTAAAGATTCTCCTGCGCACCATCCCTACCATCCTATTTGGTGATGGCGCATACTAGGTAGTGTTGACATTGGCGCATTCCCAGGGGTGCATTTCCTTATTTATTTGTTGCGTGGTTCTCAGGCGCAAAGACTCAAATGTCAACACGTCCTAATAACAACTATCAAATACCAAATGACAAATGGTAATTGGCAAATGACAAGTGACGCATGACAAAAGGCATGGCAAATCCGAACATCAGGTCTTGATATTTGTCCTTCGTCCGTTGTCCTTTGCCATTTGATCTACGAGGTCCTTATGTTTCAACTTCCAACGCGCGACCGACAAGCCTTAACGTCTTTTCTGCAAGATCTGGTGCGTACGCCAAGTATTTCGTGCCAGGAAAAAGGCGTAGCTGAACGCCTGGCCGCCGAAATGCGCGCCGTAGGCTTTGATGAGGTTTGGACTGATCGCATCGGTAACGTTGTGGGACGCATCGGACCGGGAACTGGTCCCTGCTTGCTGTACAACGGGCATATGGACACCGTCGGCGTCGGTGACCCGGGGGCCTGGACTCACGATCCTTTCGGCGCTGAGATACATGATGGCTTCCTCTACGGGCGTGGTGCAACCGATATGAAGGGACCACTGGCCAGTCTGGTCTATGGCGCAAAGGCACTAAAGGATAGCGGCGTGATATTGGCCGGCAACCTATACGTAGTTGGCGTGGTGCAAGAGGAGCCGTGTGAAGGATACGCCATGCGTGTGCTTGTCGAAGAAGAGGACCTTCGACCCGCTTGGGTTGTGCTGGCCGAACCGACCAATCTACGAGTGACCCGCGGGCATCGCGGGCGTATGGAAATGCACGTAACTGTGCGTGGGCGTTCGTCCCACGCCTCAATGCCCCATCTGGGTGAGAACGCCATTTACGGCGCGGCGCGTATCATTTTTTCATTGGAGTTGCTCTCTGATATGCTGGCTGAAGATCCCTTCTTGGGCAAGGGAACGTTGGCTGTCACCCATATTGAGAATACCGCCGCCAGCAAAAACGTCATCCCCGATAGTTGCACCTTTGTCATCGACCGGCGACTGACGTTGGGCGAAACCGAGGCCAAAGCCCTGGCCGAGGTCGAGGGAGTCATCGTGCGTGAAAACGTGCGCGCCAAGGTCTCTCTGGCCGAGTTTGATTACACCAGCTACACCGGCTATCGTTGCCGTGATGTGGAGCACTACCCGGCTTGGGTGGTGTCCGAGAACCACATTCTGGTGCGGGCCACGGTTCGCGCGGTTAGAGAGGTGACCGGGGAGCGCCCTCCCGTCGGCAAGTGGGATTTTTCGACTGACGGCGTCTATACCATGGGCGTCGCTGGTATCCCTACTGTGGGGATGGGGCCGGGCGAAGAGACCCAGGCTCATACTGCCGACGAGTGCATTCGCCTGTCCGACTGCTACACTGCCGCCCAGATCTACGCCCAACTGGCTGTTGAAATGCTGGGGCAGAGTTGATAGGCCTTAATCCATTTGGAGTGAGATGAATGGCACGTTTGGGAGCGCATGTGTCAATCAGCGGTGGGGTCGATACCGCCTTCGACCGAGGTGAGCAGATTGGCTGCGACGCCATGCAAATCTTCACCAAGAACAACAATCAGTGGCGGGCGGCGCCGCTGAAACAGGAGAGCGTCGAACGCTATCATCGCCGCCAGGCGGAGACAGGTATCACGCCTGTGGTCACCCACGCCTCATATTTGCTCAACCTGGCCACGCCCAAAGACGAACTGTGGCACAAATCCATCGAAGCCCTGTTGGTTGAGATGGAACGTTGTGACATCTTGGCTATTCCATACCTGGTCATCCATCCCGGCTCACATATGGGATCGGGCGAGGACTTAGGGGTCGCGCGCATTGCTCAGGCGCTAAACGTTGCCCACGACCGTCTGCCCGGTGCTAAAGTGAGGATCACATTGGAGACCACGGCCGGTCAGGGCACCAACCTGGGCTATCGCTTTGAACAACTGGCCGCCATTATCGCCGCGACCGACGCCGAGGACCGGCTGGCCGTATGTTACGACACCTGCCATACCCTGGCGGCCGGCTACGACTTTCGGACTCGCGACGGCTATACCCAAGTATTCACGCAATTTGACGAGATCATCGGTCTGGGGCGTCTGAAGGTCTNNGGTCTTTCACTTCAACGACTCCAAGAAGGGTTTGGGGAGCCGTCGTGACCGGCACACGCACATCGGTGAGGGATCAGTAGGAATCGAAGGATTCCGCCCCATTCTAAACGACCCCCGCTTCGAAGACATTCCCATGTTGCTGGAAACACCCAAGTCAAAGGACATGCACGAGGACACTGAGAATCTGGCACGACTGCGAGCCTTAATCGACATATAGAAAAAAAGCGTCCCTATAGAAACGCCTTTTTTTCTATATGTCGATTAAGGCTCGCCAGCGTCGGATTACCAAATCCGATGTGCGCCGGGATTCCTAATATGCTCTTGACCACTACGTTTCTTAAAAATAACGACCTGTCTCATTGCTGCGGTGGGTTACATCTTTTCCTCGTACACCTCCAGCATGGCCAACATAACCTCGTCAATGAAAACGTTGATTTGCTGGTAAGTGCTGATCAGGTCAATGCTAACCTTCTGGCCCATCGTCTCTGACATCTGAATAACGCCGTCCGTCAAAAAGTCGTGGAAGTACAGGAAGGCGCGAACCGATTCGGTGAGAGTCAGTTTGTTTACCAACGAAGTCTCACCATACGAGCGACCCAGCTCTTTGGCCTCCTCCACAATTGCCTGGCGGTCGGAAGGTTGTGTCAGATATTGCATTACCATCGACAGCAATTTGCGGCCCAACTCCCGATGTTCGGCTTTGTCCGTCTCATCAAGGCGCTGATACCAACTCTGTTCAGTTAGCTTGCCCCCGCTTACTTCAAGGCGGGTGCGTCCCAGCGCGCTTTGCACTAATAGCTGGACGCCTGATGGTTGCAGCGGTTCTGGCTCAAGCAAAGCTCGCACGTCGCTTTCAGCGAATCGGCGGTGTCCTCCTGGTGTACGAACTGTGGGTATCTTGCCCGAATCAGCCCACTGGCGCAAAGTAGATGGATGTACACCGAGCATCTTACTTGCCTCTTGCAGAGAGAGCCATTTCACATTGGGCGGAAGCCCTAAATCTTTGCTTGACATAAGCGCACCTCTGTAGAATTAGGGCATCTTGCCAGGGTTTAACTCTGACAGGATGCGTTACGAAACACTTTACGTCCAACTTCCGGTGTGTTGTAGGAATTATACAATAATTTCCATATATTTGCAACAGGCCAATGGTAACACGTGCGTTTCCATAAGTTAGGCTGATAATATGCCTACTGTGACCTGAAACGCAGTCAATCTGGCATCAGTGTTTTCAACACAGCCTCGTACGTTCGGAACGCCCGCTGCCCAAATAGCACAAAGCGGACCAGCGTGATCTCCGGATGTTGGCGAAGATAGTTGATTACAGTCGCCAGAGCGATCGGTGCAGCTTCTTCCATGGGATACCCGTAAGCGCCCGTGCTTATGGCCGGGAAGGACACGCTGGAGATGCCGTGCTCCGAGGCGAGTTGCAGCGCGTGCTGGTGGACACTGGCCAACTGTTCAGCATCGCGAGGCGAGCCGCTGTAAATCGGACCTACTCCGTGGATGACGAATTTTGCTTTCAGCCGATAGCCTTGCGTAAGACGTGCCTCACCCACCGGACATCCGCCCAGCGCTCGGCACTCGGCCAGCAGCTCCGGCCCGGCCGCGCGGTGAATCGCTCCGTCGACGCCGCCACCGCCCAACAAGCTGGAATTGGCTGCATTTACAATTGCTTCGGTCTCTTGCTGTGTGATGTCCCCTTCCACCAACTCCAGCACCGATGCATGGACGTGGACTCTTACCCAATCCGATTCAGCAGACATTTTGTAGCCCCCTTCCCTCGTGTTATAATCGAGTCATGGTTCTTACCCAACTCTCTTTGACCAACTTCCGCAACTACGTCCGGCTGGTGCTGGATCTGCCACCGGGTCCTGTCCTGTTGCGCAGCGACAACGCACAGGGTAAAACCAACCTGCTCGAAGCGATATACTATCTGGCTACTACCCGATCTACCTTCGCTCGGGCCGAGCGTCAGCTTGTCAACTGGGAGGCTATGGAGCGGGACCCCCTCCCTTTTGCCCGACTCGAAGCGCATATTATCCGCAACGGCAATACCTTTCAGATTGACATCACCCTTTTGCCCGGCCAAAAAGGGACCGTCCGCAAAGAGATGCGGCTCAACGGCGTCAAGAAGCGAGCCATGGATGTGGTGGGCCAACTCAACGCGGTTATTTTCCTGCCAGAAGATATCGAGTTGGTGACCGGCTCGCCCAGTATCCGTCGTCGCTACCTGGATGCCACCCTATGTCAGATCAACCCCACTTATTGCCGTGCCCTTACCCAATACAACAAGGTGTTGTCACAGCGTAACGCGCTGCTCAAGCAACTGGCTGAGCGACTTGGGGGTCAAGTTTCACCCGGTTGGGACGATGACCAACTTCTTTTCTGGGATGACCAACTGTCAGAACAAGGTGCGACGCTGATCATGACTCGGCAAGAGGCGATTACCAAACTGGACCTTCTTGGCCACGACAGGTATCGGCTGCTCGGTGAGCAACCGGAGGTGTTTCGGCTGCATTATGCCCCTAGCTTCGATCCTCAACATCGTCCTCTGCTCGATTATCAACGCCCGCTGTCGCTTGAGGAACTGTTGCCGTCGGTACAGACACAACTATCGTCGGCGGAAGTCACCGAAGCCTTCAAGTCCCACCTGCGCCAGGCCCGCCGCGAAGAGATTGCGCGGGGTGTAACCGTGGTTGGGCCGCATCGGGACGATATGCATTTTACCGTTGAAGGCGTGGACATGACGCTCTATGGTTCACGTGGCCAGCAGCGCACCACCGCCTTGGCACTGAAGCTGGCCGAAGTCGATCTGATGTACCAGGCGACTGGCGAAACGCCCCTCCTCCTACTGGATGACGTGATGAGCGAGTTGGATGCCAAGCGTCGTGCCCGAGTGATGGGCATGGTCGATGGTGTCGAGCAGGCAATTCTCACTACCACCGATTGGACCGATTTCACGGACGAGTTCCGGTCCCAGGCTCATTTGTTGCAGATAGCAGCCGGTGAGATAGAGAAGGTAGGAGCGAGCCAGGTCTGATACATCACGCTCCCTCAGAGAGTGTTTTAGGACGTCTTGATGCGGGCAGATACGCAGGTCAGCCCGCACTTTTGTAGATGTTGGGGCGAGCTCGTGTGTTCGCCCGGTCACCGGTATTTTCAAAATACTCCCTCAGACAAGAGGTCGTTTGGCCGGCATGCCAGGCCGACGAGGATATTTGGCAGGAGTAGGAGAGACTTTCTTCAACACTACCAGGTGACGCGCGTCATCCAAACCAGGGATCACTACTGGGGCGATCTCCTGTACCTGGCCACCCAAAGTATCAATCGCCGTTCGGGCAGTCTCCACCTCAGCCTCCGGATCTTCCCCCTTCTGAGCGATAACCACCCCCCCTACCTGCACCAGCGGCAACGTCAATTCTGCCAGTGTTGCCATATTGGCCAGCGCCCGAGCCAGCGCCACGTCGTATCGCTCGCGATGTCCCCGATCTCGTCCCACTTGCTCTGCTCGGGCGTTTATGACTACCACATCTGCCAGCTCCAAACGTTCGACGAGGGCTCGAAGAAACTCGGCCTTCTTGCCTGTCGCCTCCAGCAGCGTCAGGCGCAACAAGGGTGACGCAATCTTGAGCACCACGCCCGGAAAGCCTGCTCCAGTTCCCACATCAATCACCTGAAGACTCACATCTGCTCCCTTGGTTGATGCTTTCCGGGCGCGCTCGATCGCCCCCAGGCAAGACAGCGAGTCGAGGAAGTGCCTCGTCTGGATGTCCTCGTAGTCGGTGATTCGGGTCAGATTCACCCGCTGGTTCCAGTCGATCAACGTCTCGTAATAGATTTGATACGAGCCCAATTGGTCGTCGGTCAGCGTGATGCCCATCCTCTCAGCCCGGTCAGCCAAACGATTCACCCCGCTCCACTCCCTCCTGGCATCATTTGTGATAAGTATACCAGGTCCTTAACCTGTTTTCAACTCTTCAGCTTCGGCTAACTCCTCAGCTTGGGGCAGACACTCTCGAATAGTATTGACCAATTCCTCGGAATGGAAGGGCTTGGTGATGAAGTTCTGTGCACCAGCTTCTCGCACCCGTTTGCGATTGTCGGCCGTAGGCCAGGCTGAGATGACAATGATGGGGATATCCTGAGTGGTAGGGTCTTCCTTGAGGCTATTCATCACCCCGAATCCGTCCATTAGCGGCAAGAGCAGATCCAGCAAGATCACGTCTGGTTCCCATTCGCGGGCTTTCTCCACACCCTCAAGCCCGTTTCTTGCCGTCTCGACGGTGAAGCCTTGTGAGGTCAAGAGGTTGCTAAGCATCAGACAATGTTCGGTATCATCTTCAACATAGAGCACTCTACTCATTGGATGCCTCCTTGGTACTTTTCTGCGTAGTTTTGATGTGTCTAATCTGTGCCCAGTGCCTCGGATAAGTGAGCATTTCTTAATGCACGCCCAAACCATGGTTGTGCGTTATACACTTTATCACAAAATCGGCCGTATCAAGGTTACAGTCTGGTTACAGTGTGACTTCTGGTTACAATCCAATCTGATTAGCCAGGTCGGCCGCGCGGATGGCCGTCGCTGCGTGGTGGGAGAGGGTCATCGGCACCCGATTGTACATATAGTATCGGGCCAGATTCTCGGGCAGGACGATGTGTAACACCCCCAGCACCTTGACATTGGCGACCAAGGGACAGGCCAGGGCTATACCTCTGATTGCGATACAAAGCTCTGTCTCTGGCTCAAGATCAATCTCGGCCAGATTCGGCTCTTGTAACAGTTTGGTTACGGTCCGGCCGGTCAAGTTTGCGCCCAATGTCTCCCGTTTTGGGGGCGTAACTTCTGCCAGCCCCAGATGTGTGATTCGCAACAGCTCTTCTTTGTCTGGGTCTAGCAAGTGTACCGATGCTTGCAAACACTCGAAATCTCGTACCATCGTCTCTGCCAGCACCGAGGCCACGCCCTCACGCGAGGTCTGATTAGACAACGACTGAGACGCTGTTTCCATTGCAATCAGTCCCTTATTCGTCTCCCCTGAGAGCAAGTCGAGTTTTTCGTGAACGCCCGCCAGTTGCGCCTGCAGCCCGCGTTGTGTCTGCTCGATGCGGCTGGAATCATCTTCAACCAGCACCGAAGTCAAAGACGCGGTGAAAATACCGGTGACTGCGAATCCCAGCAATACCAGGCCGGCGGTGACGACCCGGCCGGTGAGTGTATTGGGGTTATGCAAATCAGCAAAGCCCCCCGTTACGACCGTGGTGAAACTCCACCACAGACTCTCACCCATTTCCTGTAGCGACCTCTCTTCTACCCCCTCGAGTGCGCTTATGCTGAGTGCGCCGAAGATCAACAACACCACAGCAATCATGACCGATCGCTTCAATAAGTTCATCTCAAATGTCTTGGTCAGTTTGTCCAGACCACGAAATGCAAAAAGGAGTACTCGCAATGCTCGGCTGAGACGTAGCAGCCGGAACAGCCGCAGGAAGCGGTTGATACGGACCAGGCGGCCAACGCGCAGGATACCGTAGTACGGTATGGACGAAACCAGGTCAATCCAATAGCGACGAAAATACCAGCTCTTGTCTTCCGCCAAGCTCAGGCGTTGGAAAAAGTCGCCGATTAGGAATATACAGATGATAAAATCGATGGTAATGAACCAGGCAAGCGTTCTGTATGGCAGCGGGAAGAGCAACTCGATCATCATCAACGCCAGGGCGATAACAATCAAGACGAAAACAGCACCATCTAGATAGGTAACACGTTGTTCGCTGCCCAGTCGCTCAGCCAGTCGGGTGCGTAGACGGCGTTCCAGCAGCGCATTATTCACATCTTTCAGGTGCTTATTGAGCTTTTCCCATTCCGTGGATAAACGCTCAATAAGTTGTCGAGTTTGCTCCGTTTCTAAAGGCATACCTTTTTCTACGTAGACCATAAAGTGGTCATCGGCTTCTATCAGGTGGCTTTCGAGGGCCTGCGTTTCCTCGGTTAAAGCATCGCGCATCTGGCTGAGGGTATCTTCATCGCAATCCATCAAGCGCCAGGTTTCTGCGCGACGTTTGATTTCGGCGACGCGTATTTCGTGTTGCCTTATCTCTTTGGCCCTCGGGTGCTCAAGTGTTGTGTCCACGGAAGAACTCCTTTCAGTACGGCCGGCACAAATACCGCGATCCAAATTGCTTCGTGTATCAAAAAGTTGTAAAATGTAGCCAATTCTTGGGCCGGTGGCGGAATGGCAGACGCAGGGGACTTAAAATCCCCTTCCCGTAAGGGAGTGTGGGTTCAAATCCCACCCGGCCTACCTCTTGGCCAACTTCGTTTTTTCCCTCGCCCAGCGTGGCCCCTTCACCCGCCAGCGCATCAAAATCAGTGTCAGCAACTTGATCCCGGCACTGAGCGCAAAAAGCCAGTTGTAGCTAACACTGGCCAGCCACCGTGCTGGAGGAGATAAAACTGGCTCCGAA
>JABAOC010001736.1_pt1 | contig 10167 bp, 9 predicted proteins | sample 7062161 | NCBI WGS metagenome assembly JABAOC01 (sample SAMN14538625, study PRJNA623070) | marine sediment metagenome | biome: marine biome [ENVO:00000428]; feature: marine pelagic biome [ENVO:01000023]; material: deep marine sediment [ENVO:00002113] | place: India: Gulf of Khambhat ...
ATTGATTTGTCAATACCCATCTTCCTGCAGAACCGTTTGACCAGTCTGTTGTAGAAGATATTCATTCTCTTGCCGCCTTTACGCCAGGCGTCGATAGCGCCGTTTTCCAGCGAGACGCTTTTGTCCGGCACAATCAGGTCTGGGTCAAACTCCAGAATGGTCCCAAGGCCGTCGCAGCTTTTGCAGGCCCCATAGGGACTATTGAAACTAAACAACCGGGGCGATAATTCCTCAAGACTTGCCTGCGGATGCTTTGGGCAGGCGAATTTCTCGCTATAGATCGTTTCTTTCCATTTTCCATCACCGCCATTTTTTTTGTCCGCGTTAGGTTCCTGCACCAATGCGAGAAGCACGCCGTCAGCCAATTTCAGCGCCGTCTCTACCGAATCGGCCAGCCGGATGCGAATCGCATCCTTGAGAATCAACCGATCGACAACCGCTGAGATATTGTGCTTTTTGTTTTTATTCAGAGCCGGTACATTACGGACATCGTATATCATGTCGTCAACACGAACACGAACGAAGCCTTCTCGTTGTATATGGGTGAAAATATCCTTATGCTCGCCTTTTTTGCCACGAACCAACGGAGCACAAATTTGGATTTTCGTACCTTCCGGCCTGGAGAGAATGGACTCAACGATTTGCGAAGAGTGTTGGCTGGTGATTTCTTTGCCGCATACCCAGCAGTGGGGCTGGCCAACCCGGGCAAAAAGCACTCTGAAGTAGTCATAAATCTCGGTGGTGGTAGCTACGGTCGAGCGGGGATTGTGGCTGGCGCTTCGCTGCTCGATAGCGATCGTAGGCGGCAGGCCCGTAATTTCGGACACCGCCGGTTTCTGCATTTGTTCGAGAAACTGACGGGCGTAAGCACTCAGCGACTCGACATATTTTCTGCGGCCTTCGGCATAAATCGTATCGAAGGCGAGCGAGCTTTTTCCCGAGCCGCTTATGCCGGTGATGACTACCAGCTTATCTCGTGGAATACTCAGACTGATATTTTTAAGATTGTGCTCGGAGGCGCCAGTAATTCTAATTGCTTTTTCTGATTTGACGGCCATTTTACTTCTTTACTGACCTTAAGTAACAATATTGCAAAAAGTTGACATTAACACAAATTGGTCATTGTAGCACAACACATCGAAAAGGTAAAATGCTTTTCATTCGGTAAAAAACAAATACTCAACGGTTGAAAGTCGATGAAAAAGTTGCATAGCTGGAATTTGTCCTATTCGCAGGCTAGAGAAGTACAGGCTGATCTGGCCTGCAAAGTGGAATTTACGCGCTTAAAGAAAAGTCCGAAGCTTATCGCCGGGATCGATTGTGCTTTCAGCAAAGACGGCGAAAGAATTTTCGCTGCAGTTGTTGTTTTACGGCCCCCTCAGTTTGAGCTTGTGGAAGCAGTAAGTGCTTCGCGAAGGGTAACTTTTCCTTATATTCCAGGTCTGCTTTCTTTTCGCGAGGCTCCGGTATGTCTTGCTGCGGTTGAGAAACTGCAAAAGCAGCCTGATTTGTTTATCATTGATGGCCAGGGCATCGCGCATCCTCGCCGGCTTGGTTTGGCGGCCCATCTCGGCCTATTCCTGGATCAGCCGACAATCGGCTGTGCAAAAAGCCGGCTCACCGGAATATATGAGGAGCCCCCGTTCAAAAAGGGGTCTTACAGCCTATTGAAAGATGCAAAGGGAAAGCAGAACATAAAATCCGAGATAATTGGGGCAGTTGTTAGAACACGTACAAACGTTAAGCCAGTCTTTGTCTCGGTTGGTCACAAGTGCCTGCTGGAAGATGCAACCAGAGTCGTTCTTGACTGTGCCGTGAGGTATCGCCTGCCGGAGCCGACCCGACTTGCCCACCAGGCAGTCAGCAGGTTGAAGCTAAAGACCTGAGTAATTTCTACCTGTCTATTATGTCGGCGCAGAGAATCAGAAAAACCGCAGTTTCTTCATTCTGCGTCGCACCGGCGATGGCGGGCCGGCCGGTATGAAGATTTACTGCGCCCGACCATTCCCTTCTCACGGTGTTGGGTGGTGTTTCATCGGTGGAAGCGATGTTCCGGTATGTACTTTCGCTGAAATCAAAGCTCACGAGTATTTCACTGCTGGAGCGGACAGATGCCGTGACACTTAATGTCTTGCCGATATCATAGTTAACATAACGTACAGGACCGGACACTTTTCTGCTGCTCGGAACAGCTACTTGTCGCTCTACGTAGATAGTCTCTGTAATTTTTGCATTTCCTCGTTGACCTGAGTTGATTGCCACTTTCACACCAGTGGTGACCTGTGCTATTTCTCTGGCGTCCAAACATTTGAGGATATTTGCCACTGACACGGAATCGGGTTTTTGGCCGATGGGACTAACTCCCTGCTTATATAGCGATGAGAGGTCGACCTCAACGACAAATGCCTCGACAAGGACACACGTGTTCTGATGTGGGTCTTCCGCTTTCCCGGCCTTTTTTGGCTGTGCTTCGGCGGTTGGTTCAATGGAACGGCCGGTCATCAGCACGAAGCAGAGCGTCACCGCAACCAACATTAAAATGCTTTTTGAGATTTTTGCCATAATTCTTCCCTTTCGAATTTCGTCTTGCACAAATTTTACTGCTCAATATTAAAGAGGCACGAGAGTAAGTTTTCGTTACGGAAAAAATGGCAAAAAGCGACAAGGAATCCCGCGGTCGATCTGAGATCGACTCTGTTTTCTTGGTAGGAACTAAATTGTATCGAAATAACCGGTTTATTCCGGAACAATTTTTGCTGATTGTATTGTTACAGATTCGACGGGGACGTCGTCCATGCCGTTCTTAGTTGTTGTTTTTACTGCTGCGATGGCATCCACTACGTCCATTCCCTCGGTGACCTTGCCGAACACGGCGTATCCCGCCTTGTTTTCATCAATATAGTTCAAAAAATCATTGTCACTGTGATTAATGAAGAACTGGCTTGTTGCACTGTTGGGATCGCTGGTTCGTGCCATCGCGATTGTTCCTCGCATATTACTCAGGCCGTTCTTTGCTTCATTGATGATCGGGTCTCGCGTTTTTTTACGGGTCATCTGCTCTGTGAATCCTCCACCCTGGATCATAAATCCCGGGATTACTCTGTGAAAAATCACCCCATCATAAAATCCTGCCTCCACGTATCCGAGGAAATTCCTGACCGTGACAGGGGCCGCCTGCTCATTAAGCTCAATGACGATATTTCCCATGCTTGTTTCCAGCTTCACAACGTTGTTTTGTGGCATCACAATATTCCTTTCCAGGTCACCTTTTTTTTTGACGTCCTGAGTCTGGTTTGTTTTCTCAGAGCAGCCACAGGCCAGAGTAACAACCGTCAACAATCCACAGAACCATGATTTGTTGTTCATAACATATATCTTTCAAAGTTAAACATTTCTTCCGGCACACCATTTCGTTTTTACGGGCCGTTCGTTACGTATCATCGCCGATTTTTTCTTTCCACTTGTGTTTTTTGACTGAGTCAAGAATCTTCTGTGCACATTCCAGTGCGGCAAGCCCCTCTTGGGCGCTGACCTCAGGAGTACTTTCTCTATCAGTAACGGCCTGCAGAAAAGCCTCCTGCTCCAGACGGATGGGTTCCTTATCATCAATATCAAGCTGCTCGATGTGCAGCAAGTCGGGCCAGTTTACCTTCGTCAGGTCAAAATCTCCGGCTTCTTTGTGCCCTTGTATCCACTTGAGAACGTTAATGTTAGGATCGGCCTTGATGATTATCCCGCTCTTTTTAAGATAGTCCATACTCAGATAGGCCTGTCGGCTGAAAACCCTGACCTTTCTTTCAGTTTTCAGGGCAAGCCTCGATGCGGTAATATTCGCGATGCAGCCGTTCTCAAAAACAATCCTCGCGTTACAGATATCTTCCCTGTCTTCAACGACATTAACACCGACGGCATCCACTCTCTTGATTTTGCTTGCTGCAAGGGAAAGGATAATATCGATATCGTGGATCATAACGTCCAGCACCACCCCGACATCAGTCGAGCGGAACGGATATGGACTAATACGGTTGGCCTCGATAAACTTGGGTTTGATATGAAGTCTTTTGATTGCCTGAGCCACCGGATTGCATCGCTCGGAATGACCGACCGCCACGACATTGCCATTCTTTTTAGCAAGGGCAACGATTTTTCTGCCTTCCCGGACATTGGCTGCCAGCGGTTTTTCAATCAACACCGCAATTTGTTTCTTGATAAAAATCTTTGCCAACTTCAGGTGTGTCACCGTGGGAGTTGCGATTGTTACGGCATCGACTTTATCCAGAATTTCCGAGCAATCGGTCGAGGCCAGACAGTGATATTGATCAGCCAGACGCCGGGCCTTTTCGGCATCAATATCGACTACAGCAACAAGATCGCACTGTGGCAGTTGGGCATACACCTTTGCGTGTATTGCCCCCATTTTGCCTGCGCCAATAACGGCAGTTCGTACTTTTGTATTTATAGCTTTATTCATTATTCAGTTCTCGTTGTCTACGATTCGTTGCTGAAGTGTGAACTATCAGCTTTGTCTAAACTTTTCGAGGTACCTGCCAAATTGATGCTCGCTGCTTTTGGTTATCGCATCAATCATGGCTCGAACATTCTCATCGAGTCCATCCTCCATTGCTAAAGCTTTTGCATTTTCAAGTAATGAGCCTTCCTGCCGATATAACTTCTTATACGCATCGAATATTCGTTGTTGCTGCTCCTCACTCAGGCCGGCTCGGTTCAGACCGCGCTTGTTAACTCCTCGAATCTTCGGTGGATAATGTCCGCNNGCCAAGGCTTTTGCATTCTCAAGTAATGTGCCATCTTGGCGATATAGTTTCTTATATGCATCAAATATTCGCTGTTGCTGCTCCTCATTCAGGCCGGCTCGATTCAGACCGCGCTTGTTAACTCCTCGAATTGTTGGTGGATAATGTCCGCTGACCGTCAGGAACGGCGGAACATCCCGGTTAATCCCGGCTAAGCCGGCGACGTAACACCACTTGCCGATCGTCACAAACTGATGTGAGGCGGCCAATCCACTGAACCATACCCCCGTTTCAATCCTGCAGTGCCCGCCGATCTGCACGAGGTTGCTCATAACGGTATTATCTTCCACTGTGCAATCGTGTCCGATGTGCGTACCGACCATCATAAAATTATCATTCCCAATCGTTGTCAGATTGCCCGGATGAATTCCTGGGTGTATTGTTACCTGTTCGCGAATTACGTTTCCGTCGCCTATTACAAGTCCGCCGATCTCGGAATCCGACTTTAAACGCAACACCTGTGGTCGGCTCCCAAGCACACAATTTGGGAAAAGATGGTTCTTCTGGCCGATCTTAACGTTCTTATTGATCACCACATTAGCTTCGAGTATCGTACCGGAACCGATTGTGACTCCACTATGAATTACACAATTAGGCCCAATGATAACATCGTCGGCGAACTGGGCATCTTTATGGACTACTGCGCTGGGATGTATCTGAGTCATGTTACCTCTTTAAAACTTTTTCTATACTTTTTCATCATCGACGAGCATAAATTTGATCTGTGCTTCGGCGACTACTATATCACCAACCATTGCTTTGCACTGACACTGTGCGGTTCTTTTCCTTAGTCTGTTCGTTTCGGCGATAAGAATAAGCTGGTCACCGGGGACAACAGATTTACGCAATTTTACATTATCCATACTCAAAAGCACTGCAAGTTTACCGGTATGTTCCAGTCGCTGTGCAAACAACAAACCGGATACCTGCGCCATTGCTTCAACGATAAGAACTCCGGGCATAATCGGCGTGCCGGGAAAATGGCCCTGGAAGAATTGCTCGTTAAAGCTGACATTCTTAATGCCCTTGATTCGTGTTTCTCCTTCGATTTCGATAACCTTGTCAACGAGCAAAAACGGATATCTGTGCGGCAGAATCTTGGTGATTTGTCGAATATCTAAAAGGGCGTCTGTGCCAAATTTGGCCATGCGTTCCTGCTGCTGGGCCGCCTCGTACAATTTTCTGACAAGCTGCTGATTGAGGACATGGCCGCTCTTGTAGGCGACAATTCTCCCTTTTACGGCCCGGCCCACAAGCGCCAGGTCGCCCACTAAATCGGCAATTTTATGCCTGACGCACTCATTGGGAAACCTGTCTGTAACTGTTCTTGATTGGCCCGTCTGAGTTGATTACCAGAAGATCGCGTGGGCCGATATGCGTTCCTATCCCGCGGGCCTGAAACTGTTTTGCTTCTGCCTCAAGCAAGAAGGTCCGGGCCGGTGCAATATGCCTTTCGAAGCTCTCAGGCGTTAACTGGCAACTGAAAATTTGCCTGCCAATACCGGTATGACCGCCATAATCAAGATCGTAAGTCAGGCTCAATCCGTCATCAGAATAAGGAAGAGCATAAATGCATGTGTCACCGGCTGCGACGGTTATAGGCTTTCTGATTACGTACTCTTTCCGGCTGACGTTTTGCTCGATTAACCCAGAACGTTTGAGGACCTTGAAATAATCGGCACAACTGCAGTCCATAGCCGGCAGCTCCGGGCCATTCACTTCAACAACAATGTTGTCGATCTCAAGTGCGCTGACTGCAGCCAGACAGTGCTCGATCGTTTCTATGCTGAACGAGCCTTTTTTGATCGTAGTGCGACGACTGCGCTCGGCAAGATTGGAGGCAGTGGCACTAATCCGGACAGGCTCAGGGGCGTCGGTCCGAACAAAAGTTATGCCGGAATCTGCAGGAGCGGGGCGGAAGAGAACCTTGGCTTCTTTGCCCCCGAACAGGCCGCGTCCTCGCATTCTGCTTTCACTTTTTATCGTCTTCTGCAGCTTCAAGTTTTTCTATCCTCTTGCTCAGTTGTTTAAGTTGCCGCGCCATCTTTGGCAGGCGCAGAACCAAGCCGACTGTTCGCAATGCTTCTTCTTTCTTAATCGCCGGCGACCAGGCCAGTTTCTGGCCGGCTGGCACGCTGCTCATCACGCCGGCCTGAGCACTAACCATCGTGCCGTCACCTATTTCTATATTATCGGTCAGGCCGACTTGGCCACCTAATACAACACCATCGCCAAGCTTGCAACTGCCGGCTATACCGACCTGACTTACTATCAAACAGCATTTGCCGATGACCACGTTATGAGCGATTTGTACGAGGTTATCAATTTTTGTCCCGGCCCCGATGATGGTGTTTCCGAATTTGGCCCTGTCAATGCAGCAATTGGCTCCTATTTCGACAAAATCTTCGATGATCACGCCGCCATTGTGCGGAATCAGTCTATGAGCACCGTCGATGAATGAGTATCCGAAGCCGGTTGAACCGATTGTGCTGTTTGCCTGAACGATGACGTTATTACCTATGCAACAGTTGTGGTAAATGACTACATTGCTGTCGAGGCGAGAATGCTCACCGAGCTTTGAATTCTCGCCTATTTTACATCCGCTGCTGATGATGCTGTTTTTTCCGACTCGGACCCCGTCGGCAATAACTGCGTTCGCACCGACAGACACGCCCTTTGCTATCTTGGCATTGTCGGCGACTTTAGCGGTCTGATCAATACCTTCGGTTGGAGCTTTGAGTCTGGGTGCGAAAATTTTCAAGGTTTCTATGAGAGCGGCATTAACGTTTTTAACGATAAATTGTGGCTTGTCTAAACCTTCAATGCGTGCCGAGACAATGACCGCTCCTGCAAGCGACTGGCTGAGCGAAGCTTTATGTTTGTCATCTGCGACGAAGGTAACTTCACTTTCGCCTGCCGCCTTAATCAGGGACACACCGGAAATCTGCATGCTGATTTTATCAGCATTACAGATTAGCTCGGCGCCGAGCCGCTTGGCTAATTGTTCAACTGTCAGTTTCATTCAAATTCGAACAGCAAAGTGTATTGTATATTTAATTGATAAATTTCGACTCTTCTTTATCCAGCTCGGCGATGACTTCATCCGTTAGATCAACGCACCCATTGCTGTACAACACTTTATGGGTATTAAGAGTCATAGCAAGCTCTTCGTACTGCTGGATAGGAAATTCAGGTTCATCGCTTCCAAGGACCAGAGGCAGTTCCTTTTCAGCAGCCAGCACATCGGTTATACGCAGGATCTCTTTATAGAGTTCTTCTGTCCATTGTTGGTGTTTCATTGCTTTCTGCCGGGGATTGAATTCCTGGAGTGTCTTAAGGTTGGCCTGTTTTTGCAGGTACTCCTTATATTGTTCCATATAGTCACTGGTGTCAGGTTTCAGGGCTCTGAGCCCGGCCGCCAGTGCCTGGATTTCTCTGGTGAGCTGTTGCTCCTCAGCGTCCATTTTGCTGTTTTCGGCATTTGTTCTTTCTCTGTACTTTTGTGTTGCCTTACAATCGCGCAATGCTCGCCTGACATCGACAATTCCGATCGGCAGGATCGTCTCGTTGTTCTTTATCTGGGCCATGCTGTATTCATGGACTAATAACAAAACCATCAGGCTTATCAGGCAAACTAAAACCGCCGTTTTGATCTTCATAAAAATTTCCTTTCTCGATTTAGGCTCCTGTTGACAGTTTGATAATCAATTTAATACAGTCTTCCCATATAGAAACTGAAGACCTGTCTTTCGTCTTCTTCATCTTTCATAAATGGCGTGGCAAACTCGAACCTCATCGGCACGCGTGTGCCGAACAGTTGAGGTATCGTTATTTCTATACCCGCCCCGATCGAGGCGCGATAGCTGCCGGTGTCGATGGTTCCGCTGTCTAAGAAAAACAACGCACCGATGTTCTCTCCGATTAAAGGCACGGTTATCTCGGTATTGGCCAGGAATATCCAGTCACTGCCTATCGGGTCTTTTCGTATCGGGTTAAGAACATTTGTCTGCAGGCCTCTTGTGCTGACGCCCCTGTATTCGAAACCCCTGATGCCGTAGGTACCGGTACCGCCGGCGTAAAACTTTTCAAAAGGGGGCGCTTCGGATACGGTCGTGGCAGCAAGAAGTTTTACCGCCAGGACGGTTCTACGTTCGAGCAAATCCTCATAAAGCGTTCTATATCCAACGATATTGCCTTCCACTATTCCGAAGTCGTAGTCGCCGGTCACCTGTTCGTAGTCGACATCGAAGCGATAACCGTCGCTTGGCATATATCGGTCGTCCCTCATGTCTCTGCCGATGCCGAGCTTTGCACCTAGGAGCATGTTATGCCCTTTAACATCGATAATTTCCTGTGGCGCATCGAAATCGAGATTGTAGACTTCGACGTCCTCGACTCTAAAGCCAAGACTGGGTCGCCAGCGGTTCTTAAGCCGCTTCTCGAATCCGACATATGCTTTGGTCTTTTTTACGTCGTGGCTTTCCCTCCACCTCTCGAAGCTCGAGCCGACCACATCGAGTGAAGTCGGTTTGTCCTGAAAGTAAGGTTCGGTAAATGTAACCGAATAGTAGCTCATAATGGTTCCCGGCTGAAGCGCGACTCTCAAGCTCTGGCCGGCGCCTTTGAACGCCCGCATAGTTATAAACTCTTCGAGGCTTTCTGGCCAGTCCTGAATATCGAAATTACGCTGCTCCCATATTAACTGGCCGATGAGTCCGCTGTCGCTGCCCACGGCGATGCCCGGATTCCACATGCCCGTCAGGCCTTCCTTGATATTCACTACAGCGTCCCTGCGGTCCGGAGCTCCCTCGGCCGGCTGGACAGGTCTGATTATCGCCTCCTCGGACATCGTTCCTATTTGGACGTATCGTTCCAATTGGCCGCCGCCCTGTTTAGGAGCAATATCAGCGTTGTACAACTCACCCGGAGAAAAATCGTACTCGTCCAGAATCCGCCGAATGACTTTATCATGGACCTGCTCATTACCTGTGATTTCAATCTTACCGATTCTGAATTGCTTGCCCTCGGTGATTTTGTATTCAACGTCAACAACGTTGGCTTCCGCAACATACTTGAGTCGTTGCTGGACCTCTGCATCCACATACCCATCTTCGCGATAAAGCTTGAGAATACGCTTGGCATGCGCCTGGGCTTTAAGTTGATAATAGGTTTGGCCTGTTTCTAAAGTAAGGTCTGCCAGAAGTGTCTCATTATCGAAGTGAGTATTGCCCTTGAGTATGAAGTTTCTGACTTTATACAGGGGTCCTTCCTCAATGATGAATGTAATGTGAGTCTGGCCCTGGACGGCGATGCGATGATTCAGAAATCCCCTTTCATAATAAAGGATTCGCAG
>JABAOC010003790.1_pt1 | contig 10166 bp, 9 predicted proteins | sample 7062161 | NCBI WGS metagenome assembly JABAOC01 (sample SAMN14538625, study PRJNA623070) | marine sediment metagenome | biome: marine biome [ENVO:00000428]; feature: marine pelagic biome [ENVO:01000023]; material: deep marine sediment [ENVO:00002113] | place: India: Gulf of Khambhat ...
CCTTTTTTGTTCCTTCCTATAGTCTTGTAACTTCTTGAAATATGATAGTGTTGATTCGATTTCTTTCTCAATTTCTGGATTTTTCTTCTTTTCATGGGTCATCCACTTTTTTAAAGACTCTATCTGAGCATAAAGCTGTAAATAGATGTTTTTGTCCTCCTCGGTAGGATTTCTTTCAACTATCTCACGTATTCGATCAAAAGTGCGCACAATGAAGATTATAGATTTCGCGAAAAGCTCATCTTGATTTAACAGGTGAACACAATGCCGTCCTATAGCTCCCAACTCATTCAAAGTATCAGTACTCAAACAGCCCTTTTCTGCTAATTTTATGAGTGTGTCAGAAAAGCGAAGAAGTGGCTCGCGTGAAAATTCTGCCTTCTTCTCTAAAGTCTCAGTAACACCAAAATACCCAAAAGGACATGATCCTAAAATCCCACGGGAAAGGCCCTCATCTGCAGCTTTCAGCGTAAGGAATTGCTGATAATAATAACATCTGCTTAATATTGCTGCTTTTTGAAGATCGCCAAGTGAAGACTTAACAACTATTTCTGCCATTCTCCTCATGCTAAGAAGCCCGGCAATTAACAAATCGCTTATTTTTAGACTTATAGCCCTCTCTATCAAGCGTGAGAGCATAGCCACATATTCTCTGCTAACATTGTCCCATTGAAGATCTTTGTCCGTATCATTGGTTACTGTTTTTTCTGTATCTCGCCCTATATGAAGAATCCAGATTTTGTCCTCAGAAGGCACGTTTTTGGTGACATGGTTTTCAAAAATCCTCTCAAGAGCCCAAAACCCGCGCTTAACGACTTCGTCCAGTTCCGCGTCCATAGCTCGATTAAGAATCTCCTCGAATGTCTGATTAAGTTCAATGACTTTGTGCCATGCAACCCCTTTTTCGGCACAAGTAATGTGTGTCTCTTCTATCACTTCTATAACAGTTTGTAGTATGCCCCCCTGTCTTTGTGATATAGCCTGGTGAGCGGTATTTTTGATAATTACCAAAAAAACGTTGATTGTTATACGTATGTCATCCGTGGCAATTGTTCCTTTTAAGAATTCTCGCAGCCTTTTCGATGCTTCACTTAAAACGAATCTAGGTGTTAGATGATTATCTTCTTTCATTATCCGTGTCGCTAGTTCAGTTAGAATAAATACGGGATTTTCTTCAATTTCGCCAATGTATGTGTGCGGACGGGAATATGCGAACGATTGAATGACATGGTGGTCGATTTTACTTACAAGGTCTTTTATTTTTTTCTTTGATTGAGTACCAGAAATAATCGATATCGAGTATGGAAAAAGAGCGATTAGTGATATTGAAAAAAGAAACACGCTGAGATACAAGAGGTTCATGTTCCTTAACGAGAGTGGTTCTTCCAAGCCAGCTAAGGATAGCAAAGCAATTAGAATCGTAGAAATATAAAGAACAGAAAGCTCCCTAAGCCTTTGGTTTTTGAAAAAATCTTTAAAGGCGTAGGCTGCATACATTCTCCTCAAAATTTCAAAAGCTACTAATAAAACTGCAACTACTATTCCCAAAATGGCGGCTAGCCCACCGATGATGGCGGATAAAACTTCGATTGCTGCAGTTGGCGACGTAATACTTAGGAAATTTGGAATCTTGTATGGATAAAACCATACCAGAAAAAATAGAATCAAAACAAAGAGGATCAGTCGCATGCCCCTAAAAGCTTCCTTCGCTCGCTTGGTGTAGGCATTTATCTTAAAATGCCAATAGAATTTGATTTTCTTTAAAAACTTCTTCGTAGTGTTATTCATGGCAATTACTTGATTACACTAATTAATAAAGCGGTTATTTGTCTCTGACAACAGCTAGTTAGCAGATATCGTTTCGCTAAAGCTTTCAACCATCAAAAGCAAAATCGCCAGCGATTGATTACGACAAGATTACTTTCCATTATATATGAGATAATATGTTCTGAAAATTGGAAATGGAAGAGAGAAGCGAGTTTATGGTCAGAGATTTTGAAGCAGTTGGAGAGGTATCTAAAGAAACTCTAAGAGAATAATATTCAAACTTCAAAAATGGTCAAATTGTCAAGCCTCTCTCAAAATGATTGGTTACTTCCTAAGTGACTTTTCCGTCGACAAAGTTATTTACTATCTCCTNNATCAAGCTCAAAAAAGTCAAATATTATGAAAAGTGGTTGGGTAAATCTCTGTACGATATCGGCGAGGTGCGATTCTATTGTCTCAAGTGTGGTCTCAACTTCAGTGTATACGTCATCTTCCTTGGATGTGCGACCATGACTGATATGTCTACTCCCCGCAGCACCCAAAATACGGTCTTTAAGTCCTCCATGTCGTATTCCAATCAAAATTCTCGAATCAGAAGATGCTCCAAGTCCTGAATAAAGACGAACTGAATAAAGCAAAGCTTCTGTTATTCGCACTATCCTGGTATTGAAAAAAATATATCCTGGTTTACGTACATCTTCAAATAAGTCTTTTAATAGATAAAACGTTCCGTCTTTTCGAATAGTCCAATAATCATAACTATCATCAGTCTCTATTTCAGCAATAATACCATCTGTTTTTGGTTTTGGGCGATATTCTTCTCGACTACTAAGCACAACGCCGATGGGCCAGCCAAATGTTTCTATCTGTGCTTGAGTGGCTACACGCAGTAGCTCTCCTTGTGGAATATCCAGTTTCAAATCAGGCAAGGCCATTCTGATTTCCATAAACCCTGACCTATTGAGTCTTTTTAGTCCCGAAAATGCTGCATCTTGATTTTCGGAAATCCATTCTTCATTCCAAGGAGAACCTGTGGCAACAACATAGGGTTCTATGATAGCCAATCGTCGTTTTACTCGCTTCTCAAGCTCTTTTCTGAATCCATCAATATTTTTAGGATCCCAAAACAATATATCGTACCCACTAAGGTCAAAATGGATTATCGGCCCCCCTTTTTCATAATTCGGGCTATCCTGATTGTGGTCTTCCCTTGCAGTTAGAATTAGGTTTCTAAACTTATCAAGACCCATTGCGTATCCTATTTCAAGGTAGCAATTTGGCCGTTCGTTCGTAAGATCAGCAACAATAATATCTGATGATTCAATGAAGCCTACTATTTCACTCTTTAACAAACGGCCTTCATTGTGTTTATCAACACGCTTTGGATCAAGTCCACACGACTTTAGTGCAGGAACGATAGCTTCGTTGCAAACAACATCCAGATCGGAATTACCAATTTGCATAATAATAAAAGCTTTTCTCATTTGACTTAACTCACTTTAGCCCTCACTTAGCTCATCATCGGCTGTCTTTAAAACTATGTATTGCTGCTAAAACATCAGCTTTGTTAGTTATTCTCATAATTGCCGTTTGTTTTGAAAAATGTCTTAATTTTCTTAGATTAAAGTGGCATGCAGCAATTATTTTCCATTTTGCATAGTTGGTAATCCTTTTGTCTTCATTGAAATGATCTAAGCGGATAAAAATATTTTCGTACAGTGAATACAATGCTAAGAAGTATATAAAAGGAAAGAAAACTAAAGTAAAAATTGGCGGCAAGGCAAAGCTACGTAAATTGTCCATAGCTACAAACCCTTGGAAGTCCAATGTAACATTATAGAGTGCAAAGAGAATGAAACTGAGCCCAATGATCCCCATAATGACGTCTAACATCTTCTTTACCGAAATGTATTGTTCACTGGTGCCAGCATAAGTGCTTAGCAAAATAATAAAAGCAATAATTGGCAAGAGGATTACCTCAACTATCAGATTGAACACATAAAGATTGATAATAAACTCAAGTAACACAACCAACTTCAGGTTGTCCAACAAAGCACTTTTGAAGTAGTGTTCATCCTTTATTGCTTTGTCAAAATTAACAAACATTACAAGAGCTGCACCAATAATCCAATAGACGGTGTCTTTTGTCATTGGCGTATTCCAAAATCCGATTTTTGAGAATGCTAGGATCATTAAAGCAATATATGACAACATCAAAATAAACGGTATTAAAATCTTCTTTGATGCGAAGATTTTTAGCGCACTAAATAAAGTTGCTAGAATGTTCTTTTGAAATAGCAACCAAAATAGAATGACTATTATCCAAATAATAAGTGCTATATCTCTGTTGTTAAGCGAATTTGTGAAGGTAATCATGATATTGCTATCCTGCGTTTTATAAGTTTTCGAATACAGAGATTTGAAGCAGTGCAGAACTACTTGTAGTATCTCTCTATTTCTTCAAACTTTTCCAGCAATTTGCTGGCGAGTTCGTTTTTCCGGCAAAGATAAGGCGACCACTTTCCCTTTGATCGGTTGTTTAATCTAGCTACTATTCTATGCCTTTTGTCGCCTCTAGAATTTACGACATTCCCAAGTTCAACTATCTTTTCTGTTGGAACTAACAGAACATTCTCTCCAATCTCCAACTTAAGTGGATCAAAATATGCAATCACTACATAGTACGTGTGGTGAGGGTTGAAAGTTTTCAACCTAACACTTGTAATAATTGAATTCCTTCTTAGGATATATCTACTCTTCACTTGCAAAAATATTGGTTGAAAAACACCGTTTTTAACAACAATTAGGTCTATTCCTTCTGTATCTGAAGCTGGCCTATAGACACTAAGTAACCCTTGCCCATATAAAAGGATTAGTTCTTTTATTCTGTCTTCAACAAGATCACCCTTAGCAGCCGATGATAAACCAGAGAGATCAAGTATCTCCTTAGCTTCTTCTTTTGAAAGCTCTTTTTCTTCTAATTCAGAGTGTTTTTTGAAGATAAAGCGGAAGGATTTATTTCCTAACTTTTGTATTATGATCCTATCTTTTGGCCTTGCATTGTGATTACGAAACCATGCCGTTAATCCATAGACTCTTCTTGTCTTGTTGTTGAAAGTTAATTCAGTGATCCTATCACTACCGTCTAGTAAGACTTCAATGCGAGTTTTCTCTTTTGGAAAGAGATTAAGAAAGCTGGAGCCCACTCTTAAAAACCCCAACTCTATCTCTACGTTTATTAGTTTTTTTTCAAATTTGTCTGGTTTGTGTGTCATGATCTTTTTCTAATAAATCAATCTCTCTCCATATTGTTTATAACAATCAGAACAGAACTTATTTCTATTTAACGAATGTAAGAATTTGTCTTTGAATTGCTCAGCATAATAAATGTTGCCGACAGCAATTGTTCGTCTACATAAGCTACAAACGTGCTCCGTCCTTGCTTTTGTTTGCTTCAAGGTTTTCTGGCCGTTATATTTGCTCATTTCTGGATTTAGAAAGTGGTTGGAGTCAAAATTATTAGAGCGTTCTTGTGAAAGATTATAGTATTTCGTATTCCTTTAGTGTTTTTAAAACGAAGTCTTTGTCTTTGCAGCGTTCCAGAATTTTGTAATTGTTCTTCAGTTTGTTGATTTTGTTTAATGAAATACTCTTTTGATCTAAAGCCTCGATAGCGCACGTAGGCATAAAAAATAGGTCAAAAGTATCTGTGTCTTTTGGTCGCAGACCAATTACAACATCTGACGTGGCAGTTGATTGTCTATACTCTTTGACACCAGATATGTATTTTCTGTCAACGCCGCCTCTCGTTCCTCCGGTAAAAGCTAGAGACTTCGTAGCAGTCTTAACCTGAGCCCTAATTATATTTTCTCTCTTCTTTTTATCCTTAAAAACTATAATAATGTCGTACGGAGACAAGGGCAGGTCGACTAAAGAAACATTCTTGTATCTTTTCATAAGGATACCGGCAACAATATGTTGATGTGCAAAGCCATCAACAGCTGCTTGTAGCCCTTTGTTTGGATCGGCCATATTTTTGTCCTAAACTTATTTTCGCAATACTAAGACCCAATCGGTGTTAATCCTCTCTTCACGAGGCACTTTAATAAAGTGTTTTATTATTTCAGAACCAAACCAACATTCAATATCAAAACCTACAATATTGGCTAGATCCATCAAGTATTTCCAGTTTTCGAATATCTCATTTCGGATTTGATTATTACCGACAACAATTACATACCTTCCACCTTTTTTCAGGACCCGGTAAACTTCTATCAAATTGTGTTTCATATCTAATAAGTATTTATAAGCAATAAAAGCTCTTCTTGGATCTTTATCATAAATTTTTGAGATTATTCTATCTGCTTTTCCAATTTTAATTTTATGTAGTTTTTTATACTCTTTTGATAGGACACTTTCTGTACCTACATGTTTCCTCTTTAAAGGAGTTAGCGAACCATTTTCAAAGCCTAGCCAATAGATTTCAAGTTGGTGAGTTCTTGGATAATCAACCGCATTTGCATAGGGAGGAGATGTTAAGGCTAGGTCAAAATATTCATCAGTATAGTTGCTTATATTTCTCGCGTCTTGATTGTCGGGCAAGTCAACCTTTATGTTTTTTGGGGCTTTCTGAGAAAATTCTGCAACTTTGGGAATATTTAGCAATATCCTTTCAGTAAATTGTTTTAGTGCGTCTGCCGGATATACTTTCTTGTTTAATTTCTTTCTGATAACTGTTCTTGTACAATTATCATCAGCGTTTGATACCGAACGCAAAATAGAGGAAAAACAAATTTTATAAAAATCTTTAGTTTTTTGACTGACATTAAGAGCCAGAATCTTTTTCTTTAAATATGCTAGCTCAAGGATTATTTCTTTATTGAACCAATTATCTCTATAAGGGAAATCTGGAATATCTGAGGTGGTAACTTTAGAAGGTTTATAATTAACTATCGAGCGAAGTAAAGATTTCTTAGAAGATTCGAGTTCTTCTGTTGACAAAGGTGCTGTCTTTACTTTTGAAAGAAATCGAGAGAATGGATCTACATCAATACCTACCGAGTGTCTTCTTGTAAGTAATGCCTCGACATTGGCAGTGCCACTTCCAGCGAAAGGGTCAAGGATTATATCTCTTTCTTTTGAATACCTTTTTATTATCCATCTAGGCAGTTCAGGAAAGAATTTTGCAGGATACTTGTGTAGTCCATGGGTTAGTATGGTTTGATCATAACTAATAAAAAGAAACCTATCGCCATTCCTTATATGTAAATCAGTGGGAATCTCTCCATCTACCCTAATTATTTTCTCGCCAAACTCATTAACAATTTCTTTTATATTATCAAAGGGTTCATTTAAGAACTCAAGCTGTCCATTTTTCCGCCCATTCTTCCTTGCAACTTTATCCAATATTTCGTCTATGCAAATTGGATAATAAGATGTATCGATAACTTGCATTTCACCTCCACAATACTCTTATATTAGAAAGAAGATAAACAAACATGTGTTCGCCATAAATATATACCTTATGCTTTATAATGTCAATTATTCTTTAATTTTTATATCATTCCTTTATCTTTCAAGTTATAGAAAAGAAAAAGGGATAATCCCGGATTCCCAAAGCAGCGGAATTATCCCAAAAAGTTCTCCCCGCTAATACCTAGATTAGATTCTTTTCTTTCATACTCACAAAACTTGGATTACCGAAGATGACATGATCCAGAACGTCTATCCCTAAGATTTTACCAGCTTCTGCCAAACGCTTGGTTATCTTTATATCCTCTACTGAAGGCTCAGATTCTCCTGATGGATGATTGTGGCAGAGTATAAGCGAAGCAGCATTAGAAAGTATTGCTCCCTTAAAAACCTCTCTTGGATGGATAACAGAAGCGTTTAAAGAGCCTACGGATACCAGTTCATAGGAAATAAGGTCGTTCTTGATGTTGAGATGTAAACAAACAAACTTCTCCCTGTCACAACCTACTAGTTCTTCTCTTAGAAAATCGAGATTGTAGATAGTTTCTGGTGAGCTGATGTTAACCTTGTAGAGTGTGACATCTTCTCTTATCAGAGACAACCTCACCTTCTGGACAAAGCGTTCTGCTTGTATCTCATCTAAGAGGTCGAAGGCTCTCTGGTGTAGATCAGATTTGGAAGCGTTTTCCTTAGCAATGTGGTAGATTTCACCCATAGGAATATTTTCTATTCCCATAAGCGCTTTGTACCACTTAAGTTCGCTGTCCAAATCTTTGACTTTCACAACTTCTCCGTTTCTTTGCTTCAGAAACATAAGGATACACATCTCATAAATCTGATTAGCAAGCTTTTGATTGTTAAGGTGCATTTTGACTCCTTTCCTAGCGGGGAGAGGCTTAACCAGAATTTCTTCCAGTCAAACCCCTACCAACCAAGAAAGGATAAAAAAGAGCCCTCAGCCAGAATGAAATCCGCTTGCTCAAATCTCACTCTGGCCGGCTGCAGCTAGCAAGAGCAAAGGCCCATCCTTTTGAGATAGACCTGCAGTCAACGGTCACCTGCCTTGTGGGAACCTGTACCGTGAGAGCTCCTATTTTTAATAAACTAAAGTTATGGTAGATTATTTTCAAAAAACAAAGGAGTGATTTCTATGTTTGGTATCTTTAGTTTAATTTCTTCACTTTTTACACTTTTGTTTTGGGGAGTTATTATCGCATTTATTGTTTTTGTGGTGCTCAAGATTAATCAAGCAAAGCAGCAGATAACCGAAGACCAGGTAGCAGAAAGGTGGGATCGCCTAGTTCCAAATAAAGCAGAGAAAAAAGAAGAGTTCTTCGCTAAGGTTAAAGATGAGATAGGAAAGAAACAAGTTAGATATCCAGTCCAAGAAAGGAATGTTACTACTGGTGCTTTTGGTCTTCCTGAAAAATATGTGGTGGTAGAGAATGAGAATCACAGTTGCTATATTGGGGCGGTTGTTGAAGGAACGGATCTTCATGCAAACTGGGCTTTGAAAAGGTCGCTTCCTCATTTTCTCTACCTTACACCTGTCCTTGGCCCTATGTTTTATAGACTTCTTCACGGGTCAGATTTCAATAAAGTAAACAGGAAAAATGCTTTTGCAGATGTAATTCTTGATTGCGCTGCTCAGGCGGCTTTTGATATCTCAGATGGTGTTATCGAAAGAAAAGCACAGCGAAAAGCAAGTGGTAAAATGGGGCCGATTTAGGCTATTCCATAAAGCTTTCAGGCTCATCAGATTCAGGGATTGAGACTGCCCTATATGTCAAATCTTCATCAACTTCTTCTAGTCTCTGAGTATATCCTTGCTTGTAGTTAGCTTCTCTAACAGCCTCAAGCGTCCATTCATACTGTTTGTCTTCAGGAAGGTCATAGGTTCTAAAGGGTGTAGGATCACAGCCCATTGTTTTTAGAAAACCTATCTGAGTAGGTAGATTGACAAGCTCTGAGATTCCTTCTTCCCATTGCTCACCAATACTTAGAAAGACATAGCCACCCTCTGTCCTTAACTTCCAAGCAAGAGGATCAATCTCCATTATGTATTTGACTAGTAGCTCAGCATCTTCCCTTCCCAACCTAAAGAGAATAAAATTCTTTGCGTTCCCCAAAATTATTGCTCTCAGTTTAGGATCAAGCTGTTCAAGGCTCTGATGGGCAAGGGTTAAGGATAGACCGTACTTTCTCGCTTCTGAAAGAATCTCGGCAAAGGATTCAGTAGCATAATTTTGGAATTCATCAACGTAGAAGTAAAAAGGAATCCTCTGGGCCAGTGGTACATCCACTCTACTCATCGCTGCCATCTGAATCTTAGCTACAAACAAGGCTCCCAAAAGATAGCTGTTTGTTTTCAAAACTCCTTTAGAAAGATTAATAAGTAAAGTCTTACCTGTATCCATAATGGCTCTAAAATCAATACTTGACTTCTTACCGGAAAGCATGAGCCTTATTCGAGGGTCCGAAGTAAAAGTTGATACTTTATTCAAGGTGCTTTCAATGTACTGAGTTCTGTCTGTCTCTCTCCACTTGTCAAATCTGTTTCTCCAAAACAGAGCTACTGCTTCGTTCTGAACGTTTTTAACCATCTCTTCTCGAAATTCTCTGTTGGTAAGAAGAGGTTCAATATCAAGCATAGTCTTGCCAGCCTGTATCAGAGTAAAGATACTATTTCTTAATATTTCTAGAAGTCTTGGAGTAGAAACATCAGATAGTTCCCAGATTTTTCTAAAGACTTCTACCAATTCAAGTGTTTGGGTAAATGGGTCGATCCCTACCAGAGTCTCTATGGGGTTGAAGGTAATGATGTAATCAGGATCACAAAGGTCAATCAGGATAACATTTTCGGGATCATACCACGGGTGGTCAAGGATGTCTCTAATTAAGTCTCCATGGGGGTCTATGACTCCACA
>JABAOC010018158.1_pt2 | contig 10166 bp, 14 predicted proteins | sample 7062161 | NCBI WGS metagenome assembly JABAOC01 (sample SAMN14538625, study PRJNA623070) | marine sediment metagenome | biome: marine biome [ENVO:00000428]; feature: marine pelagic biome [ENVO:01000023]; material: deep marine sediment [ENVO:00002113] | place: India: Gulf of Khambhat ...
AGGACGAGAACGAGTCCGCTCACTATGAGCAGCAGCCCCACTGCCGTGAAGGGCCTGTAGAAGGACTCCACCTTGGCCACCACTGTACACTCCCTATGTCCAATAATAAAACTTGAGCCCCATCGAAATAGTTATTACATCCGTCACCTTCCCCCATCCAGACCTCCGGGGGCTTAAGTGGATGAGGATAGTCGTTCTGGGGCCGCCGGGCTCTGGGAAGGGGACTAGGGCCAAAATAATAGGCAAGATCTACAGCGTCCCTGTCATAACCACCGGCGACATGCTCAGGGATGCGATCGCGAAGGGAACGGAGATGGGGAGGCTGGCGGAGGGATACATGAACCGGGGGGAGCTCGTCCGGGACGACATCGTCATAGCCGTCGTCGAGGAGAGGCTGAAGAAACCCGACACCGATGAGGGCTTCGTCCTCGACGGCTTCCCCAGGAGCGTGAAGCAAGCGGAGGCGCTTGACCGCATCCTCAATGAGAAGGGGGCGGAGTTGGACGCGGTCCTAAACGTGACAGCCAGGCCTGAAACGGTACTGGGAAGGCTGACCCTCCGCCGATCTTGCCCGAAGTGCGGGGCCATCTACCACCTGAAGGACAAGCCACCGAAGATGCCCGGGGTCTGCGACGAGTGTGGGACCGGGCTCATCCAGAGGGACGACGACAAGGAGGAGATAATAAGGCACAGGCTGGAAGTCTACGAGGAGCGAACTCGCCCGATTTTGAATCGTTACGAGAGAATGGGGAAGGTCAGGGAGACCAGCGGCGAGCTCGACATCGAAGAGATCCCAGACGAGATTAGAAAAGTCCTAGAAGGCGTCTGACCCTAGATCTTGTAGCCGAACCTCCTGAGGATATCTTTCCTCCACTTTACGCCTTCCTCGTCCTCGACGCCAAGGGGAGTCTGGCCGTCTATGACCCCAAGGACACCCCGGCCCTGCTCGGTCTCCGCGACGACGACCGCAAGAGGATTTGCAGTGGCAGCGTAGATCGTGCAAACCTCTGGGACCACCTTCAGTTGGTTGAGCACGTTGATGGGATACGCGTCACGCATCAATACCACGAAGGAGTGGCCACACCCAAGCCTCAGAGCGTTCTCGGCGGCAACCTTCTCCAGCGCTTCGTCATTCCCCTCCACCCTCACGAGGCGATCCCCCGAAGACTCGCAGAAGGCGAGGCCGAACTTGACCGTGGGCGTCGACGTAGTCATCGCCTCGTACACGTCTTCCACGGTCTTTATGAAGTGGCTCTGGCCCAGGATGAGGTTACACCCCTCCGGCGTCTCCAACTCGACCACCTTGAGCTCCATGAAGAAAACCGCTTTTTATCTCGGTTCTTGGCCTAATGAGGTTTACCCTACAAAAAGGTATTAAGAAGCCAGGGCTGGTTTAAAACTGGATGACAAGAGATCGGCGGTCCAGAAGACCCGGGGTTCGACCACCCAGGCGTGAAACCCCCCGTCTCGGATGGGGAGATGTCCCCTACAGCGTCGCACCCTACGTACCAACCCCACAAAACGTAGTCAGGAACATGCTCAAACTTGCCCATGTGGGCCCCGACGATGTCGTCTACGACCTAGGCTGTGGCGACGGCCGCATCCTCTTCACTGCGGTGGACGAGTTCGGCGTCAAAAGGGCCGTGGGCTACGATCTCAACCCGACTATGTGTGAATCGGTGCAGAGGAGGGTAAAGGAGAAGGGTCTTTGGGACCGCATCGAGGTTGTGAATGGCAACTTTTTCCTCGCCGACCTGAAACCAGCCTCGGTGATTACGCTGTACCTCACCACGTCGGGAAACTCGAAGCTGAGGCCGAAACTGGAGGAGGAGCTGTCTTCGGGTGCCAGGGTGGTGAGCCACGACTTCCCCATCCATGGATGGCACACCCGGAAGAACGACGTTCCCGACTACTTCCCCGTGGGCTCCCACAAGATCTACCTTTACCGGATCCCCGATGCGTACCAGAGGAAGAGGATCCTGAGGAGCCCGGAGGAGGAGGGCCGCTGGAAGAGAATCAGGAATTTGTTTCTCAGGAATGAGGGCCGTCACTAAATGGCTCCAAGAACTAGATCGAAAAGGACCATTCTCACGTAGACCACATGCTTCATCTGTCTGATGTACCAGGCGTGGCGAGTGTCGTCGTCGGTTGATATCTCCCTTACCCTTGCAGCGGGTGCATTACTTTCAGATTACTTTTTACTCTCATCAGGAAGGCCCTGTTAATAATAAATGATTCCTTACATCTTCATATTCGGTGGGGTCAGGAAATCTCTCCTTCTGGACCGTGGTCGTGTACAATATATTGAGCTCAGGCAGTATTGCTTTCAAGTCACTGATCTCCAGGAAGTCAAGCTTCCCATCAATGTCCCTTATGGCATCCTCCCACATCCTCAGCTGGTCTGGAGAGATGAAGTAGACCTTGACATTGTAATTCCTCAAGGCGATAGCTAAAGAGTGAACCGTCCCATACAGAAGAACCCCACGGGGCGATCGTTTGGCCATCGATCTCACCTTTCGCCGACTGTATTGTGTGAAGGTCGAGGAGTGCTTGCGTTGGATGCTCCCACGATCAAGCCCCGCCGTTCAATATGGGCATTAAAGTCGCCTCTGCAGCGATCCTTGCAGAGTCCCCAGCTGTATGGCGAATCGCTATGACATCCGAGTAGTTCTCTACCGTCTTGATCGTATCTATGAGGTCTCACCCTTTGTAACCGAAGAGACCTTCTCCTCAGCGAAACCGATTACTCCGCCTCCAAGTTTTATCATAGCGATTCGAAGCTGAGGCGGGTTCTCGTGCTTGGCTCGAAGAAAAGAGTAGCTAGAACTCCTCCCCCTCAGCAACCCTGAACTCTATTTAGCGAGGGGCTTCATCTCAGTTGCCTTGTCGAGGATGTAATTGATCTCGTCCCTCGAGAAGTCTCTCATGGATATTATGTCTCTTCCTAAGAAAACCCTGGAGTCTATCAAACTACCACTAGGTATAAAACTATCTTCGAGGGACTTCAAGAAGCCTTTGAGTACTAGGCTTCCCTAATACGGTTTCAACATCGCACATTTGATAATTAGCTAAACTGGCGCGCGCGCGACTTAGATAGGCGGTAGCAACTCAAATGGGAAATGTTAGTTTATTTCATCATCTCGAACCCCTTTTAAGAGGGCACTTCCTCCCTCTTGAGATATGGACCCTTTATGTTCTTCGATTTCTGACCTTGTGGAAAAACGAAGAGATGAGGCCATATCCTTCCTACAGGACATTATAGGGACACCCAGCACTAGTGGGCAGGAAAAAGAGGTAGCCGAGATGGTCGCAGAGAAGATGCGAACCTCCGGGTTCGACGCGGTGATAATAGACGAACTGAACAACGTGATGGCAACCATAAAGGGTGCTGGGGGAGGTCGGAGCCTGTTGTACAACGGCCACTTAGACCACGTATCAGTTGGCGACATGATCGATCCATACTCGGGTAGGCTTATGGATGGCGCTTCATTCGGCGTCGAAGGCGAGGTTGTCTACGGCCGAGCCGCATCGGACATGAAGGGCGCCGTCGCTGCTATGGTCATTGCTGGGTTGATCTTGAGAGAACTCGGCGTGGAGCTGAAGGGCGATATCAAGGTGGCTGCCGTGGCACAGGAGGAAGTGGGTGGCTCCGGCACCATGGACACGATTCAAAATGGACATTTCCTAGGGGATGTGGTGGTCATTGGCGAGGCGACCAACATGGACATCGCTCTAGGTCACAGGGGGAGCACAAAGGTGGGTGTCATCGTCCACGGGAAGAGCTGCCATGCGAGCACACCAGAGCTCGGAGTCAATGCCCTCTACAGGGCTTCGAATCTCATAACTCGCATTAGGGACGAACTCGTTCCACGGCTCCCGGACCACCCCGTTTACGGGAGAGCCTCTTTGGCTGTGACAAATATACGCGTGAAGCCCGGAGCACTCAACGTCGTCCCGGAGGAGTGCGAGTTCTACATAGATTGTAGGAACCACCCCGATTTCCCCCCAGAGGCGCTGAAAGTAGAGATAGAGGAGATAATCTCCTCCATGAGAAGAGAGGACCCGAAAATGGATGCCTTAGTCCTCCCCATGCAAATCGTCAGAGGACAGAGGGGCTTCCCAGGATTCTACACGAATCCCAAGGCGCATCATGTCGTCCATGAGGCCAAGGAAGCGATCTTTGAAGCGATAGGCCGAAATCCAAGAATGGGAATGTGGAGGTTCTCCACAGATGGGAGGTTCTATTCATGGCTGGGGATACCAGTCTTTGGCTTCGGTCCGGGCGAGGAGAGGTTCGCCCACACGCACCAAGACCATGTCAGGGTCGAAGACTACTTAAATTCTATCAAAGCCTACGCTTGGCTCGCATGCAAGATCTGCGGCGTCAGAAGAAAAACTGACGAGGCTCTGGGCAAAGGCTTCTGTCGTGGTTATGTGTAAAGGCCCACCCGTTTCAACAGCTCCACGAGAGTGGGAGACAGTTCGTAGCTGGGGAATTCCTCCGCCCTGACCCAGTGTGCGTCCACGGCGTCCGACGCTGGCTTGAGGGTACCTCCCTTTGGGGTGGCTAGGTAGTCAACGATGACGAAGTGGTACTTGACGCGGGACTCCTCGTCCCTCACGATCTTGTCGACGACCCCAAGGACCTCGACTACCTCAACATCGAGGCCCGTCTCCTCCTTGGCCTCGCGTACGGCGGATTGCGCCGCCCTCTCACCAACTTCAACGAGGCCGCCAGGGATCGACCAGAGGCCGGCATCGGGCTCTGCCGCCCTCTTGATGAGGAGATATTGGTCGCCATCCCTTATGAGGACCCCAACGCCGACCATCGGCTTCTCCGGGTATAGGCGCCTATTACTCATGACCACCGCAGTGAAAGGGGTCGAGATGCATATAAGCGACTCCTGAAGGACAGCATGGTTTATAGCCCTTGGATCAGAAGGGACGATGAAGGGTTGAGCCGACCTTGAGGATTTTGGTCTTCACGCAGGGGCAGCATGGAGAACGCATCCTAGAAAACATCATTCGAAGAGCCCCCGGCGATTGGTCGATTCACGGTGAGCCGCTGCCATTGGAACTACCACCGATGGTGGACAACCCGGAGAGGGTCGTTTCGGGCCTCGACATACAGAGTGAGTGGGAGCTCGTCCTATTCCTAGGAGAGAGCCAGCCAGCCTTCTCGCTCCTGCCGGCCATGGCGAAAAGACTGTCAGCTCGAGCCATCATCGCTCCCGTCGAAGACTACAATTGGCTGCCCCTCGGGATGGAGAGGCAGTTACGATCGGAACTGAAGGGCTTAGGTTTAGGCTACGCCTTTCCCAGGCCGTTCTGTGCCCTCTCACCCGTGGGCATTCCCATTATCGACGAGTTTGCCATGATATTCGGTTCCCCCCTTGTGAAGTTGGATGTCGAGGGGGATGTCGTGAAATCCGTTGAGGTCCTGAGGGGGGCTCCCTGCGGCTCCACGTGGTATATGGCAGAGAGGCTACGGGGAGAAATTGTGGATCATTCAGAGTACAGGGCCTCGATCCTAGTCCAAATCTATCCCTGCCTGGCTTCGCGCAAGAGAGAACGCCTACTGGGGGACGCCCCGATACACGTTGCGGGGCGATTAGCCAGAGACGCGGTGAAGAACGCGTTAAAGACTAGATAAAGTTCGAGACTTCGAACTTGTTTCAACTGTCGGCGGCGACCAGAGCCTCGGCGGCCTCCCCTTTGGAGGCGAGTTCCATGTGGATGAATCTGCTCATGGGGGTTGTTATGGAGGAGGAGGGGTAGACTTCTGGTAGCACCTTGACCCAGATTGGGAACCTGCACTTGAGGGCGGTCCCCTTGACGATGGCCTCCCCTTGGGGCAGCTCCCCGATCAGGCTGGCGAATCCCTCCCCCATGATCTCGGCGAGGCGCTGCCTGTCCAGGTCCTCAAGGCTGTGGCAGATGACGTTGTTGGCACACTGAGTGACCACAGTCTTCTCTACGGTCGCAAGGCGCTGGGTAACTATCCAGAGGCCGACGCCGTTCCGGCCCCCATTGGTAGCGATCTCCTTGACAATGCTAAGAAGCTTGCCCCTGCTATCCCTCTCCCCGATCTCAAAAACTCCCCGTTGAGGCGCATAGTACATCGCCTCCTCTAGAACGATGATGCAGCCGAACTTGCGGTTCTCTAGGGCCTCGTTGAAGACCCTCCTCAGTACTTGGGCGACGACGAGGTGCTTCTGGGCCCATGTGTCCTTTCCCTTGGAGACATCCATGATGACAACGTGGCGGGAGGCCAGAAGCGCTACCGGGTCGAGGGGCTCGACGTCCCCATCCGGGATTAGCTTTGAGTTGCCCACGGCGTTAAGGACCTGCTGACGGTAGCTCTCGAACTCGTCCTCCTTCTTTCCGAATCCGAGAGAGTCTTGGCTGACATACGTGACGGCCCTGCGGAGGTTCTCCTTCGTCACGGATGCAGCCTGGGCGTAAACGATCTTCAACGCCTTGACAAGTATCTTTGCGTTCCACCAAGTCTTCTGCCAACCGAACTCGGTTATGTAGTCCTCCCATGGGATGTCGGAGGGCTGGAAGAACCTCTTCCAAGGTACCTTAAGGACCCTGCCGGGATCCAGCCTGTCGATTAGGCTGGCGTACTCACCGTCCTTGTCGACTATGAAGAATCTTACTGGAGGGCTGAGGTTGGTGGCCCTCGCCACCATGGAGATCGCCGTCGTGGTCTTGCCGGTTCCAACGGCCCCGCAGATGAGGCAGCTCTGCCTGATTAGGGGGTAGATTCCAAGCTCAACATCGAGGTCCGTGCTCGGGTCGGTGCCCAGGAGGAGCTTCCATTCGCCATTGGGCTTCGTGAACTTGGCGACCAACTCTCTCTCGGCATGGAAGACGGGGGTGTTGGGCGCGAATGGATACCTGAGGGGTCTCAAGCTCCCGTCACCGTCTATCCACCCCCACTGGTACGCCTCTGCGTGGATCGTCGTGTCCTCAGGGTCGCCGATGATGCGGCCCTCCTTGAGCAGCGCCTCCTCGTACTCCCTCACCCGCTTGTGTGGGTAGACCCTGGTCACTTGGTAAACAACAGGTAGGCCGTTCTTCGGATGCTCTACGTAGACCAAGTCGCCCTTCCCGAGCTCCCTGTCTTTTAGGAGGACGAAGGTGACATCGTCCAGCCTGTAATCACCAGTCTCGCTGTAGGTGTAGCCTACAGTCAGGCCCCCAACCACCTCCCCTCGCCCCAGAAGGGGGCCAGCTGGGAGACCTCACCTGAAGTCCTCGCCACACTGCTGAGAAGGTCCCTGTAAACATCTGCTATGAAACGCTTGGATATACGGGCCTCCTCGTCCGCCCTGACTATTGGGAGGGGTATTCCGCCCCAGAAGCTCGAGCCGTAACAGTAATCGGCCACGTCCTCAAGGTACCCCAGTGAGAACGCGGGTAGGTCTATCCTGACGGGCGGTATCGACCACTCGTTGGAGAAGCGCCCGTAGAATGAGTAGATGGGGAATCCGATGGCGTCCATGAATATGGAGGATCTGACGGCCCTCCTCATCGCAGCGCGAGGGGAGAATATGTCGGTCCTCTCCCCGGGGCCCAGAACCTGGAGGAGCAGGAAGGAATCGGGGAGATCCGTTTCCTCCTGGAGCCCCATGTTGTATACCATGTATCGGGCGGAGGGGCGCTTCACCACTCCGGCGACGATAACTCCCTCGGCCCTGCATAAACCTAGGAGCCCCCTAATCGAGCCGATGAGCCTCTGCCTGTCCTCCTCCAGCCCCACCATGTTCCACCAGTTGCTGAACGCAAGGGGCCCGTCGACGAGAAGCAGCTCAACCCCAGGTTCCGCCTCCACGAACATGCGTGCTGTCTCGTAGAGCTTGGCCTCCCTCCTCACGTTAATTATGCCGTTCAGCCTCTCCCCGGCTTCGGAGTACGGGAAAGAGACGGACTCGGGCTCGAGGAAGAACCGGCGGCCCGAGGGGAGGGAGTACACCAGGGCGCTGATCACCGCGTACCTCCTAGACGCGAGGGGGAGGACCTGGCTACTGGCGTCGACGCCTGCAACGTCTGTGAAGGACTCTCTCCTCCTCATCTCTTGGAAAGTGAGTTCCCTCCTGATGTGGCCCGTCAGGTCCTTCACTTTTGGGGTGTCAACCTCCACGTCGCCGGAGACCTTCTCCATCAGAAGGTTCCTTATGGAAAGGAACAGGTTTGAAACTCGACTCTCGAGGACAGCCCCATCCCCTGCGAGTTTTTCCCTATAGTCCTGCATCAACCCCGCCCACGACGAGAAGGCTCTCATACAACAGTTTTTTTCTTAGATATTTAAATCCTATGATCAATCCGAGCGTAATTTCTGATTTTGGCCATTTTATATATAAATAAAGAAATTTTAACGCTCATAAATATTGGGGTACCCTGTCTTTCAACCAAAAGAAAAGTTAAAAAGAGGATGGCTAGAATAGAAGTTGTTATAAAATGAGCGAAGAGTACACCCTCTGTGACAACATCTTCAGGGCCTTTCTGAAGAACCTGAACCTGGGACCAAAAGAGATGAATGCGAAACTCGGCGCTACGTACAATTCGGTTAAGACCGTTTATGCCAAGCTGTACGAGGAGAGGCTGCTGGGGCGAGAGGGATGGGGGAACTACCTCCCCAATGTCAACGGGATCCTGCTTAACATCCTAGACAGGGTGGAGGTCCTCGAGAGATCAACGAGGTAGGAGCGTGTGAATGACGAAGTTGTTGGAAAGGGTCCTTGAGGAGCTTTCGCCGGGTACCAGCCAATTCAAAGTGCTCACGTACCTCGCCTTCAAGGGCCCCAGCTCCCCGAGCCAAGTATCCGATGAGACGGGGATATCCCCCGGTACTGTGCGCCCGGCCCTCAGGGCCCTCCTCACAAAGAAATTTGTTGTCCAGCTGGAGGACGGATCCTACAAGTCGAAGATCGCCTTCACTGATATCGTATCAGATCTATACTCGATCCACATACGGAAGTAGTGGCCTGAAGGCTAATCTCCATGGTGGGTTCCGAGGAACTCGACGGCCTGAGGCGGGCGGAGAGCCAGCGCAAGGTCCTCCTCTTCCTCATCGAGCGTGGCGAGCCCATTTCGTCGAGAGAGGTCGCCGACGCCCTCTCCATGTCTGTGAACGCAGTGAACATCGCCCTCTTCAACCTCTACAACAAGGGCCTCGTGGATAGGATCTCGAGGGGCGTCTACAAGTACAAGCTCGGGCCTATCATAACAAAACTACTCGAGGAGTACTTCGAGAGGTAGACCGATGTCGGCCATCGAGAAGCTTGGCTCCCTCAAGCCCGAGACCTCGGCCTTCAAGGTGATCTGTTACCTTTCATTCAAGGACGCGGCGATGAAGCCCTCGGAGATAGCCGAGGGCATCGGGGAGAAGCCTTCGACAGTTAGGGCCCGCCTGGCGGAGCTCAAAAACGACGGGCTAGTCATCGCGACACCGCAAGGATACCTCTCCGCCCTAACCCCGTACGATATACTCATGAAGCTGTACCGCGATATAAGACAGGATAAATGAGGATCCGAGATGTCTAAGGAGAAGGTTGCAGAGCTCAGGGGAAAGATGAACGCGCTTCTTACCCTCAGGAAGGCCCCAAGCCAGTTCATGGTCTTCATCCACCTCCTTGGCACCGGGAGGGCGATGACGGTCAGGGAGATAGCAACGGAGATCGAGCTAACGCCGAAGGCGACTGAGCGGGCGGTGGCGAAGCTCCTTGAGAAGGAACTCATCCAGAGGTCCCCCTTCAGGGACGGCTCTTACACCTGCGACAGCAAAGAGGTCCTCCTGGGTTTGATGCTTGAGACCATGGATCTCCGGGAGAAGCTGGCGGATCTAGGGGGGTAGCCTACTTCTTCTTTAGGGGGGGCAGAACCTCCTCCTCTATCCACTTGACCCCCCTAGTCGAGAGCTTATAGTAGGGGGCCCTGTCCACGGGTTTGAAGATGTGACCCCGCTTCCTCATCTCGTGGAGCCGTGCCGGAACCGTGACCTTCTTGCCGCTGGCGGCCAGCCTCCTCGTGATCTCCCTCGAGCTGGCCTGGTTGTCCTTCATGCTGTAGAGGATGAGGCCGATGGCCTCGTAGTGGGAGAGCTTCTTCTTCGTCAGGATGACGGGACCGTCACGCCCAACCTCGACTATGCCCTTGAG
>JABAOC010015519.1_pt1 | contig 10157 bp, 7 predicted proteins | sample 7062161 | NCBI WGS metagenome assembly JABAOC01 (sample SAMN14538625, study PRJNA623070) | marine sediment metagenome | biome: marine biome [ENVO:00000428]; feature: marine pelagic biome [ENVO:01000023]; material: deep marine sediment [ENVO:00002113] | place: India: Gulf of Khambhat ...
GATGGGGGAGCCGGTTGAAGCGCTGATCTACCTCGATCGGGCCATCCAGCTATCCCCCGCCTACTGCGAGCCGTACCTTGAGGCGTTGACAATCATGCGGACCCTTGGTGCCCCCGGGGGGGCAGCCGCGCGAATACATGCCATTCCTCGCCACTGTCTCTCCGACCCACGGATTGCAGAGATCAAGGAGTGGATGAAGAAGCACTCTCCCCGCAGTTCCAGCTGAAGAAACCGATCCTAAAAATCATAGACCTATGGAGTGTTTGAACATAGCGGGAGGCGCGAGGTTCTCTAGAATGACCTTTTGACTATTCTCACGTCAAAACTAATATTTAAGTATCTGAAAAGAGCTCTTAATGCTGCCTTCAAGCTAAAGGGGCCTATACGTTAGGGTAACGGTCTATGCAGAGGGGCTCTGGTAGTTGGTGAGGGGGTGCTTTCGGTCGTACTTCACGTATTTCTGGACCTTCGCCAAGCTGATACGCATTTCACCATAAGTCTCTGGCTATAAAAGGATACATCCAATTAGACTCCAGAGGGGCTTTGGGCCATGCATTCGAAGGCCGCAGCGAGATCCCGCCCAATCCTATTCAGCGAGAAGATCTCCTGACTTGTCCGATGAGCTCCCGTTGCAAGGCGTCGCCTGAGGTCTGGATTGTCCTTTATATGTAGGATCGCGGTCGCCAGCGCCTTTGGGTCGCCTGGGGGCACGAGGTATGCATTTTCTCCGTGCTTGAACGCTTCCCGTATAGCGGGGGTATCTGCCGTGATAAAAGGAACTCCGGCGGCACAGGCGTCAAAAACTTTGTGGGGGATAACCTTGCTGGCTTTCTCGGTGGTCCCGAATATCCCCAGGGATACGTCGAAGGATCGGATGAACTCCCCCAGTTGATGCGAATTGATCCAACCCCGGAACCGTACATTGTGGAGTTTCCAATCCCGGGCGCGATTCTCCATTTCTCTCCGCAACTGCCCTGAGCCTACCAGGAGGAATTGAATTCTGGCATTACCCGCGAGCAGTTTTGAAGCTTCCAAGATGATCTCGACCCCTTGAAGGGGGATATACGTCCCCACAAAGAGAACCGAAAAAACAGGCTTCCCTTCATTGATCTGAGCTGTGTCAGGATACGGAGGAAAAAGGGGGCCGACCGGGATCGATACGCACTTGCTGCGCCGAACACCGAACTCGCTGCATAAGTAGTCCGCGTGGGCAGTCGTGTCGACTAAACATATGTCCGCAATTCGACACGCGCTCGCTTCCAAGCAATGTAACGCCCGAGCCATAGCGCTTCCTTCTCGGATGATCTTCCGGTCATGAACCACGGTACTGTACAATGGGACAAAAACGTCGTAGGCGAGTATTGCGTTGCGGTTCTTTAAACAACGCAGCAACCGAGCTATGTGCACGTGGAAGTAGCCGGGAGAACCAACGAGAATGGCGTCTGCTGAAGGCATGATTATAAACTGCGCGGCGAGGCGGAGGTAGCTTCGAATAAGGAGCAAGCCATACCGCAATGTGCCAATCGCGCTAGTAGCGCTAACGAAGCGATCCTCGAAGCGCAATGCCATGGGGTAGTGGCACTCGACAACCTCCACACCGTTCTCCCGAAGACCCTGGAGCAAGTTACGATGCCTAGGATACTCAGCCTTGTTGGAGTAAATCCCGAAAGAGATAACCCTCACGGCGTATCTCCCATATGGTGAATTTCGAGAAGTCTTGAGCAGCGCCGACTTAATCCTAATTATCTATCCAAGATTTGTAAAAAAAGCTCCTCCGTAGCTCCGGCCATGGCATTCACGGTTAAACGTTTAGCTGCGGCACGGCCGCCGACGCGCAGACGAGCGGCGGTTTCGGGATCGGAAGCGATTTTGCTAATGCCACCCACTAAAGCGTCGACATCACACGGGTGCACGAAAAACGCCGCCTTGCCCTCCTCAAATACCTCTCTCGCCCCCCCCAGTGATGTGGCCACTACCGGGGTGCCGACTTGCATAGCCTCTAGATAAACCAGCCCAAACCCTTCCGTCAGGGACGGGAGCGCGAAAAGATTCGCCCCTGCCATCATTCCTCGTACCCGTTCGTTTCGCTGCCAGCCATGAAATATTACTACATCGGCCATTCCCAGGTCACGCGCCCTCGCCTCCAGTGCTCGCTGGTTCCGATCTTTTCCTACCACGTGGATGCGAAGGAAGGGGTGAGCTTTTCGCAGGCGGGAGGCTGCTTCGAGCAGAACATTCAGCCCTTTGCGCTGGAAGTTTCCGCCTACGAAGAGGATCGACGGGGACCCCTCGAGGGGAATTTCCGGAGCCGGTGGCGGCGACGGTAGCCCAATATGAACGACGTGGGCGCTAGACGGGGCCAAGCCGTATCCGGTGACCACCGCCTGGGCCACGTGCTTGCTGTTTGCGATGATGGCATCCAAGCGTCGGTAGGTTCGCTTCTCTACGGCACGAAGCATGCGATAGTAGAAGCTCCGAAAGAACCGGTCTGAGAAAAGGTTCCGAGGATAATCGGGTGCGAACCAGTCTAGCGCATAGGAGTCGTGGGCCATTCCCACGACCGGGATGGAAGCCCGACGAACGCGCCATGATTCGCGAGCGTCGGTGAAGTGGGCCAAATCATGGTAGTCCGCCTCCGCTGCTAAGGCCCTGGCAAAAAAGACACCCAAGGCTAACCACGCCCCCGGTGTCGGATCGAACCTCGGACGGGGGAGCGTTATGATCCGAACCCCTTCTAAGGGAAGGCTTTCCCCCTTGGGCACCACCACCGTCAGCTGGTGCCCAAGTTGAGCAAGCCCTATAACAAGTGCATGGGTGTAGGTTCCCACGCCGCTTCGAAAGGCTGCGAGTTGCTGTGAAAATATGAGAATACGCATTAAGCGTTCTCCCTTCCCTTAGGTTGAGCGAAATCAGGGGCACCCATTCGCCCTTTTATGGCGTCGAAGAGGCCAAGGCTAATGCTCTTCGTGATACCTTCCTTTCCCAGAAACAGGGCCTGTATGGTCCAGGCTGTCATAACCATAAAGTGCCAAGTGTAAGAAAGGGGCCGGAAAACCAGTGGAACATTTTTCCTTATGAAATAGATCCGATTGCGGGCCTTCAAATAAATTTGGGCAGGGGAAAAATACTCGAGCACTGTCGCCTCCCGATGGAGGACTACAGAATGCGGCGAATAGGTTAATCGAAATCCTGCTCTTAAAGCGCGCCAGCAAAAATCCATCTCCTCTACATACGCGAAATATTTTTCATCGAAAAGCCCAATGTACTCAAAAACTTCCCTGCGGACAGCCATAGCACATCCGGTAACTCCGTTTATCCGTTGGGCGCGCAAGAAACGGGGGCCATCTGGGTGTCCTTTGTTTCGCACGCCAAATAGTAGAGGATAGAAGATCCTCTCGCCTGTGGACCAGATGGTAGCTCCATCACTGTAAAGGATTCTAGGGGTGGCAATGTGGAATCCAGAACCCTCTTTCAGAGATTCTACGAGAGGGCCGAGGAAACCTTTTTCCACAAGCGTGTCGTTGTTAAGGAGAAGAACGATTTTAATACCGGTGGGAAGTAAATGTTGGATACCGCGGTTCATTCCACCCGCGTATCCCAGGTTGGCAGGAAGCCGAACGACCTCTATAAGGTGGCTATTTCCAAAAGCGGCGACGAAGGCGGAAGCCGACCCGTCCGTCGAGCCGTTGTCCACAATGACGATTCGCTCGGGGGAGGGTACCGCTGACAAAAGAGATTCCACACATCTAATGGTTTCAGAAACGGCGTTGAAATTTAGAACCACAATACCTATAGGGACTGACGGAATAGAGGACATGAACTAGCCGACTCCCCTCACGTGTAGTCTTATATAAGGAAGGATCAGGTCCGGACGTCTTAGCCCTTGCTCCAGGGCAGAGAGCAGGTAACGCTTCTTTCTCAGTGAATTAAAGCGGCGAAACCGTTCCTTGATCTCCTCAGGCGTCATCTCCTCGCTGAGAATAATTCGCTTTGAGAAATCTTCATTTTGGTCAATATCGAGGAGGTCCCAGTCCATCTCATTAGATACAAGCTTCCGTTTCAGGGCGAGGTCCCATAGAGGCGTTCCCGGATAAGGAGTAAGAAGGTAGAGCCAGCAGTTGGAAAGCGGGGCCTTTGTGATGAAATTAAGTGTGTCTTCGAACTCGGAGGCGCGTTCGCCTGGGGAACCGATAATAAATGATCCTGTAGCGTTAATACCGTATTTATGCAGAATTTCGGCCGCGCGCATGTTTTGGTCCACCGTGGCTTTCCCGGCCTTCAAGAAATCGAGAGTCGCTTGGTTTCCCGATTCCATACCTATTCCCACGGTATAAACATTCATTTGACGCAAGAGGCCAGCGACTTCTTCATCGATCATGGAGGCTGATGAATTAATTGAAAACAGAACTTTGCGATGGATCCCCAAGTCCCTTATCTTGGCTACCATAGCCCGCAGTCGCGGCTTGGAAGCGATGAAAAGGTCGTCGTAGAACTTTATCAACACGGGGCGATAACGTTCGAGCAAGTACTGGATTTCATTAACGACATATTCAGAACTGAAAAATCGGAGTTTTGGGAAAAGCCGTGTTGAGGCACAGAAGGCGCATTTAAACGGGCACCCGCGGGATGAGAAAAGATAAACTGTTCCCTTTTGCTCCACCTCAAGGAGCTCTCTGTCAGGTAGAGGGATGACATCTAGAGGCACGATTTGCGGGCGAGGTTGGGTGCGGATTTGTGTTCCCCTTTCGTTCCAGAAAGCGATGCCCTTCACCTTCGCGAGGTTATCAGAACAAAACCGGCCTTTTTTCTTAAGGGTTTCAATAAGCTCCACGAAAGTCTGTTCACCTTCGCCTAAAATACCGACGATACCTTCCGAGGGGATTGATTCGGGAAGGAGTGTTACATGTACGCCTCCTAGCAGGGTTGGTATACCGCGCTGAGAAGATTCAGACGCCAATTTTCTTGCCAGGCCAAAAAATTGGGACACGCTGGAAAAGCCGATGAGATCGGGTTCTACACGGAAGATTTTGTCCGGGTTGGAGCCGGAAATGACTTCAATATCAAGTCCTGACATGATCCTTTTGGCGTAGGAAGAGAGATAGGCAAGCCCTAGCGGGTCGAATTTCCCGCGAGCCATCATGCCGTCTTCCTTCAGAACATTGACCAACAGGATCTTCATTTCACTCCGATCCGCTCTTATCGCCAATGGACATGTCCCTTTTCGTGGCGACAATGAAAATTTGCCCTATAAGATAATTTCTTGCCAAGCCGAAGGAAAGGTAATGTAGAACCACGGACAAAATCCGGACCCATCTTTTTTTATAAGGCAAAATAAAAGGCATGTCTAGAATTTCATAACCTGCCAGTTGAAATAGTCTTTTGGCTTCCCTCGTGGTGAAGAAGCGAAGGTGGGACCAGTCAAGAATTCCTTGTGAAGTGTATTGAAATCTGCCCAGTAAAAGGCCAAAGAGAATCGGAAAATACTGTATGTTGGGAAGGCTCGCGACAATTATGCCGTTATCCGCAAGATAACTGCGTAGCCTTTTTAATGTATTCCAGGGGGCAATCAGGTGTTCCAAGATGTCGCCCATGATCATAACCTGAAAAAAGCCTTCCGGGTAGTCCAGCTCCATTTTCTCCACATCCCCGCAGCATACCCTGTCAAGGACAGACGCAGCAGCCGTGGCTGCTTCTGAATTAATTTCGATTCCATAGACGGCATTGCCAAGTTGTTTGAGCCTTGATCCCAGGCGGCCTACTCCGCAGCCGATATCGAGAATGTTGATGCCCTGCTTGTCGCATATGAGGCGAAAAAGATTATCCCTCTGGAGGGAAAAATAGTCATTCGGACGTTCGTAGTCGCTCATTTTCAGGCCCTTTTTAATACATGGAGGACTGAGGAAGCTACGACAAATGACATTACAGCCTCGCAGGCTACGGTTGCCATGGCCGCTCCAAAGGGGCCATACAGTGGTATCAGAACCAGGTTGAGCGCTACATTCAGAATAAGGACCGCAAGTCCAAAAACTACCACTCTCCGCTGCAGGTTGAACGCGGCAAGAAGATATGTGAAAACCATATAAAAATAGTTGAACAGAATCCCCACAGAAAGGGTAGCAAGGACCTTTCCGCTTGGAGAAAACGAAGCGCCGTAAAGGAACCTGACGATTAACCCCGAGGAAAGCAAAAAGATCAGGGAAAGCAAAAGAGCGATAGGGACAAGAAACCAAGCAGTGCGCTTCACGACCGGAATGAGATAAGGATCCTTCCGAGCTGTGAGACGCGAAAAAGCAGGGTAAAGGCTCCCTGAGACGGCAACTGGTATTACCTGCATTCCCTCGAATACCCTGTATGCCGCGTTATAATAGCCGACTGCTTCATAGCCTCTTAAGATCTGAAGCATGAGCGTATCCACCCGAAAATACATCACAAAGACCAGATGTGAAAGAGCAAAAGGAAACAAAGCCCGCGCAATTTCTCCCCATTTTATGCTCTCATGGGGAAAAGCTTCGGCCAGGGAGAAAGGTTTATATCTGATGACGTCGCAAAGAATTGAAAGGAGTGCCACAAGAGGAAAAATGGCAACGACCAAAAGCGGCGGAAGACCCATAAGCATACCGATGGCAGCAACCACAAAGAGGGAGGTTCTCTCTGCGATGCGGGAAAACATGTCAATATCCATCCGTTCCTGGGCGCGAAAGATGTTCCGAGTAAACTGGTGAAGCGAATCGAGCCAAAAAAATGCCGTCATGATGAGGCAAAGAAAAAGAGAACTGCCGCCGAGTCCGACGAGCCATGAGTAGATAACGGTGCCGAAAGAAAAAGGTAATCCCAATGCAATTTTCAGGGAGAACAAGCCCGACAACGCTGAAATGCTTGTTCTCCTTTGGGCGGCGATTTCCCGGATGATGAACTGATTGATGCCAGGGTCAGAAATAATGACCAAAATGCTAGCGAGGCTAAAAGCGAAAGAAAAGGACCCGTATTCCAGAACTCCGTAGGTACGGGCATATAATACTGTCAGCAGGAATAGAACGACTTTGCCGAAGACGTCGGACAAACCTAGAAGAACGGTATTCAGCCCGATATTACCTGCGCGCGCCAGGGTAATCTCAAGAACGCTTTTGAAGAAGGAGATTGCCATTGGACTATGTGGTCTTCACCCTATCGCCAGTTTGAAGGGCTAACTTCTCCGGGCATCCGTTCTCAAGTCTGTGCCGCGCCTCCGGCTTTCCACCTCTTTTAGGTGGGCTTTCTGATCTCGAAATAATCGCTCTAGTCGTAAGAATTCTCTTAGATAAGGGGTGGTGCATTACAATCGATTCCGGCATTCGCACGACCGGTAAATGACAAAGGGGCTCCAGAACGACTAGTCTTGAACAATAAGTAAGCCACCACTGGTAACCCTCGTACACTATTAATGAACTCAGAGATTTACCAAAATTTTTACTTTTTTCAGCGAGAAGTCAAGTCCGACTTTCGAGGAAACAAGGCTAGGGGAGACATGGCCATGGCTTCTGGCTTCCCCCGGCCAGGCCTGATGCCCCAGTGGAGAAGATGAAGCAATACAGGACTGGAGGGCCTCCGGTATCGTGTGGGTCTTGACCGGCCACAAGTTTCGCAATGTGTCGTGCGGATATCGTTCCTTCTCTCCAGCGGTTCTCCTCCGGACGAATCTACTCCCCAGCTTCAATTATACATGAAAGAATTTTCTCGATTNNCCTCCGTTGAGTTCTCGATTGCTCTTAGCTGAGCGTGGAAATTCGGAAAATGCCGCGCGGTATCGAATATTCCCACGCATGCACCTCCCTTACTCCAGATCATGCAGCAGGCGTTCATATGGGCTACTGACGTGTCCACTTTTCCCAATCTCCCAGCGCTATTCGCCCGCGCCAAACGTTCAATATTCCCTATTTGACTGGTCCTGCAATCATACTAACGAGAGCGGATCGCCCAACCGCGATGTATTGGAGTGTTTGTGATCTCTTTTCCCTTGACCCACACGCCCACTTATCCTTAATATTGCGTATACGGAAAAGAAGTTTCATATTACTGGTACACGAGTTCGAGGGCTCCACCCGTTCGTTTAGGGGCTTCAAATTGTGATTAATTGATTCGCCCAGAATTTGATGGAAGCCACGTATAGACGTAAGTAGTCCTGTCTTAAGTGGTTTTCGTCAATTGCTTTTCCTGTGTCTCTGTTTTCATCCTAGTTGCGATGGTGAAACGGATACAAGAGCGTCGTTTGCTGGTGCTTCTGGTGTTAGCCGTTCTGGTGGCCACGGTCCTGGCCTACTTACCGGCACTGGAGGCCGGTTTTTACTTCGACGACAAGCCAAACATTCTCGAGGCTACTTCCCTTCATTGGACCGGATTGTCCAGGGATGGCTTGAAGAGAGCGATTGCTCAAGCCACAATGCCCACAAGACCGGTTGCAAACCTCAGCTTCGCCTTCAACCACCTGCTATGGGGAAAACAGCCAAAAGGGTATCACTTGGTGAACATTTTTATTCACCTGGCCTGCGGCCTCGCCCTCGCTTGGGTTTCCTCTCTACTTGCGCGAGAAGGAAAGGACGAGGCGGAGGAACTCACTCGAACAAGGGTTGCCGCTCTGTCGACTGCCGCTCTGTTCCTTGTTCACCCCTTGAACATCCAAGCCGTAACCTATGTCGTTCAGCGGATGACCTCGCTTGCAACGCTTTTCTCGCTATTGTCCTTCGGCTGCTACCTGGCCGGTCGCAGAGAAACCTTGGCAGGGCGCAGGCGCGGGCTCTTCGGAGCGAGCTTTGTCTGCTGGCTGCTGGCCCTTGGTAGCAAGGAGATCGCTCTTGCGCTGCCAGCAGTCTTTGTCGCCTACGAAGCGTGCTTCCATAGAAGATACTGGCGTCGGTGCCTAGAAAAGTGGCGCGGCCCATCGACGGCATTGGTTGGCGGAGCAGCCCTCGTGGGGATTGTGTTCTTAGGGTATCTCCTCCTTGAAATCTACGATGTGGATACGAGGCTGCGGTGGAACGGCGTCTTTCCTGGTCGGGAATTCACTGGATTTCAGCGGGTGTTGACCCAAGGGAGGGTGCAACTCTTGTATCTCAGTCTTCTCGTGTGGCCGGTTCCCTCTCGCCTGAACCTGGATCACGACTTCATTGTGTCTACATCCGTATTTAGACCGTGGACTACGTCCCTGGCGATTCTCTTCTGGCTTGGCCTCGCGGTTAGCGCCGTCTTGCTTGCGCGGACACGGCCCCGGTACGGTTTTCCGGTACTGACTTACTTGCTGCTCCACGCAATCGAGTCAGGGCCCATAAACCTGGAGCTGGTATTCGAGCACCGAATGTACCTGCCGATGACCGGCCTGGCTTTCCTTTTGACGAATTTCCTCGTCGACATGAAACCGTCATGGCAACCTCGGGCCTGGATTGCTATAGCCTTGCTGCCCGTTGCGCTCGGGTGTGCCACCTACGTACGAAACCGGGTCTGGCGTGACCCGATCACGCTTTGGACCAATGTCGTGAAGAAGTCCCCCAAAAAGCCGAGGGGCTACAACAATCTGGGTTCGGTCTACTTCGACATCGGCCGCTATGAGGAGGCCATGGAGGTGCTTCGGACGGCCGTCGAACTCGACCCTGAGTATCCGGAGGCTCACCACGGGCTCGCCAAGACGTATGCGGCGCTCGGACGCACCGAGGAAGCGGATGAGCACTTCGCCAAGGCCCGAGAGTTCTCGCCCACCTCGGCACAGGTGCTGCTCGGGCTTGGCAACTACTATGCGACTCAGAAACGCATTGAGGAGGCGATAGAGCACTATCGACTGGCACTGGAAATGAATCCGACCCAGTCGGGGGTCCACTACAACCTCGGTCTCATGTACTACCGCATCCAAGATCTGGCTGCGGCTGAACGCCATTTAGCAAAAGAGCAAGTGCTAAACCCAACCTATGATGAGACGTACCGACTCCTCGGGGAGATCTACGAGAAACGCGGCTTGGTGGACCTGGCCATCCAGGCATACGAGAAAGCGGCTCGCCTCAATCCGGGAAATGCGTCGGCACACTACTACCTCGGTTCATTATTGGGTCCGCTGGGACGCATGGATGCCGCTATCTCTCATCTCGAAACAGCGGTCAAGCTTGCCCCCTTGCACTCCGAAGCTCATAACAACC
>JABAOC010021009.1_pt2 | contig 10156 bp, 4 predicted proteins | sample 7062161 | NCBI WGS metagenome assembly JABAOC01 (sample SAMN14538625, study PRJNA623070) | marine sediment metagenome | biome: marine biome [ENVO:00000428]; feature: marine pelagic biome [ENVO:01000023]; material: deep marine sediment [ENVO:00002113] | place: India: Gulf of Khambhat ...
TCCTAATCCGTATCAGGCCAATCTCTTGTCCGCATGGTCACAGGCAAGCTCATCGTGCAGTGCCAGGATCGTGGCGATTTCGTCATGGCCGGCCGGAGCGCCACAGGCTTCCACAAAGTCACAGACCCGGTATGTCCCGGCGGCTTCTTCATACCGGCGCTCCCAGTTACGATACAATCGTTCGGCGTGTTGGTCCTTCCACGGGTATTGATTGGGCGGGTCCTCGCTGCCGCAGCGCCACGGCTTGGGTGTCAGACGCGCGCGGAAACACTCTTGCTGCAGCGTCAACCTGCAATACAACGGATCGCTGCCAAGCTCGGCCAGAAGCCGGCTGGTCTCCTCAGATTTCGGCTCGTACAGTCTATCGACAAATAGAAGACGCAGACCGGCACAAGTGCGATAGACTCGAAACGCGCGGTCGCCATTACGCTCGAACCAGCGCCGCACCGACTCCAGGGTAAGCTCCCGGGCCGCGGTTTTTCGCTGCTCTCTGCGGCTCCTGAACAACAGCAGCGCGACCGCATCCCACCAGCCATTCGGTCTGATCTTCGGGTAATCGACATCCACGAACAGAACGGAAGCCGCGTTCAGCACCAGCGCACCGTAGCGGTTCCGCGTGATGACCGCAATATCTTTATCGCCCTGTCGGACCGTCCTCACAATCTCTTCGCGCGGCGGCCGGTCGGAATACTCATACCTGTCAGGTCGCGCACCGTTGACCAGACGGTCAAAGACCCTCCGGGCTCTGGATACGGCGTCCTCCCGCGCCTGGGCCGGATCATTGAGCGACCATCCCCAGGCACTGCACGTCAACTCCCGGCCCCGATGGTCTGTCCCCGTATAGGAGGCCTTTATCCAGTGTCGTGGAATTCTCACTGTCGTGTCCCCAGGACCATGTTCGCAATGTCGTTGTACGCTATTTCTTTCGTGCCGCCAAAATGGTTCGGGCCCGGACGTGGGTCAACCGTTTTTCGATCTCCACCAGGTCGGGGTAGCCTTCCGCATCGAGAATGAACGGATTCAGATCGACGTCGTGAGTGACGGTAAGAACCGTGACGCCATCAGGCCGGCGGTTCTGCCGGGAGACGCTGACCTGCACGGTGCCGCCGCCGGCCGGCAGCAGCCATTTTTCCTGCGCCGGGGCAAGCACCACGNNGTCGTGAGTGATGGTGAGAACTGGAGTGCCGTCGGCCCGGCGGTCCCGTCTTGAGACACTGACCTGTACGGTCCCGCCGCCCGCGGGCAGCAGCCATTTTTCTTGTGCCGGCGCGAGCACCACGTCGGAGAATCCCGCCGGCAGCTCAACGATGGTGGAGATGCGAAGGCTGTAGTCCACGTCGCGGTAGAACGGGTTCTCGTGACTGTCGGACCGCAAGTTGAACAGATGGCCCAGCGAGCCCGGCAACTCGAAATACAGGAAATCGCTGTCGCGGACGGCATACCTCGGGACCCGGACGCTGAACGATTCCACGCCCGGGTAGGAATTGAAATCGGTGACCAGGTTACTGTCGGCGACCGCCGCCTGCGCGACCTCCGCCACCAGCTCCTGGTAGTAACGGTTGCGTTCCTCCGGCGGCATCTCTGCGAACATCTTGTGTCGCCCGGCAAACAGGTCGCCGTAGTTCTTCCGCGTGACGGCGATGCGGGCATCGCCCTGCTCCGTCAAGGTGAGCCGATATTCGTACTGCCTCAGATTCTTCTTATCCTGCGCGATGGAGATGATCTGCGGCTCGCCCTGGGTCAGTGACAGGGCCAAGTGCCCGTCGGCCGGCGTGGTCCCCAGCATGGCGTATTGATTCGTATCGTTGAGATAGACATCGGCCGAACCGTTCTGCAGTCGGACCAGCACGCTGCCGAACGCGTAAGCGGCCGGATACCGGGCCTCGAAACGTCTGAGCGGTTCGACCGTCGAGCCGTAGTTGACCAGGACAAACTCCGGGCTGAATCCAACGGCTTTGAGCATGGCGTACAGCAGAACCGCCCGGTCGGTCGTGTTGCCGTAGCCGTCGGCGAGTGTCTGATCGGCCGCAGTGACCGCATCGAGGGGCAGATCATCGCACCCCGGCCCGGCGGCCCGGATGTTCCTGGCGACGAAGTCGCGGATGGCAATGATCTTCTTCTCCTCGGTCCCCGCCTGCCCGGTGATCTCCCGGGCACGCCGCCCGGCGGCGGTTTGTCCGTCGGCGGCTTTGCGCAGCGCGGCGCGCAACTCCTCAGAATACACCCGCCAGTTCCCGGCGGTGATTCGCAAGACCGGGTTGAAACTATGCAAAGGAGGCAGGAAATCCTCGGGCTTGATGGGCGCCTGGTCCTGCACCGTCCAGTGCCACGTGACCCTCTCGCCCCGGCGTTCCGCGCTCTCGGCAATCACCGGTTTCGCCTGCGACGCCTGCCCTTCGTCAGGTACAATGATCCCGTTGTCATCCTTGACGATTTGCAGAACGAGCGAAACCGGCGCCGTCAGTGTCACGGTTGTCTGCTCAATGGGATCGAAGCCGCGGAACACGCGCGTCACGGCGAAGAACGGGCGATTCCTCTTCACCCGCTCGTACTCGTATTCGATCACGCTGCCGATCTCGACCGCCGGCAGACTGGCTACCAGGGTCCTGGCGGCCGGATAACGTGGGGCCGAGGCGACCCAGCCGGCGTCCATCAGGTTGATCTCCTGCTTGCCGATCTCCTTGGTCTGGTCGCCGTTGGTGACGGTTGCCCGGATCAGGTTCACGTCTTCCCAGACCGGATTGTAGTCCAGCTTCAGCTCGGCGTTGTCTTTCTTGCCTTTGTAGCTGAGAACCTTCTTTTTAACGTGATGCCTTTCCGTCCAGTTGTGGGCGTCGGTCAGGTCGTATTCGACCCGATGGTCGAGGATGACCACATCCGCCTCGGGCAAATTTGCGCTCGTTCGGCGGGCCAGGATGGGCATCTTTCGCTCGTGGTATTCGATCTGCTTGAGACTCTCCTTCAGTTGCAGGTACTGCTGCGGGTCAAACTCCACCACCCTGATGAGGAACTCGCTTTGCCCCTGCATGGAATTCGCCTGATGTTCGAGCCTTCGCTTCCAGGAGATGGTCGCGTCCTCGATGGGTGTGAACCGGGGCAGGGAGACAAACGAACCAAGGGCCGGGTCGACCTGCAGGCTCAGCGTCTCGCGGACACCGCAGGCGAAAGTGGTTTCGAGCGGAAAACGCCGCTTCTGAAGGCCGGTCCGGCCGATGATGAAATTGGCAAGACCCACCTTTGTTCCCACGCTCGGCACCGGCATCATCACGGTACCGCCGTCGCCGATGAGGGTATCTTCGGCGGTAAAGGCCAGATGAACGGAGAGGTTCTGCGCGGTATCCTGCACGTCGGCGGGCCGAATCTCGAACTCGGTGAGGACGGCGGTGCTGATGGAGGCTTTCAGAACGCCCTCGAAGAAACGCCGGCGCTCCTCCGGCTTGCTCCTGGCGAAAAGGCCCCGGTAGGCGTTGTCGTTAATGCCGTCGAACTTCAGCTCGGTCCGGGCCGTCAGGTTGCCCCGGGCGTCGACTTGGCCGATAGTCTCAACGAAGACCATATTCTCTTCCGCCGGCACGATGGGCGAGGTTTGCAGCGTCTCGCCCTGCGGGTGCGCGACCAGATAACTGCGGTTGCACAGGTACACCGGCAGCAGGTCCTTCGTCGTTTCGTCGGTGCAGTCCATCAACCGGCATGAGCCGTCCTCATTGCGAACGCATGTAATGGCATGATTGAAGTTGACGACGGGAACCTCGGCGTCTTTCTTCGGGCCGACATCGATGAGCACGGGATACGCCTCGAAGCCCGCCAGGCGCAGCATGGCCACGAGGAGGGCCGCCTTATCCCGGCACACGCCGTGGCGCTTCTCGAACGTGAAGCGCACGTCGTGGGGCTCCCAGTCGGGAGACTCTTCCTCGATGGTGATCCCCATGTACCGCACCTGCTGGGAGGCCCAACGGAAAATCGCTTCGATCTTCTGCCGACGATCAGTCAGACCCTCCGTGAGCTTATTCACCATCTCCTGCATCTGCGGCGTCGTCGCCTCGAGGTGCGGCCGGCACAGTTGCCAGTACCAACTCGAGATAGCCTTCCAGTCCGGCACCGTGCTGACGAGCAGTCGCTGAACGACCGTATAGGCCGGCGGCATGTCCGGCTCGCTGTAGAAACGGGGCACGTCCGAGACCTCCCACCGGTAAACGACGCGCCCGTCGTGCTCCTGTTTCTCGTGTTTGACCGTGCCCGCGACAGGGTCTCTCAGGACAGTGTGGTGCAAAGGCTTGTCTTTCGGCGCGTGGACCTCGTACACGCCGTGCTTGATCGGTGCGGTCGATTCGAACACCTGGAGGTCGTCCCACGTGTCCGGCATATAGCGCTTCATGGTCTCATGACACGTGACGACATGAACGACGTCACCTATCTGCACGTCCGGCACACCCACGCGCAGGACCTTGCTGTTCGGATTGTAGATATTGGCGGATGTCTGGCTGCGGTCGATCATGACCTTACTCTGCTTGTCGATATCCACGGACACGACGGACCCGTCCGGCCGGATGATTTCCAGCAGCGTCACCGTCACGCGGCTATAAGGCAGCAGGTACTGGAACGCGATATCCTGTTGGCCCCGTCGGCCCTTTTCCGTGAGCACTTTCGTGTAGTTGTCCGTCCACGCGACCCCCGTGCCGTCCGGCTCATAGCGGCACAGGGCGAATTCATCGACCTGAACGAGGTCGGCGTTCGGTTCGTCCCGGACCGTTATCCGGTTCGCGGCCTGGAGGACCTGCTCGCGGTCGAGAATCCCCTGCGAATAGTCCTTGTCAAGCTCCGCGACGCCGACGATGCACCAACACGCGACGATTGCAAGGACACATGTAGGGGCGGGTTTCAAAGCCACCCTCATGCCGCTTCTCCGGTCTCTCATTGTTTGACCTTCCGCTCTATGAGTGCGTTCAACGGACAAAGACAATCATGCCAAGGCCAGCGTAATGGCCGCCGCGACGGCTGTCAAGCATGGCGCCAGAGAGTTGTGCAAAGTCGAAGGCGGTGTGCCGAAACGTGGAGGCGAATTCTGTAGGGTGCGTATCACGCACCATGCTACCGTGTCACCAAGGAAAAGGATGGTGCGTGATACGCACCCCACTACGCCGACCACTCTGATTCGGTGAATCCGGGTGGCGGCGGCAAGCGGAGTCTTCGGAGCTTGCCGATGGTGTGGAGTGTAGCCACGAGCCATCGGCAAGCTTGCGCTTGCCGCTGCCACCCGTCGCACCCGTGCGATCAGGTTCGCCGGCGCGGCAGCTCCGTGGTGGGCATTGAATCAGTCGAGATAGGACCATCCCGTCCCGGTCTCCGGGCGGTACCAGAACAGCTTCCAATACTCCCGATCCGTCTGGAATGCGTCGACGGGATCACGAGCGAGGTCGAATTCTGCGGGCAGGACACCGAACCGCTTCATCTCCCGAATGTACTGGCGGTTCGGCTTGAATCCCGCCGTGCCATACCTCGACATTTCGCCGAATGGCCGATTGCGGCCCCGGATATCCGCGAGCAGTGCCTGGTAACCGGCATCCTCGGTTCCTTCGAACCGGTGGGGACAACTGCCCCAGCCGCCCGCCGATTTCGGCAGCGGGCCCAACAACAGGGGCGAATACTCCGGGCGAGACAAGTTCAACAGCACGTGAGCGGAAAAGCGAAGGTCATCTTCGCGGACGATGCGCTCGTACGGAGCAAGCCGCAACGTCTTCACCAGTCCAGACCGTTCCTGCTCCGACATCGCCAGGGGCAGCGGCGGCGCTTGTCTGTTGCGGGCGTGGCACTGTCGGCAGCGCTGGTTCAGGACCGGCGAGGCGAAGGCCGCATGCAGGGACCCTTCGCGGACCTGGTCTTCGTGGTTGCGCAGGGCGGCGTAGGTCCCGGCGTAGGGCGCCCCGCTCTCCAGCCACAGCCAGATCGTCCGCCACTGGTCGGGCTTGAGGGTGACTTCATGGTGAGAACCGTCGGTCTTTTGCATCAGCGCGCTCGCCGATGAGCCAATCGTACGCGGCTTCTGATTGCCGAAGCCGTTGCGGCCGTCCGCGACCTGGCCGGCGGCCAACAGCGTGTAATAGCTGATCGACCAGCACACACCCAGATCGTCCGTCAACACCGCATGCCCTTGTGGGTCTTCATAACTGTGGCATCTGACACAGCGGGCGTTGAGGATCGGCTGGATGTCCCGGCGAAAGTCCAGCACGTCCGGCAGGCCCTGGAACGGCGTGATAGGGCTGGGTGCGCGCCGGGCCGCCAGCGGTGCGACGCGCGCCGCGGAAGTGGGCGTCTGGGTTCGCGGCTCGTGGCATCCGACGCAGCCGAGCACCTCGCCCGGCATCACATTCGTGAAGCTCTGCATCCGCTTGACGGACAGGTCGTTGGCATCGAGCGCGACGAAGAATACCGGTCGGCCGGCGGGCACCTCGAAGTACGCCGAGCCGTCCGATTCCACCGGCACGGTGCCGAGGACCCGTTCGAGCGTGAACGTGCCCAGCCACGAGGTCAGGTCCATGCCGCCGCTGAAGTTCACCGGCTTGGGCAGGATCTCAAGGACCAACAGCCTCTTTATCTCGCCGGGCCGGACGCCCTCCATGTTTCGGCCGCTGTAAACGTCCGCCAGGAGCATCCGGCCGGTAGCTTCGCCGGGGCTCGTACGGTCGGCCAGGACCCTCTCCCGTGGGCGCGGCCGCACCGGAATCGGCTCGTGCACGTTGGCGCTGCCCTTATATGTCACTACGGGCGTGAGATTGCCGTCGTAGGTCCCGAGGAGCACCTGCTTTTGCGCGGCCACCATAAAGGAAGCTGTGTCAACAGGTGCGGGATCGGTGCACCCCCATTTCTTCGCGATCCGCCGGCAGCCGCGCCCGTCGTCCGGGCCATACTGGGCGGCGATGGTGCAGACGTACCCGCGATGGTCCGTACTGCCGTGGCCCGGCGAATCAATCAGCAGCAGCTTGTCGCTGCCGGGAATCGGCTCGGCGTCGATGTAAAGGGGATAATGCTGCTGATTGCCGAAGCAGGCCGTTACGGCGGTCCCGTCCGGGTTCATAGTCCAGAGCTGGTGGTATCCGACCTGGGAACGGTCGACATACTCCCAGCGCGTGTAGAGGATTCGCCCGTCCGGCAGCACGAATGGCGTGTTGTCGTGCTCGAGATTGAACGATAGCGGACGGATATTCCCGCCCCGCCGGTCGCAACGAAACAGGGTGCCGACCTGCGTCATCCAGCAGCCGACCCACCGTTTGCTCCGCGTCGAGACGAAGACGATGTCGTCGTCGGGCAGGTAGATCGCCTCATAGTCGTCGTACGGCCCCTGCGTGACCCGCCGCAGCCCGGTGCCGTCGACCTGGATCTCGTGAAGATTGTAGTAGTCGCTCCCTGCCCGGCGGTATGAGAACAGGATGGTCCGGCCGTCATAGTGGACATGCGGGTCCCGCACGCTCCCGCCGCCGGCGTCGAGCAGGACGTTGACCGCGCCCGTGGCGGTATTCAGCAGGTACAAGCCGCTCTCATCCGGCTTGCCGTTACCGGCGTAGGCCTTGTGATTCTCATCATCGCAGTAGTACCCTATATTCGCATACCAGTGCGGGTCATCGTAACCCAGCCGGGTCGCGAAAACCACTTGGCCGACGCCTAACTGAGCCAGCTTCTCGGCACCCTTCTCAACCTGAAAAAGCCGCCCCTCAGCAGGAGAGGGCTGGCCGCCCGCAGTCCCACAGCACAACCAGAGCATGACAATCAGGACAGACATGGGCTGTCTGACGCGGTATATCCCGCTGTTCACTCGATGTGCTGCCATCGTGCTCTCCTCGCCGCAGGAGCGAATCATCATTCGCCCCTACCCATGTCACCGATGCCCTGCTCTCCCCAATTTGCAGAATAAGGCGCCACCGCACCGTTGTCAAGCAGACGCTAAGCGGGATAGCCCACGGTCTGTGCGAAGAGGACCCGCTGGTCCGGACGCAACTTGAACTCCCGGGCGGTGTTGTCCTTGTCGCAATTGTGGAACCAGGCGGCGAGACCCTGCGAGGCGGCAAACAAATAGACGTTCGCGGCAATCAGACCCGTCGCGCAATAGTAATACGACTTCTGAATCTCCGGCTCGTTGATCCTTCTGTCGGGGTTCCCTTCCAGCACGTAGCGGGTGAGGTCCACGACATAGAAGATGTTCACCGGGGCCGTCGCCGCTCTGCCCCGGCCGGACCGCGCGCGAAAGTCGCCCGCGACAACCGGGGCCAGACGGTGCGGCACCGCCTCATAGAGATAGACTCCCTCAGGCAAAGTCACATACAGGTCGATTTCCTGCGAGTTACTGGCCGAGGGCGCGGTTCTGCCCCGCTTGCCGAAGGACGCCTTCTCCCGGTTCACACCGAACGCCGCCCACAGGAGGTTCGACAACACCTGCGGCGGCAACTCTTGAGCACTGATGTTGCGATTCGTCCGCCTTTCCCTCAAGGCCGCCAGCACGGACTTGCCGCCGTCCGTTTCGGGCTTCAAAAGCGTGATCGGTTGCAGGTCCCGGGCCGAGCCGGAGGCTGCGCTCGTCGCGGCGGATTCTGCCGCGGCCGGACCAGCCAGCACANNCTTATAGAAATCCTGCCGAACGGTCGCACACAAAACCAGATGCGCAGGTTGTCAGACTTCAATTCCGCCGTCGTCGGGTTTATACTCCTGTCGAATTCCGGCCGTCCGTGACGGTCGCGCGGAATGCGACCGACCGTGGGCGTGTCATGAACTGAATATTACCTGGGAGGACATTATGCGACAAGCAATCCTGTGTGGTTTTGCGGCTATTCTCCTGGTGGGCACAAGAGGCCTTGGCAACGAGCCGGCGATCCAGTTAGTCGTTCGGGCCGACCGGCCGGGCGCACAGATCAGTCCCACCCTGTACGGCATCTTCTTCGAGGATATCAACTTCGGCGCCGACGGCGGGCTTTACGGCGAGCTGGTCAAGAACCGCTCGTTCGAGTTCCCCGACCCGATGATGGGCTGGAGCCTGGACCAGCGGGGCACGGCCGTCGGCACGGTCCACATCCTGGACCAGGAGCCGCTCAACCCCGCCAACACGCACTACGTGCGCCTCAGCGCGCTCGACCCCGAGACCGGCTACGGCATCGCCAACGAGGGCTTCAGCGGCATCGGCGTGCGTAAAGGCGAGAAATACACATTTTCCGCATTTGCCCGGGGTGACAGGAAGGCGGTCCTGCGTGTCGAGCTGGAGACAGTGGATGGACGCGTTCTGGCGAAGGCGAAGATAAAGGGATTCGGCGGCAGTTGGACGAGAAAGTCGGCGACTCTGCGTCCCAAGGCCACAGAAGTCCACGCCCGGCTGCGCGTGCTGGTGGACACACGCGACACGCTGGTGGACCTTGACATGATTTCCCTGTTTCCAAAGAAGACCTGGAAGAACCGACCGAACGGCCTGCGGGCCGACCTCGTGCAATGGCTGGCCGACCTCAGAACCGGGTTTCTCCGTTTCCCCGGCGGGTGCATCGTCGAGGGACGATACTTGAGCACGCGCTATCAGTGGAAAAACACCATCGGCAAGCCCGAAGAACGGCGGCTGATCATCAACCGCTGGAACGACGAGTTCAAACATCGCCCCGCGCCGGACTACTTCCAGACGTTCGGCCTGGGTTTCTACGAATATTTCCTGCTGGCGGAGGACATCGGGGCCGAGCCGATGCCGATCCTCAACTGCGGCATGGCCTGCCAGTTCAACTCCGGCGAGCTGGTGCCGCTGGATGAGCTTGGGCCGTACATTCAGGACGCGCTGGACCTGATCGAGTTCGCCAACGGCCCGGCGACGAGCCCCTGGGGCCGCAAGCGGGCCGAGATGGGCCATCCCAGGCCATTCAACCTGAAGTATCTCGGCGTCGGCAACGAGCAGTGGGGGCCGCAATACATCGAACGCTATGTGCCCTTCGTCAAAGCGCTCAAGGACAAGTACCCGGAGGTTCAACTGATTGCCGCCGCCGGCTCCGACCCGGCGATCTTCCCCAACGGTCCCAAGGAGGTGGAATTCCTCTGGAGCGAGTTGCGCAAGCTCAATGCCGAGATCGTCGACGAGCATTTCTATCGCAACCCGGACTGGTTCCTGGACAACGCCAATCTCTATGACAGCTTCGACCGC
>JABAOC010056379.1_pt1 | contig 10155 bp, 7 predicted proteins | sample 7062161 | NCBI WGS metagenome assembly JABAOC01 (sample SAMN14538625, study PRJNA623070) | marine sediment metagenome | biome: marine biome [ENVO:00000428]; feature: marine pelagic biome [ENVO:01000023]; material: deep marine sediment [ENVO:00002113] | place: India: Gulf of Khambhat ...
CTGGCCGAAAGGCCAGAGGGGGGCATTCAGGTGAGGGCCCGCCAGGAGGCGACTGAGCCAAGCGCCGCCGCGGGCGGCGGGGACTACGCTCCTGACAGGCGGAGGATGCAGCTTCTGTGGCTTGCGCTCCTGCTTGTCGGCGTGTTGACGCTGGCCCTGGTGCTGCTGGTGGCATATGGATTGGAGATAGCGGACTCCGACTATACCGAGCCGCTGCTGCTGATCGGGCTGCTCGCCTTCGTCACCTGCACGGTCGCCTATTTCGCCGACAAAGAGCGGGAGCATCGGACGGAGAATCGGCGGCTGATCGCGCAGCTCCACGAGACGGCGCAGGCTTTGGACGCACGCGTCGCCCGGCTGAACAAGCTCTCTGAGACGAGCGTGCATCTGGCCGGCGCGCTCGATGTGGAGAAGATCTCGGAGCTGGTGGTGGAGGCATTGGTGGAGCAAGTGAGCGCAGACGCGGCCTCGCTCGTGCTCCTGGATACGACGAAGGGGGAGTATCTGCACACGCGAAGCATGGGTCCGCTCGCGGAGCACAGGCGAAACGGGGAGGACCCGGTGGAGATCGCCAAGGCCGCGGCGGCACAGGGGCCGTCGATCCGCCATCTCGAACACTCGCCCGGGGTGGCGATGCAGCTTGAAGCCTGGAACAAGATACGGGGCTCGATCTCGGCGCCGATGAAGGTCTCGGATGTGGTCGGCGGCGCGCTGGCCGCGATCCGGGAGGACACGTTCGACACAGAGGACCTGAACCTCCTGACGACGCTGGCGAGCATGGCGAGCAAGGCGATCGAGAGCGCGGACCTCCATCAGGAACTGAGGCAATCGTACTACCGGACCCTGCACGTGCTGGCGCGCTCGCTGGCGGCGCGGGACCCGTACAGCGCGGCCCACGGTGAAGCCGTGACTTGGCTGGCGCAGCGGCTCGCGGAGCAGCTTCGCCTGAGCGAGCGCGAGATCGAGGCCTTGAACGCATATGGCCCGCTCCACGACCTGGGGAAGATCGGGATTGCGGATTCGCTCCTGACGAAGCAGGGCCCGCTGACGGAGGAGGAGTTCGACCTGGTGCGCCAGCACACACTGATCGGGGAGAGCATCATCCGGCCGCTGAACCCGGGAGGCGAAGCGCTGGCGATGATCCGCAGCCACCATGAGCGGTGGGATGGCAGAGGCTATCCGGACGGGCTGAAGGGTGAGGGGGTTCCGCTGCTGGCGCGAGTGGTGGCGGTCGCCGATGTGTACCACGCCATCGTCTCTCATAGGCCGTATAGAGGTGGAGCGAGCCCGGTTCAGGCGGTGCAGGAGATCAAGGCGATGTCCGGCACCCAGTTCGACCCGGCCGTCGTGCAGGGCCTGGTGAAGCTGTGGCACAAGGGGGATCTGACGGACCTGATGATTCAGTTGGGGCAGGCAGCGGAGCCGAGGGGCATTCTCGATGTGCCGGCTTCGCTGTCCGCACCGACACCCGCGGGCGCCGGGGGCTGAAGCAGGCGCATGGTATATGGCAGGGTTCGATGAGCCCGGCCGAGGGCCGGGTTTTTTCGCGCCGGGAGGCGAGCGAACACTGATGGAAGGCGATTGCGGGCCCGGCCAGAATGAGTGTCCGCGCCAGCGTTACGGCTCGCTTGAAGAGACCCGGGAAAGGGGTGCCCGCGATGGAGCGCAGGGGCATTCACGTGATGATGGGGGATCGGTCGAAGCTTCCCGCGGCGCAGAGCCTGATCGGCGAGATCGCGCCGTCCCTCGACCTCAACTGGGTGATCCTGGAGGTGAACGGGCACTTCCAGTACCAGAGCCACCCGGAGGCCTCGGAGCCGGACTCGATGAGCGCGGCCGACGCGCGCGGCCTCGCAGGCGCGGCGCGGGCGAACGGCATCACGCTCGTTCCCATGTACAACTGCCTCGGACACCAGTCGTGGAAGGACAAGCCGGGGGCGCTGCTCCGATCGCACTCGGAGTTCGACGAGGCGCCCGACCTGGATGCGACGGCGGAAGACTTCTACTGCATGAGCTGGTGCCCGAACCACCCGGAGCTGAATCTCCTGCTGTTCGATCTGTTCGACGAGCTGGTGGAGGCGTTCGAGGCGGAGGCCCTTCACGTGGGGATGGACGAGGTGTTCATCCTCGGCCACTGCCCGCGGTGCAAGGGGACGGCGAACGCCGACCTCTTTGCGAAGGCGGTGAATGACTACCACGCGCACCTCGTGGACGAGCGCGGAGTCGAGATGCAGATGTGGGGAGACCGGCTGCTCGACGCGAAGGCGATGGGCTACGGCCTCTGGGAGAGCAGCGAGAACGAAACTCACGAGGCCATCGACAGGGTGCCCAAGGACATCGTGATGTGCGACTGGCACTATGAGATCATGGACGATTTCCCGTCGGTGAAGTTCTTCCAGGAGAAAGGGTTCCGGGTCTGGCCGGCGGGCTGGAACAAGGAGCAGAGCATTGCCAGGTTCATCGAGGTCGCCCGCCGGGAGGCAACACCACTGATGCTTGGCTACCTCGCAACCACCTGGTCGGATGTGTCGAGGGTCGTCGCCGGGCTGGCCGGGGAGCCGCTGGGCGAAGGGGAGGAGCGGATCGCCGACATCGTGGCCGGCGTCAGGTTGGGGTCGAAGCTGGCTCGCGAATGAGTCGGTGCCGCCGCGAGCTCGGCCGCACGCGGCGAACGGCCGAGCAGCTCAGTACCATGTCTGATACTTCGCGCACTCGCGCAGCAGCTCGCTCAGGCTGCCGGTGGCGAGGCACGTATAGGTGTCCGCGGCCCCGTAGTAGATACGGATCAGGTCCTTCTCCTCCTCGACGATGCAGCCCGTGGTGAAGCAGACATTGGGCACTCTGCCCATGTATTCGTAGGGGGCGCCGGGTTGGAGGATGGGATTCCTCGTCATGCCGATGACCTTCTCAGGGTCGTCCAGATCGAGGAGCACGGCGCCGACGGAGTACCGCAGGCCGTTGCAGCTCTCCACCACACCGTGGTAGATCTCGAGCCAGCCCTCGCTCGTTCTCACAGGGGGTGTGGGGCCGACTTTCGTGAACGCCCAGCGGCGGCCCTCGAAGACCTTGCGGAAGCGGCCCCAGTGGATGAGGTCGGGAGAGCGGGAGAGCCAGATGTGGCTGTGGCCCAGGCCGACGTCGAGGGTGGGGCGGTCGAGCTTCACATAGAAGCCGTCGATCTTCTCCGGAAAGAGGCAGGGGACGCGGGTGGAGGGGGCGGCGATGATCTCGATGGGCTCGTAGCTCCGGAAGTCCGTCGTCTTGCCGAGGATGGCGACATCGCCGAAGTCGCCCGGGCCGGGGGTGACGATGTAGTAGGTGTCCTCGATCTTGGTGATGCGGTTGTCGATGGGGGAGGGGAGGACTTGGTCGAAGGGATACACGTCCCAACCGGTGATGAAGGGCTCGTCTCGGATGGTGAACCGGATGCCGTCCTCGCTCTCAGCGACATAGGTCTGCGGCCGACCGCGCGGCGGACAGTCGATGGAGACCAGCAAGATGGTCTTTCCGTTGCACATCGTCTGCCCCGGGTTGAAGACGGACTCCGCTCCCGGGAAGTCCTCGGGGCCGAGAATCGGGTTGCCCTCGTGGCGATGCATGACATACTCGCGGCAGCGCATGGTCTCGCCCTCCCCTCCGTCGAGCGGTCAGGTCTCGTATTTGCAGAGAAGGCGCGAGGACCTTCTGCAAGAGCTTGCCAAAAGTCCCGGAGTTCATGTCTGCAGGTCGGGCATCGAGCGCGACGAACACTGAGGCTGAGACGCACTGCGAGAGGGAGCCCGCGTGAAGTCGCTGCAGATCAGTGAGAATGCACGGTATCTCGTCCATCCGGATGGGAGGCCGTTTTTCTACCTGGGGGACACATGCTGGGAGCTGTTCCATCGAGCGACCAGAGAACAGGCCGACCTGTATCTCGAGCACCGCGCGGACCTGAAGTTCACAGTGATACAGGCCGTCGTGCTGGCGGAGCACGATGGCCTGAGGGAGCCCAACCCGTCGGGTGAGGTGCCGTTCCGAGATCTCGACCCGACGAAGCCGAATGAGGGGTACTTCAAGCACGTGGATTCCATCGTCGAGAGAGCGGCGAGCCTCGGCCTCTTCATCGGAATGCTGCCGACCTGGGGGGACAAGGTCGGGCCCAAGTACTGGGGCCTAGGTCCGAGGATCTTCGACACCGGGAATGCTCGGGCGTATGGCAGGTTTCTCGGCCGTCGCTACCGGGACCACCCAATCATCTGGATCCTTGGGGGAGACCGGCCGGCGAAGAACGAGCCGGTGCGGAACATCTGGCGGGCCCTGGCGGAGGGGCTGAAGGAGGGTGACGAGGGGCGACATCTGATGACCTATCACCCGATGGGCGGGGTATCGTGCTCGCACTACTGGCCCTCGGACGAAGCGTGGCTCGACTTCCACATGATCCAGTCCGGGCACCGAGCGCGCAACCTGGCGAGCTACAGGCTCGTGGAAGGCGACTACAAGCTCCAGTCCACCAAGCCGACGCTCGACGGCGAGCCGCGCTATGAGAACCATCCCATCGGGTTCAAGGAGGGCAATGCCCGGTTCGACGACTACGACGTTCGGCAGGCGGCCTACTGGGGGTTGCTCGCCGGCGGGTGTGGGCACACCTATGGCTGCCACGATGTCTGGCAGTTCTGGGAGCCCGGCCGCAAGCCGATCACCTTCGCCAACACCCCCTGGCGCGAGGCCCTCAGCTTTCCCGGCGCGCGGCAAATGCAGCACGTGCGAGGGCTCTATGAGTCCCGAGACTTCCTGAAGCTCGCGCCCGATCAATCGCTCATCCTGTCGGGGCAGGGGCGGGGGAGCCATCACGCGCGGGCTGCGAGGGCCGCAGACGGAAGCTTCGCGTTCGTGTACCTCCCCACGGGGCGCCCGGTCGGCATCGATCTGAAGAAGATGTCGGGCGAGCGAGTGGTCGCGCACTGGTACGACCCCCGGCAGGGGAGGTGGTGGCGCACGGGGGAGTTCCGCGCCCGGGGGGCGCGGCANNGAACGATTGGGTGCTGGTGTTGGATGGGGTGGTGTGAGGAGAGAGGACCGCCAGTCCTCAGGTCCTCGCTGCCGCCTTTCGAGCCCACGCCGGAACTCCCTTTGCGGGCCGGGCTCGCCTCGCCTCAGGTGCTGAACGGCGGTTCAGCCCCGGGCGCTGGTGGCACCGCGGCCAACTAGGGTGTTTCCCGCAGCTTGGCGGCGATCTCTGCTTCTCGCTCCAGCGCGAGCAAGGTCAGGNNGGGGGCTCCGCGGGTGGAGGGAGCTGCTTTGGCCTGCTGTTCTCGATCAACCAGTCCCAGATGCTGCCGAAATCCGTACTCATAGCTCGGAGCGACTCTCGGTGCGATACTGGCCGTTTCGCCGCCGGACGGCGGACCTTCCGTAGGATACCCAGGAGGCCGCCGAGTTATGCCGATGAACGAAGGGGTGCCCCGAATCGCCAAAAGGGCGCGGCCCCTCGCGGCGGAGAGTCTCGCGGCCGCAGCCGGATTGTGCTACAATACAGGCACTATGACGATTCGAGCAGATCCATCGCTGGAGAAGCAGTTGGAGGATTTGACGCCGCGGCGGATCGTGGCCGCGCTTGACAAGTATATCGTGGGGCAATCGGAGGCGAAGCGCTCCGTGGCCATCGCGCTGCGGAACCGGATGCGCCGGCAGCAGCTGCCAGACGACATCAGGGATGAGGTGATTCCGAAGAACATCCTGATGATCGGGCCCACGGGCTGCGGCAAGACCGAGANNCCTGATGATCGGCCCCACGGGCGTGGGCAAGACGGAGATCGCACGGCGTCTGGCGCGGCTGGTGCGGGCGCCGTTCGTCAAGGTGGAGGCGAGCAAGTACACGGAGGTCGGCTACGTCGGCCGCGACGTGGACTCGATGGTGCGCGACCTCGTCGAGGCGGCCGTCCGCATGGTGAGGGCGGAGAAGGTGGAGGCGGTGCGGGAGAGGGCCGAGCGGCGCGCGACCGATCGATTGCTCGACGCGGTGCAGCGGCGGGGGGGCGGGGGCGGCTCGCGCATCCATTCGCTCGGGGACGCGATGGCGGCCGTGCTCCAGCAGCGGCCGGTGGAGCCCGAGCCGCAGGAGGAGCCGGCTCAGGATGATTCGGGTCGAGAGGCCCTGCGGCGGCGGCTGCTCGCCGGCGAGCTGGACAAGCAGATGGTGGAGATCGAGGTGGAGGAGAACCGGTTCCTCGCGCTGCCGGTCTTCTCCGGCCAGGGGATGGAGGAGCTCGGGATCNNGACATGCTTGGGGGGATGTTCCCGAAGCAGCGGCGGCGGCGGAACGTGACCGTCGCGGAGGCGCGGCGCATCCTGCTCGACCAGGAGGCCGAGCGCATGATCGACATGGAGCAGGCCACCGGCGAGGCGGTGGGGCGGGCCGAGCAGTCGGGCATCATCTTCATCGATGAGATGGACAAGATCGCCGGCCGCGAGCGGACGATGGGCGGCCCCGACGTCAGCCGCGAAGGGGTCCAGCGCGGCCTGCTGCCCATCGTCGAGGGCTCCACCGTGATGACGAAGTATGGGCCGGTGCAGACCGACCACATCCTGTTCATCGCGGCGGGGGCGTTCCACGCGACCAAGCCGTCGGACCTGATCCCGGAGCTTCAAGGGCGGTTCCCGCTGCGGGTGGAGCTGGGCGCGCTGGGGGAAGAGGATTTCGTGCGGATCCTGACGGAGCCGGAGAACTCGCTCATCCGGCAGTACACGGAGCTGATGAAGACCGAGGGGGTGGAGCTGGAGTTCACGTCCGAGGGGGTGGCGGAGATCGCCCGCATCGCCGCCCACGTGAACGAGGAGACCGAGAACATCGGCGCCCGCCGGCTCCACACGGTCATGGAGCGGCTGCTGGAGGCCGTATCCTTCGAGGCCTCGGACATCGCCCCGGCCAGCGTCAAAGTCACCGGCGACTACGTCCGCGAGCAGCTCGCGGAGGTGGTGAAGGACCTGGATTTGACGCGGTATATACTGTAGGGCGAGAGCGTTCGGGGGTCGCGCTTAGGCAGCACACGAGCCGGTAGGGCTTCGGCCCCGTTTCCTCCACCATTCCCCACGCCCTTTTCGGGAATAGACTTACCAAGAGAGGTAGCCGACCTTGGTCGGCTTCGGAGACCACAACCCGAAGGGCGAGGGANNAGGGATGACCCGCATACTCGTCTTGTTGGCAGTCATCGGAATCATCGCGCTTGCGGTCTCGGTCAACAGGGCGCCCAGGCCTGCAGCCTACCTCCTCGATGTCCCCGAGATGGTGGAGTATGGCGTCGTCCCGGCCCGGGGCGCGAGCGAGCGCAAAGAGGGGCGGCTCTACTGGTCAGCCTGTGGGAACAAGCACTTCTCCCGGCTGGAGGTCGCCTCCTTCGGTCCGAGAGCCAAGCCGGAGATCGTGACCGGCGAGTTCCTCTACCCCGTCACAGGCCGGTCGGAAGCGATGAATGCGCTTGGCGTGGACGACACCTACAAGGTCACCGACGACCGTGCGGAGGCGGTCGTGCACACCGGCGGCCCGTTCGCCGAGTTTACGCTCTACCGCTCCCAGCCGTACGTCGACGAGTACTCGGGCTTCTTCGCCGCCACCCGCGTCGGCCTCGTCAACATGGAACAGTCTGAGTAGGACCCGAGCGAGCTTGCTCCGAGCGGCGGCATGGGGCCTCCTGCCTCGGGGCGCTCCATCTCACACCCACCCCGTTCTGTGGAATACGCAGGCGGAAGGGGGAGTGCTTCGGCCTCTGCCGCGTGGTCCCTGTGCCGCGAGGCGAGTTTCCGCCCAAGGTAGGAGGGAGACGATCCATGGATGCAGCCGCCCGACCTTCGGGCTCGGAGGCGCGGTCAACTGAGAAACGGCGCGGCCTGGAGGCGGCCCTCTGCCTCGGCCTCCTCCTGATCTCACTTCTCGGCTACCTCCGCACCATGCGTCCCACCTTCGGCTGGGGCGATTCGAGCGAACTCATCACCGCCGCCTACCACCTCGGGGTCGGCCACTCGCCCGGCTACCCGACGTGGATGCTGATCATGCACCCGTTCAGCCGAATCCCTGTCGGCGACGTCGCCTTCCGCGTCAACTTCATGACCGCGTTTCTGGGGGCGGTCGGCGTGGCACTCCTCTATCTGGTCTATCGCACGATCGCCGGCAATCGGATCGCCGCCTTCATCGCCGCGCTCGCCTTCGCCTTCGCCGCGACCTTCTGGGACCAGACGACAGAGGCCGAGGTCTACACACTCCATGTATGCCTGGCCGCAACCATCATCCTGATCGTGCTCGCGTGGAGGAGCACGGGCCTTGACGGATGGCTGTTCCTGTTGTCATGGGTGATCGGGATCAGCCTGGGCAACCACGCTTTGACAGCGCTGATGATCCCGGCGATCCTATACCTCGTGTGGGCGGAGAAGGGTCGGCACTACTTCACGCGGAAGCGAGTGGCGAAGTGCGCGGCGCTGTTCTTGCTGGGGCTCTCGATCTACGCGTACCTGCCGATTCGGGCGCTCTCGAACCCGCCCCCACACCTCAACAACCCCCACAACCTGACCGAGATGTGGGCACAGTTGACGGCGCCGGGCGCGCGACAGGCCATGTTCGACCGCGGCTGGCTGGTGCCGATCCAGCGCGCCGGGTTCCACAGCAAGCGACTGATTGCAGAGTTCGGCTACTTCGGCTGCGCGCTCGGGCTGTTCGGGGCGGGGCTGCTCTGGCGAAGAGACCGAAGGCTGAGCATCTTCCTCGCGCTCATCGCCCTCTTCGACATCGCCTACTCCTCCAACTTCAGCATCTTCGATGTCTACGTCTACTACCTGCCACTCCACATCGCCTGGGCGGGCTGCATCGCCGTGGGCCTCGAGGGTGCGCTCGATCTGAGCGCCCGCGGGATGTCTCGCCTCCAGCGCGGTCTCGTCTCCGCCGCCCCCGCCTGGCGATACGGGCCTGCGGTTGTCCTTCTCATGACTCTGCCCTTCATGCAGTTCACCAACAACCTCCACCGCGTGGACGGCAGCCAGGACTTCAGCTCAGAGCGATTCGCTCGGGCTGTGGCCGCGCAAGTCGAGCCGAACTCTCTCATCCTGGCCGACTGGTGGACGATCGCGCCCATCGGGTACCTGAAGTACATCGAGGGAGTCCGCACCGACCTCGTCATGTTCGCGGCCCCCTCGATCTATGCCGAGACCGGGTTCCTGGACTTCGCGCAGACAGACTTCCTGCGAAGCTATCCCGCCGTGTACTTCGTCGAGATGCTCACGTACCGGATGCACCTTCTGCGAGAGAAAGCCTACCTGGTTCCCCAGGGCCCCGTATATCGGGTGTTCGTCGATCGGCCGGCGCCCGAGGAAGTACTGGCCGACATTCCGGCAAGGCCGGTGGTGCGGTTCGGGGATCAAGTGGAGCTCGTGACCCCGCAGATGTCGTCGGCGGACATCCGACCGGGGGAGCCCTCCGCTTTCGTGCTCCACTGGACGCCGCTCGAGCGGTACAACTCGAAGAACCACGAGGCGATCCTCGTGTTGGAGAATGAGGAGGGGGACCGGATCTGGCAGGAGAGCAACCTGCTGGGACATGGCCTCTACCCGCTCGATGAGTGGAAGCAGGGCGAGGTGCTCAAAGAAGAGCATCGGATCTACCTGCCCGAACCCGTGCCGCCGGGGGAGTACGATCTCTTCGTGCGAGTTCGCGAGCACGGGCGGTCGAAGTGCCTCGATTGCGATCGGCCGGCCGCCGGTCGGAACCCGCGAGACTATAGGATCGCGCGGCTCCGGGTGTCGGAGCCGAAGCCTCTTTCCAATGGAGGGCGTGTGCCGACGGCGGTGGCGCTGCTGCGCCCCTGAGCAGTTCCGGCACGGCNNGCATTCACCTACAGCTTTCGGCTGGCGCCGCGCGCGGGGGTTGCGCGGCGCCAGTGTTTTGTGTTAGAGTGACGAGACCGGCCGAGGCTTGGCTCGGACCTTTTTGCGCGTCCCCAGATCGTGAAGAGGCCGCGGAGCTGGAGCCCTCGCCCGGAATCCGATCTCAGGCGTGCTGCGGTGTCCCAGTTCGCCGAAGGCGAATAGGCAGCTCGCCCCCAGGAATGGGGCACGCCGCTGAAAGGGGAGTGACCTTGGCGTTGGCTACCATGAAGGAACTGCTGGAGGCCGGCGTTCATTTCGGCCACCAGA
>JABAOC010031295.1_pt1 | contig 10154 bp, 7 predicted proteins | sample 7062161 | NCBI WGS metagenome assembly JABAOC01 (sample SAMN14538625, study PRJNA623070) | marine sediment metagenome | biome: marine biome [ENVO:00000428]; feature: marine pelagic biome [ENVO:01000023]; material: deep marine sediment [ENVO:00002113] | place: India: Gulf of Khambhat ...
AGCAGTAGAACGGGGAATGGATATGTTTGACTCAGTTTTGCCAACCCGCTTGGGTCGACACGGTAGTGTTTGGACAAAGAGAGGAAGAGTCAATCTAAATAACGAAAAATACAAATTAGACCAAAATCCAATCGAAAAAGATTGTCAGTGTTATACTTGTCAGCATTTTGCCCGATCTTACATTCGTCATCTTGTCCACGAAAAAGAAATCCTCGGGCTGCGCCTCGCCACTCTCCACAACCTCCATTTTACAATTACTCTTATGAAAAATATCAGAAAAGCAATTTTGGAAGATCAATTTACAGAATTTAAAAAAGATTTTCTCAAAAAGTTTAAAAATAAAGACCCGATCTTGTATTAAGATTATTAAGATCGAATCCTTACTTTATATAGTTAGTTTTTTTCCGATCAAAGAAACTCTTTTTTCCAAAGCCTCAAATTCTTCTTTCTCAGCCTTAGTTTTTATCCCTTCCCTTATAAGCTTTAATTCTTCTTCTATTGAAGTTAATCTACCCTTTAAGTCTTTGAATTCGTTTTTAAATGTTGATTGAGTAAGCTCAATGGATTTTATATGCAGTTCTAAATCATTTAGTCTCCCCTTAACACTTTTGATATCCCCTTTCAATTCTTTCAAGTCGTCCGATACAATTCCTAATCCCTCACCAAAAGTTTTAAATTGGGACCTGATATCTTCTAAAATAACCTGAAATTCTTTTTCTTTCATATGATCATAATAGTTTTAGGAGAAATTTCTGTCAATGTGGAAAAGTATAATTAGTTGTAATAATTTTAAAATTTATAGTTATAAGATAAAATCTTATTAATGGACAAAATTATAGTTTTAGATTTTGGAGGACAGTATTGCCATCTGATCTCAAGAAGGATTAGAGATTTTGGCATTTATTCTGAGGTTCTACCTTCAGATACAAATAAGAATGATTTAATAAAAATTAAAAATTTAAAAGGATTAATTCTTTCCGGCGGCGCTGCCTCTGTTTATGATAAAAATTCTCCAAAATGTGATAAAGAAATTCTTAATACAGGAGCTCCAATTCTGGGTATTTGCTATGGCCATCAATTGATATCTTATCTTGATAAAGGCAAAGTAATCGCCGGGAGGATTGGAGAATATGGAATCACTGAGATAAAAATTTCAGAAAAGAATGTCTTATTAGATGGCTTGAATAATATAGAAAAGGTTTGGATGAACCACAAAGATGTTGTAGAAAAATTACCGGCCGAGTATAAGATCGTCGCCGCAACAAAAAATTCTCCCATTGCGGTTTTCGAAAATCACAAAAAGAAAATCTATGGAGTACAGTTTCACCCAGAGGTTACTCACACCAAAGCTGGCAAAAAAATTCTTAAAAATTTTGTATTTAGGATTTGCCAGGCTAAAAAAGAGTGGAAAAATTCCGGAGAAAATATCATTAATGAAATTAGACGAGAAATTGGCCAAAGAAAAACTATAGTTGGATTGTCTGGTGGAGTAGATTCTTCTACAGCTACTGTTTTGACAAGTAAGGCAATAGGTAAAAATTTAATCGCTGTTTATATCGATACTGGTTTAATGCGATACAGAGAGACAGAATTTATTAAAAAAATATTCTCAAAATATAAATTAAAACTCAAAATTATTAAGGCCAAAGATAAATTTTTTAAAAAATTAAAGAAGATTGTTGATCCAGAACGAAAAAGAAAAATAATTGGAAAGTTATTTATTGATTTATTTGAAGAAGTTGCCAAAAAAGAAAGGGCAGAAGTTTTGATTCAAGGAACGATTTACTCAGACAGAATAGAAAGTGGAGTGACTAAGAATTCTTCAAGAATTAAATCCCATCATAATGTAGGGGGTTTGCCAGATAATATGAAGCTTTTAATTTACGAACCTCTAAAAGATCTCTATAAGGATGAAGTTAGAAAATTAGCTAAGGCACTGAATTTGTCCGATGAGATTATTAACAGACACGTATTTCCGGGTCCAGGATTAGCGATAAGGATTATTGGTGAAGTGACACCAAAGAAAGTAGAGATTGTTAGAAGGGCAAGCTACGTAATTGAGAAAGAGCTTAAAAAAGCCAATTTATATAATAAAGTTTGGATGGCTTTTGCGGTTTTGTTGCCAATAAAGAGTGTTGGAATTCAAGGGGACAAAAGAAGTTATAAATATCCGATTGTTGTAAGGATTATTGAATCTAAAGATGCGATGACGGCAAATTTTGTCAAAATTCCATATAAGATACTAGAGAAGATTTCTACCAGAATTACAAATGAGATTAAAGAGGTAAATAGAGTAGTTTATGATATTTCTAATAAACCTCCTTCTACAATGGAATGGGAATGAAATTTTAATTTCTCTTCATAACCATTTTATAGTAAACTAATTATAGAAAATAATCTTGGGAGGAATTATGTATAGTTCGTATGATGATGAAGTTCAGAAGATCAAAAATGAAATTGAGCAATTAGACAGAGAGATGAGAGAGTTAGAGAACAAAGAAAGAGAATTGAAAAGGGGACTAGAAGAAATAGAAAGAGCTAAAAGAGATCTTGAGATGAAGAAAAGAGAATTGGGAAGGGCGCTGCGATAAAACCTCTAACTGTAGCTTACATAACCATTTTGTTACCGGTGCTGTAAGCTTATATTTATACAGTCGGTTTGACACGAATTTTTCACTAATTTTGGCCGCAAGCAACCCCTACTTAACCATTCGCCCTTACTATTGCGGCCTCACGAATTAGCACAAATATAATAAAATATTTTCTTTATTTCGCTTATAAAAAATTAAACTTTTATGTGAAGCTAATATACATTAGCAGTATTTTATTGTAGAATAGGGTTATGGAAAATGTAAAAAAAGGCTTTTATTCGAATTTTTTTGGACTCTTCCTCCTTTTTGTCTATTTTTGGTATATCGAGGGGCCAGCCTTAATTTTCAAGCGGGTTTGGCTTTTTCTTTTATATGTTTCTCGTAGTTTTTCCTTATCGATTTTAATTAAGACTTACTTTAAGCCTTGGCGAAAAATTGTTACTTCTAAAGAAGGAGGATTGCCAAAAGTTTTTGCGGCTTGGCGAGACAATGCCATTTCTCGACTTGTAGGAATGGCAGTTCGGACTTTTGCAATTTTTGCCGCTCTTTTTGTTGAATCTTTAGCCTTTCTTCTTTCAGTTTTTGTTTTTATTTTGTGGATAATTCTTCCAATTTTGGCTATTTATACCTTGTTTTTGAGTCTTGCTTATTTATAAATCAAATGAACCCAGAAGCTATTGAATTTAATCCTAATACTGAAGTCTTTTTAGCCGAACGAATAACTCGGATTTTTTCCAATAAATTTGTCAAAATCTTGGGGAGGGTCATTTTAGGATTTGGAGGAATTTATCTTTTTGTTTTTCTTTGGAATCTCCTAGACCCTGAACTTTTAAAAAACTGGAGTCCCTACTTAAAAGCTCTTCTATCTCTTCTTTTTTCAGTCTCTCTTTTTGTTTTTATGATAGTGGTTTTCTTTTCTGTAAAGTTAAGTAAAATTTTACCTAAACTTCCACTTCCCACTGTTTATCCTAAACTTAAAACTGGAGGAAGAATTAATTTTGCTGAATATCTTGACTTAGAAGCAGCTAAGATCTTAACTAAAAGTATTACCCCAAATTATACCCTAAATCCTTATAAATTCTTTAAAGAAGCTCTAAGTAACAAACGAGCCTCATTTGTTCTTAATAAATTAGGACTGGTTGATGATGAGCTAAAAGCTACTATTGAACTTAGAAAAGAGACTAATCCAGAAGAATTTAAGAAGTTTTGTTTCTATTCTTTAGAAAATGCAGCCTCCTTAGGTAATTTTCGAGCCTATCCCACCAATCTTTTGTATGGAATTTTTGCTGGGATCCCTGAATTTAAAAAATTTTTGTTTAATCGAAAAATTGAACTCTCTGATCTTTCTAATGTCATTTTTTGGGAAAGAATGATTTATGTTCGGAGCCAATTTAGGAAGAAATTTTGGGATATTGCTACTTGGTCAACTACTGGTGGAGTAGGAAAGTATTGGGCGGCGGGCTACACTTTGAGCCTTGATCGCTTTGGGATGGATTTGACTAAAATCTTTCAAGAAGGAAGGGGGGTTTCGATTGTCGAGAGAGGAGAGATAATGGATGGGATTAAAACCATTCTTACCCGGAGTGATAAAAATAATGTTATTTTAGTTGGAGATCCGGGAGTGGGACGGACCTCATTGGTTTACGGATTTGCCAGAAAAGTTTGTTATGGTACAGTGCCACCAGCTTTGGCTCACAGGCGAGTTATTCAGTTAGATGTGGGAAGACTTTTGGCGGGAGTGCAAAATGAAGGAGAGTTACAAGAAAGGCTTCTTGGAGTCTTAGATGATGCGGTTGCGGCCGGAAATATTATTTTGTTTATCGATGATATCCATACTTTTTTGAGTGGGTGTAAAGTAGGTGCAGTTGATGCCTCGGAAGTTATTATCCCATATCTTACAAAATCAGGATTAAGGTTTATTGGAGCTACGACCTACAAAGATTGGCATACTTGTATTGAAAGTAATCCTACTTTAGCGGCTAGTTTTGACAGAATTGAGGTTAAAGAACCAACTTTAGATGAGACAATTCGAATCTTAGAAGATATTGCGCCTCATTTTGAGAAAAAAAATGGAATTATTGTGACCTACCAGGCCATTAAGGAAGTTGTTAGACTGTCTGATCGTTATATTACTACTAAAGCTTTTCCTGCCAAGGCAATTGATCTTTTAGACGAAGTCTGTGTCCTTTCTGCCGAAAAAAGATCAAAGTATTTAACTCCCGAAATTGTAGCCGAGGTCGTTACAAAAAAGACAAATATCCCAGTTGGAGAGGCTAAAGGTACAGAAAAAGAAAAACTTCTGAATTTAGAAGAATTTTTACATAAAAGGATTGTAGACCAAGAGGAGGGAGTAAAGGCGGTTAGTAATGCGATGCGGCGAGTTCGGGCTGGGCTTAAAGATCGGAAAAAGCCGGTTGGAACTTTTCTATTTTTGGGACCAACCGGTGTTGGGAAGACCGAGCTTTCTAAAAGCTTGGCAGAGGCTTACTTTGGTAGAGAAGAGGCAATGATCCGACTCGATATGAGTGAGTATCAAGAGGTTTCAAGTATCGGGCGGATTATTGGTGGAGATACTGACGAAAGGGCAAAAGCTGGGGGAGTTCTAACTCAAAGAATTAAAGAAAATCCGTTTACTGTAATTCTTTTAGATGAGATCGAAAAGGCCCACCCCGATGTTTTAAATCTTTTCCTTCAGGTCTTAGATGAGGGGCGTCTAACTGATAGTGCTGGTAGAAGTTGCGATTTTACTCATAGTATTATTATTGCCACTTCCAATGCCGGTGCTGATATTATTAGAAATAAGGTAAGAGAAGGAATTGATTTAGGAAGAATAAAAAACGAGCTTTTAGATACTTTGATCTCTAAAGGTATCTTTCGACCAGAGTTTTTAAACCGTTTCGATGGGATTATTATCTTTAAGCCGCTTACCCCCGAGCATTTGATTCAAATTGCTAGCTTAATGATGAATAAGGTTAAATCTAATTTAGCCGAGAAAGGAATTTCTTTGGAAGTGGCGCCAGAAGCTCTAAAAAGATTAGCTGAGTTAGGCTATGATCCGGTTTTGGGGGCTCGACCAATGCAGCGAGTAATCCAAGATAAAGTTGAAAACGTTCTAGCTGCTAAAATTTTAAGCGATGAAGTGAAAAGAGGAGATAAGATTGTTTTAAAAGGAGAAGAAATAGTCTAAGTTAAATAAATTTTCTGTGTTCCCATACCTCGACTTATGTCGGGGTTTTGTGATTTTATCCGCATTGATTCGTGTTTAAACCCGCATGAATCCGCGATTTTCTTGACATGTGGAAAAAAAAGGAGTAAACTGGCGAATACGATAAAAGTTAAGAGTTCAAAGTAAAAAGTTAAAAATTAAATACCAAAGATATCCCGACGACTACATTAATATAATTTTAAATCTAATGTAGTCGGGACCCCGATTTCTTTAATTTTAAATATACTAATGAATACATCGGGGAAAATAAAATCAAGACAAAAAAATATAAATACGAAATATAAAAATCCAGAATAAAAAAACAAACTAAAACTAAAATTATTAAATCCAAATAAAATATTAGGTGGGGGCTTACTGAAAGCAAAATAAAACAGATCGAGGTGGAAACAAAAATGAAATTAGAAAAATTGGAACTTGTTCGTCAACTTTTAGATTCGGCGGAGGGTTCTCTAAGATCAGCAAAACAATTACTTTTAGAGATAGCAGGGGCGAAACCAGACTTATATAAAGACAAGGCTCGTGACTTGTCTATTTTAGAAGGAGGAAAAGTTATTGAGGGAATTTTTGATGGCGAAAATATGGTAGCCCCGAATGACAAAAAATATCCTGTTCCACCAAACTATGCTAGTAAATCAAAACTGGTTCCCGGAGACGTTTTAAAGCTTACCATTATTCCTGATGGAAGCTTTATTTTTAAACAAATTGGGCCAGTGGAACGCAAGAAAATTGTAGGAACCTTAGCTCAGGATAATGATAAATACCGAGTTTTAGCTGACGGAAAGGCTTACAACGTTCTTTATGCTTCAGTAACCTATTTTAAAGCTAACCCAGGTGATAAAGTAACCTTAATTGTGCCTGAAAAAGAAGAGTCAGTTTGGGGGGCGATTGAAAATGTAATTGGGGCGGAAGGAGGGCAAGTCGAGGCTGAGCCGGAAAAGAAAAAAGAAGAAAAAAAGAAGAAAAAAATCAAAGAGGAGAAAGTTAGAAAAAAGTAAAAAAGTTTAAATACAAAAAAACAGAATCTTTGTAGATTCTGTTTTTTAATTCTAGATAAATAAAAAGATTTAAGAGTTCAATATTGGGGATAAAAAGTGGATAAATTTAAGGTTAAAAATGTTGGCTATTTTTGATATACTAATTTAAGAAATCCTAAATCCAAAATTCTAAATCCTAAATAATACTAAATAACCAAAATCCAAAATGTTTTGAAAATTTGGATTTGAGATTTATTTAGAAATGATCTGCCTGCCGGCAGACAGGAAAATAAAATTCCCAATAACCCACTAACCTACAGACCCATCAACCCACTAACCCACCAACCCAATAGCCTAATAACCCATAACTATTTTCTATTCGCTATTAACTATTAATTAATCTTCATGGCTGTAGTAGCACTTTATCGTAAATATCGCTCCCAGAAATTTAAGGAGATTTTAGGACAAGATCATGTCTGTCAGACCTTAATAAATTCTCTTAAAAACAGTCGAATTTCTCATGCTTATCTTTTTACTGGACCGAGAGGAGTAGGTAAGACCTCAGTAGCTCGAATTTTAGCTAAGGCAGTGAATTGCACTTCTATTTCTGAAGGAGAACCTTGTGATAAATGCGTGACCTGTCAAGCAATTATAGGTGGACGAGCCTTGGATTTGATCGAAATTGATGCTGCTTCTAATCGAGGAATTGATGAAATTAGGGAACTAAGAGAAAAAATCAAGTTTGCGCCAACTGAGGGGAAATATAAAGTTTTTATTATCGATGAAGTTCATATGTTGACCAAAGAGGCTTTTAATGCTTTACTCAAGACTTTAGAAGAACCCCCAATCCATGCCATTTTTATCCTGGCTACTACTGAAGTTCATAGAGTGCCAACTACAGTACTTTCTCGTTGTCAAAGATTTGATTTTAGACGAATTGGACTTGATGATCTTATTAATCGATTAGATTATATTGCTAAAAATGAAAGGATCGAAATTGATTCTCAAGCTTTAAAAACTATCGCCGAGACCTCAGAAGGAGGATTTAGAGATGCAATTTCTCTTTTAGATCAACTAGCTTCCTATGGGGAAAAAAGGGTTGGAATAAAAGAGATTCGCTTAGTTTTAGGGCTCTCAGACTTAGAAGCAATTGAGAATTTTATCGATTGTTTGAATAAAAATGATATTCAAGGCGGCATCTCTTTAATTAACCATCTGATTAATGACGGCTATGACTTACATCAATTTACTAAGTCAGTCATTGAGATTTTAAGAAAGATTTTGCTTGTAAAAATTGCCGGGAGTGCTAATTTAGAGATGTCGGAAGAGAGAATTGAGAGAATTCAAAAATTAGCTCAGAGTTTCTCGATTAGTAGGATTTTACAGGCAATTGAACTTTTTTCTGCAGCTGAGAAAGAATTTAAGACTTCGGTTTTCCCTCAACTTTTTTTGGAAATGTCTTTGGTGAGATTGGCAATGGAGGGAGAAGAAGAACCTGAACGTTTAGTTAAAAAAGAAGTGGAAGGAATAATCAAAGAAGAGGCAGAAAAAGAGATGGAGGTTAAATCTCAAGAAAAAAAAGAGATTACCAAAAAGAAAAAAGTTAAAGTAAAGACAGAGTCGAAGAAAAAGGAAAAAAAGAAAGAAAAAAGCCCCACAAAAGAGCCTTCAAAAAAAATCCTAAAAGGGGAAAAAGAACCGTCTGAATATTGGCCAGAGGTAATTGCTGAGGTAAAATCAAAAAACAATTCAATTTCTGCTTTTCTTAAGGTAGCTGAACCCGAATTTAAGGACAACGCCGTTGTTTTAAACTTCCCTTATAAATTTCATAAAGAAAGGATTGAAGATCATAAAAACCGAAAGATAGTCGAAGCGGCCTTGGATAAGATTTACAAAAAGAAATATATAATCAAATGCATTTTGAAAGAAAAATCCAAGGAAGACAAGGATTCTAAAAAAGATGAAGCTGAAGATGATCTTTTAAATACGGCAAAAGAAATTTTTGGCGGGAAAGTTGTAGAAGAATAATAAATTTATTAGTTATCAGGAATTAATAATCAGAATTTTAATTAAAATGGCGACAAAAGAAAAGGAGAAAAAAGAGACTAAACTAGTTATTGATCGAGTGCCACCTCAAAATGTTGAGGCGGAAGTTTCGGTTTTGGGATCATTGCTTTTGGATAAAGAAGCGATTTTAAAGATCGCTGATATTATTACATCTTCTGATTTTTATAATGATACTCATAGAGTTATTTTTGAGACCATCTTTGAGCTTTTCGACCAGCGTCAACCAATAGATTTAGTTACTCTAACCAACAGATTAGAAGAGAAAGAAGAGTTAGAAAAGATTGGTGGAGCAAGTTATCTAACAACTTTAGCGAACAGCGTTCCTTCAGCAGCTCATGTAGTTCACTATGCTCAAATTGTGGCCGAAAAAGCAACACTTCGGCGACTTATCCAAGCCGGAACAGAGATTACTAATATAGCCTTTGAAAAAGAAGGAAAGGATTTGGGCGATGTTTTAGATAAAGCAGAAAAAGCAGTCTTTTCAGTTTCTCAAGCTAATTTAAAACAAAAGTTTATTCCTATAAAATCAGTTCTAACCGAAAGTTTTGATAGAATCGATGAACTCCACAAAGATAAAGAAAAAGTCCGAGGAACACCAACAGGATTTATTGCCTTAGATAATCTTTTAGCAGGATTACAGAATTCTGATTTAATTGTTGTTGCGGGGCGGCCCTCTATGGGGAAGACTTCTTTTGCTTTAAATGTCGCTCATCACGCCGCGGTTAAAGAGGGGACGCCGGTAGGAATCTTTAGTTTAGAGATGTCGAAAGAACAGCTAACAGATCGGTTTTTATGTGCCGAGGCCAGAATTGACTCTTGGAAACTTCGAACTGGGAATTTAGATGATGATGATTTTCCTAAAGTCGGTCATGCTATGGGAGTTCTTTCAGAGGCTCCAATTTTTATTGACGACTCAGCTACCAGTAATGTTTTAGAAATAAGAACTAAGGCTAGGCGGCTTCAAACTGAACACGGAGTAGGACTTTTAGTAATCGATTATCTACAATTAATGCAAGGAGGGATTCGGAATTCTGATAATCGAGTTCAAGAAATCTCAGAGATTTCTCGATCACTCAAAGCTTTAGCCCGAGAACTTAATATTCCGGTAATCGCTATTTCTCAGCTTTCTAGAGAAGTAGAGAAACGACCCTCAAGAATCCCTCAGTTAGCTGATCTTCGAGAGTCGGGGGCAATAGAACAAGATGCTGATGTGGTTGTCTTTATCTACAGAGAAGATTATTATGATCCTACCACTGAAAGAAAAAATATTGCTGACATTTTTATTAAGAAACATCG
>JABAOC010013170.1_pt1 | contig 10153 bp, 10 predicted proteins | sample 7062161 | NCBI WGS metagenome assembly JABAOC01 (sample SAMN14538625, study PRJNA623070) | marine sediment metagenome | biome: marine biome [ENVO:00000428]; feature: marine pelagic biome [ENVO:01000023]; material: deep marine sediment [ENVO:00002113] | place: India: Gulf of Khambhat ...
CTCGTATTGCGACTCGCCGAAACTGAGAGAGAAGAGCTGTATCGGTCCTGCCTCCTGCGTTTCCCGAATCCTGTGGAAAAGGCTCGAGGAACTCATCCAGGATGCTCTCTCCAGCGTGACACTGGCTGATATGAAAAGACAAATCCGCGAGCTGAAGGCCCCGGCGCCCGGTTATGATCGGAGGGAAAAATGAAAAAGGTCTATTTGGATCACAGCGCAACCACTCCCATGCGCGGCGGAGTTCTGGAGGCAATGCTTCCGTACTTTGCCGAGAGATTCGGCAACCCCTCCAGTATACACGGGTTCGGAAGGGAAGCCAAAGTGGCCCTGGAGGAAGCCAGGGAAAAGGTGGCTGGAATCTTTGGGGCCGCGCCCAGCGAGATTTACTTCACCAGCGGTGGAACCGAGTCTGACAATCTGGCGATCAAGGGGACCGCCTTCGCCAACCGCAAGAAGGGGAAGCACATCATCACCTCCAGAATCGAGCATCATGCGGTGCTGGAAAGCTGCAAGTTTTTGGAGGAAGAAGGATTCGAGGTCACCTATCTTCCGGTTGACTCTCGTGGCCTGGTTGATCCGGAAGATCTGCGAAAGGCAATCAGGGACGACAGTATTCTGGTATCGGTCATGCATGCGAATAACGAGGTCGGCACTCTCCAGCCGATTAAGGACTTAGCTGCAATAAGCAGAGAGAAGGGGATATACTTCCACACGGACGCTGTCCAGAGCGTAGGTAAAATCCCGCTGGATGTGAGGGAGCTGGCAGTGGACATGATTTCCATGTCCGGTCACAAGATGTACGGTCCCAAGGGAGTAGGCGCGCTCTATGTCAGAAAGGGCGTTAGGATCACTCCCTGGGCACACGGCGGTCACCACGAACGCTCCAGGCGGGCGGGGACGGAAAGCGTACCACTGATCGTCGGCTTCGCCAAGGCCTTGGATCTGATGGCCGGTGAGATGGGGCAACATGACAAGCTTATGAGAAGCCTCGCCGAGACCTTCTATCGCAGACTGGTCGAGTCCGTCCCTGACGTGTTTCTGCACGGAGAGCCGACCGAAAGAATTCCAAATATCTTGAGCGTATCTTTCAAGGGTGTGGAGGGAGAGTCTGTCATTCTTAGTCTCGATTTGAAGGGCGTGGCGGTCTCTTCTGGCTCGGCCTGTACCTCCGGAACTTTAGAACCCTCGCACGTGCTTTCTGCCATGCAAGTCCCACCGGAGATTGCCCAGGGCGCTGTCCGATTCAGCTTTGGAAGAGATAACACTCCCGAGGATGTGGACTACGTGGCAAGTATCCTGCCGGAAATCGTACAGAGGTTAAGATCTATTTCGCCGCTTTACGCTCAGAAATCCTAGATTCCAGACAATCATACCCCAAGGATGAGGGAGAGGCAATGTACAGCGCAAAGGTAATGGACCACTTCCAGAATCCCCGCAACGTGGGAGAGATCGAGGATGCCGATGGGGTGGGTGAAATCGGCAACCCAGTGTGCGGGGACATTATGAAGCTTTATATCAAGGTAAAGGACGATAAAATTACCGAGGCCAAGTTCAAGACCTTTGGATGCGGCGCGGCCATAGCCACCTCCAGCATGGTCACCGAATTGGTGAAAGGAAAGACACTGGAGGAAGCTGAGCGGATCTCCAGGGACACAGTGGCAGAGGCCTTGGATGGTCTGCCGCCCGTCAAGATGCACTGCTCCAATCTGGCCGCAGATGCGCTTCACAAGGCGATTGAGGATTATCGCAGCAAGGCAAAGGTGAAAAGTAAGGATTGAAAACCGGTACCGGGCTCAAGATCGGAAATTCGGGATAGGTCCCCTTTTCCATCTCCTGCAGTCGCCAGGCCCAAACAGGATCATGGAGAAAAGCTCTGAAGAAAAAAGTCTGCTGGTGGTGGTGGCGATGAGTGGTGGGGTGGACAGTTCACTGGCGGCCTTTCTGTTGAATCAGAAGGGATACCAGGCGGTGGGAATCTCCATGAAGTTGTGGGACTTCAAGGAGGTAGGTGGTGAGACTCACCCGGACGGACGCTGCTGCTCTCTGGAAGCGATAAACGATGCCCGCGCAGTTTGCGAGAAGATGGGAATCGCTCACTACGTCGTGGACATGAGGGATGACTTCAAAAGAGAGGTCATCTCCGATTTCGTCGGGGAATATCTTAATGGCAAGACTCCCAATCCGTGCATAGTCTGCAACATAAGGATCAAGTGGGGAAGCCTGTGGAAAAAGGCCGAATCCCTGGGCGCTTCGTCTATTGCCACAGGTCATTACGCGCGCATCCGGTACGACCGGAATGACCGGAGGTTCAAGCTGTTGAAAGGGATAGACCAAAGTCGAGATCAATCTTATGCCCTCTGGGGGCTGTCCCAGGAACATCTGAGCAGCACGATTTTCCCCCTGGGAGAGCTGACCAAGAAGCAGGTAAGAGCCCTGGCCAGAAAGCACAAGCTGAAAGTTGCCGACAGGGAGGAGAGCCAGGAGATCTGCTTTGTGGCTGATGATGACTACACACGGTTCCTGAACGAGTGGGAGAAAAAGGAGGGTGAAGGAAGTCGGAGTGAAATCAGGCCCGGCCCCATTCTGAGCACGAGCGGCAAGATCCTGGGCCGGCACAAGGGAATAGCGTTTTACACCGTCGGACAGAGACGGGGCCTTGGCATTGCAGCGGGAAAACCTCTCTACGTGGTGCAGATTGACGCCAAAGAGAATGCCATATACGTGGGTGAAAACCAGGAACTTTTCAGATCGTCGTTTGTAGCTTCTGATGTAAACTGGCTTTCCATTGACAAACTGAAAAACAAAATGGATTGCGAAATCAAGATCAGATATCAACACATTCCGCAGAATGGAGAGATTCATCCGTCGGCCGATGATAAGGTTAGGGTCAAATTCAATCGGCCGGAACGGGCCATCACACCGGGACAGTCGGCGGTATTTTACCAGGGTGATGTGGTCCTGGGAGGAGGGATTATAGAAAGAGTGGTGAATAACTGATCGGTGGCGGCGCCATTTGCTGCCACTGAATCGCTGCACACCCCGAAGTTCAGAAATGGCGGGAGAGGAAACCTGCGACCACCTACCCTTATTTGAGGGAACTTTTAGACGTGAGGAAATGCGAAGACAAGAATCTCGAATTTTCGAGATTTAAGCCTTTTTTAGAGAGGGGAAAATGAAATCGAAGAGGGGACTAAAGATTCTGGCGGTTGTCGTAGCCGCGATTATCGTGCTGCTGGTTCTGGCGTCCGTGGTGGTGAAAATCATCTTCACCAAAGATAAGCTTCTTTCTCTGTTAGTACCGAGAATCGAAAGCACGCTTGACCGAAAGGTTGAAATCGAGGACGTCAGCGTCTCCATTTGGGGTGGTCTGGGGGTGGACGTTCAAGGCATGACGGTCTGGAACAAACCGGGATTTTTTCAGAACGAGCTTTTCAAATTCGATAAGCTTTCCATCAGAGTCAAGTTCTGGCCGCTTCTGCGCAGAAGAGTGGAGGTCAAGAAGCTGATCCTGGAGAATCCGCAGATAAACCTGGAGACGAGTAAAGACGGCATATCGAACTTCGCTGATTTGACAAGAGGAGAAGCTGAACGCATTACGATGCCTGCTGCGTTCGACCAGCTCCAGATGACCAACGGCAAGATCGTCTACCTGGATGACAAGAACAAAAGGACCATCATCCTGAGGCAGTTTGAGGAGAGTGCGATACTGTCTCTGGACGAGAAAATGGAAAACGCGCAGATCAAAGGCAAGATGACGGTTTCGAGCATCGATCTGAGCCTTCCCGGTTACAGCGGAAAACTGCCGCCGCTTACCTTGTCGCTGGAGCACGACGTAAATCTCAATATGCCGGGCCAATTCTTGGATGTGACGGCGTTGAAGATCGGCATAGCGCAGGTGCGGATGGACGTGAAGGGAAGAGTGGAGAGGCTCAACACTTCGCCGGTTCTGGATCTGGAGGNNCTTTGCTTCTCTTCCCCGGGAAGAAGGCTCTCCCTTGAACCAGCTCAGCACGTCAGGAGATGTCAGGATATCCGCCTCCATTCAGGGGGGGCTGGGAAAAGAGCTCACTCCTGAAATACAGGGCAAGGTTACCATCAAGGATGCGCGAATCGACTTTGCCAGTGTTCCCAAACCCTTCACCATGCCCTATGGTGAAATGAACTTCAACAATCGCAGCGTGAGTTTCTTCTCCTCAGAGGCGAAGCTGGCAGACGCACCCATGGAGCTCAAACTGGTGCTGGAGGATTTTGCCGACCCCAGCCTGACCTCGGAACTAAGAACCAAACTGAATCTGGCAGTTCTAGGGAATCTGGTGGAATTGCCTCAGCAGACCAGATTTGCCGGTCATGCGGATATCAACATCAAAGCATACGGCAAGACCAAGAAGCCCGAGAAGATGATCCTTTCCGGCCGGGTGGATCTGCAGAAAGTCGAGGCAGCCACGCCCGCATTCGGCGTCCCCATCAGAAACCTGGACGCGGGCATCTCGCTTAAGGACGGAAACCTCGATATTTCCAAGCTCAGCCTGTCTATGGGCAAATCCTCGTTGAATCTCCAGGGAAAACTCTACGGTGCGGTTCCCTACATTCTGTCGCCTGGAAAGGAAAAGCCTCTTTTCAGCTTCAACTTGAACTCTTCCTTTATCGATCTTGACGAGATCTTTCCGGTTTCACGGAAAGGCGAGGTCAAACCAGCCTCCTCCGGTACAGATACCGTGCCGCTGCCGCCGATCAACGCCAGCGGGCAGATCTTCATTCAGCGAGGGAGATTTCGCGGCATCGAGTTTGCCGATTTCTCCTCCAGGATAGACCTCACCGGCGGTATTCTGAAGTTGGAAAACATAGTCAGCACGATCTACTCTGGAACGGTCGGAGGAAATGTCAGCACCGACCTGAAGCAGCCTGAGCACCTGCAGTTTGACATGAACCTTACGGCCAACCAGATCGAGGCTAACGACTTCATGTCTCGATTCACCGCCCTGGATGACCGTCTATTCGGAAAGCTCAATCTGAACGCCACTTTTTCCGGAAAAGGAAACCGGCTGGAAGATATTCACAAATCCATTCTGGCTCAAGGGACCGTCAACTTCACCGAGGGCAAGTTGATGAACTGGGAGCTGGTGGACAGCCTGTCTTCTTTTGTGGGTGCCAGGATGGCGAGGGAACAAGGTATCCGGACTCTCAGAAATTCTTTCAGGATTGAAAACGGGCGGGTCTGGTTTGACGATTTTTCCGCTGCCGCCAAAGATGCTGATTTCGAGCTGGCGGGGTCGGTGGGTCTGGACGGATCGCTGGATTACGAGTTGACCCTGATCCTCTCTACGGAACTTTCAGCCAGGTTCAGTGTCCCTTCCCAGCTCGCTGCCAAGTTTGGTGCTCTGGGCGATCCCTCCAGGTATCTCAAGAACGAGCAGGGCAGGGTGGTGCTGGACGTCAGGATCAGCGGTCAGGCGAAACGTCCCAGGTTCACATTCGATGCATCCAAAGTGGAAAAGAGGATCACGGGGCAAGTGAAAGCGGAATTGGAGGAAAAGGAAGACGAGCTGAAAGAGGAGGTCACCAAGAAAGCTGAAGATCTGTTGAAGGACCTATTCAAGAAGAAGAAAAAATGATGTCCGGGTAGCGGTCAACTCTGTGCGCCCACGCATCGATTTCTCCGGAATGATCATCAAACGCACGCGGAGGAGGTACAGTCCAAAGGTTGAATGAGGTACTCAATTCGTACAGCCGCCTTCTCGCTCTTGATGGTTCTCCTCCTCCCTCCTTTGGCATCCAGCCGGACTGGCATAAAGACTGCGCATTTTGAGATTCAAGTCAGAGACGAAAGCCTCGCCCAAGAGGTGAAGGGATACCTGGAATCCTCTTATCGGAAGATATCCGATTTTCTGGAGGATTCCCTGAGCGAGGTGGTCAGCGTCCGCATTGCGGACAGCGAGGAGGAGTTTGTCTCGATGGTCGGGGAGGGCTTCCCCGACTGGGGGATAGCCTGCGCCGTTCCATCGCGCAACCTGATAGTTCTGAAATCCCCGCTCCGGTTTGATTATAATCGTCCATTCTCCCAGGTGGTCGCCCACGAATTGGCCCACATTTTCCTGGGGAAGCTCTCCCGAGGCAGGAAGCCTCCGCGCTGGTTGGACGAGGGGTTTGCCATGTATCACTCTCATGAGTGGAGGATCGGCCAGGATATCGCCGTAGCCCGGGCGGTTCTGACCGGGTCGGTTCTGCCCCTGTCTCACATCGAGTCAGTTAATGCTTTCAAGGAGAGCAAGGCACAGCTGGCCTACACGGAAAGCTTCCTGGCTGTCTCATACCTGTACCGGGAGTTCGGTGAAGGAACCGTCAAGGAACTCGTAACTCATCTGGCAAACGGCAGCAGCTTGGATGCGGCCTTTATGAAGACCATCGGATCGAACTATCTCTCATTTCAACTGGAATTCGAGAAATACGTTGAGACCAAGTACAGTTGGCTCAGCATACTTGGCGATACCATGGTCGTCTGGATCGGACTTGCTTTTCTGTTCATGTTCCTCTATCTTCTCAAGAGACGACGCGCACAAAAAACGCTGGATGCCTGGGAACTGGAAGAAGAATCGAGGGAAAGAGACGATGAGTTCTCGGAAGGTTAAGCACAGGATGGAATTCTGGATTGCCCGCGTCTTAGGTACGGTGGCCAGGACAATTCCATACCCACTGGCACTTGCTATCGGCTCTTTTCTTGGATGGCTGGCATTCGATCTGTTGAGAATCAGGCGAAAGGTAACTCTGATCAATCTCAGAAACTGCCTTCAGCCGGAGGCGGAGGGACTGACGACCATCGGTCGCAGGGCGTATGCTAATTTCGGAAAATCCATGGTGGAATATTCACTCTTTCCCTCGCTGAACAAGAAGAAAGTGCTGAACATGGTCGAATTCGAAGGGACGGAGCATTTCGACGAGGCGCTGGAGAAAGGGAAGGGAGCGGTCGTCGTAGCCGGCCATTTCGGCAGTTGGGAGTTGATGGGTGCGGCCACATGTCAGAAAGGTTACCCCATCGACTTCCTGGTGGGAGAGCAGCACAATCTTCTGGTGGATAAGATGATGAACGACTACAGAAGGTCCATGGGAATCGGCATAATCAAAATGGGAGCGGCGGCCAAGGGGGTAATCAAGGCCTTGAAGAGCAACCGCTTCGTGGCCATGCTTTCGGATCAGGATGCCGGGAGCGACGGCACGGTGGTGGAGTTCTTCGGCCGTCCTGCATCCACCCCCAAGGGTCCGGCGGCCTTCGCCTTGAAGATGGACGCTCCGATAATTATGGGATTTATAGTCAGGAGAAACGGAGAAAAACAGAAGATATTCCTAGAAAAGCCCATTTACGGCGAGAAGACTTCTGATAAAGAGGAAGACATCAGAAGACTGACGCAAGCCTATACCAGGGTGCTGGAAGACTATATCCGCAAGCATCCGGATCACTGGTTCTGGCCGCACCGCCGTTGGAAGAGCACCACCAGGGACTATTGATGGCAAGGGTGTCAACGGATTGAGCGGGTTCAGCGGATGAGATGCCGTGCAAGAGAAGATTGGACTTGGTGACCGCGGCTTTTCTTGTATCGCCAGCAAAAATGAATGAAGCATAAGAAAATTCTGATCATTCAGACCGCCTTTCTGGGCGATGTCATACTGTCCACTCCACTGATCAAGGTAACAAGGGGGCTTTTCCCCCATTCGTTTATTTCCTTCCTGCTGATACCGGAGACCAGGAGAGTCTTGGAGAACAATCCTCACCTGGATCAAGTGCTGGTGTACGATAAAAGGAAAAAGCGGGGAATCGCGAGTTTTATCCATACCCTGAGCAAAATCAAAGAAGGGAACTTTGACCTGGCACTTGTTCCGCACCGATCCCTGCGTAGCGCACTTCTAGCCTACCTCTCACGGATACCGGAAAGAATCGGCTTCGATAAAAGCGCGGGCTCATTCCTCTTGACCCGGAAGGTGACTTACAGGTCCGACATTCACGAAGTAGATAGAAACCTATCCCTGCTGTCTGATTGTGGGAGCGATTTGGAAAACAGGACACCGGAGCTCTTTCCTTCGCCCGACGATTTTGCCCACGTTCGCAAGCTTTTGGAAAACTCAGGTGTTGGCGGAGATGACAGGCTGGTGGCGGTCGCTCCCGGCTCGGTATGGGCGACCAAAAGGTGGCTTCCCGAAGGATTCGCCAAAGTATCGCAGCTTCTAATGGAGAGGTCAGGGATAAGAGTCGTCTTCCTCGGTTCGGAAGAAGATCGCCCACTCTGCGAGGAGATAGCGGGTTTGATGCCGGCAAGACCGATTATCCTGGCCGGAGAGACCGACATTCTGCAGACGGCTGCAGCCGTCTCACTGTGCAAGGCTCTCGTCTCCAACGATAGTGCCCCTGTACACATCGCCTCTGCAGTCAAGACCCCGGTGGTGGCGATATTCGGCTCAACGGTACCTGGCTTCGGGTTCGCACCCTATGGCGTCAGTCACGCAGCCGTTGAAAAGGAAATCTACTGCCGTCCATGCGGGATACACGGTAAGAGGAGATGCCCTGAAAAGCATTTTCGCTGCATGAAGGATATTACACCTGGCGAGGTTTTTCAAGCCGTTGCGTCCCTGCTTTGAGATAAGACCTGTGTGATCCGAAGCCATCGGGAGCGGCAAAGGACTCTTCTGCAAGAGACGTGAGAAAGTTCAAAGTAACGGTAATAGGAACCATAAACAGAGACACCCTGGTTTTTCCCTCGGGATTTAGAAAAGAAAGCTTTGGTGGAATTCTGTACAATCTCTCCTCGCTCTCCGGTTTGGGAGGGAGATACCTGGAGATTCGTCCGGTGTGCAATCTGGGCCACGACGTTTATGATCGGGTGATGGGTATGATAGAAAGCTACTCCAATGTCAGGCCGGACGGAATCAGAAAAGTGAGAAGGAAAAACAATCATGCATTGCTTCTGATAGACGAGAAAGGCGACAGGGAGGAGGTACTGCAGAACAGGGTACCCGTCCTGAGTTTTTCCCAGATAGAACCGTTTCTCGACTGTGACGCTGTCCTGGTTAATTTCATCTCCGGGTTCGATATTGGTCTCGGCACGCTGAAGCGGATTCGGAAGAAAACGCATGCTCTCTTGTTCATGGACGTGCACAGTCTGACGCTGGGGGTCAAAAAGGATGGGACACGGTTCTTCAGAACTCCGGCCAGATGGAAGGAATATGTGGCAGAGGTCGATGTGGTTCAGTGCAATCTGGGCGAGCTGAGTATCCTCTCGGGTGAAGATCTCAGATCCACAGACGATGTTCGAGATTTCGGAGACACGATCCTGAGCTTGGGTCCGAGAGCTCTGCTGGTCACCTTGGCCCAGGCTGGTGCGGCGATGATCTACAAGAAGGACTCGACTCGCGAATTGAGAATGAGCGCGGGCCGGAAAGTTCGGGCTTTCAAAGATACCACCGGTTGCGGAGATGCATTCTCGGCCGGCTTTCTATGCTGCTACCTGAGTACCGGAAGATTCGACCGCTCGCTCGATTTTGCCAATATGGTTGCCGCCGAAAAATGCAAGGTTTCGGGAGTGGAAGGCGTCGCCAAGCTGCTGAGAAGATTTGCCACCTTCTGGCCTTGACAGGAAGGGGGGAGGCTTCCTCTATGCCCTAAAAAGGTCAGAGCCTTCACTTCCACGCCTCCTAATGCACTGCTTGAAGGCGGGAACTTCAAGTTCTTTCGGGATCATCCGGCCAAACCGGTTGACAAAGGCTCCTAAATGACTTAAAATGAAATCGCGATGAAGAAACTGTATCTGGTAGACATTGAGGGGACCATAGTCAAGGACAAATCCTTTGCACCGATAGAGGGGGCGGTCGAATGGATAGAGTCTTTGGCCTCTTCCTCTCATGAGTTCGTTCTGGTCTCTAACAACACCACCCACNNATCTCTTGAAGGAGCTGAAGGATCAAGGATTCGATCTGCAAGCGAAGAACCTGCTAACCTGTGTGGGTACGGCGTTGACCTGGATGAAGAGGAAGGGTATCAAGAGCTGCTATATCCTCGGCAGCTCGGACCTGAAGGCCTACCTGGAGGAGAATGGCGTGGAAGCGTCTGCAGGCGATCGAGCCGAGGCGGTCTTGGTGGGATTGGACACCTCGTTTACCTACCAGAAGC
>JABAOC010007568.1_pt4 | contig 10151 bp, 15 predicted proteins | sample 7062161 | NCBI WGS metagenome assembly JABAOC01 (sample SAMN14538625, study PRJNA623070) | marine sediment metagenome | biome: marine biome [ENVO:00000428]; feature: marine pelagic biome [ENVO:01000023]; material: deep marine sediment [ENVO:00002113] | place: India: Gulf of Khambhat ...
CCGGTCGAAGGGCTCCCTTCTGTCATCGTTCTTGATAACGGTGAGCGAAACGTCCTCCACGTATTCGTAGGTGGTGAAACGTTTCCTGCAAGCCTCGCACTCCCTCCTTCTTCTGACCGACCTTCCGTTTTGCGAGGTGCGCGAGTCCACCACTCTGTCTTTGTCCTGTCCACAAAAAGGGCATCTCATGCCGTTGCCTTACCCTCCCTGATCTTTATCTTTTGGCCGTTCCTGTGAATCTGCACCTTTACCCCCCCCTCCTTCAACATCCGCCTGGACATGGCATCCGGATAGCTGTCCTTGATCACGATTCTCTTTATGCCTGCGTTAATGACCAGTTTGGTGCACAGAATGCAGGGATGCGTGGTGGAGTACATGGTTGAATCCCTTATGCTCACGCCGAACAGGGCCGCCTGCACTATGGCGTTCTGCTCAGCGTGAGTGGCCCGGCATAATTCATGCCTTTCTCCCGACGGGATGCCAAGCTCGTCTCTGAGACAACCGATGTCCAGACAATGTTCCAGTCCTGAAGGGGCTCCATTGTAACCGGTGGCCAGGATCTTCTTGTCTTTCATTATCACCGCGCCCACCTGTCTCCTCAGACAGGTCGAGCGGGTAGCCGCCAATTCGGCAATGCGCATGAAGTACTCATCCCAGGAAGGACGGCTTCTCCGCTTTTGCGTGTCTTTTCTTTTCTTGTGCACAGTTTGGGGTTGCGATTTCACTGAAAACTTATCCTGACCGGTGTGCCGATCTTTGATCTCAGAACGCCCTGGGCGCTGGCCTGGCTCACGGCGATCTCGAGCAATCCCGAGCTGCCCACCAGCACTCCTGCTTGCCCCTCAGGTACGTCGAAGTAAGACAAAGCCACCCGTTCGATCTTCTTTTTGCCCACCGTAATACTTGATATCTTTTTCCTCCCCACAAGCTCCGCCGGTATGTTGGTGATCAGGTTCCCAAACCTGTCTATATGTATGATCTCTCCTGCCAAGCCTGATTTTGCTGCCTTGGGCTGAGGAATCACCAGCTTGAAACACTCCTTGGCCGAAGCACCGAACTCTTTCGGGTTCACGCCCAAGCTCAGGTAGGCCGCCACCGGCGCAAAGACGTCTCTCGCGTGAAACGTGCTGGACAGCTCGGCCAAGAAATACTTCTTGTTGGAAGGAGCTATAATCTCCATCAGCTTCTCACTGTTGTAGACAAAGCTGAATATCCCATTGTCCGGCCCGACGAAGAAGAAATCTTCCGATTTGACCAGCAGGGGCTGTCTTTGGCTTCCCACTCCCGGATCCACCACCGCCAGATGGATGGTCCCGCGGGGAAAATAGCTATAGAAGTTCCCCAGGGCAAACGCAGCACCTAAGACGTCGAATGGTTCGATTTCGTGGGTGATGTCGACCACCTGCGCCGCCGGGTTGATTCTTCTGATCACCCCCTTGACTGCTCCCGCGTACCCGTCTCTGGTGCCAAAATCGGTGGTAAGTGTAATTATCGACGTTCCCATCTGCCGGAGTACAAGAACCTTCTGCCGAGCGATCGGTTTCTGTTCAGCTCTCCATCGGACAACCCTGAGCTCCGGGCTTTGCCAGAGTACAGGCAATATTAAACCCCCAGCGCAAAAATGGCAAGGAATTTCTTACTACAGGTCGAGCAAATTCAGTCCGGTTTCCGGATCGGCTTTTCTCTCCATCCTGGTGTCAGAGGGTAGGATGAAGAACTCACCGGTGGCCGATATGGTGGCAGAAAAAAGGTGGCCGAAATAGGCCTTACAGTCTGCCCCGCCGGCCACCACGTGGGCATGGATGAAGGGCTTCCCTTCGACGTAGGATATCGAGCCGGTGAGGCTTCCAAACTCCAGATCGTCTCTGAAGAAGTTCTTTATATACTCCTTCTTCGCAGAATCGAAGTACCCCAGGGTAGCCTCCTTGAACGCACCCAGGCCAAAAACGAAACCTCCGGGAATCTTCTGCTCCTCAACGAATGAGGTCAGGGTCTTTATGACCTCTTCACCCCTCATCAATCTGAGCACAAACCCATTCCGAATCTTTTTGTGCTGCATCCTCTGTCTCCTCTTTCTATTGCTATTCGAAAGGAATGTCTCGCCCGCTGGTATCAATCCCAGGTGCCTACTGAACCAGAGTGCCAGGCCTCACCCTGACCGAACGTTTGATCGGGTTCACCCGGAGGCAAAGACTCTCTGATCTTCAAAGCAGGGAGAGCTGCCGGGAAGTCACAACGTTTCTTTTTCCATCCAGGCCAAATATTTCTCAAACCCCGCCAGGATTGGCAAGGCCAAGATTTCCGGAACCTCGTAACCGTGAAGTTCTAAAACCCTCTTTTTCAGCTTTTCAAAAAGCCTGTCTTTGGTCTTGGCTATGAGTAGAACTTCCTGTTCCGAGGAGATCTCGCCTTTCCATCGAAAGGTTGATTTCACCCCTCCGATGAGGTTGGCGCAAGCAGCCAATCTCTCCTTCACCAGGGCACCGGCTATTTTCTCCCCCTCCTTTTCCGAGGACGCGGTGATGAAAACCAGAATGTAGTCGGTCATCTGCTGATCTTCCTGTTGAGGCGCTGCTCGATTCGATCCACCTTAGCTGTCAGCCGGTTCTTTGCNNCATGTACAGTCGATTGCAGTCCTTGGCCATGGCGTCGCGGCACTTTTTTATCACCTTGAACACGCGATCCCAGCTTCCCTCGATCGCCGTGCTCATGGCAGAGGTACGGTACGGCAGGCCGCTTCTGTCGATGATGTCTATAGTTCGCGCAACGTACTTGCTGACCGATTCGCCCTTGTCAGTTGGAAACAAGCTGAAAGAGACCAACATGAGATCCTCCTTTACTTAAAAGACGTGCGTTTCTGCTGATCGATAAACCAAGGAAGAAATCCCGCAGATGCTACTGGATTCCCAGCTCCTCTCTGATTTCTCTCACCGCCTGAACCATTGCTCTGAGCTTGGCCTCCGCCTCCTCCTGGGTTCTTGTTTTCAAGCCGCAGTCCGGGGAGATGGCAACTTTCTCGACGGGAAAAACCTTCAAGGCCTTTCCTATGTTGTCCTTTATCTGATCCTTCTCCTCAACAACATGGCTGTGGACGTCAATCACCCCGAGTGCAATCTCCTTCGTTAACGCGGTATCCCTGAATATTTCCAGATCAGCCAAGAGGTTGTTGGAGAACTCCAGATCCAACAGGTCTACGGGCAGACCGAGGATTTCTGGATAGATGCTCCTGAGATCTCCGTAGCAGATATGCGAGATGGTCTTAGCCCTTATCCCTTGGGTGACGATCCTCATGGCTTCGATAGCCAGCTCAATCTCGTCAGGTCGGGCACAGATGGCAGGCTCATCGACTTGAATGTACCGTGCCCCGGCCTGCTCCAGATCGACTGCCTCCCTGTGTATCTCCTCTGCCAGCGCCAGGACCAGACTTCTCCGATCAGGATAATACTCGTTGAATGACCAGTCGCTCATGGTATAGGGTNNAGTCGCTCATGGTATAGGGTCCGGTCAATATGCCTTTGACCGGCTTATCCGTCAGGCTCTGAGCCCACTTGAACATCTCCACGGTGATCGCGTCTTCTCTTCTTACCTTGCCGGTGACCACGGGCTTCCGGTAATATCTGTTTCCGTAAGAGCGAACCGGGCCGTCGATCCCAAAGCCTCGCATCCTTTCGGCGAAGTAGGTGACCATGTCCCCGCGCTCCATCTCCCCGGGCACCAGGATATCCAGCCCGATATCCTCCTGCAGACGTATGCACTCTCGAGTGGCCTGTTTTTCGAGGTCTTTGAGTTTTTCTCGTGACAGTCTGCCGCAAGCGCATTCGCTCCGGGCGGCGACCAGATAGGCCGGCTTAGGGAAGCTTCCCACTGTGGTTGTTGACAGCATATTGACAGGCAGGAATGGAGATGCTTAGAAAACCACCATCACATACAAACTCAGGGACCGTGGAAGCCGGGAGCAAACGTACCCCGTGGCAACGGACGGTTCATACGCCTTTGCGAGATGGCCGCTGCTATGGCTTCCATCTGACGTTCAGCTCTCTTGCCGCCTTGCCTTCGTCCAGACGGGTGACCGGCGTATTCTGAGGGGCGGACTTGACCGCCTCCGGGTTCTCCTCCACCTCTTTGGCGATCCGGATCATCGCCTGTATGAATTCGTCCAGACTCTCCTTGCTCTCCGTTTCAGTCGGCTCGATCATCAGGGCTTCCTGCACTATGAGAGGAAAGTAGACGGTGGGAGCATGCAGGCCAAAATCCAGAAGCCTCTTGGCGATGTCCAGGGTTTTGACTCCTTTCTCCCTGAACTGCTTCTCCCCGGACAGGACGAACTCATGCTGACAGATCACATCGTAGGGAAGATTGTAGTACGCCTTCAGGCTTTCCTTCAGGTAATTCGCGTTAATTATAGCATTTTCAGAAGCTTCCCTCAAGCCCCTGGCTCCGTTCTGTCGAATGTAGGCATATGCTTTCACCATCACCCCGAAGTTTCCGTAAAACCCATGTATCTTTCCTATGGACAAGGGACGATCACGGTCCAGATAGTATTCCTCACCGCCCACCTCATCCCTCCTCTTCGCGACAAGGGGAACAGGTAGAAACGGAGCGACTTCGTCCGTAACTCCGAGAGGCCCGGACCCTGGGCCCCCTCCTCCATGTGGGGTGGAGAAAGTTTTATGGAGATTGAAGTGAACAACATCAAAACCCATGTCGCCCGGCCTGGCTATCCCCATCATAGCATTCAGGTTAGCGCCGTCCATGTAAAGCAATGCTCCAGCATCGTGAACCAGCTTGGCGATCTCCAGTATCTGAGATTCAAACAGCCCCAGAGTATTGGGGTTGGTGAGCATCAGTGCGGCCACATCCTCGCTCAAGGCCCTCTTCAACTCCTCCACATCCACCAGACCCCTGGGGTTGGATTTGATCTGTACCGTCGAGAAACCGGCGGTTATCACCGAGGCCGGGTTGGTTCCGTGCGCCGAATCAGGGATGATGACCTTTGATCGAGGGCTTCTTTTATTCTTATGATAGGCGCTAATCATCAAAAGCCCGGTGAGCTCCCCGTGCGCACCGGCCGCTGGCTGCAAGGTTATTTGATCCAGCCCGGCGATCTCCTTCAGATACTCCCCCAACTCGAACATCAGCTTCAGTGCGCCCTGGACGGTCTCCTCAGGCTGATGTGGATGCAGATTCAAGAACCCTGACAGCCGCGCCAGGTTCTCGTTGATCTTGGGATTGTACTTCATGGTGCAGGAGCCGAGAGGATAGAATCCTTTATCCACGTGATGGTTCAAAATGGAAAGCCTGATGAAGTGTCGGGCCACGTCCACCTCGCTCAGTTCGGGCAGCGCAGGCGGCCGCTCCCTCAACAGATCTCCGGGGATCAACTCTTCTGTCCTCCTTGCAGGAACGTCCAGCTCGGGAAGCGAAAAACCTTCCCTTCCTGGCGATGACAGCTCAAACAGGATTTTCTCGCTCACTTGTCACGACTCACTGAATTATCTAACCTGCTCTTGGCGCCTCAGCATCGGGCTTGAAATCCCCCGGATAACGGCGACCAACCGTCGCACAATCAAGTGCTTGTACGACTTTGCGGTTCTCGTATTAGAGGATAAAAAGTTTCTCTCCTGAAATCGTTGGATCGTAAGTCTATTCCGCCTCGCCTTTGAGTTTGCTTATCTGATCCTTAACCCAACCGGTATCCGGCGAATCCGGATACCTGACCAGAAAACTCTCATAAAGCTCCACCGCGGTGGTGGTGTCTCCATGCTTATGGTAGCAGTAGGGAATGTATAGTTCAGCGTCGGCCACCTTCTCGCTTCCCGGGAACTTCTGGAGAAAATACTTGAACGTATCCACCCCCTTCAGGTAGTCCTCCTTCCGCACGTCCAGTTGGCCCAAGCTCATCAGCGCATCATCGGATTTGCCCTTTTCATCCTCTGGATCCAGGTCAAGCACCTTCCCGTAATATGAACCGGCTTCCTCGTACCTGCGCCGGCCCTCGTATTTCTCTGCCAAACGGAAGGCCAGCTCCGGGTCTTGGGGATCGGCATCGAATCTCTTCTCCAAGTCCTCCAGCGTATTCTTCCCCTGCAGATAATCCTGGATGGTGGTAACGAATTCTTCGGCGGGAAGATATCCGAAGATACGGTCGATTTCCTCCCCTGAACTGTTCATCAATATCACGGTGGGGAAGCCGGCGATGCTGTATTTTTCCCTGGTTGCCGTGTCATCCCGGGCTTCCGCTTTCACGAACAGCATGTCCTTGGACAGATTGATCACTCTCTGATCGGTAAAGGTTGAATCCTCCAACCTGACGCACCAACTTCACCCGTCCCGCCAGAACTCGGCGATTATGAACTGGTTTTTCTCCGGGGCCAACTGCAAAGCCTCCTCAAGAGAGGAAGCCCAATTGATTTCGGTCGGAGCTTTTTCACCGCATGAACTTAAGATCAGAAGCCCCAGCAGTACGACTGCTGCTGAACGCCCTACGTGTATCATGGCTGACCTCCGCATTTTGCACTTGGTGCTGCTCACCCGGCAGCTACAGGTCTGTCACGGTCTGCTCTTTGATGGCCAAGCCCTCGTCATATTTGTCCCGGGGCACGTAGATCTTGTACCCGGCTTTACCTTTGGCCACGTATCCCAGCCCCTGTTCGAGGAAGCTTCCCGAAGATGTCATGTAACAGGGGATATTACTGTTTTCCAGGGTTTCCTTCAGAAACTCGGCGTACACCTTATTTCTGGTGCTGTACAGAAGAACCAGATCTTCCGGCAGTTCCTCCTCGCCGCCCGCGCCTTCCAGATCCGCCTCCTCCGAGAGTTCCTCCACCAGGTCAACTTCGCAGTCGGGACAGCGCTTGGTTCCCGAGCTGTATTCTGCTTTGCACAGCGGACAAAACGGCATGATTCTCCTTCCGATACCTCTCCAGGTCTTGCTCTGCTGATCCTCCGGTCTGGCGTGGACCGTTTGGCAAATGCGCCGTGGCTGTTTGCCGCGCGCCACCGCGCGCTTCCAGGCCTCTACAGAAGTTCCCTCAAGCTGCTTGCCAGAAGGTCGATCTCCTCTCTGGTTCTCTTCTCCGTCACACAGATTAAAAGCTGATTCTCGAACTTCTCATCCAAAACGCCCAGATCCAATCCGGCCAGGATGCCTTTCTTAAGAAGCGACTTCACTATCACCTTTGGCGGAACGGGAGTCTGGATCACGAACTCCTTGAAGAAGGGTGCGTCGAATTTCTTTTTGAACCCGATTATTTTAGCTATCTGCTCTGCAGCGTAGTGGCTCTTCTGGAGGCACAGCTCCGCCACCTTTCTGATCCCGTTTCTTCCCATGACCGAAAGGTATACGCACGCTGCCAGCGCACACAACGCTTCGTTGGTGCAGATGTTGGAAGTGGCCTTTTCTCTTCTTATGTGCTGCTCTCTGGTCTGCAGCGTCATGACGAATCCTCTTCGTCCCCGGGTATCGGTGGTCGCCGCCACTATCCTTCCGGGCATTTTTCTGATAAGAGTCCCTCTGGCCGCGAAGTATCCCAGATACGGACCGCCCAGATTGAGGTTGTTCCCCAGTACCTGCCCCTCGCCCACCGCAATGTCGGCATTGTACTCGCCGGGCGTCTTCAATATCCCCAGAGAGATGGGATCGCAAACCAGGACCAGAAGAGCGCCGGACGAGTGAACCATCGGTTCGATTTCCCTTACGCTCTCCAGCAGCCCAAAGAAGTTCGGGGTCTGAAGGATGAGGCAGGCAACCCGGCCGGAGATGTTTTTCTTGACTTGATCCGGTTCGATTAATCCTTGGGACGCGGGTAGCGTGTTCACCTTCATCTTGATTGAACCGCAGTAAGTGTCGATGACCTTTCTGTAGCCGGGGTTCAGGGATTCCGCCACCAGAATCTCTTCTCTTCTGGTGTGGGCGTGAGCCAGAAGGGCGGCCTCGGCCGTGGTGGTAGCTCCATCGTACATGGAGGCGTTGGCCACCTCCATGCCGGTCAGCTCACAGATCAGCGATTGAAACTCGTAGATGGTCTGAAGCGTTCCCTGGCTCACCTCAGCCTGATAGGGGGTATAGGCGGTGTAATACTCCGATCGGGATACCATCTGATCCACTATGGCCGGAATGAAGTGATCGTAAGCACCTCCACCCAAGAAACAGACGGCCTGCTGAGTATTCCTGTTCCGGCCGGCCATTGCGCTCAACAGACTGGTGAGCTCCAGCTCAGACAGAGGTGGTGGAAGTCTCAGCTCCCCCTTTAGATGCAGCGACTCGGGGATCANNTCGGGGATCACCTGCAGCAGCTCAGCGAAATCTGTGACCCCGATCTTGCTCAACATCTCTTTCCGATTCTGATCAGTGTTCGGTACGTAGCTCATGACCTTCAACAGGTTGAATATTCGTGTTAAGATCGCAGCCCGGTTTCAAAGAAGACAGCTGGGATTCAAACCAGTGGAGTTGACGGCAGGAGATACCTGTGAGACTTCAGCCTCCCACCAGTTTCCTGTAGTCCTGGGATGAGAGAAGGGCGTCCAGCTCCTTTGCGTCTTTGATTTTGGCTCTGATGATCCACCCTTCTCCGTAAGGATCGGAGTTGATCAGATTCGATTGCGATTCCAGCTGGGTGTTTACCTCCGTCACCTCCCCGCTCAGCGGCGAAAAAAGATCGGAGACGGCCTTGACCGCCTCGATCACACCGAAGGGTTTCATCTGCTCCACCTGCGCTCCCACCTGCGGAAGTTCGACAAACACCACGTCTCCCAGCTGCTTCTGGGCATAGTCGCTGAGGCCCACGATGGCGACATCGCCCTCCACCTTGACCCATTCGTGTTCCTTGGTATACTTCAGATCGTCTCTTATATCCAGACTTGCTTCCACCTCTCCTCCTTTGTGGTCCGGGTGAATGTTCCTATGGGTTGGATTTCCTTTACCGGCATCTTCACCAGCCAAATCGAATTTCCTCTTTTAACTGCAATCTCCCGTACTCCTCAACTTTTTCTTTACGGAAAATCTGTGCCCAAAGACAAAGAATCCCACCTTTCTATCCGGGGCACGGTCAGCTCAGGCCTTTCCCACCCTCTCCGGCGTCTCCTTGAGAATCTGCTCAATCAGGGAGGTGGTGAACTGACCGCTTACGAATCTCTGATCAGCCAGAATCCTCTTGTGAAAATCGATGGTGGTCGGAATTCCCTCGATGATGAACTCGTCCAACGCTCTTCTGGCCTTCAGGATGGCTTCCTCTCTGGTTTTGCCGTGAGCTATCAGCTTGGCGATCATGGAATCGTAATACGATGGGATGGCATACTTGGCATAGGCGTGGGTGTCCACGCGTATGCCGTGGCCTCCCGGAACATGAAAACTCTCGATCCTCCCCGGAGCAGGAAGAAAACCTTTATCCGGATCCTCCGCATTGATTCTACACTCGATGGCATGACCCTTCAGGTGAATGTCATCCTGTGAAAGATTCAGCTTCTCCCCGCAGGCCAGCCGAATCTGCTCCTTGATCAGATCTACGTCGGTCACCTCCTCGGTGACCGGATGCTCCACCTGAATGCGCGTGTTCATCTCCATGAAGTAGAAGTTTCTGTCACCATCGACGAGAAACTCCACCGTGCCGGCGCTCTCGTATTTTACATTTGCGGCTCCGCTGACCGCGGCCGAACCCATCCGGTTGCGCAGCTTTTCATCCATAATCGGAGAAGGAGATTCTTCCAGCAATTTCTGATGACGCCTCTGCAAAGAACAATCCCTCTCGGCAAGGTGGATCACCTGACCGAAACTGTCCCCAAGAATCTGAATCTCTATGTGCCTGGGCTCGGCTATGTACTTCTCAATGTATACTTCCGGGCTTCCGAAGGCGGCCTCCGCCTCCAGCCTGGCCATAGGGAATCCCTTCTTCAACTCGGCCTCATTTGTGGCGATTCTCATTCCTTTGCCTCCTCCGCCGAGGGAGGCCTTTACGATCACGGGAAACCCTATCTCGCAACACAGCTTCAGCGCTTCCTCCTCCGATTCGACCACCCCGTCACTTCCCGGAATCACCGGGACGCCAGCCCTTCTCATGGTATCCTTGGCCAGAGCCTTATCTCCCATGAGCCGAATGGTCTCGGAGGAAGGGCCGATGAATTTTATGTCACAGGACTCACATATCTCGGCAAAG
>JABAOC010026805.1_pt4 | contig 10150 bp, 10 predicted proteins | sample 7062161 | NCBI WGS metagenome assembly JABAOC01 (sample SAMN14538625, study PRJNA623070) | marine sediment metagenome | biome: marine biome [ENVO:00000428]; feature: marine pelagic biome [ENVO:01000023]; material: deep marine sediment [ENVO:00002113] | place: India: Gulf of Khambhat ...
TTTTTTAAAAACCGCCAAGGAATTTGAGACAAAAATCCCTCAATATCAGTTTTTTATCATAGGCAACGGCAATCTTAAAAGGTATCAAAGACTAGCCATAAAATTAAAATTAAAAAGATTAAAATTTTTAGGACCAATCCCCCATTCAAAAACAAAAAATTATTACCAGCAGGCAAAGCTGATTGTTATTCCCTCACGTTGGCAAGAGCCACTCTCCCGCGTTACTCTTGAAGCTTTAAGTCTCGGTGTCCCCGTTGTTACCACCCAAAAAGGCGGCCAAGTCGAAATCATTGAAAACGGCAAAAACGGCTATTTGGCCAAGGCCGAAGTCAAGAGTATAAAATCGGCCATTCTTAAATGTCTTAAAAAAAACAATTTTTTAAGGGCCAATATTAAAAAGAATCAAAAAAAATTCAAAGAGAAGTTTTTCAACCAGGTTATTAACCAACATCTAAAATTGTACAAAAGGTTAATAAAATGAATCTCGGAATCCTATTACCTTTAGGCGGAAGCCTTGAAACATTAGAAAAACACGGCCAAAAGAGTCGCTTTATTAATTATTATCTTTCTGCTTATAAAAAAAATTTTAAAAAGGTTTTTGTTTTTCAATACCCAAAATTTCCTCACCGCTACCTCTATACCTTCCTCCTCCCCTTTTTAAATTACAGAAAAATCTCTCAATGTAATGTTCTAAGAGTGATGCAGCTGACCGGCATTATTCCGGCCATCATCTCCAAAATTCTTTTTAAAAAGCATTTTATTGTTACTTACGGCTATGATTATCAAAAATCTGCCCAAATCGAGGGCAAAAAAATTCTTATCCCCTTTTTAAAAATATTGGAAAAAATCGGCTTAAAATTTGCCAACGAAGTTTTTGTTACCTCAAAAGCTATTAAACTGAAGCTCAAGAAAAAATATCCTCAACTTGAAATCACCCTTTTACCCAACGGAGTCGATACCAAAACCTTCAAACCAAAATTAAAAACCTTCAATCCTAAAAATATTAACATCCTCTTTGTTGGCCGACTAGAAAAACAAAAAAATCTCGAGAATCTTATCCACGCCATCAGTTACTCAAAATTAAAAGACAAAATCACTCTTACCTTAATAGGCAGAGGATCTCAAGAACAAAAATTAAAAAGACTAACCCAAAAAAAGAGCATTAAGACAAAATTTATCACGCGACTCCCCCACCACAAAATGCCCAAAGAATATCAAAAGGCCGACATCTTTACCCTTGTTTCTATGATTGAAGGACAACCAAAGGCAATAATTGAAGCCCTAAGTTGTGGTTTGCCTGTTATTGCCTCAAATATTCCTGCCTTAAGAGAAATTATTGCCCATAGAAAAAATGGCCTTTTAACAGACACTTCACCTAAAAAAATTGCCGAAAGTATAGGCCATTTAGTCAAAAACGAACACATGAGAAAAAGACTTACTCAAAATGCAAGAAAAACCGCCATAAACAAGTTTGATATAAAAAAAATCCTCAAGCAAGAAGCAAGTCTTTTAGAAAAGCATTGCTCCTGATGAACCCCGCAAAACTAATTGTTTTAGTGTTAAAAAAAACAAAAATTTTATCTTGTCTTTCTTGTCGTCTGACCCAACTCGCCGGCAAATCAAAATATCCCCTGCATCCCAAACACCTTGTACAACTTAAGACACCCTGGTTCTTAAAATATATTAAAAAAAGGGATTTTTGCTTAGATCTTGGCTGTGGAAACGGCCAAAACACTATTCAAGCTGCCCAAAAGTGCAAAAAAATTATTGGCCTCGACAGCGATGAAAAAGGCTTAAAAATTGCTAAAGACTCAGCTAATCAAAAAGGCATTAAAAATATAAAACTTAAAAAACAAGATCTTGAAAAAAAGCTTCCTTTTAAAAACAACACTTTTGATCTAATGTTATGTCTTGATATCATTGAACACTTAAAAAAAAGAGACAGACTTCTTCAGGAAACAAAAAGAGTTTTAAAAAACCAGGCGATTCTCCTCTTAACTCTTCCTAACAAAAACACCACTTGGAAGAAAGCCCAAAGAAAATACCATCTTAACTCGCTTGCCGACCCAGACCACAAGATTGAATACTCGCTTTTGGAGGCAAAAAAACTCTGCCGTGATTACAATTTTAAAATTTTAAAAATTTTACCTATCACTTTCGACACTCCACTATCGGGCCTTATTGATTTTATCGGAGGCTTTTCTCTCTTACTTTACAAAAAATTATCTGTATGGAAAAAAAACAAAGTCAAAAACAATCTTAAAGAATCCACCGGTTTCAGACTGGTTCTAAAGAATGAATAGAAAAAGTCCCTCTTTCACAAAAATTATTACTCTGGCACTGTTTACGATCTATGTCTTTTTGTGCTTTTGGGGAACAAACATTAAAGAACTTCAAGGGGACGAAGCTTCAAGTATCCTCGCTATCCTCCCGGCCCTAAAACTCCACCAGGGCTTAAAGGGACTAGGGTCAATATTTTTATTTGGCCACGCCCCCTTAAGAGCTATTGTGGAAATACCCTCAATCCTCCTCTTTGGTCTTAAGGAATTTTGGCTTTACTTACCTAATGTCTTAGCAACGATTTTTGTTTTTTTTGTCTTGAGAAAAACCCTTCAAGAAGTTGACAAAAATTCAGAATTAATTGGTCTTGCCCTTTTAACCTTCAACGGGGTTATCGTTATTTCTCGCATGGTCATGGGGGTGGGCTTTTACATTTTCTTTACCCTCTTTTTTCTATACTATTTTTACTTATTTTTGAAAGATTCAAAAAAGAAGAACCTCAAACTATCTTTAATTTTCCTTATTTTAAGCATCTTCACCTATGCTGAAGCGGCCCTGTTTATTCCTCCTCTTTTCTTCTGGCTTTTTAAAAAAAACAAATTCCCTAGAAGATTTGTTAAAAAGTACCTCGTCATTCTCTTTTTAATTTTAGGATTTTTCTTTCTGATGTGGGGCCTTAGTCCCATAATCGCTCTTAAACTCTCTTTAATAAAAAATCTCAAAGACTATGGTCTGATGAGAATTGTCAGTCGAGGCTCAAAATTTACAGTCCCTCACCCAAAAATTATTCTTCAAGGTTTTACTATCTATAATTCCTTGCCTTATATCCTATTGGTTGGAGTGGGGATGACATTTTCTTTTTTTGAAAAAAAATCATTCCTTTTTTGGTCTTTTCTAGTATCGCCACTTATCTTCTTTTCTTTCGTCCAAAACCCCACCATTCACCTCTCTCTTTACCTTGTTTTGTTTGTTCTTACCTCCGGTCTTGGTTTTGGCAAAACAATCCAACATTTAAAGAATAAAAAGATATTTAAAATCTGCCTTTATGCCATTATTGCTGTCGTTATGCTCCACAATTTTTTCTACTTGAGAAAAGAATTCTACACTCTCNNTTGAAGGCCATGTTTTCCGGCTCTATTTTGGCCGCCGATTAACTAACAATCCTGTCGAAGCTAAAAAAACCTTTTTAAAAAAAGATTTCCCCCGTGAAGTTAATAGGATTTTAGAAAAAGAATATGACGAAAATTATTCTCCCTTTCAAAAACTGATGCCCTATTTGAATTGCCCCACACAATGAATAAAAAAAAATTAAAAATTCTTTTTGTTTACGCTAAGCCCAGGAAAAAACTAGTTAGTCTAGTAAAGCAAAAAAAAGCCCCTGACACCTTTCTCTATGGCCTTAATCATTTGAGAAACCTTGGCCATCAAGTAGACTTTTTTGACTATCCATTCTCTAAGCCAATTAAGTTGATACAAATTTTTGACCCCCTGCACCACCTTTTTGTTAAAAAAATTGGTTTAGGCTATGGTTTATTTAGATCCGCTCTTTTATTGCCCAAACTCAATCAATATGATGTGATTATCACCTGTGGCGACTCATCCGGTCTGGGGGTTGCTACCCTAAAAGCTTTGGGCCTAGTTAAAAAACCTCAAATTTATACCTTGGGTTTGTTTTATGTAAAAAAAAATTTCTCAAAAGAGATTAAGAAAAACACTCTGTTTAGTCGGCTTTACAGAAAAACTCTTTTTTCTGTTGATAATATTATTTATCACACCAAGATCGAAGGAGAAAAATTATTAAAAAACATTAGCGCCTCTCCCAAAAGAGCAACTCTTATAAGAATCGGTTCTGACCCTGATTATTTTCATGAAAGCGAAAAAAGAAAAACTAAAGATTTTGTTTTAAGCGTTGGTCAAGACATTGCTAGAGACTACGAAACCTTAATTAAAGCCGCCTCCAAAATAAAAGCCAAAATAATCATTATCTGTCGCCCCAAAAACATCCCCAAGATTGCCATCCCCAAGAATGTTAAAATTTTCTATAATTTACCCTTTGAATCTGTCAAGAAACATTATCAGGAAGCAAAATTAATTGCCATTTCTTTAAAAGAACAGTTTAGATCATCAGGCCAGACAGTCCTCTTGGATTGTATGTTTTTAAAAAAAGCAATCGTTATTTCCAGAACAAAAGGGATTGTCAGCGCTTTCTGGGAAATTAAAGATAAAAAACACTGTCTATTTTGTAAGCCAAATAGCCCTCAAGATTTAGCCAGTAAAATAAACTCTCTCCTGAGAAATCCCAAAAAAAACAAATTTTTAGGCGAAAACGCCTATCAATTAGCAAGAAAAAAGTTTACCAGCAAAATTTATACTAAAAATCTTTTAAAAATCATCTCAGATGTCACTTCGAAGTAAAATTATTGGAAAAAAAATTATCTTAAGAGAAATTACCTCAAAAGACGCCTTAACGCTGTTAAATTTAAGAAACAAATACCGGAAGCACTTTTTCGATTCAAAAAAAATTAGTCTTGAGGAGCAAAAAAAATGGCTTGATAACTATTTTAAAAAAACAAATGACAAAATGTTTATCATTTATCACAAAAATATCCCAATTGGCACTATCGCCCTCTATGATATTACCAAAGATAAAAGAAAAGCCCAGATAGGCAGACTAATTATTGACAAGCCATATCAAAAAAAGGGCCTTGCAAAAAACGCTGTTTTAACCCTAACATCACATGCACTAAAAAAGCTAAAGCTTAAAAAAATTTACCTCTGGACTCTTGGGGAAAACCTTCCTGCCATTAATCTCTACGGCCGTTGCGGCTTCGTAAAATCAGGATCAAAATTGTTAAAAACCAAAAAGATGATTAAGATGGAACTTGAAAAAAAATGAAAAAATTCATTCAGGTTTTTAAACCGTCAATGGGACAAGAAGANNCCAAAGTTATCAAATCCGGCTGGATAGGTCTGGGCCCAAAAACAGAAGAATTTGAAAAAAGATTTGCCAGCTTTATTGGCAGCAAATACGCTGTTGGTCTCTCTTCTGCTACAGCTGCCCTTCACCTTTCTCTTTTGAGCCTGGGGATTAAAAAGGGAGACGAGGTTTTGTTACCTTCTTTGACTTTTGTCTCTACCGCCCACGCGGTTTTATATGTCGGCGCCAAGCCAGTCTTTGTCGACATTTATCCCGATACTTTATGTATCAACATTGAAGATTTAAAGAAAAAAATCTCTTCTAAAACCAAGGTGATAATTCCCGTCCACTATGGTGGCCACCCCTGTAAAATGGACAAAATTTTAACAATTGCGAGAAAAAATAATCTTTTCGTTGTTGAAGATGCTGCTCATGCCTGTGGAGCCGAATACAAGGGCAAAAAAATAGGCTCTTTGAAATCAGACTCAACCTGTTTTAGTTTCCATGCTGTTAAAAACTTAGCCACTGGTGATGGGGGAATGGTAACGACCAACAAAAAAAGACTGGCTCAAAAAATTCGCAATCTTCGCTGGGTAGGCATCAATAAAGATACCTGGAAAAGAACGAAAACTATTGGCAGAAATCCTAAGTATCGTCAGTATGGCTGGTACTATGAAGTGATTGGTTTAGGCTACAAGTACCATATGAACGATATTATTGCCGCCATTGGTTTAATTCAATTAAAAAAACTTAAAAAGACAAATAAAAAAAGATATCAAATTACTCAAACTTATAACAAAGCCTTTGAAAAAATTCCTTGGATTACAACACCGATCGTCAGAAAAAACATCAAAAGCGCATATCACAATTATGTGATAAAAACCCCTTATCGAGACAAACTAAATCTTTATCTGAGAAAAAAAGGCATTGCCACCGGCGTTCATTATTTGCCCGTTCATCTTCACCCCTATTACCAAAAAAAAATCAAAGCCCAAGTACCAGTTACTGAAAAAATCTGGAAGCGCCTCTTAACTCTTCCGCTTTACCCCGACCTCTCCAAGCAAGAGATTAGAAGGGTTATTACTGCGGTTAACTCTTTTAAACCCTAAGGGCCAAATTGACGGCCTGACTTAAAATTCATATAATCGAATCCATGAAAAAACACCCCATAAACATCTTAAATGCCTGGAAAAAAATCGCCCGAGCAATCGGCACTGTTCAAACTTACATTATCTTAACCGTAGTTTACTACCTAATTTTGACCCCCATTGGTTTACTTTTGCAACTTGCTAATGTCCTAAAGACCAGGAAATTTAAATCTTACTGGGTAAAAATTCCCCAACAAAAAACAAACTTAGAAGAGTTTTTTAAACAATACTAGTCAAAATGTATATTCTAGGCATCTCTTGCTTTTATCATGATTCAGCCGCCGCTCTTATTAAAGACGGTAAACTTATCGCCGCTGCCCAGGAAGAAAGATTTACTCGTTTAAAGCATGATCAGTCTTTCCCCAAAAACGCAATTCAATTTTGTCTTGACTTTGCCGGTATTAAAATAAACGACCTTGATTATTTGGGGTTCTATGAAAAGCCTTTCTTAAAACTTGAAAGAATCCTCCAGACCTATCTTTTAACCGCCCCCAGAAGCTACTTCTCCTTCATCAAGGCCATGCCATTATGGCTTAAACAAAAGCTTTGGATGAAACACGCCATCCAAGGAGAGACCGGCTTTGAGGGAAAGATTATTTTTTTAAAACACCACCTTGCCCACGCCGCCAGCGCTTTTCTAGTTTCTCCTTTCAAAAAAGCCGCCATCTTGACCATGGACGGAGTCGGGGAGTGGGCCACTGCCACCAAAGGCTATGGTGAGGACAATCAAATTCACCTTACACATCAAATAAACTTTCCAGATTCATTAGGACTTTTGTATTCAGCCTTTACCTACTATTGCGGCTTTAAAGTTAACAGCGGCGAGTACAAACTCATGGGTCTCTCACCATACGGCAAACCAAAATATGTCAAAAAAATTAAAGACCATCTTGTTGACATCAAAAATGATGGTAGCTTTCATCTCAATCAAAAGTATTTTGCCTATACTTATGGCACCCTAATGATTAATGACAATTTCCGTAAGCTTTTTGGCAAAAAGGAAAGAAATCCTGATGATAAACTCACTCAATTTTACGAAGATATTGCCAAAAGCATTCAAGCTGTTACTGAAGAGCTAATCTTAAAAACCCTAAAAACACTCTATAAGGAAACTCACCTCACCAACCTTTGTCTTGCCGGAGGTTGTGCCCTAAATTGTGTTGCCAATGGCCGCATTATCAGGGAATCAAACTTTAAAAAGCTTTTTGTTCAACCGGCTGCTGGCGATGCTGGCGGGGCGGTGGGCACAGCCTTTTTTATCTACAATTCCCTTCTTGGTAAAAAAAGGATTTATCAAATGGATAAAGTTTATCTTGGGCCCGGATTTAATAACAGTCAAATTAAAAAATTTCTGGATTCCAAAAAAATAAGACACAAACACTACAAAGATACCGCCAAACTTATCAATGACACTGCTAATCTTATAAAAAAACAAAGCGTCATTGGCTGGTTTCAAGGAAGAATGGAGTATGGCCCCAGAGCTTTAGGCAACAGAAGTATCTTGGCCGACCCTCGCAACCCCAAAAACCAGGATCGGGTAAACCTCAAGATAAAATTCAGAGAAGATTTTCGCCCCTTTGCCCCAACCGTCCTTGAGGAAAACATCAAAGATTATTTTGACATTGACCGACCAAGCCCTTTTATGCTCTTGGTCTGCCAAGTCAAAGATAACCCCTCCCCAATTCCAGCCATCACTCATGTTGATCATTCGGCCCGGATTCAATCAGTTTCTCAAAACGAGAATCCTCGTTATCACAGTCTAATCAATGAGTTTAAACGCCAAACCGGTTGTGGCGTCGTTATCAACACCTCCTTTAATGTCCGTGGAGAACCTATTGTTTGTACCCCCAAAGATGCTTATAATTGTTTTATGGGCACCAACATGGACTATCTTATTATGGGCAATTTCCTGCTTGATAAGAAGAAAATGAAAATCAGTAAAAAACACAAAGAATTCAAAGATAAATTTGAATTAGATTGAAGGAGAATTAAAAAATGAAAACAGTTAAAAGTTTAAAATCCCGAGGATCAATTCTTAAAGATCTTTTCGTTTTTTTAATCCATCGCAAGAAGTGGTGGCTTTTACCCATCATTATTGTCTTGGTTCTTTTTAGTCTTCTTATTATTTTTGCCGAATCCTCTGCTGTTGCCCCCTTTATCTACACTCTTTTTTAATCCCCAATGAAGAAAAAAGCAAGATGGCTTACCTTTTTTCTCCTTCTAATTCTACTGGCAGGGTTTTTTACCAGGTTCTTTAAACTCTCCGATTGGCTTTATTTCATGGGCGATGAAGAAATTGTCGGATACACCAGTAAAAGAATTATTATAGATAAAAAACCAATTCTTGTTGGCTCAATTGAACTGCCCGGAGGTCTACACACCGCCCCCTATTTTTATTATTTTATTGCTCTTGTCATGGCGATTACCAAATTTAATCCTGTTTGGGAGGGGATTGTTGCCTCGGCCATAGGCGTTTTCACTATCTGGCTTGTCTTTTATGTTGGCAAAAAGCTTTTCAACCAAAAAGTTGCTCTTTTGGCAAGTCTCTTTTATTCCCTTTCTTTCCTTGTCTCAGTCTACAATCGCTATTTAAGTCTTCTTACTTTCATGCCCGTTGCCAGCCTCCTTGTTTACCTTTGTCTTTATAAAATTATTGCCAAAAAAGAAATGAACTGGGTTTATCCCTTATTTTTTTCTCTTATCCTAAGCGTCCAAGGAGAGGGTAGCGGCTTCTCGCTCCCTGTTTTAGTAGTCGTCTTATGGATAGTTTATAGACTCAAAGTTAATAAAAAAGCCCTACAAGCAATTGCTCTCTTTTTATTTTTTCATCTGCCATTGTTGTTTTTTGAACTCCGGCACCAATTTTACTTAACCAACAACTTAATAAAGTTCTTTAGCTCTTCAGGCTCGAAGAGTTTAAATCTTGATGTTCCCCTAAAATCAATTGCCATGATTCCCAAGACTCTCGCAAGAATGCTTTTTTTATCCGGGCCAAACGATGTCATTAAACAGATTTTTCCCTGCGATGGCTTTGTTGCTCAAAGACAGATAATCAATCCTCTTCTAGTCAGCCTTTCTGTTCTCATAATTGTTTATTCTTTGTTTAATGCTTTTAGAAGTAAAAAAGCAATCAGTCTTAAAATAATCTCCTGGCACTTGATCGTTATCGCCTTAGGAGTTTTTGTCTTTAACCTTTTTATTCCCGGCCATTCCCACGAATGGTTTTTTAATGTCTTTTTCCCAGGCTTTGTGCTTATGGCCGCCTACTTCTTTGTCAAACTCTCAAAAGCCAAAATCCTAAAAGTTTTAACTTTTCTTTTTATCTTGGCCTTCATTTTTAGAAACACAACTGATGTCCTCACCGGGGAGAACATCTTGGGCTATAAAAGGAAAAAACAGGCCGTCGAATTTGCCCTCTCAAAAGTTAAGAGGAAAGAGTTTTATCTTGATTCAATTGGTGAATGTTTTGGCTATGGTGGCTACCGCTATCTTTTTTGGATTTCAGGTAGCGAACCAACCCACTCCCCTCTNNCCTCTAGATCAAAGCTGGGGTGGCTGGCTTTTTGAAAAACCGAAACAAGAAAAACCGCCGTTGGGAGTAATTATGGTTAACCACTCACCCTATGAACCAACCCAGTTTTATGAAGCCCTAGACGGATACCTGAAAAAAACCGTCTTTCGCCAGTCATTTGGAGAACTGGAAGTCTTAATAACCAAAGACAATTCAGCCAAACTTTAATCTCAATCTTATTACCGAAGAAAAAGCCTCCCCAATCTCTCCCAAGTTTAAATTTGATCTACCTCT
>JABAOC010034168.1_pt3 | contig 10147 bp, 10 predicted proteins | sample 7062161 | NCBI WGS metagenome assembly JABAOC01 (sample SAMN14538625, study PRJNA623070) | marine sediment metagenome | biome: marine biome [ENVO:00000428]; feature: marine pelagic biome [ENVO:01000023]; material: deep marine sediment [ENVO:00002113] | place: India: Gulf of Khambhat ...
TGAAGCTCAACTTAAAAACATGAGGGAGGAACTCAGTAAAACTGAAACAGAAAAAATACAACTTGAAACAGAACTCCGAATTCTTAAAGAGGAGAAAACTGGAGAGGCTATAACTGAAGCTGCGGATGCCATCCTATTGGCAGCCCAGAGGGGAGAACTTGACATCCAAGGAATTCGTGGACCAGTTTCAACTCTTTTTAGCTTTCCACCGGCGCTACGTACTCTTTTGAACACAACTTTTCCCACGGTCATGGGCGCACTCCTCGTCGAAGATGTCAAGACTGCGGCAAAGATCGTGAAATTTGCAAAAAGAAACCGTTTGGGCCAATCGGTAATTTATATTCAAGAATTAATTAAAAAGGCTGAGCCCCAGAAAGCCCTCCCCAACTCTATAGCAGCTTTTGCGGAATGTACCGAAGAAGATTGGCCACTAGGTGTTTATCTTTTTGGAAACCTTTGTTTGCTTGATCATCTTGAAGACATCTCAGTTGATTCAAATGCTCACGTATATCTAACGCGACAAGGGGATCTCTTCGATCCTAGACAGGCTCGCTTGATCGCCGCCGATCCCGGGCAGGCTCGAATAAGATTGCTTCAAGATGAGTTGCTACCTCGGGTTCAAGAAACATTTGAAGAGCAAACTCATAACAAAAATCTCATAGAACAAGAATCTATCACCCTCTCTAAAGAACTTAACATGCTGGATGATCAGATTAAGACTAAGAGCGCAAGAACCACTGAACTGGTAAAAAGAGAAATGGCTCTCCGAGATGAAATCGAACGGACTCGCACAAATTTGCGTGATCTTATCATACAAACCGAAGATCTTGAACGGCAAAACAAGGAGTCTCAAAGAGAACTCAACAGCTTAGATGCGTCAATTACCGAATTAACAAAAATTTTGCCCCTTCAAGAGGACGAACTTACAAAACTCACAGAGCAACTAGAAGGCGGAATCCGAAGAGATCTCGAACAGCAACTCGACCTACTTCGTAATGATTTAGATGAACTGCGATCTACCCAAAATGATCTGCAGCTAGAATATGAAAAAATCAAAACAAGAATCAATGACATAATTGAGCCAGAAATCCAGAATAACTTACAAAGGCAAGAAGAACTACTCCAGCAAATCGATGAGGCAAAACTGCATATTAAAACTCTTGAAGAATCTCACCACCAAACCGAGCAAGAACTAACCGACCTCACGATAAAAATTAATGCTGTTCGCGAGAAAATGACCAACCTCTCAGAACAACGAGACCTCCTCAGAAAAGCACGTGATGAAATAGCTGAACAACTCGCCACCACCCAACAGAAGTTTGATCAAATCTTACAAACTCATCGCGAATTCGAACTCGAAATGAAGCAATATGAGGTTGAACTCGAAAATGTGCAGCAAAATGCTGCTCGCCTCAGCACATCTCAGCGGTTTGATGGAGTGGATTTAACTAACCTAGATCCAGAGCACTTACGAGAAGAAGTACTTCAACTCCAGTGCAAGAAAACTGAATTGGGCTCTGTGAACCTTAAAGCACCTGAACAATTTGAAGAGATTAACCACCGATATAAAGAGCTTCTCTCCAAAAGAGAAACATTAAAACAAGAACGAAGAGTTTTGTTTGAAATCATTGATGAATTAGAACAGAAAAAACGAAAAACCTTCTTCTCGACTTTTGAGAGCTTGAACAGCCATTTTAATGAGATTTATAGACGCCTGAGTCCTGGACCTGAGAGTTACGCTCGTTTGATTTTAGAAAATTCTCAAAATCCTTTTGAGGGTGGGACTTTGATCGAAGCCCGACCTCAAGGGAAACGAATTAAGTCGATCGCAAGCATGAGCGGAGGCGAGAAGAGTTTAGTCGCCCTTTCATTGTTAATAGCGATTCAAAAAGTTGAATCCTGCCCGTTTTGGATTTNNTGAAATCGATGCATTCTTGGACTCAGCTAATGTCCATCGTGTAGCTAAATTACTTTCCGAGATCTCACAGGAAACACAAATCCTTCTCGTGACCTTAAGAGAACCTATGATGGCCTTAGCTGATCGTTTATACGCTGTCTCTAATATTAATGGTATTTCCATTGTTTTTGGTATTGTACTCCAGGATATCTTAGATGGGAGGATCCAACTAGAGGGAGGGGAAGGTGAAACGAATGCAGAACTGGAGGAGGTTTTAATTGACCGTTGAACCCGATCGAGTTACTGTCGAACCAACTCCGGAGAAAACACAGGTAAAATCTATCCGAGATGCTCCAATAATTCATTTGATATCAGATTCTTCTTGGAAGTCCCGTCCTTGGTCTATAAATCTGTTGGGTCTTCTACAAGACTTTCTGGATCGAATCATACTTGTTAAACAAGTAAATCTAGGATTGGCAGGTCGTGCCGTTTCTGTTGCATCTCTACTCCACCGAAAAAGAGCTGAATATCTCCTTCAGGAGGAAAAAAAGCGAGCTCTCAAGAAAAATCGTAAGGCACGTAAACTATCGAAAAAGAATATTGATGAATTAATGCTTCCAACAACACCTCGCTTAATGAGACGTCGAGTCAGTCTGATTGAACTCCTAAATGCTCTTACACATGCCATTCAGATAATCAAAAGACGATCCACAAAGTCGACTAACGGTCGTCAGCTACATTCTGAAATCACTGAGGAAACTCTTCTAACACTTTTACCCGAGGAACTTGTCCGGGAACTGGATCTAGGCTCTGAAAATATCGAACAGTTTATTACCAAAGTCTATGAGACGATCCTACGACAGGATGAAATCGCAAATGGCGATTTTATCGGATTTATATCACTTGTTCAAAAACTCCTAGCTGATGAAAAGGGAATTCTTACCCTAGCTTACAAAGAAATAAGAGAACGTCTTATCCGCTTGTATATTGTCCGTGTCCTCCTTTGTGTGCTTTATCTACTTCTAAGGAATAAGATTATAGTCAACCAAACTGAATTCTTTTCAGATCTCCAGATTCGTCCACTTGTGTTGTACACCTCGGAGGAACTTTGAATGGCGCAACCAAATCCGAATAAACCAAAATCCCTGACTCCAACCTATGGGAAGACTCTTATTCCCGTTAGAACATTCGTTGAAGGCGCTCTCTACCTTTCTGCTCGCCCATTACAGGTATCTGATATGGCTAAGCTTGCAGGCTGCCCTGAAAAGCATATTCGAAATATTATCCGAGAGCTCCAAACGGAATATGACGAGCGATTAAGTGCGTTTACAATAGTCCAACTTCCAGAAGATCGATTTGTCCTACAGCTCCGCCATGAAATTGCTCCACTTCTTGAGAATCTCGCACCAGACGGCCTACTAAACGAACCCGTTTTACGAACACTTGGTTGGATCGCATATAAACAACCTATCAGCCAATCAACATTAGTCAAAGAGCGCGGTAATAACGCTTACAAGCATGTGCGCGAATTGATAGCTAAAGGATTTCTATCCGCCACTCCAACTAAGCGAACCGCAATGTTGGAAACCACACCATTGTTTGCAGACTATTTTGGCTTGAGTCGAGACACTTCTGTTTTGAAACGGCAAATTCTAGAATGGATAAAACCGCAAATCGAATAAGATCAATAGAGAAATTTATACTTCCAATAATAGAGCTAGCTATTCGGTTTTATTCAATTTGTATCGATTTTGGAATATATAGAAGCTTGTAATCAAGGCGCCGCCTCCCGTCAATCCCCCGAAAGCGGCCAATATCCATAGTACAGATGTCATCATTTGATATACTGTTTGATAACCGTACCAGATGAAGAGCCCAATGACAATTAAAGCCGTAATCGAGATATTCCTCCAAGTTTCCATTGAAGTGGGTTTGTATCCATAGATCATGACAACTGATATGATAAAAAACGCAAGAGTGATCAAAAAAACGATCATAAACAGATTTTCTCCACTTGAATTCAAAAAATCGGGAGAAGAAACCTCATAGGAGATCAATAATATGATTGCGGCACAAATGAGTAAATCAGTTGTGATAAGAGAGAAACCTAACATTGTCATGCCTTTGGTTTTCCACATTATAATGATCATCCCGATTGTGAGCACTGCAGCAACCCAATAAACCGCCGTGGTAATCACTTGCTCGGTAACACTAATTATTAATTTTCCTATATAAAGGATCCAAGTTGCTAAGACAAATTTTCCTATTAGGAGGCCGGAGAACACATAGTTTCTGTTCTGTTTCGTAAAACCTTGAACTGACATAATAACATGGTCGTTGAGTGGCAGAGAACCAGAAAGGAAGGCAAAAAGGAAGATTCGGGTTCCTTTTTCTAGGCGAAGTGAGTCATCAATGGATTCTAATCGTGGTCTCAAGAATTGGCTGATTCGATTGTTTGGATGGGTTTCGACAAATCTTCGAAAAGCTTTAACTAAAATATAAGTTGTGAAGTCACCAATTCCAGTTCCTAAAGCCGTTCCGGTTATTATGTATATCAAATTCTCTAAACTCGGATTGAGGACATAACGTTCAGTTGCATCCACATAAAACGGATAGATGGCGAAGAAGATTACACTCACCATCCCAACTATGAATGAATCAATTAATGGATTGCCTGAAATAATTATCATTTATGCACCTTCAAACTTGAAACTAAACAGATGCTTTCGCGTTTTTAAACCATTTGAATTATCACTTAGGTACATCCGCAACTTAGTTATTCGAACCAAAGTATAAGAGTGGGGAAAACAATTTTAAACTATGATCGGTGAAGCATGTAGTTATATATTTGACTCATTTGGAGGCTAACTTATGGCGAAACCATGGCCCGATCATATTGAATATCCTGAAATCCCTGCCTATGAGATGCTGAGAGATAGTGCGAAGCAGTATCCAGAACAAACTGCCCTTTCGTTCATGGGAAGGATAATTACCTATCAAGAACTTGATGAGCTGACTGACAAATTTGCAACCGTTCTGGTCGAATTTGGTGTAAAGAAGGGAGACCGGGTCGCTATCTTTATGCTGAATGTGCCACAGTATGTTATTGCCTACTACGGTGCCCTTAAGGCCGGATCCACAGTAGTTCTTTGCAATCCTCTCTATAAAGAGCACGAACTCGAATTTCAGTTAACGGACTCGGGGAGTAATACCATTATCCTGCTCAATTTGTCGGATCCTCCCCTCTACACCATTTTCAATAATATTCGGACGAAGACACCTGTGAAGAACGTAATTGTCACAGATATTGCTAGCGTCTTACCCACAGCCAAACGTATATTGGGCTCCCTTCTTAGTAAGATCCCTAAAGGACCAGCCCTCAAACCCGGAGATCACGATTTTTACGACCTGATTCGGAAGACCGAAGCGCGGCCGCCTGAAATTGCTATCGATCCGAAGGAAGACGTGGCAGCCATCCAATACTCTGGTGGTACGACTGGTGTACCCAAAGGCGCAATGCTGACGCATTTCAATTTGGTTACAAATTGCCTTCAATCAGAACAGCTTGGTACCCATTCACCTATTGGCGCAAGACGGGGCGAAGAAAAGTTTTTGACAGCCCTTCCTCTGTACCACAGCTATGGAATGACTACTTGTATGAACTGTGCAATACTAATGGGTGGGGAGATTATCCTTATACCTAATCCGAGAGATATCCCAAGCATCCTAAAAGTCATCGAGAAGCGAAAACCCACGTTTTTCAATGGAATCCCGGCTCAATTTGTTGCCGTCGCAAATCATCCGGATGCAGGCAAGTATGATTTATCCTCCCTCAAATTCTGTGTCTCAGGGGCTGCGCCACTACCGGATGCGGTGTGTACGGCATTCGAACAAGCTACAGGAGCAATTACAGTTGTGTGCGAAGGCTATGGCCTAACCGAGGCGTCTCCTGTATCACACGCCAACCCACTGAACCGGGAGATTAGGAGGATTGGGACCATCGGATTCACGTTACCAGACACAGAATGTCGCATCGTTGATGTCGAGACTGGGACAAAAGATATGCCCCTCGGCGAGCCAGGTGAGTTGATCATTAAAGGCCCGCAGATCATGAAAGGGTACTGGAATAATCCCACGGAAACTGCTGCCACCATACGCGATGGGTGGCTCTATACGGGTGATATTGCTACTGTTGATAAAGATGGTTACTATGCGATAGTTGACAGGAAAAAAGATATGATCATCTGTTCTGGGTTTAACGTGTATCCTGTCGAAGTTGAAAACATCCTATACGAGCACTCCAAGATCAAAGAAGCAGCGGTGATTGGAATTCCAGACGAAAAGCGAGGTGAAACAGTTAAAGCGTTTATTACTCTAAAAGAAGGAGAAACGGTAACAGAAGAGGAAATCATTCAATGGGCGAAAGAGCACATAGCCGCGTATAAATATCCAAGAATTATTGAATTTCGGGATGAATTGCCGAAGACGGCAGTGGGTAAAGTCCTCCGGAAAGAATTGAAAGCGGAAGAGGAACAAAAACGAAAAGCAGCGTAATATCATGTTACTAGGACGAATTTTCTTCGAATAAAGCAAACTATGCTTTTACAGATCAATTGTTTTATGAGCTTATTTTGTTCTTGTTGTATTATTAGTCGTACTGAATTACTTTCTGATTTTTCATTATTGTCCTTGGTTTATTAATAATTCTTTCATTATTTTCTGATTTATTTCCAGTTATACGTAATTTTTTATTATAAAAAATAGATCTCTTATAAAATTGGGAGAAAAAGATAAATAGGTCAGTAATATTAATTTCCATCCAGCAGTTGAAAACCCAAAAAAAGGGGAAAGAAATGAATAAAAACATATCTACAATAGCCGGAGTAATACTCGTTTCAGCAATATTAGTCTTTTCAGGGTGCACAGGTAAAGCGACAGGTGGAGGACAGTTCTTTGACCAATATACAGGTCATAAAGTGACTTTCGCATTTAATATAAATCTCAAAGATAATCAGGGTGCGGAGAAAAATGGCAAAACCATTTGTGGCTCATTCCAATTAGTTGACCACGAGACAAAACAAAAATTCCATGTCAATGAAATGACATATATTGAGCCGACTAATCCGTCCTTGCCGCCCGGAGCACGCTTTATAGGTAATGACAAAGATGGAAATTATGTCGAAGTCTGGATTCATGACCTGGATCCTGATCCAGATTTTATAGAGATCTGGTGGTATTATGCACCACCATTCGGGTATATGTATTGGTCCGGCTTTATAGTGCATGGATATATTCAGTACCACGAGTAAAAGGGCGTAAAGCCCATCCCCTCCTTTTTTTTCAATATTGAAGATTCCATCCCAGGTTTTATCAGCCTTTCAAGGCGAGTCTTTCAAGGCGAGTTCCTCACCAAGCAGGACGAGACAATTCAAATCGTGTCATAATTTTCATCGATTTGATTCCGTGGATCTGGTTTCTTACGTTTGTCTAAATTTATTATCACTGTGGTTTGCCGATTTATTAAAGCAATCCCCGACAGGTAGACCGAGTTTTCCCACATACTGGTTTGTTTTTTCAAACATGCCCCTTGCTTCTTGCATCGAGTGTCAATATATGAAATATACATGATAAAATAGGTAAAAATACCTGGATTTTGTTCAATTTTTAACTTATACCTGTTCGGCTTGAATCGGATTCTGGGATTGTTAACATTGATTGATAATAGTAAATTTCACCAGACGCTTGAAGTGGAAAAGATTTTCATTAATGGGCATATTATAACTATGGATGAGAAGATTGGAGAAGTGGAGGCACTAGCAATCGGTCAGGGGAAAATTCTCTCCATCGGTACTACTGAAGAAATCATGAATTCTTTTCCTAATGTGGAAGTTGTTGATCTTAAGGGCAAGACGGTAATGCCAGGAATTATAGAATCCCATGGTCATCTCTTGGCCTTGGGAAAGAGCTTTCTGGAATTGAATGTTGCCGGGATCGAGACACCCCAAGAAGTCATTCAGATAGTACGAGAGAAAGTTCATGAAACTCCATCAGGACAGTGGATCTTCGGTTGGGGATGGGACGAAGGGGAATGGGCGATGAATTATCCAACAAATGATGAACTTAATCAAGTGTCTCCAGAAAATCCGGTTTATCTTAGAGGGCTTCACGGATTTGCCAGCTGGGTTAATGATGAAGCTCTGAAAATAGCGGGAATTACCAATGATACCTCAAATCCACCGAATGGAGAAATCCTCAAGGATATCAACACGGGGAAACCGACCGGAATCTTAACCAACCAAGCCCAAAAGCTACTCACTAAAAATATTCCACCAATGACACAATCGCAAATCGAAGACGCATTGCTCTTGGCATTTAAAGTATGTGCGAAAAATGGGTTAACAACAGTACATGAGGCATGGGCTGCAACAGATGTGCTTAAGGCATTATATTCTCTGAAGAAGAAAAATGAACTTCCAATTCGAGTCTATGCAATGATCGATTGGAGAGATGAAAAATTAATGGAATCGGTTCTTGAAAAAGGCCCTGAAATTGATTCCAACCATATGTTAACTATTCGGAGCCTAAAGATTTTTGTAGATGGTGCTCTCGGTTCGCGAGGAGCGGCTATGATCGAAACTTATAGTGATGCTCCAGATGAGAAAGGCCTCATTATTACGTCTGAAGAGCGTTTATTAGAATTAACGATAAGGGCTATGAAAAGTGGTCTGCAAGTGATTATCCACGCTATTGGCGATCGAGCAAATCGTATTACATTAGATGTAGTTCAACGTGCTATAAAAGCGGTTCCTGAGGTAAAAGATCATCGATTACGGATTGAACATGCCCAAGTTGTGGCACTTGAGGACATTCCCAAGTTTGCTCCCTTAGGGATTGTTCTAAGCATGCAACCACCTCATAGTACTTCGGATATGCCTTGGGCAGAAACTCGTGTTGGCCCAGAACGTATCAAAGGCGCCTATGCGTGGCGTTCATTTCTCGACACTGGTATTCACCTGACTCTCAATTCAGATTTTCCTGGAGAGAAGTTAAATCCATTCTATGGGATGTATACAGCAATGACTCGGCAGACTTCTGACGGTAAACCCGAAGGCGGGTGGTATCCTGATCAATGTCTCTCACGGGAGGAAGTATTAAAGGGTTATACCATCGAAGCAGCATATTCCGGTTTCGAGGAGGACATCAAAGGTAAACTCCTTCCAGGGATGCTAGCCGATTTTATCGTCCTCTCAGATGATATACTTAATATGCCAGTGCAAGAGTTCCTTTCGCTCTACGTGGAACAAACTTACGTAGCTGGTGAGATGGTTTATAAAAATAAACAGAGCACCTAAATTTTTCAATTAGAATATAATTAATATGTTAAACTGTTTAGAACTGGTTCTATAACCCTCTCCTGGGTAAATATTCGAGTTGATTGTCTATTCGAATATACCCTCTAAGATCTCATCTTCAGATTCAAACATCGACGTATTCCTTCTATTCTACAGGATGCCATTTCAGTTTAGCTGCGCAACTGTTAATATTATGCATACATTGGGTTATCCCTTTTGTGTCCAAATTTTGCTGGAAGTGTGCTAACGCGGTTTTATAGTAATGCATTGCCTGTTCAGGTTCTCCCCTTTGTTCAAATATGCGCCCAATGTTCATTAGGCAGTTAGCTCCGATAAATTCAGCTCCCGTTTGCTGCGCCGCCTCATATCCCCGTTGATACGCCTTCAATGCGCCTTTATAGTCAGCCTGGTTAAAAAGAATTTTTCCAATTTTAAGGCAGCAAAGCGCCAAGCCCTCCCACTCTTCGAGTTCCTCAAACAGCGCCATTGCCTGTTGATAATAGTTGATAGCGCGTTTGGATACTGTCATTTGCTCCATTACATAGCTCACAGTCGATCTCACCATTATATGATCAGTATTTTCTTTATAATTTTCAACATCATGATTTGGTTGCGAATCAATGATAACATACTGAAGTTTGCTGTTCAAGATTTCGTGCCGACAAAAATCTTACGGTTGATTTTGCGGGCACATTTATTACATACGAGCAACCATGTCCTATCATCAATTTGGATTGGACGCGGAACAATCACCGCAGCTCCGCATTTCTGGCATTCTGCCATTGAATCGCCTTATGGTATTACTTGACCCTCGAAATTTAAGAGGTTTCTCGTGAGAGAGATCTGTAAAACTAAAAAGAACGTTGAAACCGAAGTTTTTCATATCAATAAACAAGTT
>JABAOC010009301.1_pt1 | contig 10146 bp, 15 predicted proteins | sample 7062161 | NCBI WGS metagenome assembly JABAOC01 (sample SAMN14538625, study PRJNA623070) | marine sediment metagenome | biome: marine biome [ENVO:00000428]; feature: marine pelagic biome [ENVO:01000023]; material: deep marine sediment [ENVO:00002113] | place: India: Gulf of Khambhat ...
CGACCATCTTACTAGCATTTTTTATGAGGTTTTATGTCTAAGCTTACGATCTACACAGATGGAGGAGCAAGAGGGAATCCTGGGCCAGCCGGTATCGGTTTTATTATCTATGATGAGGATGGAAAGATTCTTAAAAAACACAAGGAGTTTATTGGTAAAGCTACTAATAATCAGGCTGAGTATTTATCTTTGGTAAAGGCCCTGGAATTAGCTCAGACTTTCAGTAAAGAGAAGATAGAGTGTTTTTTAGATTCAGAATTAGTGGTTAATCAGCTAAAAGGTCAATTTAAGGTTAAGAATTCCGAGATCCGAGACCTCATTTTTAAAGTTCGAATATTGGAACCCAAATATAAAAGCGTCGATTATCAAGTTATTCCTCGAGAAAAGAATAAAGAGGCTGACGAATTAGTTAATAAAGCAATTGATGAAGCTTTAAGGTAACTATTATTAACTAATGTAGGGTTGACAAAAAGGTATTTTAGGAATATAATTAGTCTGTTCTCTAAGATAGGACTTAAGCAACTTGAGATGATCGCTCCGACATTATGTCGGGGAGGAAAGTCGGAGCACCACAGAGTAAGATGGTCGCTAACAGCGACCGAGAATAGTTTTTAAGGTTGTCGCGAGACTCTTAAAAATTAGGCTTAGGGAAAGTGGCACAGAGACTATACTAGTCCCGATCAAAATCGGGACCAAAGGTGAAAAGTGTTTCGTAAAACGGAACTTTCTAGTAAGGCAACTTATTAGAATGCCAAACCCCATCTGGTGTAAGGTCGGTGGACCAAAGACATCGAAACGCTTGCTCGGCGGATATCTTTTGGTCCGGCTGCTTGAGTCCGACGGTAACGTCGGACCTAGATAGATGATCATCAAGTCCGCCGGAGGCGGACTACAGAACTCCGCTTATCAAGTTGCTTAAGTCCTATCTTAGAGAAAAATAAAGGGCGCAGACACCCTTTATTTAATTATCTTGACTCAGGCTCGATTAACTGTTATTCTAAAGAAGTAAAACTACTTGGTTAAAATTACAATTAACTTACTTAGACATTTGTTTAAGTGTTAAAAACCTCGTTAAATAATGAGGGAAAGGAGGAAAGATGCCTGAAGAAGAACCAATTACTGATCCCGAGAAAAAAGAAGAAGGGGCTGAAGGTACAGACGTAAGTGAGGGTGAAGGAGGGATGTCAATGCCCTCAGTAGGTGGCGAAGAAGGAGGTGCTGTTCCTGGAGGAACTCCTGAAGAGGAAGAACCTGAACCCCAAGAGTAAAATAAGAAAGACTAAATCATTTCCAAACTAAGAAAAAGAGGTCCAAGACCTCTTTTTCTTCATAAAATAAAAAATATTTACCCTATAAATTCCAAATAATTTTAGTCTTTTCTTCCAGAGATGGATCAGTCTTTAACTAGAGATTAGAGATAAATATATTTTAAATGAATAAAATACTCTCCTTAGGATGATAAAGAATATATAAAATTTAGTGACAACCAGGGCATTGAGAACAGCTATTACAGTCTGTTTCAATTTCTTTATTGGCTGTTAGTTGATTGTTTTTGTCGCCACATCCTGGACAAACAACTAAGACTGACTTATCATCAGTTATTTTTCTAAAGCGAGCACCACAGTTTTGACATTTATATTCACAAATAAACATAATAGTCGCAGTTTTTATCCTAGGTAGATTCTCTTTTTCTTATTTTTTTGTTTTCTCAACAATTTTTTTAAAAGTCTCGGGTTCGGAAACTGCCAAGTTAGCTAAGATCTTTCGATCAAGCTCAATTTTAGCTTTCTTTAAACCATCTATAAATTGGCTATAAGAAAGATTATAAGGGGATAACGCGGCATTAATTCGAATGATCCAAAGGGACCGAAAATCTCTTTTTCTGGTTCTTCGATCTCGATAGGCATAAGTATAAGATTTTAAAAGCGCTTCCTTGGCTTTTTTAATACTGTGATGCCTTAACCCCTGCATTCCTTTGGTAGCTTTTAGAATCTTTTTATGCTTTTTTTTTGTTGTTTTTCCTCTTTTTACTCTCATGGATATACCTAAATTCCTAAGATTTTTTTGACATTTTTCTTATCACCTGGAGCAATATCTAATTCTTTGGCGTAGGTTCTTTTGCGGGATTTAGATTTTTTTTCCAAAAGATGACTCCCGGCTGATTTTCTTCGCAAAATCTTTCCACTGCCAGTTATTTTAAATCTTTTTTTAGCTGCGCCTTTAATTTTCATTTTAGACATGTTTGCAAATTAGTCTACTAATTAAATCACTAACTTAAACCTTGTTTACCCAAGGAATATTAAGATATGTTATTAGTTAGATTATTCTTCTTTAATCGACGAAAGTTTTTTCTTTGGGGTAAAAATCATTATTAAATCGCGGCGTAATAATTTTGGCTCTTGTTCTATTTGAGCTATATCACTTAAGGAATCTTTGAATTTATTTAAGACCTGATGAGCTAGATCTTTGTGAGTAATTTCCCTACCTCTAAAAATGAGGGTAACTTTGACTTTATTTCCCTTTTCTAAAAATTTCTCTGCTTGGCGGATTTTGGTACCTAGGTCATGTTCGCCGATTTTAAGCCCCAAACGAATTCCTTTAATTTCAGAAGCCTTTTGTTTCTTTTTCTGTTTTTGTTTCTGTTTCGCCATTTCGTATTTGTACTTCCCCCAATCTAATAACTTACAAACTGGAGGTTTGGCATTAGGTGAGATTTCTGCCAAAGTAAGACCTTTTTTATAAGCCATACTTAGAGCTTCACTTGTTTCAATAATTCCAATTTGAGCTCCGTTTTCATCAATTAGCCGAACTTTAGGAGTAGTGATTTGTCTATTGAGACGAATTCTTTTTATAGATTTTCCCTTTCTTTTTAATTAGTTGGATTAATACATATAATTTATACAAGAAAAAATTTACTTAAAAACAATTATTATTTCTGTGCTTCTTCTTTGATTTGAGCTTTTTTTATAGCCTTCTTTTCTTCTTCTGAAAGATTATATTTTGATTCACCTTTTTTAATGGGTTTAGCATAGACTCGAGTTCCTTCTCGGGCATGGATGCTGCTAATTACAATACCGTTATCATCAGCATCTAAAAGAGCAATAGCAAAGCTTTGGTCGCCACCAGTATCAGAAAAAGGATTGAATCGGACGACCCCTACTTTATGAACACTTTTTTTACCTAATTTGAGAGCCTCTTTTAGATTCGAGTCTAATTTTTTTAATTCTTCCTGAACATTCTTAATATCATTTCCATATTTAGTTAAAATCCCCTCCAAATCCTTTATATCTCGACCAAAAATCTGTTTTCGTCTTTTGTTTGAAAGAATAATTTGGACTTGAAGGAGAATAAAAGCTATAAAAATTAAAAAGACTAAAATAGAGCTTGTTTGGGAAAATAATTCCATAATTTATAGCTTAATTGTAATATAAACTAAGACTGGATTGCAAGAGGGAAGATAAATAGTTATAATATTGAGAGTCACGGATTAAACACAAATTTAGATTAAGGCTGTGTTATAAATTAGCAACTATGAGCAAAAAAAAGAAAAAAAAGAAAAAAAAGAAGTTTAAAAAACATCATTTTGTTCATCAAGTTCGTCTTACTGGCTCAGAACAGATTTCTCGAACCCAAGAACCAAAAAGTTCAGAGATTCTTGGTTTCAAAGAAGTAAAAAAAGAACCTCAACCTTCTTCTAATACAAGGACAGTTTGGAGGTCACCAACTTACATTAAAGCCGATCTAAAAAGAATTGCTATTCTTTCAATTGTTTTGGTAATTTTACTAGTTATTCTTTTTTATCTTTCTAATTCCTCTAGTCTTTTTAAGCCAATTTTGGATTGGATAAAAGTATAGAAAGTATAGAAAGATATTTTTGAAATTTATTGGGATTAATTGAGATCTATTAGTTTCGATGATATTAATTTCTACTAGTTTCAACAAATTTCTATCAATCTCTTTTTATTCATATCTTAAAGCTTCTATTGGGTTCAGTTTGGCTGCCCGCCTTGCAGGCCAGATTCCGGCAACTGTACTAACTATAAAAGAAAAAACTACTACAATACCAGCAAAGGTTAGGGGGGTATAAAAAATTTTATTGGCTTCACCACCAATTTGAGTTGCCATGAAATTAATAAGAATATTAAGCCCTATCCCAACACCATAACCAGAAGCAACGCCTAAAAATCCACCAATTAGCCCAATAATTGAGGCTTCAGCGGTAAAGATTCTAGAAACATCTTTGTCTCTGGCTCCAACTGCTTTCATAATGCCAATTTCATGAGTTCTTTCTAAAAGAGAGATTGTCATTGTGTTAAAGATACCAATAGCGGCAACAAAAAGAGCAATCAAACCAAAGCAAAACAGGATAGTTTGGACAATTCGAAAGACTTGGTCAATTTGGTCAACAGTATCTTTTACTGCTGTTGTTGGAAAACCCATACCTTCAATCGCTTTTCTAACCTCGGGGAGAATCTTTCTTTCAGTCACTTTTACCCGATAGCGATTATAGGTTGGAATTTCCAATTTTTCTAAATTGGCCTTAGGAGTATAAGCAAATTTTACTTTATCTTCAGCAATAATTCCGATAACCTTTAGTTTTTGATTGACATCTGGATTAGTAGTTTCTTTAACATTTCCAGATTCGTCAAGAAGAATAATTTTAAAGTCAATCTCTTCTTCTAGTAAATCCTCGATATTGTCAACATTCAAAGTTCTTAGAGCGGCAGCAGTAATAAGAATTTCTTTAGCACTTTCTCCTGAAAATTTTGATTTACCCTGATTGATTTTTAAGTCTTCAAGATTTAGATATTCAGGATTAACGCCATATAAAACCCCACTGTCAGTGGTTGCTTCGTTATAATTAATTTGTAAAGGCGAACTTAGGATAGCAGAAACAAGAGTTACGTTAGAAAGTTTTTTAATTTTTTCAAGATTATTGTCGTCTAAGGCAGTAGTTGTGGTTTTACCGGGGTTGACAGTAACAACAGTTAAAGCATCCAAATTAGTAACTTTGCTTATTGCCAACCGCTGCAGGCCAAAACCCAATGAGACTAAAAAGGTAATGGCGCCAATGCCAATCACAACACCAGAAATAGTAAGGAAGCTTCGAAGTCGATTTCGACGTAAGTTTCCTAAAGCAGTTCTGATAATGTCGATGATGTTCATATGTTTAAATTCTAAATCCTAATATCTAAACTCTAATCCTTCGATTACACTCAGGATTACCCTGAGTAAAGTCGAATGGGTAAATAAACTCTAAATTCGAATTTCAAATTTTCTAAGACCTTATTTTATTCTGTTTAGAATTTAGGATTTTGTGCTTAAAATTTTCATCATAACTTTATTTTTCTTAATCCTTCTCCTTCTTTAAATTTTGGTTTTTCTTCTTCCTCTTCTTCAGATTTTTGAGACTCTTCTTCGGAAATTTCGGTCTTTTCTTCTTGAGGTTCTTTTTTCTCCTCGATTTCTTGGGGCTCTTTCTCCTTAATTTCGGCCTTCTTCTTTCCTTTCTTTTCTTTAGGCTCCTCAGCTTTTTTTGGAATTTCCTCTTTTGGTTCGGAAGGCTTTGTTTCGGCAGTTGGTTTGAAATCAGAAAATCCTTTTCCTTCTTCTTCCTTTAATTTCCCGACTGATTCCTCAGTGGCCATTGAAGTAGCTTTGCTTTTAGTATTAACCTTAATTTTTATAACCTGTCCATCCTGAAGGTAAATTACTCGATCAGCATATTGAAGATAGTCAGGATTATGGGTTATAAGAATGACTGTTCTTTTTGACCTTCGGTTTAAAGAAATCAAAAGTCGCATAATGTCGTTAGCCGACTTTGAATCCAAATTTCCAGTTGGTTCGTCAGTTAAAACAATCCAAGGATTGGCAACCAGAGCTCTAGCAATAGCGATTCTTTGTTGTTGTCCACCCGAAAGTTCACTAGGGGTATGAGTTTTATACTCTGTCATTCCTACCGCTTCCAAAAGATTAAGAGCTCGGTTTGTCCTTCGGCCTTTCCCAATACCGCCAAAAGCCAAAGGTAAAGCAATATTTTCAACCACATTCATGGTGTTAATAAGATTAAAAGCTTGAAAAACTATTCCAATTTTAGTGCGGCGATGTTTCGCTAAACCATTTTTGTCAAGATCAGCTAGATTTTCACCTCTAATAAAAATATCGCCAGAGCTCGGAGGTTGAAGGCCAGCAACAATGCTCATTAAAGTTGATTTTCCACATCCAGAGGGGCCAAAGAATATAATCAGTTCTCCAGAATAAATCTCGATATTAACATTGTTTAAGGCTTTAACCTCTTGATTGCCAATGATAAAAGTCTTGGTTAAATTAACCGTTTTAATAACCGGAATTTTAGCCACTGTATTATTTAGTTAATATTAAATTAGGCCTCCAAAAGCATTATAACAAAAACGCTTGTGGTAGGCAAGAAAGGATATGAGTTATGGATATAGAGTTATTTGTTGTCAGTTATCAGTTTTAATCCGGTGCCACTTCTTGCCAACTTAGAATATTAACCGAGGCCGGCGGTCCCTCTATATATTCAGCTTTAATTTGAATTGCTCTTGTGACTCCACCGGAAGTCGAAATGATTTTAAAAGTCTTTTTTGGATTCGCAGGAGTGCCACTGCTTTCTTCGAGACGAAGAGAATGTTGATTTGAAGCATTATCTCCAAGAGTACTGGGTACAATATTTTCGGGAGAACCTACGGTCGAGTTGTAATAAAAAATATCCAGATCATCTGTGCTATTCACCTTTCCTTGCCAAACCAGATGGAGCTTATCATTTATATCAATTTCTAAAGAATTTGGGACTTGAGCTTCATACAGTCCTGAACTTAATTGGCTAAATCCGGCAGTCCCGTCTAATCTAACCCAGATCGAGTTATCCCATTTTGAATAATATACCTGCCAATTTGGCCCTGTCCTCCAAACTAAATGAGGATTATTGTCGGTATTACTAATACCAAGATTTAGATAACACTCGGATTCAACCGGCTGAGGGGCGACTAAGCAATAAACACCAGGATTATTGTCGGCACAAGTCCAGACGCCACTTAGATTTTGTTTAATAAAGTTGATGTTACTGCCGGATGTTTCCCAAAAAACTTGGATTAAGTTATTGGCATCGAAATCAACATCAAGATAAGAAGGGCTGTCGTATATATAGCCAAGCATGTCATAACCAAGAGTGGTTCGATCAGCCCTTGTCCAACCAATCCCTGGCGTCCATCTGGTGTAACGTAAATTTCCCACATCACTCCAGAATACATGAGGATTTTGAGGAGTCACTTGGTCAAGTACAAGCTGATAGATTAATGACCCGTCTTTGCTGCTTGAACTTAAATTATCATATCCGGCTGTCCCATCAGCTTTTTTCCAACCGCCACTCACTTTCTTTGTATACCAAACATCAGGGGGGTTCCCCGAACCGGACATTCCTTGGCTCCAGGCAACATGTGGGACACCAGAAGAATCAACCTTAATTTTAGGGTTCGATGAATCGCGAGACGTGCCACCTAATATATTTTCTTTTTGCCAGTTATTACTAGCGTCTAAAGTAGCGTAATAGACATCTCGATTACCTGAACCAACATATTCTTCCCAGACGACGTGAGGAATTACCCTTCCTGTAGATGTCTCGTAGTAAAGATCAAACTGGGGAAGTTGAGAAACTCCAATAGGAGCAGCGCCTGATGGGGTGTTAGAGACATTATCACTGGGAGTTGTTCCATTAACCCCAGTCCACGCTCCAGCTCCACTATTGGCATTCGGATCCCATTTAGTATACCAAATTTCTCGATTTCCGCTTGAACTGTCTTCCCAAATTATGTGAGGATTGTTATTTTGATCAAGATGGAGCTTGGCACTTCTAACCTCAGATCCTGAGTGGCCAATAATATCATAATTACCATCTTCTTTTGCATTTTTCCAGACACTGCTAACTCTCTTTCTATAAATGATTTGGTAAATGCCCCCTATTTGTTCATGCCAGATTACATGAGGAACCGTCGTTGTTCCTCCAGGTGCACCCGGATCGTAGCTCTCTAAAGTCACTGTACATTCTCCTGGACTTCCTATCAAACAGTCTCCTCCTGTATACCCCTCGTAGTTGTTTTTAAAGTTGAGTAATGCTACTTCTACTCCTCCTTGAGCGGCTTGAAAGGCTTTCATTGATTCCTCGTAAGTAGTGGTCTGCTTTGACTCCTTTAAGTTAATCGTGGCAGCCGTAAAAACTGTAAGCAGCATAAAAGTGACAATTATCATTGTCGAAAGCAGAGCCAGGCCGGATTGTTGGTTATAATCTTTAATCTTCATTTTCCTAAAATGATTATATCAAAAGAGCTTATGTTGACAAAAGTCATTTCTCTTTCCTTAGTCTATTAAATTCCTCAATAGAAAGCTCAGCATCAGTTAATATTTTTCTTAAAAGTCCGCGGGTAATATCTTCCCTGGGATGTATGGGAACTGTAGTCCATATTCCATCTTTCCGCCTATAAATAGCATGACTTCCTTTTTGTCTGATATAAATAAATCCCACTTTTCGTAGGATTTTGGTTAATTCCTTGGCGGTTACAACTGGAAGTTTGCTCATTTATACCTTAGCTAAATTACTTTCGGAAATAAACTCAATCTCAATATTCCGTGCTTCAATATGAAGATCGATCGCTTCTTTTATATTCTTTAAAGCCTTCTCTTTAGTATTACCCTGAGTATAACAACCCTGTAAAATAGGGCAACTTGCAACATATTTTCCATCTTCGTCTTTTTCGATTAGTATAGGAAATTGAAATTTTTTCATAATCTTTTTACCCATTATACTTCCATTTTAGTCCGAGAAAACAAAAAGTCAAGTTTCAGAATTCTCGAGATTTCTTCTTTTCTTTGGAGTAGCGGACTTTAGTCCGTCAATATGATTCGCGACTATCATCATTGTCGAAAGAAGGGCCAGGCCGGATTGTTGGTTAGATTTTGATTTCATATTTGCTGAAAGATTACTATTGATTGAATTGGATTTAAATAGTGGGCTGTAGAATTTAATTCTCGTACTTTAAGGTAAATTAACAATATTTTTATTGTCTAGTCAGCTATTTTATTCCTGTCAAACGCCCATCAGCATTCCCAGGAGTAGCTCCTTTAACTACATAAACAGGAGTAATTCTCTCATTTCCACTAGTACCATCACCTACTTGGCCATCATTATTATTCCCCCAACCCGCCACCTCGTCTGTATCAAGAGTGGCAAGAGAGTGAGGTCCTCCAGCCGCAATAGCAACAACTCCCGTCAAACGCCCATCAGCATTTCCAGGAGTAGCTCCCTTTAGGACGTAAACCGGAGAAGATTCGTCGGCTGGACCCCCACTATTACCATTACCTAATTGACCATACCAGTTATATCCCCAGCTTGCCACCTCGTCTGTATCAAGAACAGCAAGTGAGTGAAATGATCCAGCCGCAATAGCAACAACTCCCGTCAAACGCCCATCAGCATTCCCAGGGGTAGCTCCTTTGGTAACATAAACTGGGGTAGGTTTATTATTATTAGTACCATCACCTAATTGGCCATTTAGGTTTGGTCCCCAACCCACCACTTCACTTGTATCAAGAAGAGCAAGAGAAAAATCATAACTGGATTCAATAGCAACAACTCCCGTCAAACGCCCATCAGCATTCCCAGGGGTAGCTCCTTTGAGGACATAGACCGGAGAAGACTTGTTAGTTCCACTGTTATCACCTAATTGGTTACTATCATTTCTTCCCCAACTTGCCACTTCGTCTGTATCAAGAGTGGCAAGAGAGTGGAATGCTCCACCAGCAATAGCAACAACTCCTGCCAGATGCCCATCAGCATTCCCAGGAGTAGCTCCCTTGAGGACGTAAACAGGAGTAATTTTCTCATTCCCACTAGTACCATCACCTAACTGGCCATACTCATTATATCCCCAACCTACCACCTCACCTGTATCAAGAAGAGCAAGAGAATGGTACCAACCACCAGCAATAGCAACAACTCCCGTCAAACGCCCATCAGCATTCCCAGGGGTAGCTCCTTTGAGGACATAGACCGGAGATGTTCTCTCATTCCCACTAGTACCATCACCTAATTGGCCACGGTTGTTATATCCCCAACCTACCACCTCACCTGTA
>JABAOC010003463.1_pt5 | contig 10140 bp, 9 predicted proteins | sample 7062161 | NCBI WGS metagenome assembly JABAOC01 (sample SAMN14538625, study PRJNA623070) | marine sediment metagenome | biome: marine biome [ENVO:00000428]; feature: marine pelagic biome [ENVO:01000023]; material: deep marine sediment [ENVO:00002113] | place: India: Gulf of Khambhat ...
GATCGCACGTAGATCCGTCCATAACGGAAGAGACCGGCGGCGTCCAGGGCGCGGCCCACATCGATCTCCAGCTGGCGGTCATCGGTGACGGTCCCCTCCAAGGCGGTGACGCCGGGCACGGAGGCCGCGGCCTCGTAGACGTAGGCTTTAGCCTGGGGCGTGCGGACGTTGCCCGACAGATGCGCTACCTCGTCCACGACCTCCACGCTCAGGGCGCGCCGGTCGTCAGCGGTCAGATAGCGATGGGCGGCCAGAGCGTCCCGCACCGCCTCCGCGAGTTCGGGGTCGGGACGGTAGATGGGTAAAGCGTCCGTCTGGGCGACCAGCTGAATAACGCCGCCACCCAGGGTGACGTCCTGGACGGGGATCATGTGCAGGCCAGGCGCCAACAGCCCCCACCTCAGGAGGAGGTGGCTGGCCCGCCGCGAGGCCCTCTCAACCAGAGCCCCGGCAAGCCTGGCGTCGCGGACGGAGAGCGGCGTCCTGACGGAAAGAGGCTTCGGCGGCACAGCCACAGGGAGGACCTGCCGGCCGAAGGCTTCCTCGCTGGTGCAGTCCAGGGAGAGGTGATCATCGTCCCACCGGCTGGCGGCGGAGAAGGGAAGCTTCACCTCGGTGCGGCGAAAGATGCCGCGGGACAGCACCAGGTTGAGGACAAGCCACTGGTCATCGATCTCCAGGGCGGCAAGACGACCCTGCCAGCGGTCCTGGAACCGGACCGGACAGCCCAGCCGCAAGGCTGAACGCGCGCTTTGCATATGCACCTCCCCAACGTGGCGTGTCCGAAGGTAGGTTAGGGCAGGGAAAGGCTAGAAGCAAATCACGGAGAATAGGTGAAGTTATTGCCGACATTTCGCTTGACGATGACGCCGCTACTGGGTAAGCTATCCGTCAGATTTGCACGGGGATTACCCACTAGCGAAAGGAGGCAAGTCATGCCACAGTGGTTGACGCGCCACAAGTGGCTCTGGATAGTAGCGGCGGCACTGGTAGTCCTCCTCGCCTTCGCCGCCTGCGAGGAGGAAGAGGAGGAGGTAGCCGAGACGCCCGCGGCCGACGAGACGCCCGTGGAGGGGGAAACGCCACCGCCCACAGGCCAGTTGAGGATCGCCCTGCTGGGGCCGCTGACGGGGGCCCTGGCCCCCTTCGGACCGGACTTCGTGAACTCCGCCAACTTGGCGATCCAGCACATCAACGATGCCGGCGGCGTGCTGGGGCAGCCGGTGAAGCTGATGATCGGGGACACCGGGACGCTCCCTGAGCAGGGCGTGGCGGAGGCACGCCGGCTGGTGGACATCGAGAGGGTGACGGCTATCGTGGGGGCGGCGGCCAGCGGCGTGACCCTGCCGGTCGCAGAATCGGTGACAGTCCCCGCCGGCGTTCTCCAGGTATCGATGGCGTCGACGTCGCCAGCCCTGACCGACGTCGAGGACAATGATCTCCTCTTCCGGACCCCGATATCGGACGCCGCCCAAGGGGTGGTTCTGGCGGACCTGATAGAGGACGAGGGCTACACCAGCGTCTGCAGCATGTACGTCAACAACGCCTACGGCCAGGGGCTGAGCGAGAAGTTCGCCAGTGAGTTCACGGGCGAGGTGACCGCCCAGGTGTCGCACACGGCCGAGACAGCCCCCAGCTACTCCTCTGAGCTAGAACAGTGCGTGGCCGGCGGCCCCGAGGCGCTGGTGGCCATCAGCTACGTTGAGGGACAGGCCGATGTCTATCTGAAGGAGGCGCTGGAAGGCGGGATCATCGACCAGTTCGTGTTCGTGGACGGCACCAAGAACGACCAGATGTTCCGCACGCTGGGCTGGGAGAACTTCGACGGCTTCAGGGGAACGGCGCCAGGGGCCCTGGAGACTGAATTCGGCGCAACGTTCGACACTGAATTCGAGGCAAAGTACGGATACCTCTACCAGACCCCGTTCAACCGCGAGACCTACGACGCGGTGGTGGTGATCGCCCTGGCTGCGGAGAAGGCCGGCTCCACCGACTCTGCGGCCATCCGTGACGCCCTGCGTGACGTAGCCAACTCGCCGGGCGAGGCAGTCGGTCCCGGGGCGGAGGGTGTCGCGGCCGCCCTCGAGGCGGTGCGCGCCGGCACGGAGATCGACTACCAGGGTGCCGCCGGCTCCATCGAGTTGGACGAGAACGGCGATGTCCTGGTGGGGGCGATCGAGATCTGGCGGGTTGACGCCGCCACCGAAACGCTCGTCACCGAGAGCCGCTCCAAGGTGGACCTCATCACCGGCGAGGTGACGCCCATCGAGGAGTAAAGCCGAGACCTGTCTGCGGGCCCGGGAGGCGCACGTCTCCCGGGCCCGCGCATCCCGGGCGTGGGTTCCGGCTAGGTCGCGGGAGGATCGGCCCCGCTGGGCTCCGGCTGCGGCCTCTGGCGCGTTACCCGCCTCACTTCTCGCTCCGCCCAGATAGAGACGCGCCGCTCCTGCGGCAGAAGGCCCTGAGGCCGCAGCAACAGCACGCTCACGATAAGGCCGCCGATCAGCAGGTCGCGGACGAAGAAGATGCGGCTCTTTACGACGTCGGGCAGGTCGTAACCCTGAAGCTGAAGGGATATCGTCCAGATCCCCCACACGATGTAGGCGCCTAGGATGGCCCCCTTATTGTTGCCGCTGCCCCCGACCATCAGCATCACCCAGAAGATGAAGGTGGCGAAGAAGGGGCTGAAAGTGTCCGGAGAGACTGAGCCCCGCTCATACGCGAAGATAGAACCGCCCACCCCCATGATCATGGCTCCAAAGATGAATCCCTGCATCTTGAAAGCGAAGACGTTCTTGCCGCTGGCGGCGGTGGTTAGTTCGTCCTCGCGCAGGGCGCGGAGGACGCGGCCCCAAGGAGACCGGATCCCCCGCTCGACGGCCACGAACAAGACGAGGAGCACGAGGACGGCGATGGCAAAATAGACAAACTTGTAGTCGCCGGGGTCGAAGAAGTCATGGAACGGGCGGGGTATCCCGATGAGGCCGCGGGCGCTGTTGACGAGACCCCGCTCCTCGATCGTGACCGCTCGCAACAGCTCGGCAATGCCGATGGTGGTAATGGCTAGGTAGTCCTCGCGGAGCCGCAGGGTGGGAATCGAGAGGGCGAAGGCCAGTGCCCCGGCCATAATCGCGGCGGCGGCCGTGCCAAACAGGAAGGGCAGCCACTGGTCGCTGTCGAGGAATGGGATGAAATCCAGCTTATCTCCGAAGCCGTATACGTACTGCACGAACTCGCTCTCAGGGGGATCCTTCGTGAAGATGGCGGCCGTGTAGGCACCGACCAGGAAGAAGCCGGCGACGCCGAAGTTGAAGACCCCGGTATAGCCCCACTGGACGTTGAGTCCCAGCGTGAACACTGAGAAGATGGCCACGGTGGTGGCGAACGCGGTCAAGAAGCTGATGACGCTGTCGAAGTTCCAGCCGGAGCGCTCGGCGGGCATAATGACGACGGCGGCGGTTATCGCCAGAAAAGCGACCGGTGTTAGAAACCTCTCGGCCCTCATAGCGATTTAGACCCGAGCAGGCCGCGGGGGCGCGAGAGAAGGATGAAGATCAAGATCACCACGGCCACCGAGAACTTATAGCCAGGTGCTAATGGCAGGATCTCCCAGCCAGCGAAAGACAGCTCTATGCCGACGGACACCTCCTGCGTGATGCCCACGATTAGGCCGCCGAGCAGCGCTCCCATGGGGTTGCCGATGCCCCCCAGGATGGTCGAGGCAAACAGGGGCAGGAGGAGAAAGAAGCCCAAGTTGGGATTGAGCTGGGCTTGGAGGGCCAACAGAACCCCGGCTATCGCCACCAGGGCGCCGCCGGTGAGCCAGGTCCAGGTGATGATCTGGTCGGTGTTTATGCCGCTGACTTCCGCCAGGCTCGGATTATCCGCCATGGCCCTCATAGCTTTGCCCAGCTTCGTCCGAAACAGGAGGAGATAGACCAGGGCAGCCAAGGACACGGCCACAGCGAAGATGAAAATCTGATCCGCCTTTAGAGCGATGGTCGTGAAGCCCAGGTCGAACCTCTCCGCGGGGTGGATGCCAGTGACGTACACGCGCGGGGACGGACCCCAGAAGATCAGCATCACGCTGCGGATCGAGATGGCTAGGCCCAGGGAGACGACTGCAAAAATGACGATACCGCTGCCCCGGCGCCGCAGTGGCCGGTAGATAAGACGATCCAGCCCTATTACGATCAGGCCGATAACCGCCGCGGCGACCACGGCGGAGACTATCAGGCCGTAGCCGAAACTAAGGGGGCCGATCTGCTCCACGCTTCCGGGCAACGAGTCTAGACTGAAGGGGATATCGGTATCTTGCCTGGCGTTCCGGGCAAGCACCCCGGTGAGGGCGAAGAAGGCCACATAGGCACCCAACATCATCGTATCCCCGTGGGCGAAGTTGGCGAACTTGAGGATGCCGTAGATGAGGGTGAGACCGATGGCACCCAGGGCGAGGACACTGCCGACTATTACGCCGATGGCGAACAGCTGCGTCTCCGCAAGGAAGAACCAGAGAAAGAGCGAAGCAATAAAAGCCCAGATGCCGACTGCCGCGGCCATGTCGCGGAGGTCACGGAAGCGTTCAAGCGCCGCGCCTACCGTGTCCGTGAGCCGCTCGGCGAGGACAGACATGAGGCTACGCTCCTAGGTAGAGCTTCGCCACCTCTTCGTTGTCCAGCAAAGCTTTCGACTCGCCTTCGATGCGGTTCTCGCCCATGGCCAGCACGTAGGCGCGACTGCTGAAGCTGAGCGCTTCCTTCGCGTTCTGTTCCACCAGAACGATAGCGGTGCCGCCACGGTTGATCTCCCCGATCTTGTCAAAGATGGAGTCCACCATTATAGGGGAGAGGCTGGCGGAGGGCTCGTCCAGCAGGAGGACCTTTGGGTCCAGCATGAGGGCGCGGGCCAGCGCCAGCATCTGGCGCTCGCCGCCGGAGAGCCTGCCGGCTCTCTCGCCCCGACGGTCGGCGATGTCGGGGAAGAGATCGTAGACGCGCTCCAGGCGCTCTCGCAGGCCATCGCGGCGGACATAGGCACCCATCTCCAGGTTCTCGTTGATGGTGAGGCTAGGGAAGACGTTGTCCACCTGGGGGACGTAGGACATCCCGCTCTGGACTACACGGTCCGGAGAGAGGTTCGTGACCTCCCGCCCCAACAACTGCACGCGCCCGCTGCGGACGGAGACCAGGCCGAAGACTGTCTTGAGCAGGGTGGACTTGCCGGCGCCGTTGGGGCCGATGACGGCCACGATCTCGCCCTCGTTGAGCAGCAGGGAGACGCCGTGGAGGATCTCCACCTCGCCGTAACCGGCGACCACGCCTTCGGCTTGGAGAACCGCGGTCATCGGTACTGCCCTCCCAGGTAGGCCTCCAGCACCCGCTCGTCCCGCTTGATCTCCTCAGGGGAGCCCTCAGCGAGATGCTCCCCCTGGCTCATGACGATAACGGGGTTGCAGAGGCGGGTGATCAGATCCATGTCATGCTCGATGACGAAGAAGGTGATGCCGCGGTCGCGGCACAGTGTTTCGATGTTATCCACTAGCCTGCGCATGAGGACGCGGTTGACGCCGGCGCCGGGCTCGTCCAGGAGTATCATCTGGGGGTCGCACATGAGAGTGCGGGCCAACTCCAGCAGTTTCTTCTGGCCTCCCGATAGGTTAGCGGCGTACTCGTCACGGAGATCGAGGAGAGCGACGAACTCCAGGACCTCAAGGGCCTTCTCATATATCTGTCGCTCCTGACGCGAGACGCGGAACCCGAACAGCCAGGGATTCCAGATCCGCTCACCGGCCTGATGGGCCGGCACCACCATGAGGTTCTCCAGCACTGTCATGGTCTTGAGCTCGCGGGGTATCTGGAAGGTGCGCACGATGCCGCGATGGAATATGCGATGCGGGGGCAGTCCATCGATGCGCTCGCCCTGGAACAGGATGCGGCCAGCAGTGGGCCTGAGGAAGCCCGTGACCAGGTTGAAGAGGGTGGTCTTGCCAGCGCCGTTGGGGCCGATGAGGCCGGTGATGGTGCCCCGCTTAACGGATAGACTGCAGTTATTGACGGCGCGGACACCGTCAAAGGACTTGGTGACGCCCTGGGCCTCGAGTATGGGAGCGGAATCTTGCATGCTATCGCGCTGGGACCGCTCTTTCACCGTCCCCAGTAAGGCAAGTCTAGCATAGAGGACAGCACGGCGGGAGCGCCAACCGTTGACCATTCACCCATGCCGATGCGACACTCGCTTCGATTATGTCCATCGGGGCGCTGGCTGCCATCTTTTCCACATCGTTTGTCGTGAGCCTCACCGGCGCCCTCAGCCCCGGGCCGCTCACCACCCTGGCCGTCCGCGAAGGGGTGCGGCGGGGTTTCTGGGCAGGCCCGGCGCTGGCGGCCGCGTTAACGCTGGGTTACCGCCGTCGAGGCCTCCACGTCTGTCAACAAAGCGAAGCCGTAGGCTGACACCGGCAGCTCATCGTGTTAAAATAAGTTTAAGCTTTCCAAAATGCTCGGCTTCTCTCATCAAAGAGAGGCCAAAACCGGGCCCATACATCCAAATAACCACCACTGACCGTACGATGGACGGTGACTTCGCATTCCCGGAGTGGGGAGCGCGGGGTAAGAGGGCAAACGTGGCATGGCCAAGGACGATTTCACCATCCGAATAGGCGGCGACACCGCCATCGGTGGCGTCATCAGCACCGGCGAGAACTTCACGACGGCCGCTGCCCGTGTAGGCTTCCGCACCTTCACCTTCCGCACCTATCCCTCCGAGATCAAGGGCGGGCAAGCCTGGTTCCAAGTTCGCATCTCCAGCCGACCCGTCTACTCCCTCGGTGACGGCTGCGACGTCCTCATCGCCTTCGACCAGCAGGCATACCAGCTCCACCACGGGGACCTGAACCAGGGCGGCGTCCTCATCTACGACTCCGACCTAGTGCAGCCGGCCCCCAACGGCGACATCATCCGCTACGGCATCCCATTCCAGAAGATCGCCCGTGAAGAGCTGGGGTTCGTCCGCGGCACCAACGTCCTGATTCTCGGCGTCATGGCGGCGCTGTTCGGGCTTGCGCCGTCGTCGCTGGAGGAGATGGTGAAGAGCCGGTACAAGCGCCGCGCCGAACTGATGGAGAAGAACATCCAGGCCCTCCACCACGGCTACGAGTACACCAAGAAGATCCAGAAGGAAGACCAGTTCTGGCTGGGCACCGCTGACCGTGTGACGCGGCTGGTCATGACCGGCAACGACGCGATCACCGCCGGCGCCCTCCACGCCGGCTGCCGCTTCTTCGCCGGCTACCCCATCACCCCCGCCTCGGACATCCTGGAGACGATGGCTGCCCAGCTCCCCCGCTTCGGCGGCGTCTGCCTCCAGGCCGAGGACGAGATGGCGGCCCTGGCCTCCATCATCGGCGCCTCCTACGCCGGCACCAAGGCCATGACTGCCACCTCCGGCCCGGGCTTCTCCCTCATGACGGAGCTGCTGGGGCTGGCCTCCATGGCGGAGATACCTGTCGTCATCGTGGACGCCCAGCGCTCCGGCCCCAGCACCGGCATGCCCACCAAGCTGGAGCAGGGTGACCTCTTCCAGGCCATCTACGGCGGCCACGGCGACTTCCCCCGCATAGTCCTGGCGCCCGCCTCGGTGCAGAACTGCTTGCAGGTCACCGTCCTCGCCTTCGGCCTGGCCGAAAAGTACCAGTGCCCCGTCATCATCCTGTCAGACCAGTCCCTCTCCCACCGCACCGAGACCATCGAGCACGCGGACGCCGATCTCTTCCCCATCGAGGAACGGCTGCGGCCGGACGGCATCGACCCGGAGAGCTATCTACGCTATCAGCTCACGGATAATGGCGTGTCCCCTATGGCCGTCCCCGCCTTGGACCTCCACGCCTACGTCGCCCCCGGCCTCGAGCACGACGAGTGGGGCCGCCCCTGCTTGTTGCCCGAAGTACACGAAAAGATGACGGAGAAGCGGTTCCGCAAACTGGCCGCCGCCCGGCTGGATATAGACATCCCTGAGCTCTGCCCCCGGTACGGCGCCGAGGACGCCGAGCTGGGCATCATCGGTTGGGGCGCCACTCAGGGCTCCATCCGCGAGGCGGTGGACCGTGCCCTGGCCGCCGGCATCAAGGTTGCCGCGGTGCACCCGCGGGTGCTCAACCCGCTGCCGGAGGAGCGGCTCAGGGAGTTCGTCGGCTCTGTCAAGCACGTCCTGGTGCCGGAGGTCAACTACCAGGGACAGTTCGCCCACCATCTGGCCGCCAGCCTTGGAATAAGGCCCATACGCTTTAACAAGATCGGCGGCCTCCCCATCACGCCAGGCGAGATCTACAACAAGATACAGGAGGTCCTGGCTCATGCCTGACGGCACCAAAGTCGCGCCACCACCGAGGGCGGAGGCCCTCACTGTCAAGGACTACAGGAGTGGCGACAAGCCCACCTGGTGTCCCGGCTGCGGCGACTTTGGCGTACTGAGCGCGACCGCCAAGGCTCTGGCTGCCCTTCAGCTCCCGCGGCACGAGGTGGTCCTAGTCTCCGGCATCGGCTGCTCCAGCCGCACCCCGTACTTCATGAGTACCTACGGCCTGCACAGCGTTCACGGCCGCGCCCTGCCCGTCGCCACCGGCATGAAGCTGGCCAACCCCGACCTCACGATCCTGGTGATGGGCGGCGACGGCGATCTGATGTCCATCGGCGCGGGCCATTTCCCCCCCGCCGCCGCCCGCAACGTAGACATCACCTGCGTCATGATGGACAACCAGACCTACGGCCTCACCAAGGCCCAGTCTTCGCCGACTTCCTTCATAGGCCACAAGTCCAAGTCCACACCCTACGGCGTCATCGCCAAGCCAATAGCCCCGGTCCTCTTCGCCCTCGCCAACGGCGCCAGCTTCGTGGCCCGCGGCTACTCAGCCCGACCCAACGAGCTCAGCGAACTTATCGTCGAGGGGATCAGGCACCCCGGCTTCTCCTTCATCCACGTCCAGAGCCCCTGCGCCGAGTTCTTCAACACCTACGACTACTATGACCAGCACGTCGAGAACCTGCCGCCGGATTGGGACCGGCACAACCTGAAGGCCGCCATGGAGATGGCCCTCACCGAGGAGAAGGTCTACCTGGGCGTCTTCTATGAGGAAGAGCGCCCCGTCTACAGCAGCGCGGCCCGCCAGTTGGAGCCCGAGCCCAAGCAGTTTGACCTCACAGAGTACCTCGAGCGCTTCAGCTAGCGACCCGATCCTCGCCTTCGCCCCCGACGGCTGGACCTCCAGTCTTCTCGCTGAAAACGAGGTAGAGCAGCGCCAGCGACGGGACGAGGATCACGGCGCCCGCCACCAGGGCGATGAGGAACGGCCCCAGCGTGGCGTCAGCAGCCGCCAGGTCCGAGATGCGCTCGTCCGGCAGGATGAGGTAGGGGTACTGGACCGCGGCCCAGCCGCCCAAGACCAGGCCTACGGTGCCCGCCGCCAGGGGCGGTGCCAGCACGTACCAGCGCCCCCACAGCACTGCCAGGGACGTCATCCAGATGGCGGCTGCCGTGCTCATCACAGCCAGGGCCGACGGCTTGGCCACTTCGTCCCAAAACGGGTTAGCATCCCAGTAGGCGACCGGTAGAGCAATGATCGTGAGGGCTCCGAGCACGAGGCCGGCGAGGAGAGCCCGTGTCCGGAAGTCCTCCTGCATTTCGCCGCTGGCGCGGACAGTCATGTAACAGGCGGCGAGGAAGCTGCACATGGCCACCGCGATAAGGCCGCAGACGATGGAAAACGGCTGCAGCCACGGCTCCCAAACTCCTGACGTGACCTCTCCGTCCTCGATCGTGATGTGGCCGCCGACGACGGCCCCAAGCGCCATGCCCATTACCAGGGGAGCGATCACGCTGGCTACCGAGAACAGGGCGGTCATCCCAGGGAGTGCGGTTTCGGTACCGTGCCCGAAGTGCCGGAAGGCGAAGGCGGCTCCCCTGAAGACGATCCCCATGAGAGCGATCACCACGGGGACGATGAGGGCCGTCGACAGATCGGCAAACGCCGGTGGGAACGCCGTGAAGGTCGCAACCACGATCAGAATCAGCCACACGTGGTTCGTCTCCCATACCGGGCCCATGGCCCGAGAGATCGCCTCGCGCTGCTGGGCCGCTCGCGGCCCG
>JABAOC010003149.1_pt1 | contig 10138 bp, 11 predicted proteins | sample 7062161 | NCBI WGS metagenome assembly JABAOC01 (sample SAMN14538625, study PRJNA623070) | marine sediment metagenome | biome: marine biome [ENVO:00000428]; feature: marine pelagic biome [ENVO:01000023]; material: deep marine sediment [ENVO:00002113] | place: India: Gulf of Khambhat ...
CGTTCGCATAGAACAAAGAGAGGGAGAAAAAGAATGAATGCAAAAGCCTTTACAAGAGCAAAACCAACTTCTATTGCATCAATAGCTGTCTTAATTGCTCTGCTAATACTCAGCAGCCAAGTACCAATCGCCGGCGCAGCGCCAGCCGCTCCAGCTCCTCTAGATCCAACGACTATTCCGAAGTATGTGAATCAACTGACCGGTCCGCCCCCCATATATATCCCGACCATCATGCGAAACGGAGATGGTGTGCCGATCAAGTTAGCGTATACTGTTTACATGAATAACTTCACGCAGCGAATTCTGCCAACTACCTACGCAAATGGTACATCTACTGGGTTTGCCATGACACCGGTGTGGGGATACGGGGGTCTCGCCCGAGATGGGCTTACTGGGAAACCATTGGGTTTTGTCCAGAATTCGCCAGGCCCCACGTTCGAGGCGATTAAAGGTGTCGCCACCGAGGTGACATGGGTTAACAATATTACTGAACCCCACATGTTCGCTGTTGACCCAACCCTTCACTGGGCTAATCCAAATGAAATCCCAATGCCGGGAACGCCAGATGCGCCAACGGCACCATTTCCTACATTTCCTCCAGGATTTGATGGAACTCAACAGAATCCCACTGGGTTCTTCTATAACGCTCAGAGTCCGGTTCCGTTGACTCCTCACTTGCATGGCGGAGAAGTTCAATCTACCTCTGATGGTCATCCTGAAGCCTGGTTCACTGTAGATGGGAAGCAAGGACCAGGGTACAACACTCTTTATGATGCAGGTGACAACACAGCTGTCTTCTATTATCCAAATAAACAGCCGCCAACGACGCTTTGGTATCATGACCACGCCCTCGGCATCACCCGGATCAACGTGATGTCGGGACTCGCAGGCTTTTACCTCTTAAGAGATGTTAAAGATACTGTAGGTTCTCGATTGCCCAAAAATCAATTCGAGATGCCCATTGTAATCCAAGATCGAACGTTCAATGATGATGGTACGTTCTATTTCCACACTGAAGGCAATGAACCAACTGTCCACCCCTACTGGAATCCCGAGTTCTTTGGAGACACTATCATGGTGAATGGGTTAGTCTGGCCGAACATGGACGTATCACGTGGACATTACCGCCTCCGAATTCTTGATGGCTCGAACGCTCGCTTCTACACGCTCAGATTCCAAGTAAAAGAGGGTGAAGATGATATGGGAAATCCTGATTCCTACGGCGAACTCATAAAATTCACGCAGATTGGGAGTGACGGCGGCTACTTACAGGCTCCTGTCTATGACCTAGAGGAGCTGACCATCGCACCGGGTGAGAGGGTCGACATACTTGTTGACTTCTCAGGCTTAGCTCCAGGAACTAAAGTTATTCTTAGAAACACGGCTTACACACCGTTTAAAGGCGGTTCTAAAGCCGGCGACGCACCTGATCCAGACACGGTGGGACAGATCATGCAATTCACCGTAACCAAGAAAGGTGGACCTCGACCCATCAAACTTCCCACAACTCTCAACCCCACGCTGCCAGCTGGGGAGTGGCCGACACTGACACCACCACAAGCAAACTACAACCGGACACTGGTCCTAGTCGAGGTTATGAGCGAGGCGGGCGAACCTGTTATGATTCTGTTAAATGGGCAAGAGTGGGCTGCTGATATATCGGAAAGGCCTGTGCTTGGATCAGCGGAAGAGTGGATTATCGTCAACCCCACGGAGGACACCCATCCTATCCACTTACACCTCGTACAGTTCCAGCTCGTCTATCGCCAAAACCTAACTGATCCCGCAGGATACTTCGATGCTTGGAATCAAAGCCAAGGAGTAGAAGGACCGCCATTTCCAGACGATCATGAAGTACTGCCATTAGAAGTAACACCGTGGCTAGAAGGACCACCTATCAATGCAACTGCGTATGAGATGGGCTGGAAGGACACAATCCAGGCTCATCCCGGTCAGATTACTGTCATCCGAATACGCTTCACGCCCATTGACGGTAGCATTTACGACGCCGAAACTCTTTATCCATTTGATGCCACTGCTGGACCAGGATACGTCTGGCACTGCCACATCTTGGATCACGAAGACAACGAAATGATGCGCCCATACGTAGTCGTCGCCCCCGAAGATGAAGAATAGAAGGAAGCCCACACAGGCTGACATATGATAAATCGAGGCGAATCCTCTTAACGCACGCTGGAGATATACCAGCAACTTCCACCTTTTTTCTCTAAGTTTCTCGCAAATGTATTATTGGCCTAATGAACAGAGGGTCAACTGAAGGACTTTATGGGACTGGGATGTGGTTCTATCCTTTTGTACATTAAAAGTCCTCGATTCTGGTCGCGGTTTGGATACACCGCTTTCGCAGCGCACTCGCTCACTACTGTTCCTTGTCGCTTCGTTCGCTCGTTTGGGTCTTGTTGCGGAATCTACTAGTAATTTATAATCTCAATGCAAAGGTCGTTCCACTCCTCGCGAGATGCTCCCAAACTTGCTCGTCGTTCCACTAATCTTAGGTTCGCCTTTTCATACTCATAAAGTAACATGGCGTTTATTCGGATGGACTGCATCTATTCTCCTCTGCACGCGTTGAAGAATATTCGTCCAAATGTTGAAAAGAGATGTAAGCCTTGGGAGACCGAATTCTGCGAAGTAGCCTCATGTCCCTTCAACAAAGGAGTCAGAGTGTGTTTTGAATGCTCTGACTTCTCTTGTGACACAACCAAGCTCGGTCCGATCAATTATGGTTTTTGTCAATACATGTATAGCTCGCCAGCATAGAAGACTTACTTGAAATATTGAGTTTCTTCCACAACTCATAAGAACTGAAGACTGAGACCTATTGAGTGATGACTGGAATTGCTTGAAGGCAAGAATATCAATTTGAGGATTGCCGAGAGAGACGATGTCTCACTTGTCATGGGATGGTGGGGTGATATGCAGTATATGGGCGAATATCAAGATGTGATGATAAAGACCCAACCGGAATTTGAGAGAATTGTGCTTGAGAATACGATTTTCTATATAATAGAGAAGAAAGATAAAGTCAGAATTGGGCATATTACTGGGTGGATGATAGGCAGAGCGATTGAGATAGGTTTTGCTTTGATTCCAAGTGAAAGAGGAAAAGGCTATGGAACAGAAGCTATTCAACTAATGGTGGACCATTTGTTTCTCACGAAGGATATTGTTCGAATACAAGTAACAACAGATGTCAGAAACATGACATCTCAAAGAGCTTTGGAAAAAGTTGGATTTGCAAAAGAAGGAACTATGCGAAAGTATTTTTATGCCAAAGGAAATCACACAGATCATTTTCTTTACAGTATTCTCAGAGAAGAATGGAAAGAACAAAAAAAATTGTAGGTCAAACCCGTAGGGCTCATGGGTTGTGATCAGAAGATGCAGGAGCTAGGAAGAAGCATTATCTATACAGCCTTTACACAAGTCATAAAAGCTTCAATGACAAAAGCACTGTCAAAGTTGAGGGTTAGGAGAGAAACACAGAATGCCAAGGTGGATATGTGGTGAATGTGGAACTGGATACACAAGCCGGTGTCGTCAGGCAACATGCTCAAAATTTGGAGCACCAAAGGAAAAGCATAGGAAGGCATGAAGCTTGGGACACACAATCTGCCACCTAGAAATACCTATCACCAATCTACAGAGATCTGGTGAATTCTACAAAGAACTATTCGGTTGGGAAATAGATTATGACTGGGGTCCTAACTATGCAGTCTTCAACACTGGAGAAGGGGTATTGACTGGTGGTGGTCTAGACCGAAAAGATCAGATTACACCTGGTCAGATAGTAATCTATGTGCAAGTCGAAGATATCCATGCAATGCTCAAGAAAGTTGAGAAGTTAGGAGGTAATCGAGTGAAAGAGAAGACTGAGATTCCAAATGTTGGCTGGTTTGGACTCTTCACAGACTTGGATGAAAACGCCATAGGCTTATTCACTCCGAAGCAATAGTTCTTGCTTCCACTACTTTCTCTAGAATTCCTGTGCATTATTCAAACTTCACTTTTTCCAAGACACCGAAAGCCAGAACGCGCGCGAAAACTTGTGATTGTCCACTTCTCTGAGTCTATTCGCAAATAGACTGCATGGAGTATTGGTGGGCCGGACCGGATTTGAACCGGCGACCTTCTGCACGTCAAGCAGATGTCCTAACCGAGCTAGACTACCGGCCCTCTCTTCATTCTCTAGCTTGTTCTGATCTTTAAGTCTTAAATTAAGGTTTTCTCTAGCGGCTCTGTTTCGTGTATATGTTTGTGTATCTTTGTGTATCAACTTCTTGAAGTGCTCTGGTAAACTCTGATATTTTCCCAGATAGCACCATTTGATCTTGTCCTCTATGTGATGTTCAACATACCAGTATTCGTATGAATAGTTTCCTGACTTGGTTTTCCTCTAAATGCTGTGACTATTGGCAGTGTTATCATCATTAATAGTGGTAGGATGAGGAGTGATGGAAACTCTGGAATCCAATTATAACCCGTAGAAATTAAGTCGCCCCAATTTGAGGGGTCTGTAACAATTTCTGAGTTATTAGTCGGCCAACTGTCTGTCCTATACTCTCCATAATGAAAACTAGTTGCGAAGAAAGCAATGCCTATCGTCTTCTCAACACCTGCCACTACTTCGATCTTGGAGTAAGTGATGTTGAACTCCGCATCCCATGAAAATTCATAAGTCCGAATCTCTGCATTCCACCCTCGTATTGTTGTGGTCGTCCATTGCCAATCTTTTACATTTGCCTCACCAAGAGTTCCATTTCGGAATATCCATATCTTCAGATCATCAGATTGCAACAGTTTACTTCCATCATGGTCAACATCAAAGAGAAGTGTAGCATTAGGTTCGGGAACCATAGGATATGCCATCTTAAACCCTACGTAAAGGTTCAATCCATCCTGCTTAACAAGAACTGTTGTGTAGTTGAACTGAACATATTCTGCATCACTCCACTCACTCGAGCCTACCGTGCCATCAATGGTCGGAGTTGAACCACTCACTCCAACAATCTCATAGTCATTCGTTCCAAAAGCCAAGAGAATTGCAGGAGAAAAGGAGATCAGTAAGAGGAGGGAAAAGATATGCTTCTTAATCCTAATGCCTCGAAACTATATCCCATCAATCGATTTTTATGGCTTGTGGAAGAAACACAAAAGAAAGAAATTATGGGAAACCAGGGATGGGTAGATCTTGCTCCTCAACTTAGCTTTCTCACCATTATGACTGCATCCAGATCGTTTTTGTAATAGTCTGGAATGCTTCCTGTAATTTTGAAGCCATGTCTCTGATAGAATTTGATCGCTCCCTCATTATCCTCTCCTGTTTCTGTATAGATAATTCTTGCATCCGCCTCCTTAGCCCAATCTATACAGCTTTCAATGAGCTTGTGACCAATGCCTTTGTCCATCCATTTAGTTTTCACTTGAATGTAGTCGAGATATGCAATGTTGAACCACTCTCTGTGAAATACAATGGCAAATCCTACAACCTTTCCACTTTTCTCAGCTACAAATACTCCATCTGGTTGCTCCTCTAAAGCATCAGTAATCATTCTCTCAACAAGTTTATTGCTCCAAAGCCTACCCGTGGGACTAGGGTAATCAGATAAAATCTCTTTTATGGCCCCCAAGTCCTCAGAACAATAACCCCTTACTATGGTATCTTTGCTCATCCTGGTTCAACTAGTCCTCAATCCTAGTTCTTATGAATTTTGGAAGAAGCACAAACAGAAAGAAATTACAGTGGACACTACTTTGTTTGTTTGAGAAGTGTTGAGGAAGAAAGCGAAGAAGAAGGCTCCAAGCTCATATGAGACTATGCCACACTATTTTCCAACAGAACAAGTGGATATAGTTGACAAGTTGAGATCCAAGAGAAAAAGGAAGAAGTTTAAGAGATCCTAGAGTCTCTGTTCCAGTTGTTTCAGTGCTTTGACACTCTTAACTCTTTGAGTGATGGACTCCAATAGTGTTATATGAAGATGTTCGGAGGTATTCTTCCTTGTAGTAGATCTACTTCTTCTCTTATCAGTCCATTTCCAACCGTGAATGTAGCATAGAAATCTCTAAGTTCATTGATCCTACAGGCCAAGTTCTTACGTATCAGTCTCTTGAATATGGATGGGTAGGTTATGGGGCTTGCCTCTATTAGTTTTTGGAGGAATGGTTCTGGAATGAAGCCTATATAGACGTTCTTGGTTTTACGCAAGAAGAGTTTTCTGAACTTGAAATGCTTTAGGCAATTGAGTTTTTCATTATAGTATTCCGTCAAGTCCCCACTTTCGGATGATTCTATGATTAGATTGAAAGAGTCTATGGCTTTCTCCTTTACGTAGTCCCGTCATCACCGTGTGTTTCATAAACACCTATTCACTAGGCTTTGAGACTCTGATAGATCTCCTATACCATGTAATCACAGTATTGTTGGATTTCTGAAACAACCTTAGAAAACTGTTGAAAGCATCAGGTTGACTTCCTCAGTTAGGCACACAATTACTCTAACGGATCTTGATAATCTTGCATGGTCATCCAGAATCTTCTGTACAGACAAATTCCTGGGCCGTAATACCATATCTTAATATGTCACGATTAATATTTCATTCATCAGATACAGCTATGAAATGATGCTGACAGAGGCTTACGCGCTTTTTGTCGTGTATCTTAACCATGAAAACAACGAGGTGAAAACTATGAATCTAAATAGAGGACACTCGATCAAAGCAGATCATCACTCTCAACTTAGAGAGTGGGTGCGACATGTAATTCTGGAAGCACAGAAGAATAATGACTTTGAGAAGAAAAGCAGATTCACAAGGCTTCTCAAAGATCTCTAGGTATCAAGAATCTAGATCCTGCTGATTAGAACCTAAGCTGATGAACTGAATGCAAACAGGTATTTGTGCTTGCAGATTAACCAGAAAATCTTTCGCGTTCTTGGAGTTGCAATCGCCATTCTTTCCAAGGCACGCGCCACAAGATATCTCATTTTCGAAGATTCTTGAAGATACGTTGTGAACCCTACAATTGCTTCGTGCGCACAGGCATCGCTTTTCCACTGCCACACTTCTCCAAGATCTTGCTGGAGTGATTCGCAGTCAGACCAGTCCACGTAGTCATCAGTCTGGATAAAGATAGAGCCTGTTTCGGGCTCTGCGGCCGAATGTGGAAGCACAGGCTGTACGCATTGTCGGCGTGTGTCCTAGTGTGCGCCTTTTTACTTTTGCTCGGCTTTCATGTGAATGATGGAAAAACGTAAAAGACTTCATTCCATAGATTCCTCATCAAATATGAATGGAGGTGACAAGATGAAAGTCAGACCTGTTCTTTTAATCTTGGTCGCTATCCTAGCAGTTGCAGCTACAGCACTTGTTCTCTGGTTCTCGGATATACAAATAGCTGGAAATGTCAACTACGCCTATCCGTCTCTCGGTACTATGTATGTCTTGGGCGGCTTTGTGGCACCGAATGGAGATCCAATGGATGGTCCTGGGATGCCGGGATAATAAATAATAGCAGGAATGCCATAGAGTCTGTACTGATTCATTTGACTTGGGGCGAACTTGATGGAGAAACTTCTGTCTGAACTGGACGTGAAAGTGCTAGAAGCACTGTGTGAAGTCGGACCAAGGAATCTCTCCAAGGTTGCCCGAGCCGTCGGAATCTCACGAAAAAGACTGCAGTCACGAATAGAACGTATGCAGTCAGATTCCAGTTTTTTTCTGAGAATGTACACTGATATCTACCACACTAACATAGGTCTCAGAAAAGCTGTGGTCATCCTGCAAGCTGAACCAGGTATGGAGCAACTTCTCTTTGATTGTCTACTGGTGAATGGATTCTGGCTTTACGTCTGCAGATCCTATGGAATGGGGGAAGGTTGCACCGCAGTCTACGCAGTTCCTGTGGAACGCTGTGGGGAGCTTGAGGAATTTCTCCGTGAGATTAAGCGTCTAGGAATAGCTAGGAACGCTCAAATCTTCTGGTCAACATGTTTTCAGTGCGGTCGGATAACTTCCAACTGGTTCGACACTTGCGAAGAAAGCTGGGTCTTCCCTTGGGACGATTGGATAAAGGAGGTGCAGACGCAGACCACCGATCTCCCTTACACTCTTATGGAGGCCAAATCCTACCCTATACTTGCAGACGACATAGACATCAAAATGCTAATGAAATTGGAGAATGACGCAGCCACAAGCCTGAGCGAGATTGCAGAAAAGGTTGGGATAAGCCGCCAACTGGCACATTATCATTTCCATAATCACATAGTGGCAAGAAATCTCATAGAAGGATATGAAATATTCGTGATGCGATACAGGCTTGAACAGTCAGTGATGGTTCTCTTCATAGTCGAGTTTCACAACTATGAAAAGCTGGCTAAATTTGCCCGATCTCTCCTCGACAAGTTCTTTGTAATCACGATGGGTAGGATCCTACGAGAAAATGCCTTCTTTGTAGAGGTTTTCCTGCCTGTTCCTGAATTTCGAGGATTTGTTGACACCCTGTCTAAAATGGCGAAGATGAAGCTTGTGAAGAGTTATAGGTATTTCATACAAGACCTAAGGATAAGACGTCGGCAAACCATCTCAGGAGAATTCTTCAAAGAAGGATCTTGGATGTACGATCATGAAGGATATATGCGTGAATTGCAACGCAAAGCCTCTGCAGGTCCTCACAAATCAAGACTACAATAGGCTTCGATCTTCGAGATGGCATCGTTGAAAAATCAACCTTTGTGAGAACTGTAAGCGTCCAAGCAACAGAATAGAAAGGATTTTAGCAAGTTCTGCCAGTTAGGTTGCAGAGCCGGGATGGCAGAGCGGATAATGCGCAGGCCTTGAGAGCCTGTGGCCCTGTTGGGCCGCATGGGTTCGAATCCCATTCCCGGCGCCAATTTACTATCAAATGGNNCGCATGGGTTCGAATCCCATTCCCGGCGCTGAACCTTTTTTAGAAAGGTTGCAGTTGTATGTTGTCCAGACTGCTTGGGAAAGCCTAAAAAGCTTCTATACGGAAAATATCGGGACAATATATGGAGCTGAAATGGAAGCCGATTCTGCTTTTCTGCTCGATTATTTTGGCTACAGGTCTAGCTATCTCGACCGGAATGTACCTATACAAACAATACAAGCTGAATCAGATCGACTTTGCAGTGACAAGGGTGGAATTCGATACAGTTTATGATGACAGATACAAAGCAATGTTCAAAATGTATTTCTACATAGACCATAATATAGAAGATGTAACCTTTCTTCTCAGGCTGTATGAAACTTTGGAACTTGTAGATGAGACTATTGACGTCAGATTCTGGCAAATCAGCAAAGATACTGACTGGATTTCGATGCAATTCGGTAGGGGTGAGAATGAAACTGCTCCCGGCACGAATCAATATAGACTGACTGCTCAGAAGACGGAAATCCTGAGCGGCGAGCTACTGTCCAATGAAGTCACGGTTTGGGATGGGGAAACATCAAATCTCCCACTTTCACCTTTCGATCAGACTTTTGGCATAGAAGTCACCAAGGTAGAGATTGGGGAATATTCTACATATGAGGCATGGGGATGGGGCACGCTCAGAAACTATACTCTTCGCTTCTACATATTCAACCATGAAGACGCAGGAAATATCACATTTGAGCTTTACCGGGAACTTTACGACGAAGATCAAGTAATCTATTCGGAAGTCGCTGATAGTTGCCGTTTACATATTGAACATGGCGAGGCTGGATATATAGAGCTGAAAGGCGGATCCTCAGAAGAACATGAGGCTGAATTGGATTTGAGTTACTATAAACTCGAAGCAGATGCACCTCCCTACATATTGTGGTACGGCAGAGATGAAGAACCCCTACCAGTAGAAGAATAGCATTACGGTTGGCGCGAAACTGCTGAGCCTTAGAAGATTCTTTCATATCTCATCTGAAATATGCCTTAGGCTTTTCTAATCTTTCCGAATCATATGATCTTCTGTGCAATTATCTTCTCAGAGACCTTCAGATCTTCAGACATTTCCAGAGCTTTAGATTCTGTCACAACTGAGAAAGTTTATTTGGAACATTGTCTTGATTGAATCTCGGCGTCTTGGCCTTAGATAGCCCTGGTAGTATAGTCCGGTCTAGTA
>JABAOC010013444.1_pt2 | contig 10135 bp, 8 predicted proteins | sample 7062161 | NCBI WGS metagenome assembly JABAOC01 (sample SAMN14538625, study PRJNA623070) | marine sediment metagenome | biome: marine biome [ENVO:00000428]; feature: marine pelagic biome [ENVO:01000023]; material: deep marine sediment [ENVO:00002113] | place: India: Gulf of Khambhat ...
AGTCATAAAAGAGTAACCCAACCAGATATTAACAATAATCGCTGAATAGAGAAAAATATCTGTGTTCATCCAATCTACTGTAGGTAGATGTAAGGCCTTGAAAATAACATCCACGGCCATGTTATTGGGAAGGATAAAAAATGCAAAGATCGTCACAGAAATGAAAGAAGGAACTGCCCAGGGCACAATCATGGCGGCACGAGAGAATGCTCGGCCTCGGAACTTGCGGTTCATCATTAAGGCTAGCATCAGACCTATTAAAACATGAGGAATCACACAAGCGAATGTCCAGACAAGAGTATTCATTGTAACTCGACCAGGTTTGGGATCAAGATATACACTATAGATGGGATTAACATTCATGTATTCGGTATAGACCGCAAAAAACCACCCAGTCATAAACCAGAGGACCGCCACTGGAACCATAGTTAGGGCCAAGAAGAGCAGTTTCCGGCTTCGGAGTTGGGTTCTAAGGGCTGTTTGGATCGATGTTTTAACCCAGAACATCACTCCAATGAGGACGATTAAATATAGAAGTAAATCATTGTTAAAGATTGTTCGATAGTTTGCAAGGCCTACATTAAGAGTTTCAATATTTTCTTGACTAAATCGAGCGATTGGATCGCGATAAAAGTCTTGGAAACTGAAGAACAACGCTACAAAGATCGGAATATAGAATACCCACATCATAAGGATGAGCGTTGGGGCTATAAATGCATAGGCAATTAGATTTTCTCGTAAATTAACTCTTCCTTCTGGGGAAATTCGTGTAGCGATGAGAATTATACTGGCTGCTAAGCATATCCAGACTCCGGGTGCTAGAATCATGTTTATGAGGCCATGAAGTCCGTGCGCTGAAAAGAAACCCAAAAAAATGGCAATAATCCCAAGTCCTCCAGAGAACATCAAAAGTCGTCGATGTGCTTCTATTGATTTGCTGCTAGAAGGTGATGTGAAGGCTAGAACGAGATTTACTAACCCAATGAAAACCAGTAAATATGCCCAAAAATTTGTGAAGCCTTGGAAATTGAATGCTGAATTATATGAGTCATAATCCACGTAACCTGATTCGGCGAGGGTTACACCCATGACGAACTCAAAGCTTTTTTGCCAAATAGGTAAAAAAGGTGCTAATACCAAAATAAAACCGTTAATAATACTAGCTTTTGTGTATACATCGTATTCATCAGTGCGTTTAAACCGAAAATCTCCGATTAAACGTAAAAAATTCAAAAATCGACCAACACGAGGATAAGAAATGCGCAATCTTAATTAGCCTCCAATTTAAGAGTTCGATTACTACTTGAATTGGAAGGTTTATTCCTTCTGTTTATTGGGTTTTTGGCATCGGAAAGAATTGAATAAATCACCGGATCATAATAATTATCCAATAATTATCTTCAGATGAATATAAAAAAAGAGAAGGGGGATTAGGAATGCTACTTTTGTTTTTTATGTTTGCGATGAATTGCTATTAACACTGACACAACAGACAGTCCAAGCCCTACAGGAACAACTAGAAGCAGTTCATTGACTACTGTGGTAATAGAGGTTGTAATTACAGTTGTTATTGGTGTTGTTGTTACAGGTGGTCCAATTCTTGGATTTAGTTGGAAGAAATTCTTCCAACGGGTTTCAATGACATCTATTGTTTGTTGAGCGGTAGCATATTCTAATAGACGAAATTGTTCTAATTCAGGCGCAAAGATGCTATCAAGTGGAATCCAATAAGGATGAACTGGGCGTGTTATTCCCGTCTCAAGATTCAGTCGGAACCCAGATAATACTGGATCATCTGCGGGAACAAAGTCATCAGTTGTATTAAAATCACTTGTAAATGTGGATTTCCGTGGACTAACTAACCTATTAACTTTTGCACGCTTGTAGCACGATTCTGGATTTGAGAGGAAGTTCGCTAGCAAAAATGCTTCATCTTTGTTTTCCGAACCTGCTGAGATTACATATGCATGTCCCCCAGAGTGGATTCCTTGATGCCCCGGCTTTCCGTCGGTTGGAACTCTCATGAATCCCAAGTTGTCTTCACTAACCCAATCAGGGGCTGTTCCCCCATAAAGCGCTTCATAGGCGGATGGAACGAACATTGCTCCAGCCGAGAAGGATCCTGCAATACCCCAAGGCCCCATGAACATCATTGCTACTTTTCCTTGGTCAAAGTATGGGTTGATATTACCCCAACCCTGTTCATCTACTGGTGGGGTCATTGCATTTGATCCGTATGGCAGTATACTTTTCAAAAATTCCATAGCTTGAATCATTTCTGGTGTGTTGATATCAATGTTTTCTAGAACAATCCAGTTTTCTTTGAAATAATGAGCTCCAAAGCCNNATGTAAAGCCCTGTAAGTTGAATGGATAGAATGCATCAACGGCGTAGTCAGGAGTCCACGCATTTAATTTACGTCCAGCTTCTATAAATTCATCCCATGTGAATCCTTCTTCTTTTGCAGTGACACCAGCAGATTCAAAGACATGTTTGTTGTACCACATTCCAAGTGCGTCCACTACTTGGGGGATTCCATAAATCTTTTCACCCCACATACATTTCTCCATCGATTCATCTGTAAAGTCGTCCCTGTCTGTCCACTCATAGTCACCAAGCGGTTCAAGGGCACCCTGATAAGCCCAAGAAGTAATCCAAGTGACATCTGCTCGCATTACATCTGGTTCCTCACCTGCGAGAACTGCATCTTCCCACTCAGCGGGTTGATCGAAGTATCCCTTTTGAACGTCAACAACATCAATATTTGGATGCTGTTCTTCGAAATCAGCGATTAACTCCTCGTACAAAGCTCCTTCAACTGTACCTTCAGTCCACCAAAATGTGATGGTCACTGGTTGATCAGCTATTGACATATCAGTGGTGTTTAATGGAATAACCATTACGGCTGCCAAAAGCAACATACAACTTAGTATCCTTTTTCTTCTCTCCAAAAAATCACCTCTAAGATGAAATTCGTTTTTAGCTATAAATCATAAAAAATTATAAAGATTGTGAAAGATATAAAAAAAATTCATATATAAGAGGTTGATATAACATATTGNNAAAAAAAGGAAACAGTTATCTTAAACATATTAGAAGAATTCTTATGAAATTCTAAATCTCACCCTTTTCAAGAATAGGGTAGATTAGACCCTTTTCAACAGAATCTCCCTTAAAATTCCGTCTAATGACCCCTAATTCATTTTTAAGATATTTTTTACCTTAAATTATTAAAAATTAGCAGATATTTTTAAGCAAAGATGAAGACTTGAATATCACATCTCAAACAAGGTTCCCTTCCTAGCTTGAATTACTTGAACCATTGGTTTAATGGTTTCGTTTTTGAGAATGACAGCTCATCTTGCAATTCTTTTATGGTTTCCCATTGCTTTCGCACGAAAGCTGGGTGAACACCTTGGATTATCCATTTTTTAAGAGTCTTACGTGTCCGAGGGTCTGAGGGATAGCCACTCCCAAATTCTTCGCCACATTCAACCTTTAGTTTTTCAATTTGCTGATCTCTTTGGACTTTCGCTAAGATGGATGCCGCTGAAACCACAGGTATAGTTTCATCTGCTTTATTTTTAGCAATAATATGGATGTTATATTTTTCGAAGGTGCTTTCACCTTGGGAATAATTCTTTCCTTGAACCCATTTTGTAATCCTGCGCCTCTCAAGTTGAATTACCTCCCATAACTTTGCTTCAAATACCTTTGTATCTGGACCCAAAGCATCAACGTAGACAGTATCTGGCGCTAAAGAAAGACAAATTTGGGCCATATGCTGTAGTTCAAGTTTATTTAAGTTACTTTTTTCTGCTTTAATTGCTGCATCTATGCTTTGAGGGGAAATTTCTGAAAATTCCCATTTTGTTATAAGCTTCAGGATTTTTCCAAAAAGTTCGTTGCGTTTTGCTGCTGATAATTGCTTGGAGTCTTTTACATCAAGTGCTATTAATGTATCGAGTTTCGTTTCGGGAAGAACCACCCCTGCAACGACCAGGGGACCAATGACAGAGCCTCTTCCTGCTTCATCAATCCCACCAATCAATTTTGGCTTTTCGTGGGGTAATTGAGTTTGTCTCATCAATGATTCCCTGTTCTTAATTCTTATCTTCAAGAAACCAAAGAATCTTTTAAACGTTCAGACATAAACCGGAATTGCAAATATGCAACCTTTAAGGAAAAGAATTTTTATTCGGTTTAAGGGCCTTCCTAACAAACTTTAGTAGAATTCAACATATAATCGGTTTTAATAGTTTTTTATAAGAAAACCTATTAAACCAATCATTATCTAAAAAAACCTTATTTCAAATATTAAAAATGAAAATTATGTTGTATGGGACATACAATTAACTACTAATTGAAATATACATATTTGTTCTAACAAGAAGGTGAGTGGAGTACCGGACGAAAAACTCATAATCTTCGTCTTAAAAGTGGATGGGGATCAAATAGGTGACTTTGCATATGCAACAAATTGATGAAAAGACCCCACAGGTGATTCCATTCATGCATAGAAGTACACTAAGTCGTGTTCTTCGCAGATTGGGGAATCATATCAAAAATTAATTCAGTGGGTATCGAACCATGGCAGTATCCTATTAAACGATTTGATCCATTTAGAATGCGGCCTATCCGAATTAAAGAACAACCTATTGGAAAGATAACAGGTCGATTCACCTATATCAGTGCGGTTAGAGCACAAAGGCCTATGATAGTGACACCGGATCCTACAAGCGAGAAGTCACCAACACAGTTTGTTTATGATAAGATAATCATAGGACAAGACTATTGCATTCCCATATTGACAGTAAATAGAAACCAAGAATTCCAGAATTACAACAATCTTTTTTCAATCACGCCCTATAAATACGATTTCACAGAAGATGCAGTTATTTCGATTATCAATAAATTTCCTGCCATGGTTCGTTATGATGAATCTGGCAGTGACATCCCGAATCTTGCTCGGGGGCTATGTCTGGTTGCTTTTCCAACAACACATTATACTCGATTATTAGACATGCCCAATGATGCTATTGCAGACCTATTACTAGCTTTACAGGAGTCACAACGATTAATTGCTAACACAACAACAGGTAAAATCGTTCCACTGGTTCCTGAAGGGCGATACGTAGAGACTGTTAATATTGAAGTCTTCTTTAACATAGGGGCGGCCGTTGGAGGATCAATTGAACACATACATGGACAATTATATGCAGATCTCTCAGATACAGGGCATTCCATATCCACAGAATGGGCCATCTTAACTATGCAAGACAAAGATTTAGGATGCGTCTCATGCCGAATGATTAAAGGAGATATTAAGGAACTGGGAGGTATCCCATTTCCGTTCGATCATCTAAAGATCGCCGAAAACATTTTCGGGGTTTTATATGCGAGTTTTGCTCCGACAGCAAATTATCAATTAAAAATTATCCCGCGTCGTCATGTCAAATTCTTTACAGAGTTTACTCCTGAGGATTTAGATGCGTTGGCAGAATTGCTGCGGCTAGCTTTCTTTGGGCTTGATTATCTGGGAGTCCCTGTAGATAGAAATATACGGTTAACACAACTTCCATATGGATATGGGATTGAAACAGATTTCCATTGTCGTTGGTCAATCGATCCTTTTGATACTTTTGGGGGTTTTGAGAGGAGAGGCGACCAGAAGGTCGCTAAAGTTTTTCCCGAGAGCATAGCTACAATATTACGCCAACTCTTTCTCCAGCGACACATTATCACCCCAGATTTGTATCGCATCAATAGTACTGAACTAGACAAAAATATTAGAGCCAAAAGGTTGAGTCAGCTTCTAACTGATTAATATCTATTTACAAGTTTTGTGTGAATTTGAGTTCAGTCCTCAGGAATCTTTATCTCCGGGTGAGAAAGGGAGAATCTGTTTATCCTAAGCATTGGATTGATTGATTAGTATAAAAATCGGAACCTAATACGGAGAATGTGGGATGTCTCATGATCGATTTTTCAACAATTAGGGTTGTTGACCTTACTGATCCACTGCGAACGGGAATGCCAGTTTACCCAGGGGATCCTGAAGTACAGATCAACCAAGTTCTTACTATTGAACAAAATGGAGAAAGTGTCTATGAATTTCAGTTGAGTTCTCAAAGTGGAACACACCTCCAAAGTGGGTATTACTTTTTATCAGATGGACAAAAACTAGATCAGGTGAACCCTGCTTCCTTCTTTGGCTGGGCGAAGATAATTGATGTCCCATTACACCTATTCTCACTCAAAGACATTGAACACGCTCCATTGGATCTTCAAGATGTGGATTTTGTCGTTTTAAGATCTGGTTATGGCGATAAATTAAAGAAAATCACTCGTGACGATGTCGAATCGCCTAATAGACCCCGGATGGGTATGGATGTGGCCAAATGGTTGGTTAATATGGGAATAAAATTGATAGGGATTGATTCATTTGGACTAGACCCTTATTCCGACTTTCGGGTTAACAAATATCTTTGCCAAACTGGTGTTTTAATCTTGGAAGGGCTGGTAAATTTGTTTTCATTACATAAGTCCCGAGTGTTTATGATTGCTTTACCTATTTATGTATTAGGAACAGAAGGAGCCCCATGTCGCGTGCTTGCCTTAGAACCAAATCCATGAAAGTTTTTAGGCATTCTGAACGATCCTGTTAGAAGGGATATATGTAAGGCGTAAACTCAGAAAGAATTAAGAATTGCTATTCTTATGAGCATTGCAGATGATCGCATTGAATTCCGCGACATCCTCTAATCAGAACGATAAATTTATCCTCATCCACGGGCCTAGCCATGTCATGTTAACTAGGGGGAGCCTAGAAGTTTTTGGAAAGTCTATTAAGCAAGGAGAATCATTTATTGTACCCCGTGGGAAAACAACTCCTGTTATTCTTGAATTAGGGACCCAATTATCAGATCTTCAAGTCAAATCGGGCACAGGAGGAGCTCTCGAACGTATTACGGAGAATCCAATCCCCCAGTTATGGGAAAATCTTGCCAATCAACTCTTCACAACCCAGGAAGCCCTTTGGATGATAATTGGTGGCCCTGATACTGGGAAAACTGGCCTAATCACATTCCTTGTCAATCAATGTTTGCAAAACAAAAGAAAAACAGCAATTATCGACAGCGACATTGGACAGTCAAATATCGGCCCTCCCACCACTATCGGGCTAGCAATGCCCTCCATACCTGAAATCTTTCTATCCAGCCATGAAATGGAACAGGGCTACTTTGTAGGGTCAACAAGCCCTCGTAGCCATCTCCTTCAAACCTGTTGTGGCGTCCGGAAATTGGTGGATGCCGCTTATGACCTTGGCGCCGAGATTATCTTACTTGATACCTCTGGCTATATTGAAGGTCCTGCTGCAAGAGCCTTGAAATACCATAAAGCGGTGCTCATTGAGCCCTCCTCCATTCTAGCTCTTCAACGTACTAACGAATTGGAACATATTCTCGCGTCATTAGATAGTTTCGGACCAATTATACGCATGGCTCCGCCTGTCTCTGTCCAACAAAAAAATCATGATATCCGGAGTATCTATCGGGAAACACGATTCAAGAAAATCTTTTCAGATGCCCGCCCAATTACATTCTTCTTTGAGGATATTCGGTTACTGGGAACCACGCTTGGTTATGGGACACCAGTTACAGCAATTGAGAATTTGAGAAAGCTGCTTGATACAAAAATATTGTGGGCACAGAAAAGTTCAGATCGGTTGTTTCTCGTAGTCCAGGAACAGTTCTCTATAAAAAATCTAGATTCGCTGAAAGAAGAGTTTAATGTAAAGCAAATCCAATTTATTTTCTATCGAGATCTTCTAGGCTTGATTGTAGGATTATTGGCTGAAAATCATACCTTTTTAGCTGTTGGCATTCTTCAAGAAATTCAATTTAGCGAGAAAATAGTGATTCGTACAACATTAAATGATCCAGAGCAAGTGAAATTCATCACTTTGGGAAGGATCCAGCTTACTCAGGAGGGAAAACAGATCGGTCGGATTCCTGTCGGATATATCTAAGAACGTAAATCTTGTTTTATGATGATCTTCATAATGTGGGATTTACTCAAACGAGCTTTATGAGTAAAGAACAACCTCGAAAATGTCATTAATTAGCTATACCTGATAATGCTCCTCAGAGATCTTAACCTTCTGAATCATTTACAAATAAACAATAGTGAAATTCTTGCATTCTTAATAAGGCTTAATATAATGAATTTCTTTTAATTAGACATGAACACGTCACTAAAGTCCTATCTGCTAATAAGAAACCCGTTTCTCTTTTGGTTGTTTGTTATTCCTTCAATAGTGATATTAATCTCAGGTTATACAAACTACAAAAGTTAATTTGATCAGCTACTTGTTGATAACTATATTTCTGTTGATTCCAGGATCTTAATCACTCTTTAAGCATTCCATACAACAATAAATTGGATAAGGAATTGAGTCAGGTTATGACTAAGCAATATCACTTTCTTATAGGGTTTGTAGCTGGGATTTTAACTCTCCTCATTTCTTTTTTATTGAGAATTTTTGTGTCTGGAGTGTTTATTCCAGAACTCGCAACCCAAACGTTTTTTTCTCTCATTCCTGGAGGACTTGGGNNACCCTCGGAGTTATCGCAAAATATTCCACATTTATCGGTGCGATTGTTATTAATCTCATTCTTTATGGGGTTCTTGGAATAGGTCTCTTTGAAGTTTCTAAAAAGCAATTAAAAAAGAGCTACCTTAAAAACACCCTCCAATTCTCACTAATAGTCTATGTGTTTGTTCTAATCGTAGCACTTACCCTTTTACGACTCACAGAAGTTCTCACACAATCAATATCACTTGATTACTTAATGATTACACTCCTACCCCCTCACATATTATTTGGTTTAATATTATCTTATTTTAATGAAAAAATTGGTTCACGGACACTTAATATTACTAAACAACCCTTAACTTCTAACCAAAAACAGCGTAGTCGACGAAATTTTTTGCGTATAGGCATTTTGGGAACATTAACAATGATTATATCTATTTATGGACTTCGTCGTATTTTTAATCGCCCTGTACCTTCCTCTACTAATCAGCCTCCCAGCTCTACACCTGAAAAAGATCTTCTTCTTAAATCTGAAGTGACTCCAAATGATTTATTTTTTAATGTAAGTATAAATGTCATATCTCCAACTCTTGATATCAACGCATGGAGACTTCAAGTAACAGGACTTGTAAACAACCCCTTAACACTAACCTATGAAACATTGCGGTCTATGCAAGCTGTAGAGCGATATTCTACTCTTGAGTGTATAAGTAACTCTATTGGAGGCGGAACAATAGGTACTGCTTTATGGAAAGGAGTTCCTTTACGAACTTTCTTAGAACAAGCTCAGGTGCAGCCTGAGGCGAAATTCATCGTATTTCGGTGTCTTGATGGCTATGATGTGGGAATTCCATTTGAACGNNCTCTTCGTGCGAGTATCCCTGGTATTTATGGAATGATGCACGCTAAATGGATCACAGAGATCGAACTTGTGGACAAAACTTACTTGGGTTTCTGGCAGAGGAAAGGATGGAGTAATAAAGCAGAAGTTCAAACGCAATCGATGATAATTACACCTGGAAATAGCTCTATAAGAAAACGATTCAAAGATTTAACATCCCAATCTTCGAGAGTTGTTATTGGAGATAAAGTTCTGATTTCTGGAATTGCATATGCGGGTGATCGAGGGATCTCATATGTGGAAGTGAGCGTGGATGGAGGTACGACATGGAATGTGGCAGAGTTTAAAGAACCCTTATCAGAAGACTCATGGGTGCTCTGGTTTCTGGAGTGGACTCCTACGACTATAGGAAAATACAAAATTATCGTCCGAGCTGTTGATAAGACTGGTGCCCTTCAAATTGTAAAACGACAAGGAGCGTTTCCAGATGGAGCAACTGGATACCATTCCGTGAATTTCGAGGTAACCGAATCCTAAATATTTTAGCAACGATCAAGCTTTTGTCGTGTAGTATTAAGTAAGCTATCTGGAAGTTGACGGAACGGGAGAAAGTGTGATTTACTTGCTTGTTGTTGGACATCCACGGTAGAGGGATCTAGGCTTTGAGGGTTGATCTTCGGTCTATCGCCGCGTTT
>JABAOC010024364.1_pt3 | contig 10133 bp, 10 predicted proteins | sample 7062161 | NCBI WGS metagenome assembly JABAOC01 (sample SAMN14538625, study PRJNA623070) | marine sediment metagenome | biome: marine biome [ENVO:00000428]; feature: marine pelagic biome [ENVO:01000023]; material: deep marine sediment [ENVO:00002113] | place: India: Gulf of Khambhat ...
AGGGGGACCCGGCCCCCCCAGGGAGCCCTGGGGCCAAACGAGTCTAACCCCCGTCCCAGAGCCCCGGAATGGGGCGATTCAGTCTCTGAGAGGACCGCCTGGATGAGAAGCTCCTCCGTCGTTCGCTCGTCCGCTGTGCTCAGGTGGGTCCGTGTGCCGCCGAGCAGGTCCGCGACTTCCTCCACCAGAGCGCTGTGGTCCTCAGACTACTCCTCACACTTTGGCAGGCGCTTCAGCAAGTAGTGCTCGGAGAACAGCCCGTAGTTCCGTGTGAATGACTGCTCCATCCCTGTCTATCCCACGTGGATAGGGAATCACACCACGCCATGAGAATAGCCTTTGGGGCCTGACATGTCAACCGGCGGGGGACTGGCGCGCACTTGAACAACATGCCCGACACGTGTATGCTATATGCTATGGCCTATGGCCTGCACAGGGATGAAGCGTCCATGCCTCGCGACGGCGCCGGGGGCGGCCGTAAAGGGGATGATAGCGTGTCTATTGAACGCTATATTCCAGAGATAGAGCGCCGATGAATCAAGGGCTCTGACGAAACAAACCCCTGAGGAGGTGAGATATGGGCATCTGAGAGGGGCGCACCCCACGTCGCGACGGCGCTCACGCGCCGGTCACGGCCTCCAGCACGCCCCGGACGTAGGACTCGTCCACCGGCACGGGGTTGGCCCGGCTGGAGCCGCTGCTGAGGGCGTAGTCGAGTATGGCCCGGTCCCACCGCTCTTCCGGGTAGGGGCCGAGGGTGTGGGGCATGTCGAGACAATCCAGCAGCCCGCGGACGACCGCGGTGGGATCGCCACCCATGGCCTGGCGGAGGGCGGCGTACTTCTCCGGGGCGGCGCCCATGTTGCGCTCCAGCACGGGTGGCATCAGCGCCGCGCAGACCAGCCCGTGCGGCAGCCCGTAGCACAGGCCCACAGGATGGGCCAGCCCGTGCACGGCCCCCAGCCGCGCGCTGCCCAGCGCCAGCCCGGCCATGTAGCTGCCCTCGGCCAGCGCCGAGCGTGCGCCCATGTCCTGGCCGTCCTCGAACGCCACGGGCAGATTCGGTGAGATCAGCCGCACGGCCTCCAGCGACAGTGCCTCCGTCGTGCGCACCGCATGGACGGAGAAGTAGGATTCGATTGCCTGGACCAGCGCGTCCATGCCGGCCCGCGCGGTCAACTCCGGGGGGCAGCTCACGGTTAGCTCCGGGTCGGTGATGGAGACGGTGGGCATGAGGCTGTCCGCCCGGATGCTCTTCTTCAGCCCACGCTCGCGGTCGGTGATGACGGCGTTGCGGGTGACCTCGGCGCCGGTGCCGGCGGTGGTGGCCACAGCGACGTGCGGCAGGCCGGGGGACAGCACCTCCCGGCCACTGTGGAACGCAACCGTGGGCGCGNNCAACAACCTCCACCGTCGGCTCGGGAGGCACCTGCTCAAACAGCACGACCTCGACCCCGCCCTCCTCCAGCAGGTCCACCAGGCGGTCGGTGATGCCCGCCTGCCGCAGCGCGCTCCTGCCCGTGACCAGCAGCGCCATCGTCCCCAGCCCGGGTGCCTCGTCGCGCAGCGCCGTGACGGCCCCGGGACCGACGAACGAGACGCCGGGGAAGTTCAGCTGCAGCCACCTGTCCATGTCACCCTCCGCAGTGCTCCCGGTCTGACGGTTCCTCGACCCGTTCGAGACACAGCACGTCGAGTTCGACGCCGGCCTGTCGCAGCATGTCCCGCGCGAACAGGTCCGGATACGCGACGGCGGCCACCACGCGGCGGATGCCGGTGTTGATGATCATCTTCGAGCAGAGCCCGCAGGGCACGTGGGTGCTGTAGAGGGTGGCACCCTCCATGCGGATGCCGTAGCGGGCGCCCTGCAGCAGGGCGTTCATCTCGGCGTGCAGGCCGCGGCACAGCTCGTGGCGCTCGCCGCTGGGCACGTCCAGCTCCGCGCGCAGGCAGCCGACCTGCGCGCAGTGCGGCAGGCCGCTGGGGGCGCCGTTGTAGCCGGTGGCCAGGATGCGCTTGTCCAGCACGACGGCAGCGCCCACCTGTCGCCGGAGACAGGTGGAACGCCTGGCGACCTCGCGGGCGATGCGCATGAAGTAATCGTCCCAGCTCGGGCGGCTCTGCTGCGCCGGGTCCGACATGGCTGCCTCCGGGCCTCAGTCACCTGCATTCCCGCCGAGCAGCGCGGAGATATTCTCGGCGTTCGGCTCCCGAACGATGCCCCGTTCCGTGATGATGGCGCTAACCAGCTTCGCGGGGGCGACGTCGAAGGCCGGGTTGTACACCTGGGTCTCTTCCGGGGCGATCATCCGCCCACCCCACCGGGTGATCTCCTCCGGATCCCGCTGTTCGATGGGTATCTGGCCGCCGGTCTCCACGGACAGGTCGAACGTGGAGGCGGGAGCGGCCACGTAGAACGGGATGCCGTGGTGGCGGGCCAGCACGCTCAGCCCGTAGGTGCCCACCTTGTTCGCGACGTCGCCGTTGGCCGCGATGCGGTCGGCACCCACAATGACGCAGTCCACCTTGTCCTCGCACATCACGTCGGCGGCCATGCTGTCGCAGATGAGGGTCACCGGGATTTCCGCCTGCTGAAGCTCCCAGGTGGTCAGCCGGGCGCCCTGGAGCAGCGGGCGAGTCTCGCCGGCGTATGCGCTGACGCGCTTGCCCTGCTCAGCGGCGGCGAACAGCACGGCCAGCGCCGTCCCGTAGTCCGCAGTGGCCAGCCCGCCGGCGTTGCAGTGGGTGAGAACGACGTCGCCGTCTTCCAGGAGTTCGGCACCGTTGGCGCCGATGCGGCGACAGGTCTGGCGGTCCTCCTCCAGGATGCGCTGCGCCTCGGCGAGCAGGCGCTCCTTCAGCTCGGGGACTGCCAGGTCGGCGTTCTCCCGCGCCGTCCGCTCCATCCGCTCCAGCGCCCAGAACAGGTTCACCGCCGTCGGCCGGCTGGTCTCCAGATGCTCCTTGACGCGCAGCAGGTCGGCCATGAGGCCCTCGAAGCTTTGCGCCGCGCTGTCCCGCACGCCGAGCACCAGCCCCATCGCTCCGGCGATGCCGATGGCCGGCGCCCCGCGGACGCAGAGCGTGCGGATGGCGTCCCACATCATTTCGGGCTCGTCGCACCGCAGGTACGTGAACTCCTCGGGCAGGCGCCGCTGGTCCACCATCTCCACACAGCCGTCCAGGCCGCCGACCCAACGGATGGTCTCAACCGGCATTGNNCCGAACTTGTCCAGCCAGCCAGCGTTGGCCAGCATCAGGGGCAGCAGGTACATGGCGCGGAAGTTGCCCAGCCCGCCCGCGTTGCACTCGTCCTCGGTGAAACGTGGCCGGCAGTCCGCCGCGCAGCGGGGGCCGTGCACCAACAGCGGCACGGGATGCCAGCTGTGCAGCTTCATCGGGCATGGCGTCGAGTGGTCCCCCGTCACGGCCAGCACCTCCGGCTCCGCCCCCAGCAACATGGGCAGGTGGCCGTCCACCTCCTCGATGCTCGCTACCTTGCGCCCGTGCGCGCCGTCCTCGCCCGCCTCGTCGGTGCCCTTCACGTGGATGAAGAAGTAGTCGTAATCGTCCCACCGCTCCAGGCAGGTCCCGAACTCCTCCTCCACAGTCTGGCCCGTCTTCAGCAGATCCATGCCCACCAGCGAAGCCAGGCCGCGATACATGGGATAGGTCGCGATGGCGCCGCAGCGCATGCCGAACCGGTCCGGGACGCCCGGGATGTCCGGCCGGCTGCTGACGCCACGCGTGATCATGGCATTGATGGGCTCGTGGCCGGTAAGGACCTGCTGAGCCTGCCGGACCAGGGCATTCACGATGCGGGCAGTCTTCTCGGCCTGCGGGTTCTCGGGCTCCGCCTCCTGTATGGGCTCGCCGTTCTCGTGGGGGTCGGTGTCGGTGACACCCTCGGCCAGGCCGGGGCCGCGGAAGATGACGCCGAACCGGTGGCCCTTGCCGGCCTGCATGATCAGCTCGACGTCCTCGATGCTGCCTGCCTCCCGTCGGAGCAGCTCAACCTTCTCGGCGCTGACTTCGGTAGCGGGCCGCCCGGCGCGGCGGTCAACCACCACACCACCCTCGACGGTGCAGAAGTTGGCGCGCGCGGCCAGGTCGCCTGCTTGCAGCTCCATGCCCATGCCGACCACTTCCAGCACGCCCCGGCCGATCTCCACCGTACGGGGGTCGTATCCGAACAGGCCCAGGTGGGCCGGGCCGCTGCCGGGGGTGATGCCGTAGTCCACGGGTATGATGCGACCAAGGGCGCTGCGGGAGGCCAGCTCGTCCAGGTTCGGCGTGCCGGCGTCCTCCAGCGGCGTGCTCCAGTCGTTGTCGGGGTGGCGGATGTCGCCCAGGCCATCCAGCACCAGCAGGATGAGCTTCTTGCCGCTCTCGGCCACGTCCTGGCGCTTCACAAGTTGCTCGGCGATTTCCAGGGCGTTCATGCGGACCTCTCGCTCGAACGAAGGGTGTGCCGGGTTGAGGCGTCACTATATCCCCGGCCGAGTGCCCTGTCAAAGCGGCGCGTTTACAGGCCGCCGCGCCGGCAGCTATAATGAGCCTTCTCGCATTGCTGGAAAGCGGGGGAAGCAGGTCGTGTGCCGACAGGGCATGGTGGACATATCGGCCAAGGAGCCGACGCGGCGGGTGGCCGTGGCGGAGGCCGTCCTGGTCGCCGATGAGCACACGGTCCGCGCCATCGAGGCGAATGAACTGCCCAAGGCCGGCCCGCTGCCCACCGCCCGGGCGGCCGCGCTGCTGGCCGTCAAGAGCACCCCCGCCCTTATCCCGCACTGCCACCCCATACCGCTGACCGGGGCGGAGGTGGAGTTCGCCCTGGAGGATGACCGCGTGCGCATCCGCTGCCGGGTGGCCACCGAGGCCCGGACGGGGGCGGAGATGGAAGCCCTGTGCGGCGTAACCATTGCTGCTCTAACGCTTTACGACATGATAAAGGCCGTCTGCCGCGGCGCCCGCATCGAGTCAGCGCGCCTGCTGGAGAAGGCCGGCGGCAAGAGCGGCCACTGGCGGGCCGACGCGGAGGCGACCGATGGCTGAGCGCGGCACAGTGCTGGCCGTCTGCATCTCCGAGCGCACCGGGCAGGTCAAGAAGCCCGTGGCCGAAGCCCGCCTGGTGGCGGACCACGGGCTGGAGGGCGACGCCCACGCGGGCACCGGCCGGCAGGTGAGCCTGCTCTGCCGGGAGAGCGCCGACAAGGTGCGCGCCGGCGGACTGGAGGTCGGACCGGGCGACTTCGCGGAGAACCTGCTGGTGGACGGCCTGTCGCCGGAGGCGTTCGCCCCCGGAGTGCGCATCTGCATCGGCCGCGACGGGCCGCTGCTGGAGGTGACCCAGATCGGCAAGGAGTGTCATGCGGGGTGCGCCATCCGGGAGCTGACCGGCGACTGCGTGATGCCCCGGGAGGGCGTCTTCGCCCGGGTGCTGCAGGGCGGGACGGTCCGGCCCGGCGACGTCCTGGAGCTGGAGGGCGGGGAGCTGACGTGAAGGCAGCGATACTGGTCACCAGCGACCGAATCTACCGCGGCGAGGAGCGGGACCGCAGCGGCGCGGCGGCCGCCGAGGCGCTGGCCGAGGCCGCCGAAGTAGTCGAGACGCGCGTCGTGCCGGACGAGGCGGGCTTGGTTGAGGCGGCGCTGCTGGAGTGGTGCTCCCGGGGGGTTGACCTGGTCCTGACCGTCGGCGGCACCGGTCTGGCCCCCCGCGACGTGACGCCGGAGGCCACCCGCCGGGTGGTCGAGCGCGAGGCGCCCGGCATCAGCACGGCACTTCTGGCGCGGGGGCTGGAGAGCACTCCCCGTGCCATGCTGTCCCGCGCAACGGCCGGCATACGCGGCGGCACGCTCATCGTCAACCTGCCCGGCAGCACGTCGGCCGTACGCGAGCTGGTGCCCTACCTGATGCAGGTCGTGCCCCACGCGCTGGAGGTCATCGGCGGGACCGTCGAGCCGTACGCCGAATGAGGGAGACGACGCTGTGACGCTGCAACGAACCCCGGAGCCGGAGGAGGCGCACCGAATCGTCCGCGCCTGGCAGGCGGAAGGCCTGAGCGTGGGGTTCGTGCCGACCATGGGTGCCCTGCACGAGGGGCACCTCAGCCTGGTGGACGCCTCCGTGCGCGGGTGCGACCGCACGGTGGTCAGCATCTACGTGAACCCCACCCAGTTCGGCCCGGGGGAGGACCTGAAGGAGTACCCCCGCCGGCTGGAGCGCGACTGCCAGGTGGCCGAGCAGCGCGGGGTTGACCTTGTCTTCAACCCCGGCGACGAGCAGATGTATCCGGATGGTTTCTGCACCTACGTGGTCCAGGAAGGGCTGGCGCAAGTGCTGGAGGGTGAGTTCCGGCCCACGCATTTCCGCGGCGTGTTGACGGTAGTCTGCAAGCTGCTGCACATCATCCCCGCCGATCGGGCCCACTTCGGCCGCAAGGACTTCCAGCAGACCGTGGTCGTCCGGCGCATGGCGCGCGACCTGGACATGGACGTGGACATCCGCGTCATGCCCACCATCCGGGAGGAGGACGGCCTGGCGGTCAGTTCCCGCAACGAATACCTGGACGCCGGTGAGCGCCAGAGCGCCGTCTGCCTCTACGAGGCGCTCATGGAGGCCAAGCGACGCCACGCGGAGGGAGACACCGACGCCGCCCGCCTGCGGCTGGCCATGAACCGCATCATCGGCGAAACGCCCCTCGTCCGTCCCGACTACGTGGAGATCGTGGACAGGGAGACGCTCCAGCCGGTTGAGACGGTGACCGACCGGGCCGTGGCCGTGCTCGCCGTGCACGTGGGCGAGACTCGACTGATAGACAACATGCCCTTCAGCGAAACCGGGTGAGACAACCATGCATCCCTACCTGTTCCGCGTGCCGCTGCCTGGGGGGCGGAGCTTCCCGATCGCCTCCTACGGGTTCATGATCCTTGTGGGATTCCTCCTGTGTCTCTACCTGCTGCAGCGGCGTGGGCGACGGTTGGGCCTGAATCCGCTGGCCCTGTTCGACGCGGCCGTGCTCGGCCTGCTGGGGGGCATCGTGGGTGCGCGCGCTTTCTACGTGGCGCACCACTGGTCGGCGTTCGCCGGGGAGCCGTGGCGCATCTTGTTCCTGCACGAGGGCGGGCTGACGTATTTCGGCGGACTAATCGGCGGGGCGGGCGGCTTGCTGGGCGGCATGGCGCTGCGCAAGCTGCCGATCCGCGCAACGCTCGACCTGGCGGCAAGCCTGGTACCGCTGGGACACGCGTTCGGGCGGATCGGGTGCTTCCTGAACGGGTGCTGCTATGGCAAAATCACCGACGCGTGGGTGGGGGTGCGCTTCCCGAAGGTGATCAGCCAGGTGGGCGGGGAGGAACGGCTGGGCAGCCCGGCGTTTCGGGACCACGTTGTGCGCGGGCTGGTCATGCGGTCGGACCGGTGGTCCCTCCCTGTGCACCCGACCCAGCTCTACGCGGTGGCCTACAACCTGGCCATCTTCGGCATCCTCAGCTACCTGCTGCCGCGGCGGTGGCGTCCGGGCCAGATTGCCTGGCTTTACCTGATACTCTACGGCACGGCGCGCTACTGGAACGAGTTCTTCCGGGCCGACACCGAGCCGGTGGGCGCGCTGGGCGGGCTGACGGTTTTCCAGGCCATCGGCCTGGCGGGCGTGGTGTTCGGTGCGGCCATGTTCGCCCGCACCATGCGCCGCCCCTGGATACCCCTGCCGGAACCGTGGGAGACGCCCGAGCAGTAGCCGCGCCAGCGTCTACGCAGACCTCCCGCTCTGCAGCAACTCGGCCAGTTCTCGCGCGACACGGCGGGCCTCCTCCGGCGTGGTTACCTCACCTTCGAGTTGCGCGTCGCGCACCTGCTCGAGCACCTCGCCGAACATCGGCCCCGGCTCGTAGCCCATCTCGATGAGGTCATTGCCGTCAATCAAGGGCGGGGGCTCGGCCTCCTCCCGGCTCATCTCCTCGCGCCGGCGCATCACGTATTCGTAGGCCTCCAGGTTGCCCCAACTGGCCAGGGCGTCGGCGCGATGCAGCTCGGCCAGTTGCTCGAAGCCCGGCTCGGCGAAGAGCCGCTTCAGCGTGCTTTCGCGCATGTTGCGGGCGTCCTTGAAGTAGAGGTGCCGTTCCACCAGCCAGCAGATGCGTTCGGTCTCGCGGTTCGAGATGCGCAGGCGACGGCAGACCTCCTGCGCCATTCGGGCGCCGATGCGGCAGTGCTCGGGGAAGCACTTCGGCCCGGCCCGGCGGCTGGCCTCCGGCTTGCCGATGTCGTGCAGCAGGGCCGCCGCCGCCAGCTCGAAGTCCGGCTGCGGCCCCAGCTTCTCCACCGTCAGGATGGTGTGCACGAAGACGTCGCCCTCGGGGTGGTAGTTCTCCGGCTGCTCGCAACCTCTGGTCGCTTCCACCTCTGGGAAGACGTGCTCGAGCATGTCCAGCTCGTCCACCAGGCGCAACGCCTCGGCGGGATGCTCGTCGGTCAGTATCAGGCGCAGTTCCTCCTGCAGGCGCTCGGGGCTGACCTGGACCACGAGGTGCGCCAGATCGCGCGCCGCCCGGCGCGTCTCCTCCTCGATGAGGAAGCCGAACCGTGCCGCGAAGCGGACCGCGCGAATCAGCCGCAGGTGATCCTCCCGAAACCGCTCCTCCGGCCGCCCCACCGCACGCACGACGCCCCGCTCCAGGTCTTCGGTGCCGCCGACATAGTCGCGCACTTCGTCCGCGACCGGATCGTAGAACAGGGCGTTGATGGTGAAATCGCGCCGGCGGGCGTCCTCCTCGGGCGCGCAGAACTCGACCTGGTCCGGGTGGCGACCGTCGGAGTAACCGCTCTCGCGGCGGAAGGTGGCCACCTCGAACCACTCCCCCCCGAGCATGACCCGGCAGACGCCGAACTGCTGTCCCACGGCCACGGTTCTGTCGAACAGCTCCTGCACCTGTGCGGGCGTGGCGCCGGTGGCAACGTCGTAGTCCTTGGGCCGCCGGCCCAGCAGCATGTCGCGCACGCAGCCGCCGGCCAGCAGAGCCCGGTGCCCCGCCTCGCGCAGGCGGCCCACCAGCCGCACGGCGGCCCGGTAGCTGTAGTCATCCGGATGCAGCATGGCTCGGGGCACCGGTCAAAGAGAAGCGACACGCCGCAGCGGTCAGGCCTCTGCGCCCGGCAGCAGGCAGGCGCCGTCGCAGTCGGCCGTGGCGGGCAGCCCGAGCATGGCCAGCACCGTGGGCGCCACGTCTGGCGCGCCCGCGCCGTCCAGTTCGAGCGGGACGTTGGACATGATGGTGCCGGGCACGGCAGCGGGGCGCACGATGTGATCGCCGGACCAGTGCTTCTCGTTGGGACTGAGCACCTCGGGGGCCACTCCTCCCACGGCCGTCTGCCAGCCCATGCGGTAGCCGGGCGCTGTGCTCAGGACCATGTCGGGCGCCTCCTCCAGCAGGGGCCCGTCGTAGAGGTCGCCCCGCGGCGTCAGCTCCACCACCGCCCGGCCGCCGTCCCGGTAGGCAGCCGCCCGTTCGGCCAGACGGGCCACGATATCCGGCGCATCGGCCGGCTCGACCGCGCCGTGGCCCTCGCGGCCCCTCAGATTGACGTACAAGCTGGAGAACCCGCATCCGTAGGCCACGGTCTTGGACCAGTCCACCAGCCGGTAGAGCGCCGTCTCCTCCTCGTCCATGCCGGCGGGGTCGGCGGTCAGGGTCATGAAACCCTCTTCGACAAGCCAGGCATTCAGGTCGAAGCACGTGTCGAAGCTGGCGAACCCGTGGTCGCTGACCAGCACCAGGCCCGTCTCGTCGTCCATCGCCTTCAGCAGCCGGCCCATGAACTTGTCCATCAGCAGGTAGTGCTCGCGGATGCGCGGGCTCAGACGGGCCACCCGCAGGTCGTCCATCTCGTTCTCGCACCAGAACATGTGCTGGACGCGATCGGAGGCGTCGAATACGAACGCCAGCACGCCCTCCCGGAAGCGCTCGAACTCATGCCAGAACTGCGCGAACCTCTCCTCGGTGATCTCGTTGCACTGCTCAACGAACATCTCCTCGCTCATCGCGCCTTCGTTCAGCGCCTTGGTGTCCTCCGGCATCCCCAGCGTGTGGTAGGGGCCGATGGCCTCAGCCAACTCCGCCGCGTAGCCCTC
>JABAOC010003333.1_pt1 | contig 10132 bp, 7 predicted proteins | sample 7062161 | NCBI WGS metagenome assembly JABAOC01 (sample SAMN14538625, study PRJNA623070) | marine sediment metagenome | biome: marine biome [ENVO:00000428]; feature: marine pelagic biome [ENVO:01000023]; material: deep marine sediment [ENVO:00002113] | place: India: Gulf of Khambhat ...
TTGTGGGAGGGGAGCTGGCCGAGCCAAGCGGCGTATGACACTATTCATGAAAGCGAAGCTTACGACAATGCTACTGCGAAAAATAGAGATATGTTACAAGCGCTAAGAGATTTCCAGGTTTACCGGCGGTACTCAGAAGTTACTGCAGCGGTCACGAATCGGTGAAGACGTTCACACCGATTCTGAAGCCTGCTAAGAGTTAGTTCTGCTTTTGTACGTGTAACAATTTGCACGGGATGTCCGGCAAGGTTTGCTATCCGTCAATGGTTCGGGTTTGGGTGGATTTTGGGAGGTAGCTCCCTTTCTGTCTTTTGCTTTGATAAAAGCATACCAATCACTGGCCCAAAGGCGATATAGGGACATATCACTTTATCAGAAATGTGGTGACGTTTCAAGTATTAGTGTGTGATAGATAGCTTCGTTTACAGTGCCTTTTTAGACCAGCCCCACCAGCCAACCGGAGCGCACTAAATTTCTTTAATTGGTTTTATACGGCTGTTTTTTGCGCCCTGTTTTGGTAAAATGGACACTTGGTTATGCGAAACATAAAGAGTCAAAGTATAGCTCAATTGCTGATGCAGCTTCGATTTACGCCTGAAGAGAAGCGTCGCAACCAGCTTGACGCCGCGGAGAAGCTTTATGCGGTTATCGATTCCGAAAAGGAATATCCTTTCGAGTTTGTATGCTTTCGTATTACGGGTTTTCATCCTACAGGCCCGGAGGCGGATGAAATCATCAAAGGTGATGAGCTGTTGGATGACCTGCGGATTTTCATCTCCAGCCTGAGCGGCCAGCTCGCGCGTCCCGCCGCCGAGCAGGATCAAAGAATCTACACTATCGAAGAGCTTGCTGAAAAATTTGGAATTTCAACAAAAACCATATACCGCTGGCGAGAGCGAGGTCTGATTGCAAGAAAATTTGTTTTTGGTGACGGCAGGGAACGTTTCGGCTTTTTGCAGTCAACGGTCGATAAATTCCTCAAAGCAAATCCTGACATTGCCGTCAAGGCAAAAAGCTTTTCGCGACTGACAGATGAGCAAAAACAACAGATTATAAAACAGGCTGAAAAACTTGCTATCGAAACGAACCTCTCTCGCCACCAGATAGTAAAAAGGATAAGCGATGAAACCGGCAAGTGCCACGAGACCATCAGATACACGCTGCTAAATTACGATAAGTCTAATCCTGATAAACCTATTTCTACCCAGTCCACCGGTGTAATTGAGCCGGCGCAGGCCGCCGAGATGTACAGGCTGTTCAAACAAGGCTGTAATGTCAAAGACCTGATGAAGCGATTCAACCGGAATAGAAGTTCGATATATCGGATTATTAATCGGCGAAGGGCAAAGGCACTGCTGGCCAGAAAGATTGAATTTATCCCCAGCGATGAGTTTCTTGAAGAAGATGCCGAAGAGAAGATTTTGGCTCGTCTCGGCGACTCGTCTCTGCGAAGCGCTTCGCCGAAGCAGCAAGGCCGAGACCGTAGCGGGGCAGAGCCAATGGGCAGCGCAGAGCCGCTCGCCCTCAAGGATGTTGAGCCGCTCGAATTGGCCCGCGGTTCCCTGCCGGAGTATTTGCAGACCTTGAAAAATTCTCCCGTGCTCAATAGAGAACATGAGGTCGAGCTGTTCCGCAGATATAATTACCTCAAATTCCTGGCCTGCCGAACCCGCACCGGCCTAAAGCCGACTCGCGTCTCGGGCGTAAGACTAAGTCAGATAGAAAACTATTTAGCCCAGGCCGAAGAGATAAAAAGAAGAATAATTGAAGCGAACCTGCGGCTTGTGGTCAGCGTTGCACGCAAACATACCGCCGGGGGGGCAAGTCTGCTCGATTTGGTCGGCGAGGGTAATATCTCGCTGATGCAGGCGGTTGAGAAATTCGATTATACCAGGGGCTTTCGGTTTGCTACTTTCGCATCCTGGATCATAGCCAAGGATTTCGCCCGTAAGATTCCTGCTCAGACCGGCCGGCTCGACAAAGCCACAACGGCTTCGCTGGCAAGTATCCATCGCGATTTGAGAGCCGAAGATGCTGCCGATTTCGCGGCGATGGAACGTGCTCACCGAAGCCTGACTCAGGTTATAGAAGATAATCTCAACGAGCGTGAGCGGCATATAATCTTAAATCGTTTTGGTCTGGTCGGCTCACCAATAAGGAAAGAGACAAAGACCTTAAAGCAAATCGGTGAAGAGCTCGGCTTGAGTAAGGAAAGAGTCCGCCAAATCGAGCTGATTGCCCTGCAAAAATTGAGACTATCTCTAAGCAGCGAAGAATTCGAGTTGCTAACCGGTTAATTTTCGGAAGGTTGCTCCTTGTCGGTCAGTTCGGCAATTTGAAGCTGCAATTGCTTTACCTCTTTTTGAACGTTAAGTTTTGCATCTACTACCCAGTACCACAGTTTCATCAAGATTGTAGAATTGAAACCAATCATGAAAAAAATCACCCAAGAAAGCATCTCCTTTGTATTTCCAGCAGAACGCAAACCAATATACCCTCCGGCCATCATACCCAGGCATAGAAGAAAAAATATCCAAAAAACTAATTTTGCCCTTCGTAGATTTTTATCGCACCACATTTGTATTAGCTCCTTTCTCAATGTTTCGCTCTTGCTAACATCAAAAACGCCGTTTTTCTCTAAAACTTTTTTTAATTGTTTTTCTAACTTATCCATTTTGATAACGCTCTACTATTTGCCTTAACTTATCCAGTGTGCGATGCAGTCGTGATTTTACCGTTCCCTCAGGGACACTAAGGATTTCAGCTATCTGGCCTATATCGAAACCCTCATGGTATCGCAATGTCAGCAGTGCCCGGCGGTCGGGAGAAAGTTTCTCAATGGCTGCCCGCAGGGATTCGGTTGCTTCATCGCTGCTTTGCTTTTTGTCAGATTCACTTTGAGGCTGCTTCGAAAGCTCGTTATTAAGCCGATGTTGCAGCCGCTGTTTACGCAGCCAATCGGCGCATTTGTTATTGGTGATTCTAAAGGCCCATCGGGGGAAAACAGATACATCTTCGAGTTTTCTTATTCCTTTTATAATGCCGTACCAGGTTTCCTGAACAATGTCCCAGGCAGCCGATTCAGAGCCGGTTACCTTAAAGGCGTAGTGCCAGAGCCGTTTTTGCCATCTGCCGACAAGCTCGTCAAATGCGCCTTTGTTTCCCTGCCGGCATTTTATGACAAGCAGCTCATCGTATATTTGCTCACGGCTCTTTTTCATAATTCTTTAATTTAAGTCGGATGGGCGGCGAGAAACGTTCCATTTTTCACTTCTGCCTTGCAATTTGAAATTGGCCCATTCGACTGCGCTCAGGACATGCTTTGTTTGGGTTTGTTTTTCTGATTTCACCAAGTGTCCACTTTCACATATTTACTTGTTATAAAAGAGCTTACGTTGATTTGGGCGTACTTGACTTTGGGTTTGTTTTGCATAAAAAGGTCGATTTGTAGAGGATTCTCTACAAGTGTAGAGGTGTGCCTTATAGGCACGTAAATAACTGGATTCTCGATACTTATGAGTGGTTAAATGGTTCATTGGTTAATTTAGATAATATGGTTAATTTGCCCCGCACCAATTAGTCGTGAGCCAAGCTCAATTGGTGCGGCGTCTACGCTGCGCTCCGAGTTTCTCGATGCTGGATTCGAATGGGCCGGCTGGGCCTAAAAACGTGCGGTTCTCCGCAAAACTGCCGCCTGCTGGCGGTTTATGTTAGCCTGCTGGCTAACATACGGGTATTATAACATATTTTCAAACAAAAATCAACAAAAAACGGCCAAAAAAGCACTTTTTTGTCATCCTGAGCCGGTCTGACCTGATTAGTGTCAGACTTGGAGTTTACTTATTGTTTCTACAGTTGATTCAAACTATAGTAGTATATTATGGTATCGCTGCCCGGTTGTAGATGCGAACCTCGTCAATATCAGGAAGAGACGGGCCCCTGGAGCCGACTGGCTCCAGAGGCCTGTTATTGACAAGATGCAGTTCTACGGCAGAAGATGAGTGATACAGTTATCCTTTATTTGTACACCTTCACCACTTCGGTTTGGATTAAAGTGGGATCGGCTCCTTCGGCAATAAGCTCCAAATAGTGCGTATTGATGGCGTAGATGCAGTTGCTAAATCCTGTGATAGTGGTCGGGATCGCAAAATCGTCACTCACGATATTCTTAACAAATGTGCCCTGGGTAAGATCATCCGATAGCTCAACCACGGCAATCTTTTGGGTGAAATTCTGCATAATATAAAGTGTTCGCCCATCCATATAGAGACCATCACCATTTGGGAATAATTTTTCATCTCCCTGGATGTTTACGGGAGATGCAGCCCCACTTTCGGTATCCACAAGGTAAAGAACACCGGTAGAGATATTAATCACCACCAGTTGTTTGCCATCGAAGTCTCCCACGAGACCATTGGCATTAAGTCCCTCAGGGTCCATCTCGAAGCCTGTCATTTCAATCTTCTCTACATCAGACGAGAAGACTTTGCCATTGTTTTCAAGCGGTATCTTGTATAAAGCCGGATTAGCAGAATCCGTACAATACACGGCCGTGTCCGTGACCAATACATCATTTATCAGGATGTCATCACCGAAAATAATTTCTCCTAACAATCGTCCGCTGGTGCCGGCGTAAACTTTGATTCCCTGTTCCCAAAAGGGACCAGAGAAGCCCGCTGCAAATCCTGTTGCGGCATAAAGATAATCGGTACGCGCATCATAGGACAAACCAGATATCGGTTTTCCTGTAGCCGGTACGAGATTCTGTCCTTCTCCGGTGACCAGGTTTCCCTTGAAAATGGTTCCAGCGTGGGTGAGATTACCTGTATAGGCTACAGCACCAACAAAGAAATCCGTATCCTTGCCCATCTCTATGCCCTCGGCTTCCATTCCAAGAGAAATCGGAATTAGATCCGGCCAAATGACTCGGCTGGTTTGGTCTATCTCATGGGCCGGCATGGTAATGCTCAGCGTTGTTGTAACTATGATCGCTGCGGCGAGCAGCACGGCAGTTCGATGTAAAAGGTTTGTGATTGTGTTTCTCATAATTCGATTCTCCATTATTGTTTTGTTTCTTGGTTTGCAGTATCATTAGATAAGCCTTGGCTCGGGCCTGCAAACCGTAGGCCTGAGTGGGGCTGGGCCGGTGAGTCTTTTGCATTGTGGCGCGACACTCACCGGCTGCTTTTTTGAACTACAACTTGTTTGAAATTCTACTTATTCAGGTTACTGACTCTTATCTGGCGCCACCTCCTTTCCGTCACTGATTGTGATTTTGGCTTTCTTAAAACGATTATTTATCTTCATTTTTCTTTCTCCTTAAAATCAAGTCTTTTTACCCAGCTGTTTATTTCCATAGCTTAATCTCCTCCGTTCCTATCAGTTATGTTGATTTCTAAGGCAATAAGTATTATAATACGTATATTCAGGGTAATCCTACAGGATTAGTCGGATATTGTTCTGCGATTTCTTTTCCTATTGGCGTCCAATCTTGCACATCTTCTCAAAGAACGTGTGCACTGCATTCTCGTTTCATCTCAGACGTTCCTTTCCGACATCGACCGGCTTCTCAATCTCTACCGCCTCAATTTTCTATAGCGACAAAGCCCTCACGGCAGCAAAGATTGATCATCTGTCCAGTGCAGCGCCATGATCTCCAGGTCTGCGCGATCGACCTGGCAGTCGCCGTTGAGGTCTCCTGCGACGATAGACCCGCAGGGCGGCTGTCCAAAATAGGACTTGCTGGCTTGAGCTGTGCCGCCGTAGGCGCCCATGTTGATAAAGCCTCCATTCGGGAAGGGCTCCAGGCCGATCGGACTCATAGGATCTCCCGCATCGATGCACTGGCTGGTGACATCGTCTTGCGTCCAGCTTTCGCAGAGAGGGTCCCATCTGCCGGCTTGTGATTTCAGCCGGTAGTCGCCGTTCTGCGGATCAGCGAAATGTGGGTCGGCATCAATGTTGCCTTTACCCGGCCTGCCGCCTTGTACACAACTGTAGGTAACGACAGTAGAACCGCCACCTGTCTGTCCGTTTGCATCAGTACGGTCGCGTGCGCGATTTCCCCAGAAAATGCAGTTACTCACGACAGTACGGCTGCCGTTGGCTTCGCCCAGGCCTCCACCGACGCTCACAGCGGTGTTCTCGCTGAATGTGCAGTTGATCACACTGGGATTACCACCCCAGTTCTGAAGCCCGCCCCCTGCCCCGCTGCCGGGGTTGACGGCCTCATTCCTGCTGAAAATACAGTTGAAGATGGTCGGGGATGGTGGCCCCCAGTTCCATATCCCCCCGCCGAACGAGGATGAGTTTCCGGTGAACGTGCAGTTGATAATCGTAGCGTCGCTCCTGTTGTTCAGGATACCTCCACCATTATTTTGGTGCCCGAAGCGAACAACCACATTACCGTCGAACGCAGTGTCGATGATGGTCGGACTGGCGCTGTTGTTGTACAAGCCTGCGCCGTTGCCGGTGGTTGTGTTCCCAACGAACCGGCAGTTGCGCATGGTCAGGCTGCCTCTCTCATTGTACATGCCTCCGCCGCCTTCTTGCATCGATGCAGCATTCGAATGGTTCTCGCTAAAGACACAATCAATGAATGTCGGAGTGTCGGCCTCACTATAAATCCCGCCTCCTTTGAGACGGGCTGAGTTTCTGTGGAATGTACAGTTGACAAGCGTCGGATTGGCCGGGACCGACCTGCTGACGTTAATCATGCCACCACCGTGGAAGTTTCCGGCACCGTTGGCATTGCCCCCGGTGATGAAGAAGCCGTCGAGCACGGCCGTTTCATCGGCGCCGCTTCCGGTTACTACGTGATAACTGTTGTCCGATCGCGTGGACTCACTCACCAGCTCCCGGGGCTCAAGCACCTCGATATCGTCGCCGTTGAGATCGCCACTGAGGACCGTCAGGTTCGTGGTCGGGTCTCGCTCACTGCGGGAGACTTCTGTGCCGGCAAAACCGCCATAGATGCCGACCCCGCTTCTGAGTTGGAATGTGGCGGTCCGAGCGCCCGGCCCACCGGGTGTGTACGTCCCTGCGGCGACCCAAATCTGGTCGCCGGCCACGGCAATGGCTAGGGCGTCCTGAAGATCGGTGTATGCATCCGCCCAGGTCGTGCCGTCGAAAGCTCCGGCTGCGTCGGCCTTGACGTACAGCACACTCTGAGCACCGTCCGCTTTTGCGGGTGACGGGCCGTCCCAGCCGACACAGACAATTCCAACCAACACAAGACTGATTTTTAATCTCACAAAGTACCTCATTCGAAACCTCGCTTTTTGTCCTAAGTTCAGAGGACCAGTAACATTTGCTATTGTGTTCACCGTGGCAAGCAGCACGGCACTCCGATGTAAATGATTTTTGATTGTGTTTTTCATAATTCGATTATCCATTATTGTTTTGTTTCTCGGTTTGCTGTATCATTAAATGAGCCTTGGCTCGGGCATGCAAACCATAGGCCTGAGTGGGACTGTGCCGGCGAGTCTTTTGCATTGTGGTGCGACACTCACCGGCTGCTTTTTTGAACTACAACTTGTTTGAAATTCTGATTATTAGGGTTACTGACTCTTATCTGGTGCCACCTCCTTTCCAACCATTGAATGTGTTTATTTTTTTCTTAAAATGATTGTGTGTCTTCATTTTCTTACTCCTTCTTACTCCTTAAAATTAGTCGTTCTCGAACTCTCAGCAGACAGTCCCGATGTTAAAACAATACGAGTAAAATTTTGTTTTTCACCTTACTACACTACACTTTCAAAAATTGTTAAAATTTTCACTCCGTTAGAAATGAGATAATTGGCGTTTGCCCTACTAATACCTGGGCTTCTAAAGGGTTGTGCACTAAAGAACAAAGTTCCCGTGAAAACTCTACAAGCCATGTAATCTCTCCTCTTTTCGAAAAGCTTCAATAATTGCTTCTACAGGAAGACCAAAATCCCCAAATGCTCGACTACGTAAATAAAAGTTTTGTTAATGACATATATACAAAACTTTCACCCTGCCAGTCAATAAAAATCTGACTTTCTGAGGAATATTATATTCCCATTATTGAGAATTATTTTGTATATACTTACCATCCAATATTTTATGGTTTTTATGCCAAAGTAGTCTCAATCTCGGATAGGCCATTTAACAGAGACGTTGGACAGCCAAGTCTAACGCCGTTTAAAATGCCCTACAGTTAGAAATGATGAATAACAGGGAAGGGTATATTTTGGTTTTGTCTGATGTGGCGAACGCCATACGGCGAGGGGATACTCGAAGGTGCGCAACATAGATGCAATTAGTTTGTCGAATTGCCCAAAATCAAGTGATAATCCCAGGATTAAATTTGGAAATATCTTGACACATCCGCCTTTTGGTGAAATAATGATAATATACCCTTAGTGAAGGGTTTTTTTGTTTTTTAAAACCGCGAAAGGACAAAATTATGAGAAGTTTGTTTTTTAGTCAAAGATTTTTAATCTGCGTTGTGATATTTTTTGCCGTTCTTGGTTTGAGCTGCAAACAGAAGTCAGCTGAGCAAGTACCTGCAGATAAACCTCCAGCGGCACCCGCCCAAATCGAAGCCGAAGCTGACGTCAATGTAGCTGAACCCCAGGTCCCTGAAGAACCCGCTGACAACGTTGCTGTAATTCTCAACGGAGTCGATATTACCGAAGCCGAGCTACAACAAATCATCAAGCCGCAGCTTGACAAAATCGCCCAACAAGGCAAACAGCTTCCGCCCGCCTTTGCCCAGACATACGAAAAACAGCTCAGACAACAAGCCATCGATAGAATAATTATTGGACGGCTGCTGGAGGAAGAGGTAAAAGAAGCCAATATTGTAGTGACCGAAGAAGAAGTGATTAACCAGATTAAAGTAATCCTCGCCGCCCGGAGACCGCCGGTATCATTGGAGGAGTTCAAAAAGACAAGAGCCGAATCCGGTCAAAGCTTTGACGAAGTCAAAGAACAAGTCCGAAAGGGAATGGCATATCAGAAACTTGTGGAGGCCCAATGGGCCGGCAAGATAAATATTACAGAAGAAGATGCCAAAAAGTATTATGATGAAAACCCAACGAAGTTCGAAGTAAAAGAACAAGTAAGAGCAAGTCATATTCTCATAAAAACTGATACCACTGACTCTGAAGCCGACCCGAACCAGGTCAAAGCCGAGGCCAAAGCAAAGATTCAGGGCCTGCTTGAGCAAATCAAAGGCGGAGCCGACTTTGCCGAATTAGCCAAAGCCAACTCAGACTGTCCCTCTGCGGCGCGAGGCGGTGATTTGAATTTCTTCGCCAGAGGCCAAATGGTGGCGCCCTTTGAAAAAGCTGCATTCGCGATGAAAGTAGGAGAGGTCAGTGATATCGTCGAGACCCGATTCGGGTACCATATAATAAAAGTTACCGACCACAAGGACGCCAGCACCACTTCGTTTGAGCAGGCCAAGAACAGCCTCATAAGACAACTAACGCAAAACAAACAGAAGGAATTTGCTAACAAGTATATCGAATCGCTCAAGGCCGCGGCAGACATAGTTTACCCGCCCGGCAAAGAGCCGGCGCCGCCGGCACCGGCACCTGCTCCCCGGTAGCCCATCGCTCGAATCACATTTGCTATTTTAATAGTGTAGCCGGGTCAAGATTGGCTGATTCTATGTCCTTAAAATATTTTGCTGTGCCGACTTTCAGCTCACTTGTGGCCTCTTCATCGCAGATGATAATGCCCTTAGGGTGCATTTGCAGGGCGCTGATTGTCCACATATGATTTACGCCCCCTTCGATAGCGTGCTGCAATGCACGGGCTTTATTATGACCGTTAACGATAATCAGCACCTCCTCGGCATCCATAACAGTCCCTACGCCCACTGTCAGGGCGGTTTTGGGTACTTTGTTCACGTCATTATCAAAGAATCGGGAATTAGCCACGATGGTATCGTAAGTCAGGGTCTTAAGACGTGTTCTTGATGATAATGATGAAGCCGGTTCATTAAACGCAATATGGCCGTCAGGGCCTATACCGCCGAGAAAGAGCTTAACACCACCGAGCTTTTTCATCTTTGCTTCATATCTATTACACTCGGCTTCGAGATTCTTTGCATTACCGTTGAGAATGTTGACATTTGCTTTTTGAATATCTATATGGC
>JABAOC010007939.1_pt1 | contig 10130 bp, 9 predicted proteins | sample 7062161 | NCBI WGS metagenome assembly JABAOC01 (sample SAMN14538625, study PRJNA623070) | marine sediment metagenome | biome: marine biome [ENVO:00000428]; feature: marine pelagic biome [ENVO:01000023]; material: deep marine sediment [ENVO:00002113] | place: India: Gulf of Khambhat ...
AGTCTAAAAACCTCCCCCCCAGCAACCTGGTGTTCCTGTTAGATGTCTCCGGATCGATGAGGTCGGAGAACAAACTGCCGCTCCTTCAGAAGGCCTTCAAGCTGTTGGTGAAGGGATTGAACGCCAACGACCGCGTTTCGATCGTGGTCTACGCCGGAGCTGCTGGGTTGGTGCTGCCGTCGACGGCTGCCAGCCAGAAGGATACAATCATCGCTGCCNNATTGTTGTCTATGCTGGAGCCGCCGGGCTTGTGTTGCCCTCCACTGCAGCCACCCAGAAGGATACAATCCTCGCTGCCATCGATCGTCTGCAGGCCGGAGGATCGACGGCCGGCGGAGCCGGGATCAAACTGGCCTACAAAACGGCCGAAGAAAATTTCATCCAGGAGGGCAACAACCGCATCATCCTGGCCACGGACGGGGACTTCAACGTGGGAGTCTCCAGCACATCAGAGCTGGTGCGGATGATCGAGGATTATCGTAAAAAAGGGATCTTCTTGACCATCCTGGGTTTTGGGATGGGAAATTACAAGGACGGCCGCATGGAGCAGCTGGCTGACAAAGGAAACGGAAATTATTACTACATCGACAACTTGATGGAGGCCAAGAAGGTCTTCATCAACGATATGCGCGGTACGCTTTTCACCATCGCTAAAGACGTCAAGCTGCAGATCGAATTCAACCCGGCCAAGGTCAAGGCGTACCGGTTGATCGGCTACGAGAACCGCCTGCTCAAGAAGGAAGATTTCGCCGACGATAAGAAGGATGCGGGAGAGCTAGGGGCCGGTCATACGGTGACGGCTCTTTACGAGGTCATTCCTTATGGATCCAAAGAAGAGGTTCCAGGTGTAGATGACCTTAAGTACCAGGTCCATCGAATAAACCCCAAGGCTTTCAAGAGCAAAGAACTGCTGACTCTCAAGCTGAGGTATAAAAAACCGGATGGTAAGAAAAGCCGGCTTATCGAACATCCAGTGCGGGATAGGAAAATTGTCCTGGCCAAAGCATCAGAAAACTATAAGTTTTCAGCCGCTGTAGCAGCGTTTGGTCTGCTTTTACGCGATTCAGAGTTCAGAGGAGATGTTTCTTTCGAGAGCATCTTGGAATTGGCCCGGGAAGGGAAGGGCAGCGACTTCTTCGGCTACAGGGCTGAGTTCATTCAGTTGGTCGAAAAATGTAGCCTGCTGGAAGGCTTTGGATCAGAGGGTAATTAAGATTTTTACCCTTTAGGGACAGTTCTCATACATAGAGGGCTGTCCCTCTTTTTATTCTCCCTGAGAATTTTCTTTGAGATTCAACGTCTGTCTCTTCCTGATGATCCCGCCCTAATTTTGAATCAGATAAATAATTATTGTCTGACATATTAGTATCATAATAATACTATATTTATGTCTCGAAAAATTCGTGAACTGATTAAGGACCTTGAAATGGCAGGATTTGTGAATCGCGGGGGAACGAGAAGTCACCGCAACTTCATACATATATCGAGTATCGTGTTAACCCTTTCTTGTAAACCAGGCGATGATGCTAAACCTTATCGAGAGAAGTTAATCAAACAAAAAATTAAGGAAACACAGGCGTGAAAGAAAGCGATGAATACCTAAAAATTGTTGAATGGTCGGAAGAGGACCAATGTTATGTTGGCTCTGTACCGGGGTGGATCGGAAAATGCTGCCATGGTGATAATGAAATAGAAGTCTATAAGGCACTCTGTGATATCGTCGACGAATGGATAAAACTATATAAAAAAGATGGCCGACCTCTTCCTCCCCCTACTAATAAAAACTATTCTGGAAAATTTGCCTTGAGGGCGGGATTAGAGTTACATCAAACACTGGCTTTAAAAGCCATGAATGAGGGGGAAAGTCTAAACTCATTCGTCATCAAAGCCCTTAAAAAAACTGTTTTATCCTAAACAGAGATAATCTCAATTTTCATTTTTTACTTCTCTCCATCTTGAAAAATATCGCTAATCTTTATATTCTGACTTTCTTATCATTTTCGAGCCAAAATTTTGGCATTCTCGGAGAAAAAGGAAGGAGGAATATTGAGCATAATGAAAAAACAAAGCAAGAGTTTCATGATTTTGTTGTTGTTCTTTTTGTTTGTGACTTCGGTTCAGCCATCTGAAGTTGGCCCTTCTAAAGGATATCTGATCATAGTCGGGGGGAGCATGCGTGACCCGGCCATTTTTTCTCGCTTCCTTGAACTGGTCGGCGGTCCCGAGGCTCCGATCATCATCATCCCCACAGCCGGCACCGGAGAGGATTATGATCAGTACTGGTCAGGATTGAGAAGATACAGGGAAGCTGGAGTAACAAACCTGACTGTACTGCATACCAGGGATAGGGCTGTGGCCGATTCCGAGGAATTCGTTCTTCCGATCCAGAAAGCTCGAGGAGTCTTTTTTTCCGGCGGCCGTCAGTGGCGCCTGGCTGACTCGTATCTCAACACCAGGACTCACAAAGAGCTTTTAGCGCTGCTTGACAGGGGAGGTGTTATCGGCGGGTCTTCGGCAGGAGCCACGATCCAAGGGTCATTTCTAGTCCGAGGGGATACCAAAGGCAACTCCATCATGGTCGGTGATCATACCGAGGGGTTAGGGTTTCTGAAGAAGGTGGGTATTGATCAGCATCTTCTGAAGAGGAACAGGCAGTTCGACATGATAGAAGTCATCGAAAAGTATCCAGAATTGCTCGGTATCGGGATAGATGAAAACACAGCCATTGTGGTCCACGGAGATATGTTCGAGGTCATAGGCCAGGGCTACGTGGCTGTCTATGATTATCAAAAGCTCATCCCACCCGATGGCCGTTTCTATTTTCTTGCGCCGGGTGATAGGTTCGATCTTGCCAAGCGCCAGGCTCTGAGGCCTTCGTGGACGATGGTACCGCTCGGGCGAGTGAAAGAGGGGGAGTGGCGTCAGAGAAAAAAATAGCTAGAAAGAGCGATTGATATGGATCATTAAGAGTTTTTGATGATGAGGGACGGATAAATCGAAATGTCTCAAAGATTTTGTAAACATTTATGGTCTGGTTGGATGGGGTTGGTCGTCCTCCTCTTGGTTATTAATTTTCATTCATGTCTGCAGCCAAAAAGCCCGTCGGCAACTGTACCTCTTAAGGTAAGAGCCGATCAAAGGGTCAAGCACGATCCGTTTCAGGCTGCGATCAGCCGCTTCGAAGCCCAGTTAGCTCAAGATGTGGCCGAGGATGGCGTCGGAAGCATTGCGGCTGGAGTTGCCGTCGGGAGTGATGTTATCTGGGCCAATGGTTTTGGTTGGGCCGATATCGAGAAGAGAATTTCTGCAGATGCCGAGACTATCTACCGCACAGGATCAATCTCCAAGTCTTTTACTGCTGTCCTGATGATGCAGATGGTTGAGAAAGGATACTTCAGTCTCGATGATCCGGTCGAGAGGTATTTTCCGGAGATTAACAATCTGGCTGATAAGCCTGAAAACGCTGACCCAATAACCTTCAGACATCTCGCCAGCCACACCTCCGGTCTTAACCGCGAGCCAAACCTGGAGGGGGCGGCATCCGGGCCTATCAGCCAATGGGAAGAGAAGATCCTGGATTCGATACCCAAAACATCTTACAAATCACTTCCTGGCGAAAAATATTCCTATTCGAACATAGGATTCGGAATCCTGGGGCTTGCCGTTTCGCGAGCCGTGGGCAAGCCGTTCATGGACCTTGTTCATGAGCATATTTTTGGACCCGTTGGGATGACACACAGCTTTTTCATCTTGACTGATGACCATGTCCACAAACTGGCCATGGGGTATGTCAAATCAAAGGATGGGACTGTGAGTGCCGAGTATCCGGCCAAAGAACATGCCGGCCGGGGATACAAGGTTCCGAACGGGGGGATCTATTCGACCGTCGGTGACCTGATGAGGTTTGTTGCCGTCATGACAGGCGCTTCGCACAGGACCATATTTTCTGAGAAGACCCGTAGAGAAATCCTCAAGAGGCAGACGCCCGAGGAAGGCGGTGGTTATGGACTGGGATTTTCGATCCGAACCGATGAGGATGGGTTTGTTTCTATCGGACACGGCGGATCAGTGGCCGGCTACAATGCCAACCTGGTATTTGATCCAGAATCCAAAATCGGAGTTGTCATCTTTCGGAACTACAGTCGAGGAAAGACCAATCTTGGCCGTTCGGCCAGGGCTTTGCTCAAAGAGCTTGTCAGTTCAAGCATATCCCGACAATAACAAGTAAATTGAGTCAAACGGGGACGGTTTCCGGGTTATTGTTTTTTCCCTATCCTCATCAACCGCCAAANNGACTGGCTGCTTTGGATATTTCAGCTTATCTCTTGCCTCCGATGGTCATCTCAGAAATTTTAAATGATGGACTGTTTAAGCTGCTCCGGAGGTCGATATCGTCAGCTAAAACTTCTATACTCTTCAGCAGGTCGAGAGCATTCCCACCCAGAGTGATCCCGTCGACGGGAAAAGCGATTTCTCCGTCTTTAATCCAGAAGCCAGAAGAGCCGCAGGAATAATTTCCGGTCGGAATATCTGTTCCGATTCCTCTGAGCCCTTTCACATAATAGCCATTTTTAATCCCAGAGATGATCTTTTCCAGCTTGACATCTCCGTTATTGACGATCACATTCAAAAATCCGGCAGAAGCAGGCGAACGGTAGCTGTACCGTCGAGCCATGGTGTTGGCCTTTACACCGGCCTTTCGAGCCGTGAGTGAGTCGTAGATAAACATTTTCAGGATTCCCTTGTCGATGAGCACATTCTTTCGGGTAAGGTTTCCTTCTCCGTCAAACGGCACCGAGCCGACATGCCGGGAGATGGTCGGATCATCCACGAGCGTGATGATGTCTGAAGCGATAGGTTTTCCGAGATAGTCGGTTAAGAAAGTGGTCTTTTTGAAGACGCTGTCGCCGTCCATAGCCCGCAGAATGCCATACCAGAAGGAACCGGCTGCATAACGATCAAAAACGACAGGTGCCTTTTGGGTGGGAACGGACTTGGTACCGAGTTTCTCTACCGCTCTCTTGGCCGCTGTTTTGGCCACATTCTCGATAGTATCCAGGTCCTTGAAGTGTCTTTTATTGCTGCCCCATCCGCCTGACTGCATTTCTTCGCCTTCTTGAGCGACGACATAGACACCAAAATACACGCCGGTCCTTTTTGTGGAATAGGAAATTCCTTTGGAATTGACAATAGTCGTTTCTGTCTCCGAGTCTTGGATATATCCACCTTCTGATTTGGTGATTCTTTTGTCAAAGCCAAGAGCGATTTTCTCCAGTTCTTTGGCTATTTGTATTTTTTTCTCATGCGGAATATCAGAGATAGAAGCATCATACAGATCGAGGTCTTTGATTTTCCCTTTCTCGAAATCAGGAAGGCCATTCCAAGGCTTCGAGTCTGCCACTAAAGAAAGTTGGATCGTCTTTTTAATGAATTCTTCGATCGCATCTTCCGAAAAATCGGAGGTGTAGGAAAATCCAAGCTTTTTGTCCTTAAAAACCATCAATCCTATTCCCTTTGAGGTGGCCTGTTTGATCGTCTCTACATCTCCATTCCTGACCGTGAGTTCAAAATCTCTGCTGTTCTGGCAGATAGGCTTCCGCCTCATCGGCTCCGGCTTTTATCGTCTTTTTAACAATGTTTTCTGCTAATGTTTGATAATTCATCCTAAACCTCCTTAGGCTTTGGCCCCACCGATGGTGATTTTAGAGACTTTCAAGGTGGGATTTCCATCGGAGACGGGTTTTCCCTGGCCGTCTTTCCCGCAGGTTCCTCCTCCCAAAATTTCCATGTCGGGTCCAGCCATGACGATGTTTTTCAGAACCTCGGGGCCACTTCCCATGAGCTGGATGCCTTTGAGCGGTTTTGTGATCTTGCCGTGTTTTCGATCATGTAACCCTCAGGGACAGAGAACACGAATCGGCCTGTGACCCAGCTGACGTTTCCTCCTCCGATGCGAGCGATGTAGATCCCTTTCTGGACAGATTTCAGGATGTCTTCAGGATCATCCTCGCCGCCCAATAGATAGGTATTGGTCATCCTTGGCAGGGGGTAGTGCTGGTAAGATTCTCGCCTTCCGTTTCCGGAGAGCTTCTGCTTCATCAGGTTGGCGTTCAGCCTGTCATACAGAAAGTTGACGCATTTTCCTTTGTCGATCAGAAGGGTGTTTTGACCCGGTGTTCCTTCATCATCCACGTTGATAGAACCTCTGGCACCCGGGACAGTTCCATCGTCGGCTAGGGAAGAAATTTCTGAAGCGATCATCTCTCCTTTTTTATCCCAGAAGCAGGAGGTCTTTTTCCTGATGCCATCGCTTTCCAGGCTGTGGCCGATCGCTTCATGGAAGAATGTCCCGCAGTGTCCCTTGGCCATGACGATCGGGTATTCTCCGGCTGGGGCATCTTCTGCTGGAAGCATGGCCATGGCCATTCGGCAGGCATCTCTGGCCAATTCCTCGGCAACTTTTGGATCATAGTGCTCGTAACCCAGCGTGCCGTCCTTGTAGGCGTATCCACGGCTTCTTTTTTCGCCTTCGATAGCATTGATGCTGACGAAAAGCCTTGACAGAGTTTGCACATCTTCGACCCATGTTCCTTCAGAATTGGCCACCAGGATCTTCTTGTTCGTATCAGAAAATCCCACATTCACCTGATTGACTCTCTTATCATAGGCCCGGCCGATCGAATTGGCTTTCCAGAGGAGTTTGGCTTTTTCTTTGGCGATGATGCTATCGGGGGAGACCTTAACCAAGTAGTAAGAGGGGATTTTGGATTTTTTCAACCCCACGGGCTTTTTCAGTTCCTTTTCGGCAGCGATATGACTGGCGACTTCAGCCGTTTGTTTCAGTTTCTCAAAACTCAGATCATCGGAGTAAGCATAGCCTGTTTTCTCACCGTGAAGGACACGAATGCCCACCCCCATATCCACTCCTCTGCCCGCACCATAGATCTTGTCTTCTTCCAGAACAATCTGGTTCCCAACGCTGTATTCCACGTAGACTTCAGCGAATTCACCGCCGTGCTGCAGGGCAATCTTGATGAGTTTATCGAGGGTCTCCTGGGAGAGATTACAGGCAGGATTGACATGAAAATCTTCTGGTGGAGCCGCAAAAGAAAAGTGTCTCCAGATGGGCAGAGTGGCCACGATCGCACCACCCGCGGCTCCGGCTCGTAAAAACTTTCTCCGGGTGATCGGTTTAAAATATTCTTTCATACCTCACCTCCTAAAATTATGTAATTAGCCTGTAAGGGAAGGGATTTTTTGAGTGATGTGATTTTTCCGAAGATTCTGTTTTTGCGTTTTTTTTTGGTAGTCCCATTTCCCTTTTATTGTTTCTATCATGCAAAACTAGATTAGTCAATGTATGCGAATGTGAAATTATGGGGTCAGCTCAATTTGATAAGTTCTATTCCGTATGATATTGTCATCCGATGATATCATTAGTGGGGAATCGATGAAAAAGGAGAAAACCCAATGAAGCATTTATATCATTTTACAGCCTATTTTTTGATTGGATTCTGTCTGATTGTCATTATATCTTTAGTCCCACTCCAAGCACAGGATAAAGTCACTTCGCCGGAAGAGCAGTTTGGGTACAACATCGGGGATGATTATTTCCTGCTGAATTACACTCAACTGGTTAAATACTGGAAGAAACTGGCCGCAGAATCGCCGCGGATGGGNNCAGCGGAAGGTCGGACACAGTACATGGCCGTAGTTACTTCACCTGAAAACTTCCAGAAGCTCGATCAATACCGGGATATCTCGCGGCGTTTGGCCTTGGCGGAAGGTTTAACCGATGAGGAAGCCCGTCTTTTGGCCCAAGAAGGGAAAGCCGTGGTCTGGATAGACGGCGGCCTCCATGCCACCGAGGTCTGTGGATCCCATCAATTGGTGGAGATGGTCTACCAGATGGTCAGCCTGAATGATCCGGAAACCTCGCGCTTCCTTGAGGATGTGATTCTTCTTGCCGTCCAGGCTAATCCGGACGGTTTGGAACTTGTCGCCAATTGGTACATGCGCGAGGAAGACCCGAAAAAACGATCGACCAGGAATATTCCGCGGCTCTACCAGAAATACATCGGTCATGATAACAACCGCGATTCCTACATGGTCACCCAGCCGGAAACAGAAAACATGGCCCGAGTCATGTACCGGGAGTGGTTTCCGCAGGTGATGTACAATCATCATCAAACCGGCCCGAACGATATCATCGTCTTCGTGCCGCCTTTCCGTGATCCGCCCAACCATAATTTTGATCCGCTGCTGCTCGTCGGGATCGAAGCCTTCGGCGTGGCCATGCACAGCCGGTTGGTGGCCGAGGGGAAGCCTGGGAGCGGGATGCGGAGTCGGGCCAATTATTCGATCTGGTTTAACGGAAATTTAAGGACAACGGGCTACTTCCACAATCAGATCGGGCTGCTCACTGAAATCAAAGGAAATCCTACTCCAGTAGAGCTGGCCTTCTACCCCGACCGCCAGCTGATGAGCAACGATCTGCCGTTTCCTCACGAGCCGACGAAATTCCATTTCCGTCAGGCCATCGACTATTCCATCACCCTGGACCGGGCGGTCATGGATTACGCTTCACGCCACCGTGAAATACTGCTGTACAACCGCTATCTTATGGGGCGCAACAGCATTGACCGAGGGAGTCGTGATCATTGGACGATTCGTCCCAAGATGGTTGACGAGGTCAATCGGGAAGCTAAAAAGGATTCCCAAGCCACTGCAGAATTGCGCCCGACTTTTCGCCGCCGGGGAAGAGGCATTCCAAAGAAATTCTTCGGCATGTTCCGCCAGCCGGAAAACAGGGATCCGCGAGGATTCATCCTGCCGGCAGACCAGGCAGATTTTCCGACAGCCACCAAGTTTGTGAACACACACATTAAAAACGGTATCACGGTTCATCGAGCCACCCAAGATTTTGAAGTCAACGGCAAGACCTATCCCGCTGGTTCTTATGTCTTAGAAGCGGCTCAAGCCTTCCGGCCGCATATCATGGATATGTTCGAACCCCAGGATCATCCGAATGATTTTCTGTACGAAGGCGGACCGCCGATTCCTCCGTATGACAATGCGGGCTACACCCTGGCCTTCCAGATGGGGATTGAATTTGACCGCATTCTGGAGGGATTCCACGGCCCGTTCGAAAAAATCGAGGGATATGCCAAACCGTTGGCAGGCAAAGTGATTGATGTAGAGAGAGCCGTAGGATTCTTATTAAGCCATGCTTTCAATGACGCAGCGGTTGTGACCAATCGGTTATTAGCGAACGATCACGATGTTTATTGGCTGACTGAACCATACGCAGAAGCCGGAAAGAAATATCCTGCTGGGACGATATACATTCCGGCTCGAAGACAAACGGCTGACACACTCAGCCAGATGGCCGCCGAATTGGGAGTAAGTTTTAATGGTGTTGCCGCAGCGCCCTCGAAGAACGCTCTGAAACTTAATCCGGTGCGCGTCGGTCTCTGGGACCGGTACGGCGGGTCGATGCCTTCGGGCTGGACGAGGTGGCTTTTGGAGCAATTTGAGTTTCCGTTCCAAGTCGTGTATCCACAGGACCTTGATGCCGGAAATCTCAACCAGAAGTTTGATGTGCTTGTTTTCGTTACCGGGGCTATTCCCCCGGGTAAAGTCAGATTGGCTCCTCGCGGCCGGATGAGAGGAGGAGGCCCTAAGCCCGAAACCATCCCTGCCCAGTATCACGGCTGGTTGGGTGCGATTACCCTGGAAAAAACGGTTCCGAAGCTTGTTGAATTCTTGAGGAAGGGAGGCACCATACTGGCCATCGGCAGTTCCACGAACCTGGCGCCTCTGGCTGAGGTGCCGATGAAAAATCATATTGTCGACGGTCAGGGAGAACCGCTGCCGCGCACTGAATATTACATCCCCAGTTCTATACTCCAGATGCGGGTCGACAATAATCATCCGTTGGCCTTCGGCATGAAGGACCGGGTCGATGTCTTCTTCAGCAACAGTCCTGTCTTCAGGCTGCTTCCAGAAGCAGACAAAAAAGGAGTGACTCCTGTGGCCTGGTTCGACAGTGACAAACCCTTAAGAAGCGGTTGGGCCTGGGGACAGCATCGTCTGTACGGGGGAGTGGCTGTCGCCGAAGCCAAGGTCGG